>OJJI01000289.1_pt1 | contig 12954 bp, 15 predicted proteins | sample 1596201 | NCBI WGS metagenome assembly OJJI01 (sample SAMEA4350158, study PRJEB24818) | metagenome | biome: human; feature: gut; material: faeces | place: Denmark | collected 2013-09 | reverse complement strand
GCGCGGTCTCTAGTGTGTGTGTGGTGCTGTGTAAAATAGACAACGATATTTGATGTCCGATGTAGTATTTTTTTTTTTTTTTATGCTGTATTTTTTTTTTTTCAAGCAGAAGACGGCATACGAGATCATGCCTAGTCTCGTGGGCTCGGAGATGTGTATAAGAGACAGTTGTGAATGTAATCAGAGCGATGAAGAGTTCGGTGGCGTAGTGCGTTTGTTGCAAAAAGCGATTCGCGCTGGAGAAATTTTCCAGGTGGTGCCATCTCGCCGTTTCTCTCTGCCCTGCCCGTCACCGCTGGCGGCCTATTACGTGCTGAAAAAGAGTAATCCCAGCCCGTACATGTTTTTTATGCAGGATAATGATTTCACCCTATTTGGCGCGTCGCCGGAAAGCTCGCTCAAGTATGATGCCACCAGCCGCCAGATTGAGATCTACCCGATTGCCGGAACACGCCCACGCGGTCGTCGCGCCGATGGTTCACTGGACAGAGATCTCGACAGCCGTATTGAACTGGAAATGCGTACCGATCATAAAGAGCTGTCTGAACATCTGATGCTGGTTGATCTCGCCCGTAATGATCTGGCACGCATTTGCACCCCCGGCAGCCGCTACGTCGCCGATCTCACCAAAGTTGACCGTTATTCCTATGTGATGCACCTCGTCTCTCGCGTAGTCGGCGAACTGCGTCACGATCTTGACGCCCTGCACGCTTATCGCGCCTGTATGAATATGGGGACGTTAAGCGGTGCGCCGAAAGTACGCGCTATGCAGTTAATTGCCGAGGCGGAAGGTCGTCGCCGCGGCAGCTACGGCGGCGCGGTAGGTTATTTCACCGCGCATGGCGATCTCGACACCTGCATTGTGATCCGCTCGGCGCTGGTGGAAAACGGTATCGCCACCGTGCAAGCGGGTGCTGGTGTAGTCCTTGATTCTGTTCCGCAGTCGGAAGCCGACGAAACCCGTAACAAAGCCCGCGCTGTACTGCGCGCTATTGCCACCGCGCATCATGCACAGGAGACTTTCTGATGGCTGACATTCTGCTGCTCGATAATATCGACTCTTTTACGTACAACCTGGCAGATCAGTTGCGCAGCAATGGGCATAACGTGGTGATTTACCGCAACCATATTCCGGCGCAAACCTTAATTGAACGCCTGGCGACCATGAGCAATCCGGTGCTGATGCTTTCTCCTGGCCCCGGTGTGCCGAGCGAAGCCGGTTGTATGCCGGAACTCCTCACCCGCTTGCGTGGCAAGCTGCCCATTATTGGCATTTGCCTCGGACATCAGGCGATTGTCGAAGCTTACGGGGGCTATGTCGGTCAGGCGGGCGAAATTCTCCACGGTAAAGCCTCCAGCATTGAACATGACGGTCAGGCGATGTTTGCCGGATTAACAAACCCGCTGCCGGTGGCGCGTTATCACTCGCTGGTTGGCAGTAACATTCCGGCCGGTTTAACCATCAACGCCCATTTTAATGGCATGGTGATGGCAGTACGTCACGATGCGGATCGCGTTTGTGGATTCCAGTTCCATCCGGAATCCATTCTCACCACCCAGGGCGCTCGCCTGCTGGAACAAACGCTGGCCTGGGCGCAGCAGAAACTAGAGCCAGCCAACACGCTGCAACCGATTCTGGAAAAACTGTATCAGGCGCAGACGCTTAGCCAACAAGAAAGCCACCAGCTGTTTTCAGCGGTGGTGCGTGGCGAGCTGAAGCCGGAACAACTGGCGGCGGCGCTGGTGAGCATGAAAATTCGCGGTGAGCACCCGAACGAGATCGCCGGGGCAGCAACCGCGCTACTGGAAAACGCAGCGCCGTTCCCGCGCCCGGATTATCTGTTTGCTGATATCGTCGGTACTGGCGGTGACGGCAGCAACAGTATCAATATTTCTACCGCCAGTGCGTTTGTCGCCGCGGCCTGTGGGCTGAAAGTGGCGAAACACGGCAACCGTAGCGTCTCCAGTAAATCTGGTTCGTCCGATCTGCTGGCGGCGTTCGGTATTAATCTTGATATGAACGCCGATAAATCGCGCCAGGCGCTGGATGAGTTAGGTGTATGTTTCCTCTTTGCGCCGAAGTATCACACCGGATTCCGCCACGCGATGCCGGTTCGCCAGCAACTGAAAACCCGCACCCTGTTCAATGTGCTGGGGCCATTGATTAACCCGGCGCATCCGCCGCTGGCGTTAATTGGTGTTTATAGTCCGGAACTGGTGCTGCCGATTGCCGAAACCTTGCGCGTGCTGGGGTATCAACGCGCGGCGGTGGTGCACAGCGGCGGGATGGATGAAGTTTCATTACACGCGCCGACAATCGTTGCCGAACTGCATGACGGCGAAATTAAAAGCTATCAGCTCACCGCAGAAGACTTTGGCCTGACACCCTACCACCAGGAGCAACTGGCAGGCGGAACACCGGAAGAAAACCGTGACATTTTAACACGTTTGTTACAAGGTAAAGGCGACGCCGCCCATGAAGCAGCCGTCGCTGCGAACGTCGCCATGTTAATGCGCCTGCATGGCCATGAAGATCTGCAAGCCAATGCGCAAACCGTTCTTGAGGTACTGCGCAGTGGTTCCGCTTACGACAGAGTCACCGCACTGGCGGCACGAGGGTAAATGATGCAAACCGTTTTAGCGAAAATCGTCGCAGACAAGGCGATTTGGGTAGAAGCCCGCAAACAGCAGCAACCGCTGGCCAGTTTTCAGAATGAGGTTCAGCCGAGCACGCGACATTTTTATGATGCGCTACAGGGTGCGCGCACGGCGTTTATTCTGGAGTGCAAGAAAGCGTCGCCGTCAAAAGGCGTGATCCGTGATGATTTCGATCCAGCACGCATTGCCGCCATTTATAAACATTACGCTTCGGCAATTTCGGTGCTGACTGATGAGAAATATTTTCAGGGGAGCTTTAATTTCCTCCCCATCGTCAGCCAAATCGCCCCGCAGCCGATTTTATGTAAAGACTTCATTATCGACCCTTACCAGATCTATCTGGCGCGCTATTACCAGGCCGATGCCTGCTTATTAATGCTTTCAGTACTGGATGACGACCAATATCGCCAGCTTGCCGCCGTCGCTCACAGTCTGGAGATGGGGGTGCTGACCGAAGTCAGTAATGAAGAGGAACAGGAGCGCGCCATTGCATTGGGAGCAAAGGTCGTTGGCATCAACAACCGCGATCTGCGTGATTTGTCGATTGATCTCAACCGTACCCGCGAGCTTGCGCCGAAACTGGGGCACAACGTGACGGTAATCAGCGAATCCGGCATCAATACTTACGCTCAGGTGCGCGAGTTAAGCCACTTCGCTAACGGTTTTCTGATTGGTTCGGCGTTGATGGCCCATGACGATTTGCACGCCGCCGTGCGCCGGGTGTTGCTGGGTGAGAATAAAGTATGTGGCCTGACGCGTGGGCAAGATGCTAAAGCAGCTTATGACGCGGGCGCGATTTACGGTGGGTTGATTTTTGTTGCGACATCACCGCGTTGCGTCAACGTTGAACAGGCGCAGGAAGTGATGGCTGCGGCACCGTTGCAGTATGTTGGCGTGTTCCGCAATCACGATATTGCCGATGTGGTGGACAAAGCTAAGGTGTTATCGCTGGCGGCAGTGCAACTGCATGGTAATGAAGAACAGCTGTATATCGATACGCTGCGTGAAGCTCTGCCAGCACATGTTGCCATCTGGAAAGCATTAAGCGTCGGTGAAACCCTGCCCGCCCGCGAGTTTCAGCACGTTGATAAATATGTTTTAGACAACGGCCAGGGTGGAAGCGGGCAACGTTTTGACTGGTCACTATTAAATGGTCAATCGCTTGGCAACGTTCTGCTGGCGGGGGGCTTAGGCGCAGATAACTGCGTGGAAGCGGCACAAACCGGCTGCGCCGGACTTGATTTTAATTCTGCTGTAGAGTCGCAACCGGGCATCAAAGACGCACGTCTTTTGGCCTCGGTTTTCCAGACGCTGCGCGCATATTAAGGAAAGGAACAATGACAACATTACTTAACCCCTATTTTGGTGAGTTTGGCGGCATGTACGTGCCACAAATCCTGATGCCTGCTCTGCGCCAGCTGGAAGAAGCTTTTGTCAGTGCGCAAAAAGATCCTGAATTTCAGGCTCAGTTCAACGACCTGCTGAAAAACTATGCCGGGCGTCCAACCGCGCTGACCAAATGCCAGAACATTACAGCCGGGACGAACACCACGCTGTATCTCAAGCGTGAAGATTTGCTGCACGGCGGCGCGCATAAAACTAACCAGGTGCTGGGGCAGGCGTTGCTGGCGAAGCGGATGGGTAAAACCGAAATCATCGCCGAAACCGGTGCCGGTCAGCATGGCGTGGCGTCGGCCCTTGCCAGCGCCCTGCTCGGCCTGAAATGCCGTATTTATATGGGTGCCAAAGACGTTGAACGCCAGTCGCCTAACGTTTTTCGTATGCGCTTAATGGGTGCGGAAGTGATCCCGGTGCATAGCGGTTCCGCGACGCTGAAAGATGCCTGTAACGAGGCGCTGCGCGACTGGTCCGGTAGTTACGAAACCGCGCACTATATGCTGGGCACCGCAGCTGGCCCGCATCCTTATCCGACCATTGTGCGTGAGTTTCAGCGGATGATTGGCGAAGAAACCAAAGCGCAGATTCTGGAAAGAGAAGGTCGCCTGCCGGATGCCGTTATCGCCTGTGTTGGCGGCGGTTCGAATGCCATCGGCATGTTTGCTGATTTCATCAATGAAACCAACGTCGGCCTGATTGGTGTGGAGCCAGGTGGTCACGGTATCGAAACTGGCGAGCACGGCGCACCGCTAAAACATGGTCGCGTGGGTATCTATTTCGGTATGAAAGCGCCGATGATGCAAACCGAAGACGGGCAGATTGAAGAATCTTACTCCATCTCCGCCGGACTGGATTTCCCGTCTGTCGGCCCACAACACGCGTATCTTAACAGCACTGGACGCGCTGATTACGTGTCTATTACCGATGATGAAGCCCTTGAAGCCTTCAAAACGCTGTGCCTGCACGAAGGGATCATCCCGGCGCTGGAATCCTCCCACGCCCTGGCCCATGCGTTGAAAATGATGCGCGAAAACCCGGATAAAGAGCAGCTACTGGTGGTTAACCTTTCCGGTCGCGGCGATAAAGACATCTTCACCGTTCACGATATTTTGAAAGCACGAGGGGAAATCTGATGGAACGCTACGAATCTCTGTTTGCCCAGTTGAAGGAGCGCAAAGAAGGCGCATTCGTTCCTTTCGTCACGCTCGGTGATCCGGGCATTGAGCAGTCATTGAAAATTATCGATACGCTAATTGAAGCCGGTGCTGACGCGCTGGAGTTAGGTATCCCCTTCTCCGACCCACTGGCGGATGGCCCGACGATTCAAAACGCCACTCTGCGCGCCTTTGCGGCAGGTGTGACTCCGGCACAATGTTTTGAAATGCTGGCACTGATTCGCCAGAAACACCCGACCATTCCCATTGGCCTGTTGATGTATGCCAATCTGGTGTTTAACAAAGGCATTGATGAGTTTTATGCCCAGTGCGAAAAAGTCGGCGTCGATTCGGTGCTGGTTGCCGATGTGCCAGTTGAAGAGTCCGCGCCCTTCCGCCAGGCCGCGTTGCGTCATAATGTCGCACCTATCTTCATCTGCCCGCCAAATGCCGATGACGACCTGCTGCGCCAGATAGCCTCTTACGGTCGTGGTTACACCTATTTGCTGTCACGAGCAGGCGTGACCGGCGCAGAAAACCGCGCCGCGTTACCCCTCAATCATCTGGTTGCGAAGCTGAAAGAGTACAACGCTGCACCTCCATTGCAGGGATTTGGTATTTCCGCCCCGGATCAGGTAAAAGCAGCGATTGATGCAGGAGCTGCGGGCGCGATTTCTGGTTCGGCCATTGTTAAAATCATCGAGCAACATATTAATGAGCCAGAGAAAATGCTGGCGGCACTGAAAGTTTTTGTACAACCGATGAAAGCGGCGACGCGCAGTTAATCCCACAGCCGCCAGTTCCGCTGGCGGCATTTTAACTTTCTTTAATGAAGCCGGAAAAATCCTAAATTCATTTAATATTTATCTTTTTACCGTTTCGCTTACCCCGGTCGAACGTCAACTTACGTCATTTTTCCGCCCAACAGTAATATAATCAAACAAATTAATCCCGCAACATAACACCAGTAAAATCAATAATTTTCTCTAAGTCACTTATTCCTCAGGTAATTGTTAATATATCCAGAATGTTCCTCAAAATATATTTTCCCTCTATCTTCTCGTTGCGCTTAATTTGACTAATTCTCATTAGCGACTAATTTTAATGAGTGTCGACACACAACACTCATATTAATGAAACAATGCAACGCAACGGGAGAAATAACATGGCCGAACATCGTGGTGGTTCAGGAAATTTCGCCGAAGACCGTGAGAAGGCATCCGACGCAGGCCGTAAAGGCGGTCAGCATAGCGGCGGTAATTTTAAAAATGATCCGCAACGCGCATCTGAAGCGGGTAAAAAAGGCGGTCAACAAAGCGGTGGTAATAAATCAGGCAAATCCTGATTCACCGTTAATTATTAATATCAGCTGATAAAGATAATTGCATCTGCGGGCCGTATGGCTCGCAGTGATTTCACTGGAGAAAAATATGAATATGAAGACCATTGAAGATGTATTTATTCACCTGCTTTCAGATACCTACAGCGCAGAAAAACAATTAACCCGGGCACTGGCAAAACTCGCAAGAGCAACATCAAATGAAAAATTAAGTCAGGCTTTTCATGCGCACCTCGAGGAAACTCATGGACAGATTGAACGTATTGATCAAGTTGTGGAGTCCGAATCGAACCTGAAAATTAAGCGCATGAAATGTGTGGCAATGGAAGGTCTTATTGAAGAAGCTAATGAGGTCATCGAAAGTACCGAGAAAAACGAAGTGCGTGATGCCGCACTGATTGCCGCAGCACAGAAAGTCGAGCATTATGAGATTGCCAGTTACGGGACATTAGCGACGCTGGCTGAACAATTAGGTTACCGTAAAGCAGCGAAGCTTCTGAAAGAAACCCTGGAAGAAGAAAAGGCCACCGACATCAAACTGACTGATCTGGCCATTAATAACGTAAATAAGAAAGCCGAAAATAAAGCCTGAAATATGAATTTTAACTTTTAGTCATTTTATAAAGAGGACATTTTCATGAATCGTATTGAACATTATCATGACTGGTTACGTGACGCCCACGCAATGGAAAAGCAAGCCGAATCTATGCTTGAATCCATGGCCAGCCGTATAGATAATTATCCTGAACTACGCGCTCGTATTGAACAACATCTTAGTGAAACCAAAAACCAGATTGTTCAACTGGAAACTATTCTTGATCGTAATGACATTTCACGTTCAGTCATTAAAGATTCCATGAGTAAAATGGCTGCGCTTGGGCAGTCAATCGGTGGTATATTCCCTTCTGATGAAATAGTCAAAGGCTCTATTAGCGGATATGTCTTCGAGCAATTTGAAATCGCCTGTTACACCTCACTATTAGCAGCAGCAAAAAATGCCGGTGATACAGCTTCAATTCCAACCATCGAAGCGATTTTAAATGAGGAAAAGCAAATGGCCGACTGGCTGATTCAGAATATTCCGCAAACAACTGAGAAATTTTTAATTCGCTCTGAAACTGATGGCGTAGAAGCGAAGAAATAATACCCTTTATACCATGTCCTTATTGACCCCGTATATTACGGGGTCGTTTTTGTGCGGAATTAAAAACGATATCCTGCTGAGAACATAAACACCCACGGATCGAGGCGTACGCTATCGTGTTGCTGTGCACCGCCCAGCTTATAATTGGCGGTGGTATCGATATCCATGTACCACACTGACATGTTAACCAACCAGTCACGGTTAATCAGATAATCAACCCCCACCTGCCCGGCAGCTCCCCAGGAATCTTTCAGACTGAGATCGGAAAGCCCTGCCTCTTTGCCATGATCGTTAAATCCATTATCAAAGAAGGTGGTGTAGTTAATACCTGCCCCAACGTAAGGACGGAATTTGCTGCTGGCATCACCAAAATACCACTGCGCCATCAGTGTTGGTGGCAGATGATGAACGGTTGCAATATCGCCGGTCGCCCGGGTGCCGATTTTATGGCGGAACGGCGTCGCTGCCAGTAATTCCACACCAATGTTGTCGGTCGCCATATAAGTAAACGTAAGGCCCAGTTGCGTGTTATTGGTCACGCTGAATCCACCCAGACTTCCTAACGTACCACCAGCACCTTCTGTTGGACGTACGGTTGCAGAACCTGCACGCATAAAAAATTCGCCTGCTTCATGCGCAAAGGCACTGCCAGAGAGAAGAGTTGTTACTGCCAAAGCCGCCACTGTTAACTTTTTCATATCCGCTCCGTCGTTATGGTTATAAAAACGTGACGAATATACCTACATTGGAGTAACAAATGATCCTACATAGATCACATTACATATGATAATTCACCCTTTATTGATCTGGATTAATTTAGAAGTTGCATTGAGAATCCTGGTTAATGTGATTTAAATCAATTTTTAAATATTTTCGCTACGCAAATATTAACTCGGTCGCCACTTGCCGCGATTTGCCCATGCCTGAAGGCCAGCAATTACCTCCGCTTTACAAAGATATGCTTTTCCATACAAGACCTGATGCTGCCACCCGAGGCTTAACCAGGGTACAATTGCCCGCTAATTAACACCTGCATAAAACTCAAGGAGAGTGCATGTCTATCACGGCGCAGTCCGTATACCGTGACACCGGAAATTTCTTCCGTAATCAATTTATGACCATTCTGTTGGTATCGTTGCTATGTGCGTTTATCACAGTGGTGTTAGGGCATGTTTTCTCACCCAGTGATGCACAGCTTGCGCAGCTCAATGACGGCGTGCCCGTTAGCGGCAGTAGTGGGTTGTTCGACCTGGTTCAGAATATGTCACCGGAACAGCAACAAATTTTGCTGCAGGCTTCAGCGGCGTCCACTTTTTCAGGATTAATCGGTAACGCCATTCTCGCCGGAGGCGTAATATTAATTATCCAGCTGGTGTCTGCGGGTCAGAGAGTCAGTGCGCTGCGAGCTATTGGTGCCAGTGCGCCGATATTGCCAAAGTTATTTATTCTGATTTTTCTGACTACCCTTTTAGTACAGATTGGCATCATGCTGGTGGTCGTTCCGGGAATTATCATGGCCATTTTACTGGCCCTGGCACCGGTGATGTTGGTACAGGACAAAATGGGCGTTTTTGCCTCGATGCGTAGCAGTATGCGGCTGACTTGGGCGAATATGCGTCTGGTGGCACCCGCAGTACTGAGCTGGTTGCTGGCAAAAACACTGTTGCTGCTTTTTGCCTCTTCTTTTGCCGCATTAACCCCGGAAATTGGTGCCGTACTGGCGAACACCTTGAGCAACCTGATTTCAGCCATATTGCTCATCTATCTGTTCCGCCTGTATATGTTGATTCGCCAATAACCTTAAGCATTTGATTACGGAATCGTAAAATGAAGCAGTTTCTTGATTTTTTACCGCTGGTTGTCTTTTTCGCGTTTTACAAGATTTATGACATCTATGCGGCTACTGCGGCGCTGATCGTCGCCACGGCGATTGTGCTTATCTATAGCTGGGTTCGCTTTCGTAAGGTTGAGAAGATGGCCCTGATCACTTTTGTTCTGGTGGTCGTCTTCGGTGGCTTGACGCTGTTCTTCCACAATGATGAGTTTATTAAATGGAAGGTTACTGTCATTTATGCTCTATTTGCGGGAGCCCTGTTAGTCAGCCAATGGGTGATGAAAAAGCCGCTAATTCAGCGGATGCTGGGTAAAGAACTCACGCTGCCGCAACCGGTATGGTCGAAGCTGAATCTGGCCTGGGCTGTTTTCTTTATCCTTTGCGGTCTGGCAAACATCTACATCGCATTCTGGCTGCCGCAAAATATTTGGGTCAACTTTAAAGTCTTTGGCCTGACCGCCCTTACCTTAATCTTCACATTGTTAAGCGGTATCTATATCTACCGCCACATGCCGCAGGAAGATAAATCCTAACCAGACTGCCAGTCCTTCGGGGCTGGCGCTGTATCTCCTCTGTTCTCCTCAGGAAAATCATAGTAGCATCGCGCCTGTGATTTTCCTTTTAAGTCGGTTTTACCATGTCTACAACACATAACGTCCCTCAGGGCGATCTTGTTTTACGTACTTTAGCCATGCCCGCCGATACCAATGCCAATGGTGACATCTTTGGTGGTTGGTTAATGTCACAAATGGATATTGGCGGCGCTATTCTGGCAAAAGAAATTGCCCACGGTCGCGTAGTGACTGTGCGGGTTGAAGGAATGACTTTCTTACGGCCGGTTGCGGTCGGCGATGTGGTGTGCTGCTATGCACGCTGTGTCCAGAAAGGGACGACATCGGTCAGCATTAATATTGAAGTGTGGGTGAAAAAAGTAGCGTCTGAACCAATTGGGCAACGCTATAAAGCGACAGAAGCATTATTTAAGTATGTCGCGGTTGATCCTGAAGGAAAACCTCGCGCCTTACCTGTTGAGTAATAGTCAAAAGCCTCCGGTCGGAGGCTTTTGACTTTCTGCTTACTGAATTTCGGTGGTGCCGTTAATTTTAAACAGGATATTCACCACAATCCCACTGCCTGGCTTACCCGGCTCATAACGCCATCTGCGCATCGCATTTTTCACCTCACGCTCAAACATGTTCGCAGGCTTGGCTGAGAGGATTTGTACGTTATCCACGCGACCATCCGGCGTAACGTCAAATTTAACTTTAACCTGCCCTTCAATGCGCAATGCCTGTGCTCGTGCCGGATACTGCGGCTGATTACGGCTTAATGCGCGTGGTCCTGAAGCCACACTGGTAACCGGCTTGCTGGTTGCAGCCGTTGCTGTACTTGATGTCAGGCGTGCCGGTGCCGTATTTTCAAACGGTGATGCCGGACGCGACTCTACGGGTTTGACATCGCGTTTTGGCTGCTCCTGTACCTTTTTCACCGGCTTCGGTTTTGGCTTAGGTTTCGGCTTCGGCTTTTCAATGACCACCGGTGCTTCTTTTGGCGGTTCGGGGATCGGCTCAGGTTCCGGTTCTGGCTCTACCACCGGCTCCGGTGGCGGCTGAACGGCTTGTGGCGGTTCGAGATCAGCAGGCGTAACCATCGTGACAGAAATCGGCTGCGCAGGCGCAGGTAGTTCAATAACCTGATGTACCGAGGTATAGAGCAGACCCGCCACAACAGCACCATGAATGCAGACCGAAAGTAACGTCGGCCAGGGGAAGCGGCGAGGTAAATCAAGGGTCATTGAAGTCATAATCATTTCAGTAGAAAAACCAGGTCTCGATTTTAAATGCAAATAGCAATCATATTCAATAAGGCAAGACGATCAGGATCAGTGAAAATGTCATTTTTGGCGTAATTACCCTTACTTTATGCATGGCCTTAACAAAGACATCATCTTTCCGTTGCAGATCTTCGCCCTTTCAAATAACGTACTTTACAACTTTCCCGAACAAGGAGTTGTGCCCGTGTTGTATGTTATTTACGCTCAAGACAAAGCTGATAGCCTCGAAAAACGCCTTTCCGTTCGTCCGGCACATTTAGCACGTTTACAGTTACTGCATGATGAAGGTCGTTTGTTGACAGCTGGTCCAATGCCAGCGGTAGACAGTAACGATCCAGGGGCTGCGGGATTTACTGGCTCAACCGTTATTGCTGAATTTGAATCGCTGGAAGCAGCTCAGGCCTGGGCCGATGCTGACCCGTACGTAGCGGCAGGAGTCTATGAACACGTTTCAGTGAAACCATTTAAGAAAGTGTTCTGAATAGAGATTCAATATTTAAGGGCACGGTTTTTGCAACCGTGTTCTTGTTTGGCCTTTCCTTATAGCCGGTCAGTGCATTCACCACCACAAGCAGATAATAACTTTATCTGTATTTCTTTATATGATGTGAGCATATTCAGGAAAAATGACCTTTCCTGAGGTACAGTTGCTCGCTCAAATCCTTTGATTACTGCGGATAAAGTCATCTACTATTGTTTAACACATTCACGCGCTGCATGTATGTTCAGAAAATGTGCACGCTAAGATAATTAAACAAAATTGTGGTTACAGAGGTATCAGTGAGTCACTGGGCTACATTCAAACAAACAGCAACAAATTTATGGGTGACCCTTCGGCACGACATTCTCGCGCTGGCCGTCTTTTTAAATGGATTGCTTATTTTTAAAACAATCTATGGTATGTCGGTCAATTTGCTTGATATTTTCCATATCAAAGCATTTTCAGAGTTGGATCTCTCCTTGCTGGCAAACGCCCCACTCTTTATGCTCGGCGTCTTTCTTGTCCTGAACTCCATTGGCTTACTGTTCCGGGCAAAGCTCGCATGGGCAATCAGTATCATTTTGTTGTTGATAGCGCTAATTTACACCCTGCATTTTTATCCCTGGCTGAAATTTAGTATTGGATTTTGCATTTTTACGCTGGTGTTTTTGCTGATACTGCGCAAAGACTTCTCCCACAGTAGCGCCGCAGCCGGGACAATTTTTGCATTTATTAGTTTCACGACATTACTGTTTTACTCAACCTACGGTGCGCTTTATTTAAGCGAAGGTTTTAATCCGCGAATAGAAAGTTTGATGACCGCGTTCTATTTTTCGATAGAAACCATGTCAACCGTCGGCTATGGCGATATTGTCCCTGTTTCTGAATCAGCACGATTGTTCACTATTTCGGTCATTATTTCCGGCATTACCGTTTTTGCCACATCTATGACCTCAATTTTTGGTCCGCTTATCCGCGGGGGATTCAACAAACTTGTAAAAGGAAACAATCATACAACTGTCTCTTATACACATCTGACGCTGCCGACGATCTACTCTGTGTAGATCTCGGTGGTCGCCGCATCATTGAAAAAAAAAAAAAACAAACTATAA
>OJJI01000287.1_pt1 | contig 13067 bp, 10 predicted proteins | sample 1596201 | NCBI WGS metagenome assembly OJJI01 (sample SAMEA4350158, study PRJEB24818) | metagenome | biome: human; feature: gut; material: faeces | place: Denmark | collected 2013-09 | reverse complement strand
CCGCTTTTTTTCCGCCTCTACTATGTGTGCTTGTTTATGTTGACCTCGCCCCTGCTGTGCGCTTTTTTTTTTTTTTTCCTCTTTTTTTTTTTTTCAAGCAGAAGACGGCATACGAGATCATGCCTAGTCTCGTGGGCTCGGAGATGTGTATAAGAGACAGGTCGTGGCACGCAGGCCGTTGGCGGTGTAGCTCATCTTGACGTAGCTGCCGTCCACATCCGTACCCCAGATCTCGACCGTGACGCTGCCGTTTTGGACATACGCCTTGATCTCGATCGGATAGTCGCGGTTGTTCGTAAATTTGAACTCCGGCCCGCCCCAGCTGACCGCGGCGTCCATGCCGGGCTCGATATAGGCCACGGGGAAGTAGTGGCAGGTGCGGGTGTTGATCTTGAGGTTCGAGACCATGGCGCAGTAGTACAGCGTGGACGACACCTGGCAGATGCCGCCGCCGACCTCCTGCACGACCTGGCCGTTGGAATAAGCGCCGGCCTCCTTGAAGCCGTTGGCCTTCGTGCGCTGACCGACGACGTCGTTATACGAAAACGTCTGGCCGGGCTGGAGAATGACGCCGTTGATCTTCTCGGCGGCGAGCTTCACGTTCGTGATGCGGTTGCTGCTGCTGCCGGAGAGCGAGGTGGTCTTCGTGGCGAGCTTGTCGGCCAGGAGGTGCTGCTGCAGACGCTCCTGCGTCATCTCGGGCTGCGTGAGCGTGGCCGGGATGGTGACGGTATCGCCGTTGGCGGCCGCGTCCCACAGGGGCTGGGCGGCGGCCACGTCAAACTGGATACCGACCTTGCTCTCGGTGGCGGACTGGGTCTCGGGGTCGTAGCCTGCGTTGACCGGGTCGCCGCAGACGGCGTCGTGCAGCTCCTGCAGCGTCATCTTGTCATCGCCGCTCATGTCGACCGGGTAGGCCGACGTGCCGAACTTGCCGGCGCGGATGTCGCTGAGCACGCGGTCGGCGACGGCGGCGGGGTCGAGCGTGATCATACTCGCGCCCTTGACGACGAGGATGGCGCTGTGCGCCTCGTCGATCTCGATGCTGCCGGCGGAGAGGCTGACGTTGATCTCGGCGGCCTCGCGCTCGATGCGCGTGCGCAGGGCGTCGGCGTCCATGTCGGCAAGGTTGTCCGAGGCGACGTCATGCCCCTTGAAGGCGCAGCGCAGCCACGTGAAAAAGTTGGTGAACACATTGCCGCTGCGGCCGTAGGCATAGGCCGTCTCGGCGGCGGCATCGGGCGTGGCGTCAAAGCCGATCTCCGTCGCGGTGACGGTGATGGACCGGTTGCCGGGGAAGGTCATGGTGAGCACCGGGGCGCTCGTATCGTCCCAGCCGGCGGCGCGGATGGCGTCCGCCGCGGCGGACTGCGTCATGCCGCCGACGTCCGTGCCGCAGACAGAGACGTTCGGAAAAATGGCGCTCTTTTTCGCCACGAGCACCATGCCGACGGCACCCGCCGCCACGAGGACGGCCAGCACGATGAGCACGACGCGCACGGCGATCCGGCCGCCGCGGCCGCGCGGTTTTTTCTCTTTGGGCGCCGGCTGCTGCCGGGCGTCGGGCGCGCCGCGGCGCGCCGGCTGCTCCTGCCGGGGCACGGGCGGGCGCTGGGCCGCCGCCTGCTTCGGCGCGGCGGCGCGGCGGGCAGCCGCCTCGCTCTGTGCGGAACGGTTGGCGCCGCTGCGGTGTGCCGAGCGCTCCTGCGCTGCGAAATCCGCCGCCTCGCGGCGGGCGGCCGCGCTGCGCTTGGAAGTGTTGCCGTTGAGTTTCATTTACTCGAATCCCTGTCTTTCCCTGTCAAAATCGGATTATTCAGATATGTATTGCGGAACGCTTCCGCCTCGCTGGGCGGGAGCTTGGCGCGGGGCTGCCGTTCGATCTGCGGCTTCATCCACGGGTTGTGCTCGGCCTTGCGCTCGGTCTGCGCCTCGAGGAGCTTGCCGATGAGCACGTTCGAGATGAGAAAGCCCGCCGGCGTGAAGTGCCAGCGCTCCCCGTCCGCGACGGCCCAGCCGGAACGGGCGAACGTTTCCAACTGCTGCGCGATGCCGGAAAAATCGCTGCGGTACAGCCGCGCATACTCCGCGCGCGACACGCCGTGCACGGTGCGCATGCCGAGCATGAGATACTCCGCCGCGCGCTCGAAATCGCCGATGGTCTCGTACTCGTCGATCATGTCCTCGCCGTGGAGGACGCCCGCGATGTAGCGGTCGAGGTCGCGCACATAGCTGTAGCGCGTGCGGCCGATGCACGAGTGCGCGCCCGGGCCGAAGCCCATATAGTCGTCGAGCTGCCAGTACTTCAGATTATGCCGGGATTCATAGCCCGGTATGCTGAAATTCGAGATCTCATACTGTTCATAGCCGTAGCGCCGCAGCTCATCGACCATGCACAGGTACATGTCCGCCTGCTCGTCGTCCGACGGGATGAGGGGCGAATCCTTCAGCTCGTACATGGGCGTGCCCTCCTCGAGCTTGAGCCCGTAGCCGGAGATGTGCTCCGGGCGCAGGGCGATCGCCTTGGCGAGCGTGTCCGCCCAGTCGCTGCGGGTCTGGCTGGGCAGGCCGTAGATGAGATCGAGGCTGACGTTGTCAAACCCGGCGGTGCGGGCATTTTTCACGGTCATCTCCACCTGGTGGAAGCTGTGGCGGCGGCCGATCATTTTCAGGATATCATTGTTGGCCGACTGCATGCCGATGCTCAGGCGGTTGAAGCCCGCCTTGTGCAGGGCGCGCAGATCGTGCAGGCGGACGCTGTCCGGATTGACCTCGACCGTCACCTCCGCGCGCTTGAGCAGGCGGCCGGTGGCCTTGACGGCGTCGAGCAGCTCGATGAGGCGCGCCGCGCCGTAAAAGCTCGGCGTGCCGCCGCCAAAATACACCGTGTCGATGTACGCCGGGGCGATGCGCCCGGCGCTCTCTTCGATGTGCTCGAGCAGGGCGTGCTGATAGTCCGCCATGCGGTCGGCCGCGCCGGCGCAGGAATAAAAATCGCAGTAGCCGCACTTGCTCGCGCAAAACGGGATGTGGATATAGATACCGAGACGCGGTTCCATAGACAGCTCCTTACATGGGGATGCCCCGGCCGCCGGAGTGCGGCGGCCAGGGGGGGATAGATCGGATCAGATGAGCGTGCAGACGAGCTCGGAATACGCGGCCGGATCCTCAAGCGGCTCGCCCGCGATGAGCAGCGCCTGCGCGTGCAGGATCTTGGCGATGCGGGCGGCCTTGTCCTTGTCGCCGGCGTCGAACGCTTCCTTCATGGCCTGATAGGCGTGGTGGTTGGCGTTGAGCTCGAGCACACGGATGGCGCGGATATCGGTCGGCGCGCCGGGCATGCTCTTGAAATAACGCTCCATCTCGAGCGTGACGCCGCCCTCCGTGCTCAGGCACACGGCGCTGGACACGAGCTTATTCGACAGGCGCACGGACGCGACCTGGTCGCCGAGCGTCTCCTTGACGAAGTCGAGCAGATCCTTGTCCTCGGCCTGCTTGGCCTCGGTCTCCTTCTTCTCTTCCTCGGTCTCGAGGCCGAGGTCGTCGGTCGCAATGTTGCAAAACGGCTTGTCGGCGTAGGTCTTCATGGTGTCGACGAAGTACTCGTCGATCTGCGAGGTCATGCACAGGACATCGTAGCCCTTTTCATGCAGCTGCTCTGCCTGCGGCAGGCTGAGCAGACGCTTGACGTTCTCGCCGCAGGCGAAGTAGATCTTCGTCTGCTCGGCGGGCATGGCGTCGACATATTCCTTGAGAGAGACGAGCTTCGTCTCGCTCGTGTGGTAGAGCAGCAGGTCCTTGATCTCGTCGACCTTGTCGCCCGTCTCGGTAACGGCGCCGGCACGCAGCATCATGCCGAAGGCGGCGTGGAACTGCTCGTACTTCTCGCGGTCGTTGGTCATGAGCTTCGTCAGCTCGGACTTGATCTTCTTGCCGAGGTTCGTGGCGATGAGCTTGAGCTGGCGGTCGTGCTGGAGCATCTCACGCGAGATGTTCAGCGACAGGTCGGGCGAATCGACCACGCCGCGGGCAAACGCATAGCACGGCGGCAGGAGGTCGGTGCACTTGTCCATGATCATGACGCCGGAGCTGTAGAGCTCGAGACCGGGGTCGGATTCGCGGGTGAACATGTTCGCCGGGGCCTTGGCCGGGATGAACAGCAGCGCGCGGTAGGAGATCAGGCCCTCGGCGTTGACGCGGATGACGGCCAGCGGGTCGTCCTTGTCGTGGAACTTGTCCTTATAAAACGCGATGCACTCCTCATCCGTCGCTTCCTTGCGGCTGCGCTGCCAGATGGGGACCATGCTGTTGATGGTCTGCTCCTCGGTCTTCGTGACCATCTCCATCTTCGGCTCGCCCTTTTCGTCCTTCTCGCCGGTGTCGACCCAGTCGCTCTGCTCGACGTCCATGACGATCGGCCAGCGGACATAGTCGGAATACTTGCGGATGAGCATCATGAGCTTCCAGTTTTCGAGATAGGTGGAGTACTTCTCGCCGGACTCGTCTTCTTTGATGTGCATGATGACGTCCGTGCCGACAGTGTCCTTCTCGGTCTCGGTGATGGTGTAGCCGTCTGCGCCGGTGCTGACCCACTGGTAGGCCGTGTCGCTGCCGTAGGCGCGGGTGACGACCGTGACCTTGTCGGCGACCATGAACGCGGAATAGAAGCCGACGCCGAACTGACCGATGATGTCGATGGCGGCATCCTCCTGCGCGTTCTCGCCGAGGCCGTCCTTGAACTTCAGCGAGCCGCTGCGCGCGATGACGCCGAGGTTGCTGTCGAGCTCCTCCTTCGTCATGCCGATGCCGTTATCCGACACCGTGATCGTGCGCGCGTCCTTATCCGGGGTGACGCGGATCTTGAAATCGCTGCGCGCCATGCCCACGTTTTCATCCGTGAGCGACTGGTAGCAGAGCTTGTCGATCGCGTCCGAGGCGTTCGAGATGATCTCGCGCAGGAAGATCTCCTTGTGCGTGTAGATCGAGTTGATCATCATGTCGAGCAGTTTTTTCGACTCGGCCTTGAATTGTTTCTTTGCCATATCTATGCCTCCAAAAATTTTATTACACCTTCAGATCCGCACCGGCCTGCATGCAACAGCGGCCCACGGTACAGATTTTAATATTATAGCACATCGGCCGTTTTTTTCAACACCTGCCGCCAGAATAATTGGGATTGTGCGGCCCGTTTTTCATGGTATAATAGGGTGTTAAGAAAAAAATAAGATTCTGTGAGGTGGCTCCCATGAACGATCTGAAAGACCTGCTCGATGCGCGCCTGTTCCTGCTGGACATGGACGGCACGCTCTACCTCGGGGACGATGTGTTCCCCGGCGCGGTCGACTTCATCCACACGCTGGCCGATACCGGACGGCAGTACATTTACCTGACCAACAACTCCTCGCGCGCGGGCACGGACTACATCACGCGCCTGCGGCGTCTGGGCTTCCCGTGCGAGGCTGAGAACGTGTTCACCTCCGGCATGGCGACGGCGCTGTACCTCAACCAGCACTATGCGGGCAAACCCGTGTACCTCGTCGGCACGCAAGCGTTCCGCCGCGAGCTGCTCAGCTACGGCATCCCGCTCGTGGACGACGGCGCGGAGATCGTCGTGGCCGGGTTCGACACCGAGCTCGTGTACGAAAAGCTCGACAAGGCCGTGCACTTCCTGCGCCGCGGCGCGACCTTCATCGCCGCCAACCCCGACTGGGTCTGCCCCATGCCGGCCGGCGAGGTGCTGCCCGACTGCGGGAGCATCTGCGCGCTGCTGACCGCTGCCTCCGGCGTGCAGCCGACCTACATCGGCAAGCCGAACCGCAACATGGTCGACGTCATCTCGGCGCAGACCGGCGTGCCGAACGCGCAGATCTGCTGCGTGGGCGACCGGATCTACACCGACATCGCCGTGGCCGTGAATGCGGGCGCGCAGAGCGTGCTCGTCATGTCCGGCGAGACGGACGAGGCGATCCTCAAAGCGTCCGACGTGCAGCCGAAATACGTCCTGCACGACGTGGCAGAGCTGGCGCAGATCCTGCGCGGCGGCGCAACGGCGTAAAAAAATTCAAAAAACGTTTGAAAATCGCTTGACATATTCGGACACAAATGTTAGGATGTGTTCAGTAAACATCGTTTTTGCAAATGATGTTGCGAATCCCTCGTTTGTGTTCTCTCTTCCACTTTGCAGCGTCCGGGTCTGCATCCGCCGCGGACGTGCAAGCACAAGCAAACAACAGCAGCCACACCGGCGAACGCCGGTGTGGCTGCTGTTGCTTTTTCATCGTGTGTAAACGTGATACATGAGGTACTGGCGGAAACCAAAACGCTTCCACCTCATCCGCCTGACGGCGATGCAAAGATCTCATCCGAGGCGGGCCTTGCCCCCTCGGGCTCCCCTGCGACTCAGATATCGGCGCGGAACCATGCGCCGGGGCGATAGTGCTCGAAGATGACGATGTCATAATCGCGCTCGTGCGTCCAGGCGCGGCTCGTCCAGCCGGCGCGCGCGGCGCCCATGGCCTCACACAGGCGCACGCTCAGCGGCTTCGGCCCGATCTTGTAGGCGATGAACTGCGGGCGGGCGATCACGTTCGTGAGCACGTTTCCGACGATGGCGGCCGCGGGCTTATTGAGCGCCTTGCCGTAGTCCTTCGGCGGCTGGCTGAGCTGGCCGCGCAGGATATCGGGCGCGTTGCGCCGGAACCACGCGACGATCGTGGGGTCAAAGCTCTCGACGCAGTACGGCCCGCCGTAAGTACGCAGGGCGGCGAGCGTCAGCGCGCACAGGCGGCGGTTATTGTGCCCGCGCTTGACCTCGAGCAGCAGCGGCACGCGGCCGCCGAGCGCTTCGAGCGCCTCGGCAAAGGTCGGGATGACGCAGTCGGTATCGCCGAGGCGCAGCGCGCGCAGCTCGGCGAGCGTGAAATCATCAATGACGCCCGGCACGCCGCACATGCGCTCGAGCGTATCGTCGTGGAACACGACGAGCTGGTCGTCCGCCGTCAGGTGCACGTCCATCTCGACGGCGTAGCCCGCCTCGGCCGCGGCGCGGAAGGCCGGGAGCGAGTTTTCCGGCACGGTGCCGTCCTCGGTGTGCAGGCCGCGGTGCGCATAATTGCGGTACAAAAACGGGGCTTTCTGCGCGCGCGTGGCGCGGCCCGGCGCGACGAGAAACGCAAACGCACCCGCGCAGGCGGCGGCCGGTGCGGCGATCTTGCAGGCAGTTTTCCAATTCATAACGAGTCCTCCTTTCGGCGGTGCGGACCGCCGGTTTGCTTTGTCCTTATTAAACAACAATTTCTGCTTTTCGTCAAATGCCTGTTGAATTGCCGGGCAAGGTATTGTAGAATGAGACAAATCCGATAGAGACTGATGGAGGTAATCCTGTGAAGCTCAACTACAAGCGCACCATCTGCGTTGGCTTTGCCTTTTTCCTGATCTGCGCCTTCTGGCAGGCGTATGACAACACCATCCCGCTGATCCTGACGAACAAGTTCGGCATGTCGCAGGCGTGGTCCGGCGTCATCATGGCGCTCGACAACATTCTGGCGCTGTTTCTGCTGCCGCTGTTCGGCGCGATCTCCGACAAGCACACCGGCAGGCGCGGCCGCCGCACGCCGTTCATCGTCTTCGGCACGATCGTCGCGGCCATCGCGTTCATCAGCCTGTCGCTCGTCGACGATGCGCAGCTGAAAAGCATCGACGCGGCCGCCGCCATCGACGATCCCGCCGCGCTGCGCGTCGTGTACCAGCAGGAGGCCGACCGCACGCTCAAGACCCCCGACGGCGAGACGTTCGTGCTCGAGGACACGTTCACCGAGGACGAATTTGCCGCCATCACGAGTCAGGTCACAAACGCCGAGGGCAAGACCGTGACGAACCACGACTACACGAACTATGTCGTGCCCGCGCGCCAGGCCTATGCCCACCAGACGACCGTGCAGCACCCCGGCGCACTCATCGGCTTTATCGTGCTGCTGCTCGTCGTGCTCGTGGCCATGGCCACGTTCCGCTCCCCCGCCGTCGCGCTCATGCCCGATGTTACCATCAAACCGCTGCGCAGTAAGGCGAATGCCGTCATCAACCTCATGGGCACCGCCGGCGGCATCCTCGTACTGGCCATCGGCATGGCCTTCGCCACAAGCTCCGTGCGCAACTCGCTCATGAGCTACACGGCGTACTTCGCCGTGATCGCGGGCATCATGCTGGTGGCGCTGCTGATCTTCCGCCTGACGGTCAACGAGCCGAAGTTCGTGACCGAGATGCAGGCCGACAGCAAGCGCTTCGGCATCGACAACGGCGATGACGACGCGCCCGCAGGGTCTGGCAAGCTCGGCAAGGCCGAGCGCCGGTCGCTCATCTTCCTGCTGCTGTCGATCGTGCTGTGGTTCTTCGGCTACAACGCCGTGACGTCGAAATACTCCGTCTACGCGAGCAACATCCTGCACAAGGACTACAACCTCACGCTCATGCTCGCGCAGGCCGCCGCCATCGTGGCGTACCTGCCCGTCGGCATCGTCGCGTCCAAGATCGGCCGCAAGAAGACCATCCTCGGCGGCGTCGTGATGCTGGCCGTCGCGTTCGGCGTGGCCGCCTTTCTCAACGCCGAGAGCCCCACGATGCTCATGAACGCCATGTTCTGCCTCGCTGGCATCGGCTGGGCCACCATCAACGTCAACTCGTTCCCGATGGTCGTGGAGATGTGCTCCGGCAGCGACGTCGGCCGCTACACCGGCTTTTACTACACGGCCAGCATGGCCGCGCAGGTCGTCACGCCGATGTTCTCCGGTTTCCTGATGGACAAGCTCGGCATGACCGTGCTCTTCCCCTACGCCGCTATCTTCGTGGCCGGCGCGTTCGTGACGATGCTCTTTGTGCGCCACGGTGACAGCCGCCCCATCCCCGCCAAGGGCCTTGAGGCGCTCGACGTGGACGATTGACCGAAATTCACATTTGGAGGATGCAAATACTATGGAACGTCTGACCCGCAAACTGAAAAAGGGCGGCTACTCCGCCAACCGTCACTCCGAGGCCCAGCTCACCGAGCGCCTTGACCAGCTCAAGGGCGTGCACAAACAGTGGCTGCAGGACGTGTCGGATATGATGACCGGCATGAAGCAGAGCGAGGCCGCCGGACAGGCCGGCGCGCTCACGCTCATGATGCTGCAGGCGGGCTACGCTGCGATCGTGCGCATCGGCCGCCGGTTCGAGAGCGCGTGCCCCGTCGAGGGCAGCGGCGACAACACCGCCACGGCGCTCGGCAAGCTCGAGGATCTGTACGAGCAGTGCGTGTCCGAGCTTGAGGACGTGGAGGAAGGACTCGAGGAGTGCCGCGAGAACGGCTTCACGGACGATCTGGCCTACGACGAGCTGATGGTGACGAAGCTCGGCATCTCGCAGCTCATCAAACAGTTCGACATCGCCACCGGCTACGCCGAGCCCAGCCCGGAACCGTACCAGTACCAGCCGAAAACGGACACACCGGCCGAATGAGCCGCTGTCATATTTCAAAGAAAGAAAAAGGAGATCCAACATGAAACGCACCTTTACCGCCATTATCTGCACGCTGCTGCTCGTGGCCGTGCTCGCCGGCTGCGGCAGCACCAACCCGTTTGACGCCGCGGCCAAGACCTTCTCCAACGAGGGCATGACGATCACGCTCACGAGCGACTTCAGCAAGCAGTCCATGGACGGCTACACCGTGTGCTACGCCGCCAAAACGGCCGCCGTGTTCGCCCTGCACGAGACGAACGATCAGTTCGCCGCCGCCGGACTCAACGACGTGACGCTCGAGCAGTACGCCGCGCTCGTCATGCAGAACAACAGCAGCCGCAACCCCGTCGCGGGCGACGACATCAACGGCTGCCCGACGATCCTCTATGACTTCTACAACGAGGATAAGGACGTCGAGTACCGCTACCTCGCCGTGATGTATCAGGCGGACGACGGCTTCTGGCTCGTGCAGTTTGCGAGCGCGAAGGACGATTTTGACACCTACGAGCCGAGCTTCGTGGAGGCTGCCAAGAGCGTCAGCTTCGGCGCATAAGCGCAGCAGATCCGGCACAAACCGGCCGGCAGCGTATTTGCTGCCGGCCGGTCCGGTTTTTGGGCGGATGCCCATACGGAAAGGAGGCTGCGCGATGGCAGCGGCGACGGACGAACGGCTGATCTATGAGATCCTCTCCGCCGTGGGCGAGATCCCGGAGGGAAACGTTGCGACCTACGGGCAGATCGCGCGGCTGGTCGGCCGGCCGAAAAACGCGCGGCTGGTCGGCCGCGTGCTCAGCCAGGCCGAGCGCTACGGCGACTATCCGTGCCACCGCGTGGTGGATCACAGCGGGCGGCTCGTGCCCGGCTGGGACGCGCAGGCGGCGCTGCTCGCGCGCGAGGGCGTGACCCTGCGCGACGCGCAGCACGTGGATCTGCGGCGATACCAGTGGCAGTGCGAATGAAAGCGCAAGGCCCTCCGCACCGGGTGGAACGGAGGCGTTTCAGCGAGTCAAAAAAGCCTCGCAGAGGTGGCCTCCCGCAGGCGGCAAAAAAGTGCAATCATTTTCTCTCACGACATGTGCGTGAGAGAAAATACTTTTCAGGCTGCAAGTGTGGACTTTGTGCGCCATCGGCGTACAAAGTCTGTGCGCAGCAGACTGCAAGCCTTTTGGCGGAAAACCTTTATGGTTTTCCGCCATACGCAAAAAAACCTCCGTGCCGAGCGGCACGGAGGTTTTTGACTGTGTAAGGGTCGATTACTTGAGTTCGACAGAAGCGCCGACTTCCTCAAGCTTCTTCTTGAGCTCCTCGGCCTCGTCCTTGGAGACCTGCTCCTTGATGGCGCAGGGGACACCCTCGACCTTCGCCTTGGCTTCCGCCAGGCCCAGGTTGGTGATCTCACGGACGGCCTTGATGACCTTGATCTTCTGATCGCCGAAGCCGGTCAGAACGACGTCAAACTCGGTCTTCTCCTCGGCGGCAGCAGCAGCGCCGGCCACCGGAGCGGCGGCAACAGCGGCAGCGGCGGAAACGCCGAACACATCTTCGATCTCGTGCACGAGCTCGGACAGCTCGAGGACGGACATAGCCTTGATCTCTTCGATCATAGCAGTGACTTTTTCGCTAGCCATGGTAATTTTCCTCCTAAATAGTTAAGTGAAGTGGTCGCCTTATTCGGCGGCGGGAGCTTCGGCCTCGGCAGCCGGCGCGGCAGCGCCGCCCATCTGCTCGACGACCTGATTCAGGCAGACAGCCAGACCCGTGATGGGGGCCAGCATCGTGCCCAGGACCTTGGAGTACAGCGCATCCTTGTTCTGGAGCTGCGCAATCTCCGCGATCTCAGCGTCACTGAGGACCTTGCCCTCGAGGAACGCGCCCTTGACGATGAACTTCTCGTCCTTCGCCATCTTTTCGCTCATGTCGTGGATCATGCGGATCGGGACGATCGGATCAGCCGTGCTGGTTGCGAGCGAAGTCGTACCATTGAGCAGATCACTCATTGCCTCGAGACCAACGTCCTTGAGCGCAAAGCGGGTCAGGGTGTTTTTGACGACGGAATACTCCACGTCATTCTGACGCAGCTCGGTACGCAGCTTGGTGTCTTCATCGACGGTGATGCCCTTGTAATCGACGAACACGCCGGCGCTGGCGCCCTTGAGCCGCTCGGCCAGAGCGGCGACGATCGCCTGCTTCTCGCTGAGAACTTTTGCGTTCGGCATAGTGTGATTTCACCTCCGTGTGAAAGATACACGCCCAAAAAAATTTCCGTGGCCAAAGCCCCGGAAACAGAAAAAGAAACATCATAATGGATGCATCCTCGGCAGGATTTCCGCGGTCAAGCCACCTGCTGTCTTTGGAGCGCTACAATAGAATACCAGATGCGCCCGCGCGTGTCAAGCATTTTTCTCGCGGCGGCGCGGTTTTTTTAAAAGGAGATGGCCCCCGGAGGAGTACCGGAGGCCATCGCAAAAAAATCCCACAAAAAAACTTTTACCCTAAACTGCTGCGATTAGTTTAGCATAATTTTACACGTGTGTCAAGCCTTTTCGCGGCGATCCGCGCCCCGGCGGATGCGGCCGTCGCGCCGCTCACCAGTCCATGCTCCCGAGCCCCTCGCCGAGCGACATGCCGCAGCGGCCGTGGCCGGGATAGAGCGTGAGCGCGGGCGGCAGCGCGCGCAGAAACGGCACGGTCCTGTCCATGAGCACGGCGGCGTCGCCCCCGCGCAGGCGCGTAATGACGGCAAAGCCCGGCACGAGCGAGTCGCCGCTGAAAAAGGCGTCCGGCCCGATGCGGTAGCACGCGCTGCCGCGCGAATGGCCGGGCGTGGCGTAGCCCTCGAGGTGCAGCGCGCCCCAGTCGAGCGCGATGTGATCGCCGAAGGTCATGTCCGGGGCATACGTCTCGGTCTTGAGGTGCAGGCCGCGCAGAAAGTCACGTGCCTCCGCCCCGCGCGACACGCTCAGCGCCGCGAGCAGCACAGGCGTCGTGTTGCCGGGGTTGCGCAGCCAGGGGGTGCAGTTTTCCTGCCAGAGGGTGCGCGCCGAGAGCGCGCGCTGCATCCGGCCGAGGCCGGAGATGTGGTCGATGTGCTCATGCGTGAGCACGATCAGCGCGCGATACCCCTGCAGGCGCTGCATGGTCGCCTCGTCCGGCCAGGGGTCGAGGACGATCGCGTCGCGCCCCTGCGTGACGACGTACATATTTGAACCGATGGGCGGAAAGGGAATGCGTTCGATCTGCATAGGCCGTCAGTCCTCCCGAGGCAGGGCGAGCAGCCGGCGGCTGAGCGGCAGCTCGGACGGGAGGCTGTTTTCCAGCGTGACGGCGCCGTGGCTGCCGCCGCGGACCCAGCCGCGGCGCACGAGCTGGCGCAGCGTTTCGCGGGCGGTGCCGTCGCTGCCGTCGTAGAGCGTAACATTGCCGCCGAGGGCGGCGCGGATGGCCCGGCGGGCGAACGGGAAGTGCGTGCAGCCGAGCACGGCCGCATCCACGCGGCCGGCATACGGGCCGAGCTGCCGCGCGAGGTAGGCTGTGAGCGCGGGGGAATCGAGCTCGCCCCGCTCGACGAACTCCACCAG
>OJJI01000282.1_pt1 | contig 13340 bp, 13 predicted proteins | sample 1596201 | NCBI WGS metagenome assembly OJJI01 (sample SAMEA4350158, study PRJEB24818) | metagenome | biome: human; feature: gut; material: faeces | place: Denmark | collected 2013-09 | reverse complement strand
GGCTATTTGTGTATTTGGTATGGGTTGTTTTGTTCGCTGCGTGCCTTGTGCGTCTGCAGGTTATGATGTGTATTAGAGAGTTTGTAAATCTATTTAGAGTTGAGATGTGTTTATGTTTTTTTTTTTTAAATCATGCGGCGACCACCGAGATCTACACAGAGTAGATCGTCGGCAGCGTCAGATGTGTATAAGAGACAGCCTGTGGTTCTCTTTTGTCCGGACGATGCATAAAATAGCAGCATCAGGGGGATTTTACAGCAGGACGGTGTTTGTGTACGCCCGTCTGCCGCCGCCCATTGTATACAAGGGAACGGAACAGGCTCACAAAAAATGTCTGTTCAGCCGTAATATACAAAGAAATCCCCATTTACTGGTGCAATTTGTATAATTTTGGTTTTCCGCTTGACAGCCAAAAGCAAAAACACTATAATAACCCATATTGTACAAGTGCCCCACATTTTGTACTGTGGCGCGGCGCGGTACCAATATCTGTGAAGGAGACCGGAGACCTTGGAAAAAGAAATTGTCATGACCTATGCCGGCTTGCGTGCATTGGAGGACGAGCTTGAACAGCTGAAAACCGTCAAGCGCAAAGAGGTGGCCGAAAAGATCAAAGTGGCCCGCGGCTACGGCGACCTTTCCGAAAACAGTGAATATGACGAAGCCAAAAACGAGCAGGGCCTTGTGGAAGGCCGCATCGCACTTTTGGAAAAAATGCTCAAGCATGCCCGCGTCGTCACCGAGGACGAGCTTTCTACCGACCATATCAGCGTCGGCAGTCATGTGCGCATCAAGGATGAGGACGGGGATGAAGACGAATACGATATCACCGGTTCCACCGAGGCTGACCCGGTGAACGGAAAGATCTCGGATGAATCTCCCATCGGAGCGGCCCTTATTGGCCATTCCGTGGGCGATAAGGTGGATATCACGCTGCCCAGCGGCGCAGTTGTGCAGTACGAAGTGATGGAGATCGGCCGAGCAGAGCTGTAAGCCGCACAAAATCAGTCTTTTTTCAAAAACAGGTGCGAAAGCACCTGTTTTTGTGTTATATTTTGTGCTATACTGGATGGGACAAATTGCGAGATGTTGGAGGACAAGCATGGCAAACGAAACGTTGGAACAGTTGGGCAATGCGTTGGAGGCAGCCCAGCAGAAGATCGGGGCCGTAGCCGAAGAAGTGAGTGAGCAGGCGTATAACGAGCTGGTCGCCATCCGGCGCGAAAAGCTGCGCGGCTTGCAGGAGGCCGGAAACGACCCCTTTGAGCTGACAAGCTATCCCCAGGCGGATTTTGCCGCCGAGGTGAAAGAGAGCTTTGTGGACGTGCCCGAGGGTGAACAGGGCCGCAGCGTGTGCATGGCGGGCCGCATGATGAGCAAGCGCGTGATGGGCAAGGCCAGCTTTGCGGACCTTCGGGACACCACGGGCAACATCCAGCTTTATGTCCGCCGGGACGACGTGGGTGTGGAGGAGTATCAGGCGTTCAAGAAATTTGATATCGGCGATATCATCGGCGTCAGAGGCTTTGTGTTCCGCACGAAGATGGGCGAGATCAGCGTGCATGTCACCGAGATCGTACTGCTGAGCAAGAGCCTGCTGCCTCTGCCCGAAAAATTCCACGGTCTGAAGGACCGCGAGGCGCGGTACCGCCAGCGCTATGTGGACCTGATCGTCAACCCGGAGGTGCGCAAGACGTTTGAGGTGCGCTCCAAATTTATTCGCCATATGCGCAATTACCTGGATGAGCGCGGCTATATGGAAGTGGAAACGCCGGTGCTGAACACCATCGCAGGCGGGGCTGCGGCGCGTCCTTTCGTGACCCACCACAACACGCTGGATATTGATATGTATATGCGTATCGCCACAGAACTGCCGCTCAAGCGGCTGATCGTAGGAGGCATCGACCGCGTGTATGAGATCGGCCGTATTTTCCGCAACGAGGGCATGGACCCGAAGCATAACCCGGAATTTACGACCGTGGAGTTGTATCAGGCGTATGCGGATTTCCATACGATGATGGACATTGCCGAGGGGATCCTTTCCTCGGCCGCGCTGGAGCTGCTGGGCGGCTATGAGGTGGAGTGGCTGGGCGAAAAGATCGACCTTACGCCGGGCTGGCGCCGCCTGACTATGGTGGACGCCGTGAAGGAGTATGCAGGCATCGACTTCGGCGCCATCTCCGACAATGCCCAGGCGGTTGCCGCGGCCGAAGCCATCGGTGTGGAGCTGCCGGAGGCGGCGGAGCCCACTTGGGGCAACGCGCTGTACGCCTGCTTTGACCAGCGTGTGGAGGAAAAGCTCATTCAGCCCACATTCATCACAATGTATCCGGTGGAGGTATCTCCTCTGACAAAGCGCAGCCCGCAGGACAAGCGTTTGACGGAACGCTTCGAGCTGTTTATTTGCCACAGTGAGATGGCAAATGCCTATTCCGAGCTGAACGACCCCATCGACCAGCGCGAGCGCTTCGTCAAGCAGGCGGAGCAGCGCGAGCGCGGCGACGACGAGGCCGAGATGCTGGACGAGGATTTCCTGACGGCTCTGGAATACGGCATGCCCCCGACGGGCGGCATGGGTATGGGCATTGACCGCTGTGTGATGCTGCTGACGAATTCCAGCACCATCCGCGAGGTCATCCTTTTCCCAACAATGAAGACCCTGGAACCAAAGCGGGCTGAAAACAAAGCCGAAAAAGCAGCGGTAAATGGTTCTGCAGAGGCTGCAACCGTGTCCGCGCCAAGCGTACAGATTGATCTTTCCAAGGTGAAAATCGAGCCTTTGTTTGCAGATGATGTAGACTTTGAGACATTCAGCAAGTCTGATTTCAGAGTGGTTAAGATCGAAGCCTGTGAGGCAGTGCCGAAGTCCAAGAAGCTCCTGAAATTCACACTGAATGACGGAACAGACCGGAAACGCACCATTTTAAGCGGTATTCACGAGTATTACGAGCCGGAAGAGCTGGTTGGTAAGACCTGTGTGGCAATCACAAACCTGCCGCCGAGAAAGATGATGGGTATTGATTCCGAGGGTATGCTGATTTCCGCAGTGTACGAGTATGACGGACGGGAAGGCTTAAATCTTTTGATGCTGGATGACAGTATTCCGGCAGGAGCAAAGCTGTACTAAAGAGGTCATTTACTACAAAAAATCGCGTTACTACAACTTTTCTACAACTTTTGCGCGAGACCCTACGAAACCGGATGAAGCAATATGAAAGGCGGATCTGCTTATAAAATGCAGATTCGCCTTTCTTTTTACATCAGCTTCATGTTCACACTAATGTTTTTTGCCTTCTCCTGCATATTCTCTTGTGTGATATGGGTGTAGATGTCCATTGTAGTAGAGAAATCGGCATGCCCCATGACTTGCTGAATGAATTTAACATCGTTGGTGCTTTCGCAGAGCCGGGTACAGAAGGTGTGCCGCAAGTTGTGAACACTAAAATGAGGGAGCAGATCCGGTTCACGGTCTTCCAGTTCAGCCTGATCCATTTCCTCCATGTTGTAAGTTACGCTGATTCTCTCAATCGCCCGATTGATATTGTGGGCGCTCATGAATGAGCCGGTTCGGTTGCGGAAAACAAAACCGTGAACTCCTCCTAACACCAGTTGATCGTCTGGATACAATGCGTCGATGGTTTCAATCTGGAGGCGAAGCTGCTCGGCCACCTCTGGATAGAGGATAGGGATAATTCGTGTACCGCTCTCAGTTTTGGGAGTGGTAATGTGAAATCCGGCTTTTCCATCAATGACCCGGTAGATTAAGTTGTGGTTGACCGAGATTGTGTTTTCGCTCAAGTTAATATCGCTTTTGGTAATGCCGGTACATTCTGCTACACGCATTCCTGTTCCAAGGAGCACAGTCATGATGGGGAGCCAATGGCTGTATGTAGGGGACTTGGCAATAAAACGCAGGAAATTCTGCTGTTGCGTTTTAGTGAGTGCGATCCGCCGTTTAGGCTTTGGAGCGCTGCCATCCGTTTTGAGCTTGCGGTAAATGCCCTTGCTGGGATTTTTGCGGATGTAATCGTCGTCCACGGCCATTTCAAGCGTAGGGTGAACAATGGTGTTGATGCTCTCCAGTGAGTTGATAGCAAAGCCGTGTTTCAGCAGTTTGGTATAAAACGCGAGAATATCACTTCTGTGGATTTGTGGAAGAGGCATGTTAGCGAAAGGCTCTTCTTTCACATAGAAGTCCCACAGGTAAAGATAATTTGCTCTGGTAGAGGGCTTCAGTTTGATGTTGTTATTCATGTAGACCTTGAACATATCATTCAGGGTAAGCTTCATGGCTTCCTGAGTACGGATGCCATCATCCTTATCTTTGTTGATCTGCTTTTCTTTGACACGAAGACTTGCGAGATCGGAGTCGTAGAGATATTTCTTTTTAGTGCCTAATTTGTAGACATACATATCTGTCTCTTATACACATCTCCGAGCCCACGAGACTAGGCATGATCTCGTATGCCGTCTTCTGCTTGAAAAAAAAAAATCCAGAACAAAAACATCGCGCTCGGCAATATCCTTGGGCAGCTTGCAATAATATTCCACAGGCTCCAGGGTCTCCTCATTGCGGTACAGGCCAATGTGGCCGACCTTTGCAGCGGGGATCAGGGTCAGCATACCGTCCACCATGCCCAGACCGGCGCGCAGGATGGGAACCAGGGCCAGCTTGCGGCCAGCCAGCACATGGGTGCGAGCCAGAGCAATCGGGGTTTCCACTTCAACTTCCTCGGTGGGCAGGTCGCGGGTGGCCTCATAGCACAGCAGGGTGGCAATTTCGCTGACCAGATCACGGAACTCTTTGGTGCCGGTGTTGCGGTCACGCATCAGGCTGATTTTGTGCTGGATCAGGGGATGGTCTACAATTTTAACAACGCTCATGGCAGATTCTCCTTACAAGATGAAAATTCATCGGATACAATGCAAAGCCTGGTCCCAGGCGGGGTACAGCAGTGGGGGTGCCTTAAAGGGTTTCCAGCGCCATCATCTTGTCAATGCGCTTCTGGTGGCGGCCGCCCTCAAATTCGTGGTCCAAAAAGGCGTCAACGATCTGGCAGGCGAGGCCGGGGCCCACAACGCGGCCGCCCAGGCACAGGGTATTGGCGTTGTTGTGGCGGCGGGTGTACTCGGCGCTGAACGGCTCCGAGCAGCAGCAGGCGCGGATGCCCTTGATCTTGTTGGCACACATCGACATGCCCACACCCGTGCCGCAGCACAGGATGGCGAAATCGCTGCTGCCATTGGTCACAGCGCCGCAGGTGGCGGCGGCATAATCGGGATAGTCACAGCTGGCGGTGCTGTTGGTGCCAAAGTCGCGGTAAGCAATGCCGCGCTCTTCCAAATGCTGTTTGATAGCCTCTTTCAGCGCATAACCGCCGTGGTCAGCACCCAGGGCAATCGGTTTTTCAAATTGTACAGCCATAATCAAGATCCTTTCAATTCGTGGCGGATTGTTGGGCGGCTTCGCGCTCGGCGCGCTCACGCTCAGCCTGGCTTAAACGGTGATAATCCGGCAGCAGCTCTGCGGGGGAAACGCAGGTGCCCGCATCCCACATGGCTTTGCCCGCCAGGGCAACCCCTGCGCCGCGCAAAACGCGCAGCGGCTGGGGGCAGGGCAGAATGCCGGGCTGGTCTTTATATGTATTGTAGCACAATGCGGCACCATCGCCAACAAAAATCAAAGGCTTTTTGCACTCTTTTACAAAAGTCTCCAGCGCAGTGACCGGTTCGGCGGCGTCCGGGGTCAGCCGGGCGTGGGTGGCAAGGTCAAACCCGGCCCAGTACACCTGGCCGCGGCGGGCGTCCTGTGCGCCAATCACAGTGCCTTCCCCGCACACGCCGTAAGCCAGGGCAGCCATGGTGGAAACCCCGGCGCAGGGGGTGTTGGCCGCAAAAGCCAGCCCCTTGACGGCGGCAAGACCGATGCGCAGCCCGGTAAAGCTGCCGGGACCATTGGTCACGGCGTACAAATCCAGCTGGGCGGGGGTCAGGCCGCAGGCTTTCAGGGCGGTATCCACCATGGGCAGCAGGGTCTCGCTGTGGGTTAGCCCGGTGTTGGAAGCCATCTCATATAATAAAGTATCGTCGCGCATCACAGCGACGGCGGCAGTTTTGCCCGCCGTATCAATGGCAAGAATGTTCATTCGGGGTCAGTTCTTCCTTTCCAAAAGGGCGTGGCGTCAAGCCCCAGGCCGGGTGATGGTAATCTTGCGGGTGGTTTCATCCAGCCGGTCAATGTTAATATAAATCGGGTTTTCCAGCGCCAGCAGGTCGGCGCAGTTTTCGCTCCATTCCGCCGCAACCACAGCGCCCATATCCAGGTAATCATAAAAACCGGCGGCAGAAAGGTCCACTTCGGTATGGATGCGGTACAAATCAAAATGGGCAAAGGGCCGCGGGCCGCGGTAGTAGTTGACAATGGCAAAGGTTGGGCTGGAAACAGGGTCCGTGCAGCCAAGGCCCTCTGCAATGCCCTGGCAGAACGCGGTTTTGCCAGCGCCCAACCCGCCGGTAAAGGCAATCAGGCTGCCGGGGGCAAGCTCTGCGGCAAGGCGGCGGCCCAGGGCCACGGTTTCATCCCGCGAATGGGTAATATATTCTTCCATACAGCAGGCCCTCCTACAAGTAAGCGGCTAAGTCAGCATAAACTACTTTATTATACAACATCCAGCCTGCTTTGTAAAATATTTTTGTGTGGCGCGCCATAAAACGCCGCAAAGCGTGGCATATTGCACAGGAACGCGGTATAATAATCGGTAATACGAGCAGGAACCAATACCATTGCACAGGGCAATGTGCTATACTGGGAACAAGAAAAGCAAAAGTGAAAGGGGGCAGGCCATTGCTGCAGCTGACACGCCGCTATTTGCGGCAGATCGACGGAATATTTCTGGCGCTGTGCGCGGCGTGTTCGGTGCTCAGCGTGGTAACACTGGTTTCCATTGGGCATAACCAGCTGGGGTCCATCAACAAAGCATCGGTACAGTTCATTGCCAGCGCGCTGGGCATCCTGTTGGCGCTGATCGTTTCCACGGTGGACTACCGTGCGCTGGCCCGTGCCTGGCCGCTGCATGCGGTGCTGGCCTGGGGTATGGTGCTGCCCACCCTGCTTTTGCACAACGTCCGCCTGGGCTTTTTAACGGTGGGGTACGATGCCGGCGGTACTTCCAACTACAGCTGGTACCGGGTGGGCGGCATGACTTTCCAACCGGCGGAACTGGCCAAAATCAGCTTTGTACTGACCCTGGCCCTGCATCTGAACCATGTGCGCGGCCGGGTGAACAAGCCGGCCAATTTGCTGGCGCTGGCGGTGCATGTGCTGCTGCCGGTGCTGGCCATTCACATCCAGGGCGATGACGGCACGGCGCTGGTATTTTTGGGCATTGGGCTGGTCATGGTGTTTGCGGGCGGTATTTCCGGCTGGCTGGTGGCTGGCGGGCTGGCCGCTGCGGGCGGTGGTGCGGCCCTGTTGCTGAAACTACGCCCGGGTCTGCTGAAAGGCTACCAGGCCAAGCGTATTTTTGCCGTGCTGGACCCCGAAAACCCGGCTCTGGCCGATATCGCTTACCAGCAGAACAAGGGGGCTATGGCCATCGGAACCGGCGGATTGACCGGAACCGGCCTTTTGGGAGAGCATGTGTTTGTGCCAAACTCCTGGAATGATTTTATCTTCAGCTACCTGGCCAACGGGATGGGCTTTGTGGGGGCGGTAACGGTTCTGCTGCTGTTGCTGGGCATCTCGGTGCGCATTCTGCTGGCAGCGCTGCAAAGCACGGATGCTTTGGGCCGCTATCTGTGCGTGGGCATCTTTGCCGCACTGTTCTGGCAGTGCATCATCAACCTGGGCATGAATTTACAGGTGCTGCCGGTCATCGGGGTCACGCTGCCGTTCTTCTCGGCAGGCGGGTCCAGCGTGGTCATGGTGTATTTGTGCGTGGGGCTGGTGCTGGCGGTATCCCGCAAGAACCGCCGCAAAAAGCTGGCGGTGCCCATTGAGCTGGAACAGGTTTGACACCGGCAAATGGACGCACTAAAATAGAAAAAGGCACTGCGGTAAGCGGTTGGCCTTTGGACTAAGAGCTTAGGAAACTAAGAACCGCCACTTGACCCGGTGGAGGTTCTTGCTTTTCACAGTGACCGTTGCGCTGCTGCTGCAATTCGACCGCCTGTGCAAGACAAAACAATAAGACAGACAAAATAAAGCCGGTGTACCGTAAGATGAATCAAACGGTACACCGGCTTTTACAGTGTCAGGCTTCCTCTTTTTTACTGGGGCTGCACAATGCGGGAATCAGGCAGATGGCTGCCGCCGCTACCAGAATATACACGGTGCGGGCCGCCCAGCTTGTCTGGCCGCCCAGCAGCCAGGCAATGATATCCAGCTTCCAAATGCCCACAAAGCCCCAGTTCAGCCCGCCAATGATGGCCAGCAGCAGGCAGATTTTTGAAAGAACAGAATTGCACATGTTGGAAAACACTCCTTCCTATAACGGAAGTATGCCCATGCCGCGGTGTGTCTATTCGATTTTCTGCCACCGGGCGGAAGTTTGGGCAAAAACAGCACCGCACAGCAGAAGGGCGGTGGGGTTGGTCGTCAGGTGGAAGGGCTGAACTTCCATATAGGCGTAAGCCAGCATGGCAAACAGGCAGCAAACCTCAACCCGGTGGCCCTGTTTGGCGTGACCCCACAGGGCGGCGGCAAACAGAATACCCAGCAGCGCGGCAACCACCGGACCAAACTGAAACAGTGCAAAAGCAAAGCTGTTATCCACTGTGGGCCAGTTGAACACCTGCCCTGCAATTTTGACATCCAGCAGGCGGTAGGCCATCCAGGTCAGCGAGATGCGGCAGGTGAGCAGGGAGTCCAGCTTTGCCAGCCATGCGGGGCCGATATCATTGTTCCACGGTCCCACCTTGATGACCAGCAGCGGCAAAAGGTAACTGACCGCCGCCGTAAGCCCCACCATACCGGCGCAGGTGCCGGGCCACCAACGGGGTACACTGTGCCCGGCGCGCAGGCGGCAGAACACCAGCCCAACGGCCAGCGCCAGCGTGCACAGCGCAGCGCTGCGGCTGGCGGGCCCCACCAGCAAAAACACGCCGACGGCAAATACCAGCAGGCAGTCCACCCAGCGCACCTTTTGGGCACGCAGCAGGGCATAGGCCAATACCAGGCCGAACACCAGTCCGCCGAATGTGTTGGGGTGGCCGTAGCCGTAAGTGCCGCGCAAAGCGCCCATCCGCTCGCTGGTCAGGTCCGGGGCAACGATCCCGGCAAAGTGCAGTGCCAGCACCACCGCCATGGCGGCACAGCCGCTGGCAAAATAGACCTGCAGCGGGCGGCGCAGGGGAACATCCTTGGCGGCAAGCACCGCCACCACAATGCCGATCCACCAGATGTTCTGGCTGTTGAAATAGACCCAGCGGGCAATGAAATACAGCGCTCCGCCAGCCAGCAGCTCCCGCCAGGTGTAGCGGGTGCCGAACAAAATTTTGGCACCAAAGCACAGGAACGCGAGCCATTCCAGCACGGGGCTCATCACGCCCTGCACCCACGCCCAGTTCTGGCGCGCCATGCTGTTGCAGAACACCACGCTGATCTCATACGCGGCCAGCCCGGCGGCAAACAGAATACGGCCAAGCTGCAGTCGCCATTCGGCCAGCTGCTGCCCAAATAACAGGTGCGGCGTGTTCCACAGGCCGTGCAACGCCCCGCGCAGCCCGCCGCCCCTGGCAAGGGCAAAAATTAGGTCAAAAACCGCTGCGGCAAAGAGCGCCAACAGCAGAAAATTAGCAAAACCAAACAAGGGATTCCCTCCTGAAAAAACGCATGGCCCTGTGTTTGACAAGGGCGGGTGCGGATGGTATGCTTCTATTATAAAGATTTTGGACGCAGCACACAAGGGGGCAAAGAATGACGGCACAACGCTATCAGGCAATTTTTGATTGGTTCCGTGCCCGCCCGGCGGCGCTGCGGGCGCTGGGATATGCACAAAAGATCAGCGTGCTGGGAGTATATCTGGTGTATGGCGCGGTGTTGGCCGTTACGCTCTGGCAGCGCAGCGGCCAGTTCTGGCGCGTGCTGGCGGTCCCGGCGGCGGTGTACGTTTTGGGCACGCTGCTGCGCGCGGCCATTAACCGCCCGCGCCCGTATGAGGCATTGAACTTTACGCCGCTGTTCCCCAAGGATACCAAAGGCCAAAGCATGCCCAGCCGCCACTGCTTTTCCGCCGCAGCCATTGTGGCGGCGGCGTTTACCGTGTGGGTGCCGCTTGGCGTGGCCGCCTGCCTGCTGGCGGCGGTTGTGGCTGTGACCCGCGTGCTGACAGGGGTGCATTACCCCAGCGACGTACTGGCTGGCCTGGCCTTTGGCGCCGGGGCGGCTGTGATCGGCTTCCTTTTATGACATGAGGATGATAACTGTGAAACAATACAAAAAAATAATTGCCGCTGTGGCAGCTGCCGCAATACTGGCCCTGCCCCTGAGCGGGTGCAGCTTTAACGATGTGATGCTGTACCTGTACGGTGGTGACAGCTTTACCAAAGAGGAAGGCGAGGACTACCAGACCTATGACGGCGAAAACGGCATCAGTGTAACCTATGATGCCAATATCTGGAACGAACCCAGCATGTCGCAGGAGGATACCATTGGCATTACCACTGGCAACAAGCTGAGCTATACGGCAGTACTGCTGCAGGTATCGGATGTTTACACGAACTTTTTAGAAGAATCCGCCGCGGAATTGAACGAGGAAGCCCAGACCGTGCGGTATGACTTTGATTTGACCATCCCCGATGCAGAAACCGAGTCCGTCCGGTATGACTGCGGCACTTACCAGATGATCCTGGCCGAAGTGAACTATGACTGCGGCGTTACGCTGCATGTATCGGCAGCATCCCGCTCTGCCAGCTATGACCAGATCGTGGCGCTGCTGCAAAACGTGTACCCCACCGGTCACACGCCGGAAACGGCAGAATAAAAAGCAGCAGCCTTTTGCGGGCTGCTGCGGGTGGGAAAGGTTGGCTTGTAAAGGGGAAGTATGCCGTGTTCCGGGGTGAAATATCTGGCAAAGCCCCTATAAATGGGGTTCGGCACAAGTTTTGTAATACGCAACAGGACGAGGCTGTGGCGGGGTGAGGGCACCCCGCCCTACTGCCACTACAAAATCAGCGGATGAAATTGGTGCGGATGGTATTTTCTGCCTTGGGCGGCTCAATCCCTGCGGCTTTGCCTGCGGCAATGCACTTCAAGATCCAGGCCATGTTGTGGCCCAGGTTGCGCATGATCTGCATGCCCTCTTCGTCCAGGGCGGCCTGTTCGGCGTTGCTGCCGTGTACCATCGGCCAGTAGGTGGAGCTGATCAGCGGCATCTGGCAGAACTGGGGAACCTTTTCCAGGGCTTCCAGTGCGCTGGTGGTGCCGGCGCGGCGGGCGCTGGTAACAATAGCGGCGGGCTTTTGTGCCAACAGGCGGCCTGCGCTGTAGCCCAGCCGGTGCATGAAGCCCAGCATGCTGGCAGCGGCGGTGGAATAATGTACCGGAGCACCAAACACAATGCCGTCGGCCTTTTCCACCAGCGGCAGAACATCAACGACTGGCCCGCCGAATACGCAATGTCCGGCTTTGGCGCAGCCGCCGCAGCCCACACAGCCGCCCACCGGGACAGCGCCAATGTGGTAGATGGTGGTTTCGATGCCGTCAGCGTTCAAAGCCTTGGCAATCTCCTGCAAAGCAGCGTCTGTACAGCCATGTGCGTGCGGGCTGCCGTTGATAAGAAGTACGTTCATAATCGTTATGCCTCCGTTTTGAGAAAAAAGCTTTTGCTGCGGGGAAAGTTGGTGCACCGGGGTGCTCATACCCGGAACCGCCGATCCCCCTGTATAAACTATATTATAGCACACCTAAGGTGTATCTGAAAACAAAGAAAATGACGGATGTTTCGCAAACACAAGCAGGATTTAAGGCAAAGAGCCGTAGGAATCCTTTGTGGATTCCAAGGCTTTTTAACGCAAAATCCGGCTGTGTTTGTAGAAATAGACTAAATTTTCGACTTTTCAGATACACCCTAAAAAATGTTGAAAACCCTGAAAGGGAAGAAGGTCAAACACCATGCCTGTAACCTGCACCAATTATAAATTGAAATGCGGCGGCTGCCCGCTGCTGAACCAGCCCTACCCCGACCAGCTCAAGCACAAGCAGCAGTTGGAACAACGCCTGCTGGGGCGGTTTGCCCCGGTATCCCCCGTGCTGGGGCAGGCAGAACCTTGGCATTACCGTAACAAGGCCATCGCCACCTTTGCCACCGGGCCGCGTGGACGACTGACATGCGGCATTTATGCAGCGGGCACCCACCGCGTGCTGCCGTATACGGACTGCTTGCTGCAGGATACCGTCATTAACCAGACCATTGCTGCTGTGCTGGAAGCCGCCCGCGCCTGCCGCTGGCCTGCTTTTGAGGAGGATCGCGGCACCGGTCTGCTGCGCCATGTGCTGGTGCGCCGCGGTAAAACCAGCGGTCAGGTGCTGGTGGTGCTGGTGACCGCGCAGGAAAACCTGCCCGGCAGCCGCAATTTTGTGAAAGCCCTGCGGGAAAAGGCCCCCTGGGTGACCAGCGTGGTGCAGAACTGCAATCCCCGCCGCACCAGCGCGGTGCTGGGCAGCGATGTGCGTACCCTGTATGGCCCCGGCAAAATTACCGATACGCTGTGCGGGCTGCAATTCGCCATTTCGCCCCGCAGCTTTTACCAGGTCAATCCGGAACAAACCGAAGTGCTGTACGCCAAGGCCATTGAGTTCGCTGCCCTGACCGGCAAAGAAACAGTGATCGATGCCTACTGCGGCATTGGCACCATCGGCCTGTGCGCGGCGGGCAGGGCAAAGCAGGTCATTGGCGTGGAGCGCAACCCGGACGCGGTGCGCAATGCCTGCGCCAACGCCGCAGCCAATAAGATCAACAACGCGCGGTTCATCTGTGCCGATGCAACCGATTGGATGCGCGCTGCGGCACAGCCCAACTCTGGCTTGCCGCACCCCGATGTTGTATTCCTGGACCCCCCGCGGGAGGGCAGCACCCCCGCCTGCATTGATGCAGTGACTGCCATGAAACCCAAACGCGTGGTTTACGTCAGCTGCAACCCCGAAACTCTTGCCCGTGATTTGACCCACTTGACCCGCCGCGGATGGAAAGCAGTAAAAATCCAGCCCGTGGATATGTTCCCCCACACGGAACATGTGGAGACGGTAGTTCTTTTGTCCCACAAAAAAGCCGACAGTTATATCCACATTGATGTGGAGTTTGGAGAGGGCGAGGGCAAGATTCCGGTAGATAGTATTGCTA
>OJJI01000279.1_pt1 | contig 13376 bp, 8 predicted proteins | sample 1596201 | NCBI WGS metagenome assembly OJJI01 (sample SAMEA4350158, study PRJEB24818) | metagenome | biome: human; feature: gut; material: faeces | place: Denmark | collected 2013-09 | reverse complement strand
TCTTGTACTTCTGTACGTCGCTTTTGTTTCTGTGTCGGGTTTGTCTTTGTCATATAGATCTCGTTATCCGAGTCTGCTTTTTTGTTTTTTTTTTTTTTTTTTTTTTCAAGCAGAAGACGGCATACGAGATCATGCCTAGTCTCGTGGGCTCGGAGATGTGTATAAGAGACAGCGTTGCACTTTTCTTCGTCAATGTGGATGATCTTACGGATCATAATATCCCTTCCCTTTCCAAAAATCGTCCGGGCCCCCGCCCGGCGGTCTTGACTTTCTGTGCATAAGATAGCATAATAAGACCCACAAATCCGTTGTCAGAACAACAAATGGAGCAAAAAAATGCACATCACGCTATCCAACACGCGCCTCTTTCGCGGCATTGGCAGCGATGAACTGCCGCTGCTGCTGCAATGTCTCGGCGCGGCACAAAAGCATTACGACCGGGGCGAGACCATTCTCGCCGAGGGCGCGCCGACCGAGCAGCTCGGCATGGTGCTCACCGGCATGGCCATGATCGGCTACGACGACGTCTGGGGCAGCCACAGTCTGCTCGGCCACGTCGGCCCGGGCGAAGTGTTTGCCGAGCCCTATGCCTGCATCCCGGGCGAGCCGCTGCTCATCAGCGTGACCGCTTCGGAGGACACCGAGGTGCTGTTTTTGAACATCGGCAAGGTGCTCACGACGTGCACGAACGCCTGCCCGTTTCACGCCAAGCTCATTCAAAACCTGCTGACCGTGTGCGCGGCCAAGAACCTGCAGCTCTCGCAGCGCATCCTGCACACAACGCCGAAGGGCATCCGCGCCCGGCTCATGTCGTACTTTTCCGAGTGCGTCAAGCGCGCCGGACAGTACAGCTTTGACATTCCCTACAACCGCCAGCAGCTGGCCGACTATCTGGGCGTGGACCGCAGCGCCATGTGCAGCGAGCTGTCGCGGATGCAGCGCGAGGGGCTGCTGACCTACCACAAGAACCATTTTTCCGTGCACGAAGCACTGGAGTAAATCGACGAAAGGCGGACACAACATGACGAGAGAAGAATACGCAAAGCGGATGAAAAAGCACACCGACTGGGCCCCCGGCCGGGACGCGATCGAGGCGGCCTTTGCCAGGCGCTACCCCAAAACGGAGCCGGTGTGCTTCGAGAGCGAGCTGCACGACCGCGCGGCCTTCGGCGGCGACGAGTATCTCGACGGCTTCGCCGTCTACGACACGGGCAAGGGCTATCAGCACATCGTCACCTACGGCATGAGCGAGCTGTACCCGGGCATGGCGGCCTTCGGCGCCGAGTACAGCAAATGGGGCTATGAAATGACCATGAAGGTGCGCGAGAGCTATGCCGAGACCGGCACGTGGGCGCTCGACCTGCTGGCCCAGCTGGCGCGCTACACGTATCAGACCGGCAATTTCTTCGAGCCGGGCGCGTACATCCCCGGCGACGGCAGCTCCTTGCACCCGGAGCTGAACTCGGCCATCACGGGGCTGGCCATCGTCAGCGACACGACCGTTGCTCCGATCGAGACGGTGCACGGAAAAGTTGCGTTTTTGCAGCTCGTCGGTCTCACGCAGCCGGAGCTGGACGCGCTCGCGCGCGACCCGGATGCGCTGGACAGCATTCTCGAGCGGATGCGCGCGGACGATCCCGAGCTGGTGCTCGACATGCGCAGAACGAAGTCCTACGTATAAAAGCAGCCGCACCGTGGCCTCACGGTGCGGCTGTTTGGTTATCTTGCTTTGAATCAGTTGCCTTTCTTCGCGATCAGCTCCGCGCAGGCTTCGCCGAGGATGCGGATGCCCTTTTCGATGACCTCGTCGCTGCTGTTGGAGTAATTGATGCGGAACGTGCTGACGTTGCGCTCCTTTTCATAGAACGGGTCGCCCGGGCAGATGGCAACGCCCCTGGCGAGCGCGACGCGGTAAAGGTCGACCGCGGACATGCCGTTCGGCAGCTTGGCCCACAGGAACATGCCGCCCTCCGTCGGCGTGAACTCCACGCCCTCCGGGAGATACTTGCGCATGCAGTCCATCATCAGCTCCGCTTTGTGCTTGTAGAGCACCTTCGTCTTCTCGATGTGCGCGTCAATGTCGTTGTCAGCGAGGTACTGCGCCAGAACGAGCTGCGAGAAGATATTGGTGTGCAGGTCGGCGGTCGCCTTGTAGCTCAGGAGCTTTTCGCGCAGCGCCTTGTTGCGCACGCACACCCAGCCGATGCGCATACCGGGGGCAACGATCTTGGAAAACGTGCCGAGCATGCAGCACTGCTCGCCCAGCTCCTTGCCGAAGCTGTCGGTCGCGGTGCCGGAAAAGCGCAGCTCACGGTACGGGTTGTCCTCCAGCACGACGATGTCCGTGCCCTTGAAGATCTCCACAACGCGGTCATGCACTTCCTTGCTGTAGCTCAGGCCGGTGGGGTTCTGGAAGTTCGGGATGACGTAGGCAAATTTCACGTCCGGGTTGGCCTGCACGGTCGCCGCCAGCTCGTCGCAGTCGATGCCGTCGGGGTTGATGGTCACGGGCAGGACCTCGGGATCAAAGAAGTGGAACGACTGCAGCGCGACGAGATAGGTCGGGTTCTCGACGATCACCTTGTCGCCGGGGTCGAGCATGCACGCGCCGATCATCGTCAGCACCTGCTGCGAGCCGTTGGTGATGATGATGTCGTCGGCCGTCACACCGTAAACGCCCATCGTCTCATAGCGCTTTGCGACCCACTCGCGCAGCGGCAGATAGCCCTGCGTGCCGCTGTACTGCAGCGCCATAACGCCGTTTTTCTCCAGCACTTTGTGCGTAGCCTTGTCCATCGCCTCGACCGGGAACGAGACCGGGTTCGGCAGACCGCCCGCGAAAGAGATCAGGTCAGGCGACGCCGCTGCCGCAAGAATGCTTGCCGTAAACTCGCCCTGAAAGTCGGGACGCAGGATTTTGGTGGAAAGTCTGGGATTCATAATGATTTCTCCTTTCATGGGCACTTGTAGTGGTCTGTGTATTCGACAGGCAAGCCCTCATAGTGTGTCGATTATAGCGCACACGATTGCGGCATTACAAGGCGTTGCAAAAAAATCTGCGTTCTAACGGAAAGGCGCACGCATACAAAGTGCGGTTCTGTATAGAACGCTCATTCGCGCTTACCGTTATGCGTCAAATATGCGTCATTTCTGCATTTTGCAACCATATGACGCTAGAATTTCGCCAATACTTCGTCACGGAGGGACGGCAAAATGAAGGACAACCTGAGCCGATACACACTGCGCATCGACCAGACGATATTGGATAAGCTCGGCTACATCGCGGAATACGAGGGCCGGACAAAAAACCGTGAACTCGAGCAGATGATCAAAATTCAGTTCTGTTTCGGCTGTACGAATTCCCGCCGCAGAATCACTCCGCAGCGGGGATTTGTTATAAGCTGAAACAGCCGAAAGCCCCTGATCTCAAGCGGTTTTCAGGCACGGAAAAAGTCCACCGTGATCCAAAATCACGGTGGACTCATGGCGGAGAGTAAGGGATTCGAACCCCTGTGGCGTTGCCGCCTAACGGTTTTCAAGACCGCCCCGTTATGACCGCTTCGGTAACTCTCCAGATATGCAGATAGAGAAACAAGACGCCGAAATCGGCGTCTTGTCTTTTGGCGGAGAAGGAGGGATTTGAAGCCTTTAAAAACGTCGATATATCAGCATATAGCCGTCGCGGTGTGTAGATGCTGTGTCCAACATATAAGGAGAGTTTACCGCCCTCCCTTCCGCGAGGCTGGCTTTATTATAAGTTCATCCTCCGCTTTTGTCAACCGCCATCACCTCGGCAACCAGAGCGCCCCGGCCGTCCTGCTTGTGCCCGTCGGGAGACTGTTTGTCACCGCCCCGCTCTCCAGCCTTGCCCGCACACCGCTTCCCACCGAAGTGGAGTACGGGTTTTTATACGGCTTCCAGCTCTTGTTCTGAATTTGCCACAGTGCCGCGCGCTGCTCCTGCGTTAAGCCGCTCACGGAGTCAATCGCCGCTTTTGCCATGCCTGCGTTCAGAGATGTCTTGCCGTACTTTTCTTTGATTCCCTCCGTTGCTTCATACACTTCAACGTATTTCTCCGCCGGCACGTTCCACTGGCGCACCGCCGAGAATTTCACGGCGATGGAATCCGGCATGATCGCCTGCATAGCCGCCGCTGCCGTCGCATCGGAAACGCCGCTGTCAACGATCGCTTTGTATTTCTGCATAGCTGTCACGCTGTCCGCGCCTTCCTCCGGGGTCAGTGCTCCAATCGTGCGCGCGAGTGTTTCCGCCTCGCTCGTGCTGACGCCCGCTCCGGTGATTTTCTCATACGTTTCGGCCTTCGCCTGCACGCCGGAGTAAAACACCAGATTGCTTTTCACGGCCGTCTTCTGGGCGTCAGAAAGGTTCATGCGATCCACCTCCGCTGCAAACTCGACCGCCTTTACGGACGCTTTCTCGTCGTCCCGGTTGATCCGGTCGTAAACGTCGTAGCAATCCATGATGCTGTCCCACGACATTTTTTCCGATCGCAGCGCACTGAACTTCACGTCCTTTCCGTCGCCGATCATGGCCGAATAGATCTGCTGTTTGTATCTGTCCAGCAGATCCGCGTTGCGGATCGCGTCGCGCTTCGCTTTTGCCGCCGCCTCCGGGTCGTCGTCATCCACACTGCGCACGGCCTGCATGGTTTCGTACACGGTCTTTTTATCCGCCCCGCTGGCGACGATGTCCCGATACGCCTGCGTCTGCTTTACGGTCAGGCTTCTGTCGCCGGATGCATAGAACTCGTTCGCGTCCTGTGTCGCATTCGGCCCAAACAGCACCATCTGCGTTCCTTTCAGCAGGCCCTTCGGCCCGCTCGTGTCCACAGGATACTTCAGCCGCGCGGAGTCTCCATACCCGGAATATGCACCGCCGCGCACAAGCGTCTCGACGCCCTTGCCGGTCTTATAGATCTGGTTGCCCATCGGCAGCCATGTCTTCAGCTCCTTCGGTGCGTCCTCCACCAGCTTCTGTGCTGCTTCTTTGCGCGTGTCTGCGTCTTTGCCAACGACCATTTTTGCGACATCCGCTCCCGTTTTCAACGGGATAGTCGGCAGCGGCATGTTGCTGTCACTCGCCCCTACCGCAGACAGCGCGTTCGACAGGAACGGGATGTCGCCCGACACCGTGTATCCAAGCTGTTTCGCGGCCGCCTCTGTGTCAAAACCTCCATCTGGTTTTTCTGTTCCAAGCCCACGTTCTCCGGTCGCCGCCTCCAGCGCGTTGTCCAGTGCCGTCAGCAGGTACTTGTTCGTGCTCAGTCCCTCGCCTGCGCCGATAGCGCCTGTCACATATCCGATCGCGTCAAACGGCGCCGGCGTGCCTCCGTAGATCCATTCTGTCAAGCGGTTGAATAGGAACGCTTCCAGCAGGTACTTCATCGCCAGCCCCGTAAACTTCTTCACGGCGACGTTCTTCCCCTGCGTCTTCGCCATCGTCTGATATTCCATCGGCAGGTCGTGCGTGATATGGCTCCATGCATTGGCCACCTCGAGCTGGAATGTTGTCAGCACCTTCTGGCTCAACCGGCTACCTTCAAACGCCATCGGCTTCGCGCCCTGGATGCGGTTGCCCACCATCCTGCTGGCATATTCATCCGCCGCCCTCATGGCTTCCTCGTGCGTTGCGCCGTTTTTCACTTCCTGCAGGTATTTTGCACGCACGATCACGCGGCTGGCCACATCGTCCACCGCTTCAAACGGGATAGCGGCAACGTCCATCACCTTCCCCAGCCCCTTAGTTTCCGTCAGCTGGTCGATTCCCCGCTTACCGGTCAGGAAATCACTTTCGCCTTCCCATCCGTCCGCCTTCGTCTCCCCGGTCACGATGTCCCGCACAGCTTCTGCGACGTTTCCCACGCCCACCTCCGCTGTCAGCATCGGGATCTGTGCCGTCTGATTCAGTGCAGATGACAGGTTGCCTACGATGGTACTTTCTCCGAAAATTTTTGTCAGCTTGTTGCCGATATTTAGAGCTGTTCTTCCCACCTCGTGCTCTATTGTGCGATCTCCTGTCGTCCGTTTTCCTGCCAGCTTGTTCGTATAGTCATCCAGCACGGACACGAACTGCCCGTACTTCGTCATTCCGTTGATGTTTTCAAACAAACTATCAATATATTTGTCCAGTGCCGCGTCTGCCTGCTCCTCCGTCAGGCGCGTGCCCTCCGCGATCCTGTCCGCCGATTCCAGAAATCCGATCTTCTGCTCCAGCGATGCATTGTGCATCTCTCTCGCCTGCGCGATCCGGTCGCTGATCCCGTCCCGCGCATACTTCCCGCGAAAGTATTTGGACATTTCGCGCAGCTTCATGATGTCGTCCGTATGGTACAGGACATTCGCCATGTAGTTGACGTAGGATTCATAACCGCCTACTGCGTCATATTCTACGTTATCGTTGCTCGTTTTCGTTCGTTCTAGGAAATACGGGTTCCACTGCTTTCCCGGCCGGAAGCTGTCCGTTCTGCCCGCGATGGCCGTCGGCAGCTCCGACACCTGCGCGTCGATTCCGATCAGTTTCAGGAACTTTGCCGTTCCCTCCTGCGCCTTCTCTGGCTGCATGTGCGGGGCGTACCCCTTTACATAGCCGATCGGGTCATACCCATGGCTCACAAGGAATTCGTTGATCAGGTCGTAGAATTCGTTATATGCTTTTTTGTATCCCGCCGCCGCTTCTTCGATTTTCTTTGCGTCCACGTCCGCGTCCTGCAGCCGCGCCTGCGTGTCCAGCCACGCCTTGTATCGCTCCACGAGCTCCATTTGCTCCTGCGGAATGTTCATTTCCGCAGCGGTCTTCTTCACGTCCGTGCTCGTTGCCGCATCCGCCACGCGCTTTCGCATGTCCGGGTCCAGCTTGCTCACCTGGTCCGCCACCGCGGTCCCTTCGATCACTCGCTGCACCAGCGCGCTCTCCGATTCGCTCAGGTCGAACCCGCGCACGCGGTCAAACATCCGGTTAATAAAGCGGATCTTTTCTGCGGAATTTTCGAGGATCGGGTTGAAGAGCTCTTCGTTGATTTTCTTTCCCAGTTCCTTCCCGAATGTTTTCTCCACGTTCCGCTGCATCGTGTTCACCTGCAAGCTCAGTGCGCCCGGTAGCTTCCGGTCATCTGGTGTTCCGAATAGCTCCTCCAGCTTCGCCTGCCACTGCCGCTGCGCGGCGTATTTGCGGCTCCGGATCAGTTTGCCCGCGTAGTCGTTTTTCGCCATATAGTAGTACGCGAGCTGCGTCACCTTTTCCTTTGACATGGTCGTCGGTATCTGCTCCGCCGTGTACGTTCCGCCCACGATGTTCCCGGCGCTGTCGAATGATGCCCCTTTTGCGATTCCCTGCGCAAATTCTTTCTCTGCCGGTGTCGGGTTCAGCTCCCGGATTTTCTTCTCGATGTCCCGGCTCGCCTTTTTGGCGTATTTCGCCTCTGTTACAAGGTCGTCCACGTTCGTGATCGGCGCAAACGGGTGGCTGATCTTCACGCCCATCCTTTCCGCGTGCGTGCCCGGCTCCACAGGGTTGTCTCGCAGTTCCTGCCGCTCCGCCTCGTTCTCCTGTGCCTCGCGCATCACGCGCGCGTTTTCTTCCACCGCCGATCTGCTCGTGTTTTCTCCGGTCAGCAGTCCGTGCTCGCGTGCGTAGCCTTCGGCCGCAGTTCGTGCGCTTTCTTTCGCCTGCGTGCTCTTGACATCTCTTTTCGATTCTGATACCATATTACTTGCAGAGGCTTCACTCTCTATCCCGCGTTTCCAACGATCGTTGTTGCGCGGTTGAGAGTTTGAAGCCTCTGTTTTTACATTTGTCAAATAGTACAGGTTGTTTCCCTGGTCTCCCACATTCACACGCATTCTTGCGACGCCTGGCAGCTCTCCGAACATGGCTTTCGTTTCAAAAATGTCTGTCCTCTTCAAGTGGCGCGCCGTGTGCTTTGACGGCTCGCTTGCCATCCACTTCGCATTTTCCACAATTTCGTCCAGCTGCTCCAGCATTGCCAATGTATCAGCGCTTACTGGCTGCCTCGAAATAATCTCGCCAATTCCCTTCGAGCCAATGCCGATTTCGTAATACAGTCCGTTCGCCAATGTGTTCGCATTCTTGAAGGTCTTACCCATGAACAGGTCTTTAATGATCCGCTTATATTTTTTTCTCGCCGTAGCGCTTTCGACAGAATCAACATACGCGGATATCTCGTCGATTTTCTCCTGTGGTATCTCAACCACTTTGTACACCGCATTATCTGCTCGCACCGGAAGCCCCTGCGAGCCTGCGATTTCTGATCTCTCTGGCAAAAGTGGCATAGCCTTCGAAGTGCGTTCATTTTTGCTTTTGACCTGCGTATCGGCAGACGGCAGCCCCCGCACATCTGCAAAATTGTCGCTTTCCTGCGCGTTTGCCGTGCTTGCAACCGGTTCATTCACAATTCTCGCCTGATTTTGTGAATGAACTTGCTGATTTTGTGACTGGGCTTGCTGAATTTGCGCATTTTGTGATTCTGCCGCTCGCTTGATGGTCTCGCGCTGCTGCGCCTTGGTTCCGGCCAGCGTCTCGCCGGTCACAGTTTCAAATGCTGTCCGGAGCTCGGCATTTGCAAGGATCCTCTCCGCCTTGCTGTTCGTCACCTCGCCGCCCAGCAGTTCCCGCACCTGCGACTCCGTACTCACCTGCCCCATTGGCAGCTCGCGTGCTTCTGCTGTCTGCGTCTCCACGCTTGTCTGCTCCGCTGGCAGTTCGCGTACTTCCGTCACCTGCGCCGCCTTCGCTGGATTGTTGGCTTCCTGCGTGTTTTCCTCAACGGTCTGCGCCTTCGGCAGTTCCCGCACGTCGGCCTGTACGTTCCCCGCCGCTCCGCGCGCGAGCCCTGCGGCTTTTCCGACAATCGTCTGTCCTCCGCCGAGGATGCCGCCGACGGTCATACCGAGTCCGAATTCCTTCGCGCCCGTCACTGGGTTGAGCACGGCATCCTCGTCCTTCGTCGAAAACACCTTGTTCCCCTTGTTGTAGGTCAGGTTCTGCAGCGCGCGCTCCAGCACGCCCTGCACGACTTCTTCCTGACCTTCTTCCGCGGCCGACTTGATCCACGATTTCAGCGCGCTCTCACTCACCTGCAGCTCACCCGGCAGCTTCTGAATACCGCCGCCCACTTCGACCGCCGCGTTCACAAGCCCGTTGGCCATGGCAAACGCATTTGCTTCCCAGTCCGATGCTCCGTCCGCTTTTGCGTTCTGGTAGTTCTGCCCGGCCACCTGCGAGAACGCCAGCCAGAAGTTTGGATCTTTCGCCATCTCCCGCGCCATCTGCTGCGCAGTGACTGCCGAAGTTTTCGCGTTTCCGACGATGCCCGGCAGTGTCGCGGCAGCCCTTGCTCCGCCTGTTGCAAGCTGCGCTTCCGCACTCCCGCCCATTGTCATCATCGCCATGATTGCCTGTGGCAGTGCTGCAACCGTCGTTGTTCCGAGTTCGTCGACAATCTTCTGCCCTTTTGTGCCGTTCTGCATGTTCTTGCCGTAGTATTCCTGCGCGGCGTCCGCGATCTGCTGCTGCGCCTCCGCCAAGTTGGAAAAGGGGTTGTTCTCCCAGCCCAATTCTTTCAGCGCATTGCCCGGCAGCCATCCGAGCGTCTGTGCGAAGCCGTTCGCCGCCTGCGTCACGCCCTTCCACAGCATGCCCTGGCCCGTTTTTTCCTCATCGGGTCGCTCCGCGACTTTCTCATTTGCAGCCCATCTCTGGATGTCCGATGCATCCCACTTCCCCGCAGCCTGCTTTGCAAGATCCGCTGCGCCTTGCTCGAGATTATCCGCAGTGTCGATTGTCTTGTCAAAGACCGTCCTCGGCAGGTTGCCAATAGCGTTTAAGTATTCCTTCGCGTCCTTCGTGCCGAGCTTCAGGTACTCGCCAAATGAAAGCCCTTTCGGCAGTTCCGGGTTCTTCGTTTTCTTCTGTTTCTTTTTCTCATCGAAATGCATCGTCGCGTAATGGTGCACCGGCAACGTGCCGTTCTGCAACGCCGCCCGGCTTTGTGTCTCGGTGTTCTGACGGACAGCAGCGGAAAGGTCGCCGCCATTGCCGCTGCCGAATCTGTTTTTCCTTTTCGTATCGGCCATGCCAAACTCCTTTAATATCCGTAGGCGCTCAGGTCAACGCCGGTCTGTGCCTTAAACTTGCGCCGCAGCACCGCCTCGTCCTCATCACTCAGCGACACATTGTTCCAAGCGTTCACCAGATCCGATATCTTTGAATACGTTTTCCCGTTCCAGTCAAACGTCCCCTCGTCCTGGTCCCAGCTCAGGCTGCGTGCCTGGTCTTCGCTGATCGTTTCCGTCGGTTCGCTTGGAGCTGTGTAGCTATAGTCGCCATAGCTATATCCACCGTAGCCATATCCGCCTCCCGAGCTTCTCGTGCTCGTCGCCTTCAGCGCGTCATACTCGGCCTTCATGGCCGCAATCTGCTCGTCGGAATACAGGCGGTTGCCGTTACTGTCCGTCACCTTTTCATATCCGGAGAAGTCTCCGTACTTGGCCAGGTTGTCCGCCGCCGCCAGTGCGTAGCTGATCTCCTGCTGTTTCCTTTCCAGTTCCTGCTCCCGCTCGTAGTTTCGCTGGCCCTGCAGCCCGCTCATGACGTTGCTGTAGTTGGTCAGGTAGTTGCTGCGCGCCGTCTGGTCAGCCTGCGATTTTGCGATCTGCCGCTGCAGCTCCGCTGCATTTCCGGCAACATCCAGTGCCGTCATCGCGCTTGCGCGGCCGCCCTCGTTTTCTCGCAGCGCCTGCTCATACGACAGCCTGTTTTTCAGCAGCGAGCTCTCCGTGGCGCCGCCCGTGTACCCGGCCCCGGCCAGTTGCTCCGGAAGTGCCTTCTGCTCCTTCATCATATCGATGTAAAGCTGCCGGTCTGTGCTGTCGTATTTCTTCTTCGCTTCCTCTTTCTGCTGCTGGAGCTTCAGCATCGCAAGCTCCGTCTGCTTGGCGCTCTCCGTCTCGTTCGCCGCAAGCTGCTGCTTCAGTTGCTCCTGCAGCATGTTCAGCGTGCTCTCGAGGTAGCCGGTCTCCTGAGCCTTTTCCGCCGCCGTCCGGTATCCACGCTCCAGCTCCGCCCGCTGCGCGTCATCGTAGTCTTTCGCGTATTTCTGGTAGGTGTATTCCGGCTGATACTGCGTCATACCCTCGCCAGCGATCTTCTTGTTCCGCTGCTGCTCGTAGTAGGCCGCAGCGGCGTAGTCGCCGTTTTTCGCCGCCTTCTCCACCATGCCGGCGTAGTCCGTCCCCACGTTGTAGCTCGGCGTGTATCCGCTCTCGAGCCGGTTCATTTCATCCTGTGTGTACTGCTTTGCATACTGCGCGTATAGGCTCGACGGGCTGTAATCCATGCCCTCCCCGGCGATCTTCTTGTTCCGCTGGCTCTCGTAGTACGATGCCGCACCCATGTCGCCATCCGCAGCAGCTCGCTGCATATATTTCGCATAGTCCGTGTCCTTGTTGTAGCTCGGCGCGACGATGCCGGTCTTTTTCTGCCCGTTTTCGTCGATATAGCTGGTGGTCTGCCCTGCGTCCATAATAGCCTCCTTAGTGTTTTCCCCGCCGGGTTCTCCGGCGGGGATGCTGTTATTTATGTTCGTCCGTTTTGTCCTTCAGCTTTGCCAGGCAGTCCGTCAGGAACTTCGGCACCGGAGCGCCCAGCCTCGCCGCATTTTCTGTGATACTGCCCAGTTCCGTCACGATGTACCAAATCGCCACCAAAGGCAAGAAAGCCGTCTTATATGTAAACGGCAGCTCAAATCCCAATCCGCCATAATTGATAATCGCCGACAGCGCCACATCCAGCAGCAGTGCCACCAGCATGGCCACGATGCTGCCGAGCTTGTGCCACAGGCCGGCACGCGCTACGGCGCTATCCCACGTTCCGGTCGACAGCGCCGCCCACGAGCCGGTCGCATAGTCCAGGATCATCGTAATCAGCCAGACGATCACGAGCCAGCCTGTCCACCCCCAGAACGCCGTCATGCCGGCCAGCACAGCCGAGATGGCTGCCTTCAGTTCCATTGCTTTACTAGGTGCATTCATATGTATTTCTCCTTTACTTTTCATCGACCATGCGCTGGCACACGATCATCGTGCGCAGCATATCCATCGTCACGTTCAGATTGCCGTCGGCGTCTCCTTTGAGCGCGCCGCGCTCCACCAGACGCTGCACGCCCTCCTGCGCCCAGTCGGGCATGTCCTTGATCGTCTCGTACCGGGGGTTGCATGCCGCTGCGTACTTGGTGCCGACCACAAGGCCACGGATCATATCCATGGACAGATCCAGATTACCGCCGCCCACGCCGCCGAGTGCGCCCGCATCCACCAGCGCGCGCACCGTGTCCTGCGCCCACGCGGGCACGTCGTCGATTTTGTTGTATCGTGTCATGGGTTCTTCCTCCTCTTCGTTCGGGTGTTCCGGCGTCAGCATGGCCAGAAATGCCGTCCACTGCGCCGGGTCATCCACCCACGGCATGGGGCAGCGCTTGCCCGTCACGTCGTAGTGCCGCAGCACGTGCTCCGTGTCGATGCCATAGCGCTGCATGATCTCCCGCGCAAGCGCCGCGGCGTTGGCCACGGTCTCCGGCAGGATGTAGTAGCTGCCGTCGGCGCGCTTGCGGCTGCACATCTCGATGCCGATGCTGTTGGCATTGCGGCACTCGGGGTGCCAGTACGCCCGCGCGCCGCAGTGCCACGCCGTGTCGCCCTCGCGCACGGACTGCATCGCGCCGTGCTCGTCCACGAAATAGTGCGCGCTGGCCTGCAGTCTGCCCACGCGGTGGTAGTAATCGCAGTTGTTGCGCGCGGTGTCGCCGTTGTTTGCCGTGTAGTGCATCACAATGTACCGCACCGGCTGCGTGCGCCCGGCGCGGTAATTTGACGGATCGCAAGAAACAAATTCCATCAGCTGTTACCTCCTTCATCTCTGCATCTCATCAATCCGATGCTGTAGGGCATCCTGTGAAATCAACAAGAGGCTCTTTTGATGCTTATATGATTTCTTCGTTTGTAGTAACAATTACATTTTCCAGCGTGTCGTAGAGCACGATTGAAAAATAGGCTGCGCCATTTGAGCTGGTAAACTCAAAATCGGCAACTCCATTGGCAGCATTAAAGTTTATAACAGGCCCTGCTTGGCCTTTTTCGAGATTGGCCAAAGATGTATATCCGACTTTGACTTGGGTTCGGTCAGACTTGAAAAACTTGATAGATTGATATGATATATCAGTGTTCCCTTTCCATCGAATACGCACGACATCACCCTTTTTGACCGGGAGCAAGCCCGTGATATTCGTCCCTGAGTGTGCAACAGGTGCACCGCTGCTGCTATTGTATCGCATATTTTTATAC
>OJJI01000259.1_pt1 | contig 14198 bp, 13 predicted proteins | sample 1596201 | NCBI WGS metagenome assembly OJJI01 (sample SAMEA4350158, study PRJEB24818) | metagenome | biome: human; feature: gut; material: faeces | place: Denmark | collected 2013-09 | reverse complement strand
CTGTTTGGTTTATTCGTATTGTTTTTCTAATGACTAGCACGAAACATAATGTATATCTTTTTTTTTTTTTAATAATACGGCAACCACCGAAATCTACACAGAGTAGATCGTCGGCAGCATCAGATGTGTATAAGAGACAGCAAATAATGAATATATAATATATATACAAATTCCAACTCGTAATTCAGAAACTATATCAAATAATCACGTAATTAATAACGAATTTAATAACGAAAAAATTAGTTCAAAAATTAGTGATTTTAGTAGTGCAACTGGTCAAGATACTAATGTCGCCAAAATTGATTCTTTTGGTTGGAAAACTGGTGATGCAAAAAGTGATAAACTTTGAAGAGCTTTTAATAAGGATTTTATTAGTTTTAACTTGTGTACTCCCGGTGGGAGAGTAGGTTGGACGCCCACTCGTGAGGTCTTATAATCGCTAATACTGTAATTACTATTAGACTTATTGATAATTCTGCTTTTGATAGTGATAATTTTATTAATTCAGTTTGAAATTTATTTAGATTTACTTGCACGGGATAAGATTATATTATATATTTGTACTCGTAGTTATAATAATGTAAATCCTAAACAAAATAAAACTATGGAAACAAAAATTGCATTTAGTCCTCGTGGTAACAAAGTTCTTCTTCGTGCAGATTTTGAAGTATCTACTCTTAATATTCTTAATAACGAGGAGATTAATAAGATTCCAGCTAAAGCTTATACTGTTATGGCTGTTGCAGAAAATGTCAAAGGTCTTAACATTGGAGATAAAGTAAAACTGGAAAACGGTTGTATTCCTACTCTTATTCAGATGCCGGGCGATACTCAAACACTTACAGCTAAACAGAAAGTTCACCGTGAAGGTAAATCTATTATTGGTGTTGGAACTGTTAAGTTTAGTGAGTTTGTTCTTGTAGATGAATATTCTATCGTAGGTGTTTGGATTGAATCTCCTGCTGTTAATAATTAAACTATGCTTAATCCTTTTGTTTATGATAAGTTAGTTCCTTTCGTAGATGAACGTATTAAAAAACATCTTAAACCTTATGTTCTTCGACGACCTGCTTCTTATAAACGAAGTGTTGCAGCTTGGGAAAAGTTAAGACCTGACCAAAAGGCGAAAGTATTAGAGTTACTGGAAAGAACACAAAAGGATAGTGTTGCTAAAGCTATGATGCGAGGAGATGAAGTTGTTAGTGTTCCTCGTGTTGGTAGATTTGAATACAGTCCAGCTAAGTTCTTTAAGAAAACTCATGCTGAGGAACTTGAAGGTTTAAGTCGAGAGGAACGTAAAGCAAAGATTATTGCTTATCATATTGCTAATCGTCGTAGACGTAGAACTGCCGAAGAAGATGGGAAGAAAATGCGTTTCAGAAAAGATTTTGCCAAAGGGTAGAATACTGTACTTTAATGAAGAGGAACATAAGTACACAGATGATTTAGGTAATGGTTATATATCTGTTACTACTCTTATTGGTAAATATACACAAGAATTTAAGAAAGAAGAAATTGCCGCAGCGTGTGAACGTATAGGTAAGAATCCTCGACATCCAAAATATCAAAAATATAAAGGTAAAACTAAGAAACAAATTCTTTGGGAATGGGAACAAGAAACTATTAAGGCTTGTGATAAAGGAACAAAGAAACATAATTACCTTGAAACTGCTATTAAGACTTGTAACGGATATAAGCTGAACGCTAATGGTTTTATCAATGATAGAATCTATACGATAGATGATATTGTTGGTAGTCATAAATACGGTAAGCTTAATCTTGAATATTTTGTTAAGACTGGTATTCGAGAGAAGTATCCTGATATATTTAGTCTGATTGCTGCTCTTGTTACGAAAGGTTATCATATCTACGCTGAGATTGGTGTTTATGATAGTCAAAATCTTGTTTCCGGTCTTATTGATATTCTCTTAATTCGTGATAAGGAATTTATTATTTTAGACTGGAAAACTAATAAGGCTCCAATTAGATTTGAAAGTGGTTATTATGATAAGAAACTTGATGGTACACTTGACCTCAATAATTTTATTTATAAAGAGGAATATTTCGGTGCACCACTTGACCACCTCGCTGATAGTATAGGTAATCATTATGCAATGCAACTTTCTACTTATGCTAATCTTGTTGAGAGTTGGGGTTATAAAAATGTAGGAATTATTCTCTGTCATATTAGAACTATTCAGAATCAATTTCAAGACGAAAATGAAGAAGATAAGGAAGTAGTAGAAATGTATGATATTCCTTATCTTAAAAATGAAGTCGGAATGATGATTGCTGATTATTCAAGTAAACATATTTATAAAACTGCTAAAACACTTTTTTAAGCTATGAAAACTATTAAGATTTATTATATAGATACTCGTGGTAAACTTGCAGTAAATCTTATTAGGATTTTTAATAGTAATTATCGTGGGCAACTATAAAATTTAGTTTGGACGATAGAAATGTTATAAGTGATGATACAAATGGTGTCGCCAGTGGGCGTCCAACCCACTCCCCCACCGGGTGAGGGTGCGGAGCACCCGAAAGGCCGAGCGGAGCGAGGCCCACACAAGTTACAAAAAGTATTACAAATATGAAAGCAACTAAGGAATCAAAATATAACGCATTATTTAATAAACTTATTGATGTAAATGATTTACCAAATAGACTTATTGGAATTGCGAAAGATTTAGAATATCCTATATTTAGGAAAAATGATAAATATCCTATTAATCTTAATATCTGGGGTATTCGTTCTAAAAGTACTTGTACTAAACATTATAACGATGTTATTGTAATGTTTTATGAACGAGATTTTAATATATGGGAATGTATGGTTTTCGAAGCTACTACTGACCCAAGTAATCTAAATCTTGAAACTCCTGTTAATAATAAAGGTTGTGCAGTTCTTCGAGAAGGTGTACACAAAGCTCTTTGGAAAATAGGTAAACATAAAGGACAATATAAGGCGCTTGTTCAAGCTAATCCTTGTCAAGTAATTCGTGACAATAATCGAGATGACAAAATTGATATTACCGATAATACTGACTTTGGTATGTTTGGTATTAATTTACATAGGGCGTCAAGCTGGAAAGTAAGTGATGAGATTGGTCTTTATTCTGCTGGCTGTCAAGTTATCAAAGATGTGAATCAATGGAATGACATTATCATTCCTTTGTTTGATAAGGCGATTGGTAAAGGAACTCAATCTTATGTTCTTATTAATGAAATGGATTTAGATTTGTAAGTTATGAAAGATACTGTTCGATATATATATTATATTGTTTTGATTCTTGCGATTGGTATTGGAGCTACTTATTTTGGTAGATATGTTAATCGTAAGTTTTTAGGTATTGAAAGACATGATGAAACTATTAAATCTTTAAGGGATAGTCTTAATAGTTTCATTAAGAAATATGATACGATTATTAATGAACAACAATTTGTTATTGATAGTCTTAGAGGAATTGAACAAAAAACTATTACTATTTATGAGAAAGTTGAAAGTGATTTTAATGATAGTAATATCATTAGTGATGATTCCGTTCTCCGCTATATCGCAAAAAAGATACAAGATTGATGGCGATACAGTTATTGTTTTTACTCCGAAAGAAACTCGTAAGTTAGCTATAAAACTTCTTGAAGGTGAAAAGTATGAAAAACTTTATCTTACTGCCAGTGAAATTCAAAGGGTACAAGATAGCGTTATATCCTTCCAGTCTTATCATATTGCTATTCGTGATAGTCTTTTGGTTGTTTCTTTTGGTGGCCTTGATTCACTCAATAATAAGTTAATTGATTATCAAGAAAGATATTTAGCTGAACGAAAAAAGAAACGTAGAAATGGTTGGATTGCAGCTGGTTCTATTGCTTTGAACGCTGTATTAATATTTATATCAAGTCGATGATATATGGTACATGGATTTAAGATAGAAAATGATAAACTAATTCTTGATGTAGAAGAGATACTTCAATATCCTTTACTTCAACAGATATATGCTCGTGATGATAGTAAAGATAAATCTTTTGCAGAAAAAGAATTTAGATTTATATTATATTTATCCGATAGAAAAGGTTATGTAACGAAAGCAGGACTTACTAAAAAAGAAGCTTATGCTTATGCTAAGTCTAATGCTGGTTTAGATGAATCTTATCTACCGGATAAAGTTGTTTTATCTGCTATTGAATTTGTAAAATCAAATCTTAATATTACAGCTGTTGAAGATTTAATTAATTCTACTATTAAATCTTTGAATCTTTCAAGTAAGTTAGTTCGTACATTAACTGATGGTATAGAAGATTTAATGTCGAAAGAACTTGAAATGAAAGATTTAGCTTTTTGTGAAGATACTCTCAAACAGATTATTAAAATTGCTAATGAAATTCCTGCACGAGTTGAAAGTCTTACTGAGCTTAATGATAAGTGGGATAAGATTGAAAAAGGTGTAACGTCAATTCGTGGTGGAGCTGAATATAGAGATAGCTATGACGGAACAAATGATAGAGCATCTAACGCTCCTAACGAAACAGAAACATTATCGTAAAGATAATCGTTATGATTATGAAACTGGTCGAAGTCCGTTTATAGATTACATACTTGAAGATAAAGAAAGTTATAAACCTTTATCTTCAAGTATTTGTCGTTTTACTGGTAAACCTTGGATTGACAGAGATAATGATTTTCTTATAGGTGAAAGTGGTGGTGTGCTTATGAAAATAGACTTTGTTTTCGTAGGTACTGAAATATTTAGTCGTGTTGCAGACTTTTATGAAAAACATGGATGTTATTGTCTTGAACCTGATGATAGTCCTAATACCGTAAAGTTTTGGCAACGTGAAATGGATAGACGAGTTAAAGGTGTTCAAGCATATTGTAAATTATACATTAAAGATATTCCTGCTTATTTAGCAGCTAAATCTGATGCTGAACGTAAGGCTTTACTTCATAAAGTTCGTATAACTGGCGACCATTATAATTATCTTAATTATGGTCGTATCGAACGTGCTCCTAATGAAAAAGAACGTAAACAGTTAGATAAAGAGGGAAGATTTAAGGTTAATACTGTTGAAGGCTTTCCTCGATTTTGGGATGGAGATTATTGGAACTTTAAGATTGATGAGCTGATTGCTAATAATAGTTGTAACTTATGTAAGGCAAAAGCTCGTCGTAAAGGTTTTTCATATAAACGTGGTAGTCAAGCAGCTAATACTATTAACGCAAATAAGAATGTAACTGTTACACTTGCTGCCGACCAAATGGATTATTTAACTGAGAAAGGTGCTACATCTTATATGGTTAAAGTTAATCTTGATTGGTATGAAGATAAAACTTATTGGCGAAGAGGTTATTTAAGTGAGAACTTTGATAAAGGTATTGAACTTGGATATAAGAAATCAAAAGAAGGTCAAAAGGCTTTCGGGTTTCGTAGTAAACTTTTAAGTGTTGCTATTGGTAAAAATGAAAGTGCCGCAGTAGGTAAGAAAGCTATTGAAACTGATTTTGAGGAAGCAGGTAAATGTCCTAATCTTCAAAAGGCATTAGACGTTATGATGTCTAATAGTGAATCAGGTGCAATGCGAATTGGTACTATTCGTGTATATGGTACGGGTGGTACAAAAGGTGCTAACTGGGAAGCTTTCAGTAATTGTTTTTATAATCCCGGAAAGAATGATATGCTTCCTATGGAAAATATCTGGGATGCTAATAGTAGACATGCTGTTTGTGGTTTCTTTTTTCCGCAGATATGGGATTATGAACCTTTTATAGAAGATGGTAATTCTTTACTGTTTGCTTCTTGGAAGGATGATTATGATAAGAAACGTGGTGCAGAAAAAGAGAAAGATGCTGGTGAATATAATATTTATGTAGGTCAACGTGCTAACAGTCCTAATGAGGCATTTACGAACACACAAGAGAACATTTTTCACAGTCCGGAACTTACTAATCATATTAACGCTATTAAATATGATAAGTCTAATCATTTTTATGAAGATGGTTGGTATATACTTGATGATGGACGTGTTAGATTTGTTACTAAACAGGAATGTATTGAACGAGCTATATTTGGTTCCGATAGATTCCATGAGTATATAACTGATGTACCTCATAATTCAAAGACTGATGTTCATGGTTGTATAAGAGAGTTTTATTCTCCTATTCCAAATGATGGTAGTCTTTATTTTATTTCTTATGACCCATATCGTATAGATAAAAATAAAGAAGAAGTTAGTACAAAAAATTCACTTGCAAGTTTTCAAGTATGGATGCGTACTAACAGTAAAACTCCTTACATGGGTAAACGACTTGTTGCTTCTTATTGTGGTCGTCTTGATACTATGGAAGCTGTCGATAAACTTGTTCTTTATGCTTGTTTACGTTGGAATTGTAAAGTTCTTTATGAGGCTGGTACTGGTGAACTTGTTACTAATTTCAAGAAATGGGGTTATAGAGATAAATTGTTGAAAGACCCAAGTAGTTATATTAATCGAAGTGTTGATGGCCCTCGTATTACTGGTTATGGTATTGTAATTGGTGATGGCGATATTAAGTTAGAGGGTATGCGCATGGTGCGGGATTTCTTATACGAAATTGTCGGAAAAACGTCCGACGATACACCAATATATAGATTTAATCAAATTTATGATATAAGTTTCTTATTAGAGTTGGATAGATTTATATTTGGACGTAATGCAGACCGATTAAGTTCGGCTATCGTTGCAATGTTTGAATTTCGTAAAGATTCTCTTTTACTTGAACGAGAAGCTAACTCGAAAAGTAAAACTAATAACACTGGTCGTAAAGTTAATAGATTCCTAAAATGAGTGAACGTGATTTAAGAGCAACTCCACTTGTTATGCCTGACCAGCGTGCAAGTACTGCTACAAAACAAACGAAAGCTTGGTACATTCCTAATTGTAATTATTGGATTAATCTTGCTATTGGTCAGAATGATAAAACTGTTACGCAGAAATTTCTTGATGCTGCTAATGGTTTAGTAGACCCTAAAACTTATGAATATGTTCTTCGGAATTATATTGATAAGGTTGGTGAGAAAGCTGTCATGTATGGTGAGATACGTGATGTAGATTTTCTTACTCCTATTAAAGAACGATATATGGGAGAATTTATTAATATGTTCTCTAATTATCAAGTATTTAATAATGACCCTTCTGTAACTCTTGCTCGCAATAAAGTTCTTGCTGATAAAGTAATGGCTTATTGTAATCAAGAAATTATTAATCGTCTTAATGAAGCAGGATTTAATACTGGTCAAAAGACAATTAAACAAGGCGAACTTAATGATATTATTGAGGAAGTTCTTAACGATTGGATTGATGATGTAACTATTACAACTCAAAAACGTCTTGAACTTATTAATACTATCGTTGAAGCGAAAGACAAGTATCAACAATGTTATTTCTATTGGTGGGCTTGTGAAGAGGTTTATACTTATCGAGAAGTTTATAAAGGTGATGTTTATCTTCAAGTAATATCTCCTCTCGAATATTATCGTATTGAAAGTGGTCAACGATATATTGAAGATGATGACGCAGGACTTCGTGTCTATCGAATGACTATTCCTCAAATCATTGATAGATTTCGTGATGAACTTACAGATGCAGAAATGAATTATCTTAAAGATATTTATACTGTATCTCCTAAATATGATGCTCCTGATGGCATAGTTCAAATCTTCAATAAAACAGATTTTGCTGAACGTAAAGCTATATTACATACTAACGCAGAAGCACTTCGTAGTGAAGCTCGATTATATGGTAAAGAAATTGATATTTATCATTATGTTTGGAAAACTGAAATTAAACAAGGTATTCTTAAACATCGAGATTTATTAGGAAATATCGTTGAAAGTGTTGTAGACGAAAATTATGAATTTAATACTTCCGCTGGTGATATTGAAATTGAATGGGAATGGATAAATCAAGTTTGGGAAGGTTGGCGTATAGGTGGTTGTCATAGTGGTATTTATATTAAGCCGCGACCTATCGAAGTTCAACGTGAAAGATTTAACAATTATAGTGATTGTAAATTACCTTATAATGGTATTGTAGGTTTACATAAAGATAATCTTCGTAATCCTATTCCTTTCCGTGTTTTACCTTATCTTGCTCTTTATCGTATTTATACTTTACAACAAGAACGTGCAGTAGCTAAGTTTAAGTCTTGGCTATTATTCCCTGAAAGTATTCTCGCTGATAGTAGTGACATGACTACCGAGGAACGTCTTGCTGTTGCGAATAAAGATAGTTTCTTACCGTTTGATGATTCTGATGCACAACCTAATGCTTTACAATCTATTCGAGAAGTAGCTACGAGTGCTATTACGAATTATATTCAAATGCTTGATAATCTTAAACAAGGTTTGAAAGCAGAAGCTTGGGAAGCAGCTAATATGAATAATGCTCGCTTTGGTGATGCTAAAGATTATGCAGGTAAGGCTGTTAATGAATCGAATTATTCTCAAGCAATGACCGGAAGTGTTTGGAGTCTTGAATGTTTTAATCTCTTCCGTGAACGTGATTATGTTGCAAATATTGATTACAGTAAGTTTGCTTGGATTGACGGTAAACGAGGTTCTTATGTAGACCCGACAACTAATAAAGTTGTTGTAGTTGATATTGATGGTTCTTCTGATTTCTCTGGTAATATTGGAATTTATATTCGTAATAATGCCGATGTTCAGAATAAGCTGAACATGATGAAAGAACTTGCATTTAGTGCAGGTCAGAATGACCAACTGGAAGTTGCTATTGAAGCTATTGAAAATAATAATATTACTTCTATTGCTAAGAATATTAAGAAAGCTATTCAAGCTCGTCGAGATTATGAACTTCAAATGCAACAAGTTCAACAACAAGCTCAAGCAGAAGTTGAACAAATTGTTAGTCAGCGTGAAGCAGCTAAACAAGAATTTGAAGCTCAACAAAATGCTCTTGATAGAGAACATGATGTTAATCTTGAGATTCTTAAACAAGAAGGTGAAAAAGAGATTTGGAATATGCGACTTAAAGTCGATACCAATGGAAATGGTAATATAGATAAAGATGAAGCTATGGCTGCTCAATCTGGTTACACTGCTTCTGATGTTAATAGAATAAAGTTACAAAAAGAATTAAAGCAATGATGACCGAGAATTATCGACGGCGAGCAAGAGAACCTGCAAGATAATACTACTATAATTATTGATAATATATTATATATAGTATATCTTTGTTCATGTAATAATATTCAACTATAAATAAATACTAATATGGCTGTTGAAAAAGTTGTTATACCTGATGATGAAACTCAGGAGCAAAAACAAGAACGTCTTCGTAAAGAATTAGAAGAACGTAAAGCTAAGGAAGCTAAAGAAGCTCAAGAAGCTGAAGAACGACGTAAAGCTGAAGAGGAAGCTGCTCGTAAGAAAGCTGAGGAAGAAGGTAAGAAGAGTGGTTCTACTGGTAATGGTGAAAAAGAAACTGAACCGGAACAAGTAGAAATTGATGGTACTCTTTATACACTTGATGATAACGGAAACGCCGTAGATGATAACGGTGAAATTAAGTTTACAAAAGAACAGATTGATGCAATGTCTGATGAAGGTGCTAATGAATTAGACGGTGATTATATCGAAGCTATTTCAAAAGCCAGTGGCATTGTTATTAAAGATGAGAAAGGTGAACCTGTTAAGTTTGAACCTACGATTGAGGGTTTTGCTAAACGTGAAGCTGCTGTAAAAGCTCTTGGTGAACGAGAGGGTTTTGCAAAAGGTTTTAATGAGTTTTTAGCTAACAATCCTGATATTGCAGCTCTTGTTGAATATAAGAGTAAGTTCGGTACAATCGAAGGTTATTCGACAAATGTAGATTATAGCAAAGTTGAAATCAAAGATGATGATAACTTACTTGCTGATTTAATCTATAAAGCTGAAATTCAAAAAGGTACTTCCCCGGAACGTGCCAAACGAATTGTTGAGTTTGCAAAAGCAAATAATACTCTTAAAGATGATGCAACTGAAAGTCTTAACTGGTTGCGTAAAACTCAAGAGAGTGAGATTAAAGCAATTCGTGAACGTGAGGCCAAAGAAATGCAGGCTGAACTTGAAAAGGAAATTAAATACTTTGGTGTTTCTTATGAAGATGACGGTACTGTCAAAGTTCATAATGCACCGGGTAGTCTTTATGATTTAATTGTTGTTAAAGGTCAGATTGGAGAATACGCTCTTCCGAAAGAAGGTCTGAGAATTAAGACAACTGATGGTGAGAAACTTGTTTCTCGTCAAGAGTTATTTGATTATTTCTCTCGTCCTGTTCAAGAGATTAATGGAATGGTTTATAGTCAAGCACAGATTGATGAAATTAATCGTCTTTCTAATCCTGCTGAATTGGCTATGCGATTTATTATGAATCTTGACGGTGGAGTTGACCAACTGATTAAAGCTGAACTTGCTAAAAAAGAAGTTAAACGTCTTCGTTCATTAGCAAGTAAGACTGGTAAAAACAATGGTAATCCCAGAGTTCAAAAGACTGCAAAGGATGATAAAATTGTTTTACCTATTAAATAAAGCAAATGTTCTTGCCTTATAATAATAATTTAACCAAAAATCTAATTTACAATGCGTGAAATTGGAACTGTGAAATTTGATTCGAATCAATATACAGATGCTAATATGCTTCTGAATTTTGATTTGATTGACCCTGTTAAACTTAATCGTAATCTTACTTATCTTTGGGGTAAGGATAGTGACAAGTATCCTCTTCTTACTCTTACTGAGGGTCAAGGTGCTGTTACAACAAAAGTTAAGCTGAATGGTGGTGATACTCAATATACTTGGGAAATTGCTCCTCGTCAACGTGTTACTTCTCGTCTGAAAAAGCTGGTATCTGATAAAACTGCTATTCAGCCTTATGGAACTGTTGAGGTTGAAATGGAGGATAATTGGTTTATTTATCAGCACACGGCTATTGCTCCTTCGGGTATGCAATGGCGTATTCAGAATGAGGGTATTGCTACTTCGACTGGTGGATACGTTTATCGTTTTACCAATATGTCGGGTGCTCCTATCTCGGCTGATGCTGTTGCAAAAGACTTCATTAGTGGTGCTATTTGGGCATTAGGTGCTTCGACTATTCCGGGTAGCAAGTCTGACGGAAACCGTTCGAATAACCAGTCGTTCAGCAAGGCAACCAACCAATATGGTTACTATCGTTTCTCGAAAGAGATTGCTGGTAACATGGGTAATAAGGTTGTTAATATTGCCTTTGATACTGCATCAGGTGGTGAGCGTAGTCTTTGGATGCCTTATGAGATGAAGATGTGGGAAATCATGCGACGCGAGATGCTCGAAGAGGACTTGTGGTTCTCGGAGTACAACCGCGATTCGAATGGTATTATCCACTTAAAGGATGAAAAGACTGGTGAGGCAATTCCTCGTGGTGCTGGTGTTCTTGATATTCTCAAAGCCGTTGGTAATTATGAAACGTATTCTGTTCTGACACTTAATCGTTTCGACCGTATCATCACTCGTATCTTTGACAATCGTATTGATTCTACCGTTGAGGAACTTGTTCTTTATTGCGGTAAAGGTTTCGCACGAATGTTCAATGATGCTATCTACTATGATGCTCGTCTTAAGAATTACTTTGTAACTCTTGGAAATGAGGAGATTAGTGGTAATGGTGAGATGATGTCTTATGGTAAGTATTTTAACCGTTATAAAATGTTTAATGGTAAGATTCTTACTGTCAAGATTGTTGATATGTTTGACCACGGTATTCGTGCTCGTCGTGACCGTGAAGCCGGTAATATGTATCAAGGTCTGCCTATTACTTCTTATAGTGCTGTATTCCTTGACCATACTATGGGTTCGAATGGTGAGCGTAATATTAAGTTTGTTTGTGAAGAGGGTCGTGAGTATAAAGTAGGTGTCTATAAAGGTATGGCTGAACTGCCTGCTTCGTGGGGACTTGCAAGTGGTACTCAACTGTCGGATACGAAAGATATTGCTTCTTATGAAGTTCTTGGTTCGCAAGGTATCAATATTGATAATCCTACTACTTCGTTCTGGCTTGATTTAGCTCTGAACTAAACACCCAATTTGAGTAGTAATAATTGAAAGATTATTACTACTCATTAACATATAAAAGATTGAATAACTTAAAATGTTAAAAATATGATTAAAGTTAATCGTTCAGTTCGTATTGAATGGAGGAACAATCCTTCTTCTTTTGAACTTCGGAATAAAGATGCTTTTAAAACTGACTTTCTTCGTCTTGGTTCTGCTATTCGTCCTGTTAATGAATTGCTGAGCCGTAGTGAGGAAATGCGAGTTCTTCTTCCTACTGTTGTTGGTGTATCTCCTATTGATAGTTCTTGGCAAGAACGAATCACTACATACTTAAATGATTTTCTTCTTGAGATTCCTGTTCATGGCTTAGAGTTCGATACTTCTTACGTTTTAGATTTAGGTAATCCTGCTCTGAAAAGTAATATCGACGAACTTATTGGTAAACTTAAAAAAGCTGATAAGATTAAGAATGAAACTGGTTCAGAACTTGAAGCTATTGTTCTGAAACGGATTAAGGAACTTGATGAAACGGAACTTTATAAGTATGTTACTTTTGTTAATATTCCCGATTATATTAGTTGGAGATATTGCCTTTTAAGTAGCAAAGTTGCTAATAAGGTTGAAGACATTAATAAGAGCGTCAATATTCAATTTTATCTTACTTCGGATAGTGAGCGTAAAGCACTCAAAGCTGCTCGGACGAAACTTCGCACTGATGCTCTCAAGAAATATACGGAGCTTATTAATAATCCGAATAGCGCACTTATCGACAACGTTGTTGTATCGACAGGTAGCGTAGGTGATTATTCAGAATTTATGGCAATGACTGCCGATGATAAGCAATCTGTTCTTCTTGAACTTATTGACAGTGACCCGCAGAAGTTTATTAGTATTGTTGATGATAAACATCTGGGGATGAAAGCTAAGATTACTATTTATCTTTGGATGAATATTATTCGACAACTTCCGAATAGTTCTATCATTGTCGATGCTTCTAATCCGGAAAATGTTATTGGTAATAATATTAATGATGCTATCTCGTATTTCTCGAATGATAACAACAAAGGTATTGTTGCCGAGTGGAACGCGAAGTATCGTAGTTTGAAAGGTTAGTCATGTATGAAACGGTAAAAGAGTTACACATCGAAATAGAGCAACGAATACAGCAGATAACATCTAATAGACATCGGAGTATTGCTCCTCAGTTTATTGATATGATGCTGAATCGAGCTGCCGTTAAATATATACAAACTAAATCAAATAGGAAAACTAATTATAAAGGCGAAGGTCTTGAAGATAGTAAAAAACGTGTAGATGATATTCAATCATTAAAACGTGAAACACCGTGGCTTAAACTTAAACGTGATAAGCAAGATGCGGATTATCCAAATAGAGCTTTCGTTATTCTTCCGGGTGATTATCTAAAACTTATTTCTTCTACTTCTCGATTAACTTATGGTAAAGCTCGACTTGTTGAGAATTTACATGAGGTTTATCCTGATGATGAAGTTAAGAATTTATATTATCATCTGATTGATTTGTCTAAAATTGCCTTAACTGATGATGAATTTAATGGACAAATCATTGTTAATGAGAATGAGATTGATATTTCAGATATTCTTTCTCTTTATGATAGTGATTCAGATAAGATTGATTTGTATGAAATTGCAGGTTTGACTTGTGATAGATTACGTCAAGCTCTTTCTAATGAATATAATGTTTATTGGGAGAATCTGATTGGTCGTTATTATAAAGATTGTATTATTATTACTTCTAATGCAAAAGATGAAATTGCATTAAAAGTTAATGATACAAACATTCCTGTTATTACTTATAATACTACTTATAACGAGTTCGTAAATGTAGGAAATAAGTTTTCTGAAAATGATTTAATTGCTACCGAAAATATTCGAGCTACTCTAAATAACCTGTCTCTTATACACATCTCCGAGCCCACGAGACTAGGCATGATCTCGTATGCCGTCTTCTGCTTGAAAAAAAAAAAAAAAACATCACCAAGCCCACGAGAACGTATATAAAAAGACTCGAAGTATAGCACTACATTGAACACACATGGCAATAACAGGGAGAGACGCAGTCCAAGATGAAAGGGGTAGTGACAACCACGCC
>OJJI01000224.1_pt1 | contig 16453 bp, 6 predicted proteins | sample 1596201 | NCBI WGS metagenome assembly OJJI01 (sample SAMEA4350158, study PRJEB24818) | metagenome | biome: human; feature: gut; material: faeces | place: Denmark | collected 2013-09 | reverse complement strand
TATTATCTTTGCCCAGAATAATGATCTTTTTTGTTTTTTTTTTTTTTTTTTTCAAGCAGAAGACGGCATACGAGATCATGCCTAGTCTCGTGGGCTCGGAGATGTGTATAAGAGACAGCTGGAGGTTAGCACACAATCTAATCAGTTTACCGTTTACTTTGCAGTCCCGAGCAGTTGGGAAGTAACAAGAGATTCTAAAATTACCTTTAATGCACGGCGCGGAAATGGCGGCCAGGCAAATGACGGAGAGATTGGCGAACAGCCAATGTCCCTTGTTCCCGACAAAATTACTTCCAAAGGCCAACGCATTTATAAAATAAATGGCGACAAGACGATATGCCCCTGGGGCGGATATGTCTGGATGCAGTTTACTTTAGATGAAAGCCATAAAGTAAGAGTAACAGCTCCACTTGAAGGGGACAATTTTGTAAAAGTTGAAGCATTTAATGACAGATATTATGATGGCGATGCAAACAGCGAAAATGGTGATGTAGCTTGGAATGATGCCAACTGGGCAGATGCATCAGCATTACCTGACCTTGCTGTCCACACCGCTTTTGGCGGCCAGAGGATGGTCTTTGAAAACCTGAGTGATTCTGACCTGGCAAATGTAACCGCAGTATTTACGGAACAAGAATCTTCCGGAAATACAACGGAAACGGTAACGATCGGTGCTGTTGCCAAAGACAAAAAGCAGGGTTTTAAAATTCCTACAAGTGCCTGCTCTTCTGTTCAATTCTTTGCCGAAAATGGTAGCAAACCGTTAAGTGAGAGCTATAACTTCTACGAACAGGGAACAGACGAAAATACATTCCTTTATAACGCAAGCAAAAAATATTGCTTTACGTATAAAGGAAATAACCAATCCACCTGGGGAACCCCGCAAGGCAAGCAAGGCAAGCAAGTTGTTTACTTCGATGCAACTTTCTCCTGGCTTTCTTATGAGAAAGAAACAAGTGAAACACATGGCGCGATTGGATGTGGCATGCCGACGAACGACGGTAAGCTTTGGTGCTATCTGACGGGCAATGGTAAGGATCCTATAGCAAAACAGGAGATGAATCGACTAAAGGACACCAACATCTGGTATTACGAAGTGCCGGATGGTTATACAAAAATCCGTTTTGCTTCTTGGGCAGTTGAGAACGAAAACGCAGCCGATAACGGTAATGGTACGGCCATGATGGACATCCCAGCCGACCTTTCCGAACCGTGTTTCTTTGCGGATGCCAGCGATGATGTAATTTATAAAGGTGGCAACCGCAGAGGCTACTGGGCCGAAAAAGGTAGCCTGCGTGATGCCGAAAAGGGGAAGAGTACTGGCACTAAAGTAGTAGATATTAAATCCGCTCCTTTTACGGAAGAAGCAAACACAAAATATGTTACCAGTACGCTGTATGACTATTATACAGATTATGAACTGAACGGCAATAACCGTGGCAGTTACGATCAAACTTCTCCTACTGTAAGTCACCGCAACTGGGTACCCTTCCGCCAGTTCGATCAGGCGCTGAGCGGTTATTATGAGAAGGCAGGTGCCCAATACCCGATTTATACCGGACATTTCCAGCCTGGAGGAGGAACTAACTTTAGCGATATTGCTACTACATTAAATTTGTTTGGGTACAGCAACGACGACAACGTCAAGTTTAATCGTTTTATGGCAATCAATAACTCTCAGCGTAATGACGATAATACCGAGGGAAGTAATCATACAAACTATGCCTATCAGGGTTTGGTTGCGGATACAACATCCACCGGTAAAGCAACAGGTGAACCGCTGCTGAAAGGTACAGGAGCAGTAGAACCGCACTTTAACAAAGACTTCCTCTTAGGAGAGAATAGTAAAAATGCAAAGCTTGGTGAAGTGTATGAGAATGTAAAGTTCCCATTTACTAAAGTGAAAAATCTTTTTGATAATGAGACGGACGTTGATTATTGGTGCTTTGACAGCAAGGATACAACCTTGTATCTAAAACAAGATTCGGGACAAAATTCGGATTCAAAATATTTTCTCCAAAGTGCCGATAACAGAGAGTCTTCAAGGAATGTGAGTGCGTCATCGAACTCGAAAGACCTTTATGGCTACTTCCCGTTCAATGAAACAGCAAATCCTGGTGTGTTTTCTACCTACAATTACGGCTTTGGCACCAAGCTGCAGATGGATTTTACCCTGACGGATGACGGCAAAGTTGAAACAAAGAATGCAGATGGAACAAAGGGAAGAACCAGCATCAAGTTCTTCTTCTCCGGTGACGATGACGTTTGGGTATTCATTGATGGTCAGCTGGCGCTTGACGTTGGCGGCGCCCATGGTGAGGTTTCCGGCCTGCTGGAATTTGGCGAGAAAGAGGAAGATGGAAAGAAAAAAAATAGTGTAACAGCCTATGTCAGTAGGGTCAAAAAAGGCGGAACGTCAGATAAAGATGATAAAGATAAAGATGAAAAAAATGGCAATACCTCTGTCAAGACCGTAACATATAATAAAAATAAAGATAATAAAGAGGTCATCGATTTCTACGCGAAAGGCACTACTCTTACATTCGACAAAGGCCAAAAGCACACCCTTACCATGTACTACATGGAACGCGGTATGTGGGAGTCCAACATGGCGGTGGCGTTCAACTTCCCGGATAATAACGAGCTGCAGGTTCAAAAAGAGGTCGATCTGAAAAACGTTACTGATCCGGCCTTCCAAAACTGCTTTAAAAACCAGAAAATCTTCAACTTCACCATCCAGAACCAGGCAACCCATTATGGAGAAAAAAAGGCCGTTGGCCCGAATGAAAGCGGAACTCAGTCCAAAGTGGTGGATTTGGATGCGGATGTTATCAGCATTGCCCCCGCAATCACAGGAAGCGAGGACTACATTTTCAAGAAGGAACAAAACCAATGGCCAGATCCCGAGCAAGGTTCCGGGCAAAATACCGAAAAGGTCCTTCACTGGTACGCACGCTATATGGATACGGAACCCGTCAGTTACTGGCGTAAGCAACGTTATGGCATCCTGAAGCTGAAAGACCCCATCAATATCAAAGACATGCGCTTCCTTACGTTCCAGGTTTACGTTGGTTCAAACGATGGTGGTGAACTTTCCCTCAACAACCTGTATCTGGAACTGCTGGATGAAAAAGGCGTCCAAAAAGGCAGCCTTGGCACAACAGGCATTAACGGCGCAACGTATGGCTCGGTCGAAGTGACGACAGACCAATGGGTCACCGTAAAGCTGGACCTGCACAAGATGAAAGAGCAGGACAAATTTAGCGGCAACGTTACAACCATCCGCGTGGGCGATAACTATAACCGCAACATCTATTTCAGGGACTTTACCTTCATTCCCAAAGCGGTGCCAAAAACGATGACCGGCTTTACAACCGATCAGAAGGAAATCCCGGATTACGGCTCCGCCACAAGCGGTCAGTTGCAAAACGCCATAAACGCACAGTACACCTCCACCAAGGACAGCGACACCCAGTTAGTGGACGATGACGGACGCTTTGTTCTGGAAGATGGAGAAACCGTTACCTTCAGTGACCAGTTCCGCCGCGGCAGCTACATTTCGCTCAAAGAGGAACTGAACCGAAACCTGTACGACACCACATGGACGGTGTGCGAGAACGGGCAGGCGGTTACTTCGATGAAGGGCGATAGCGAATCCGTGACAGTTACCGACACGAACAAGTCGCTGGACAAGCAGGAGGGAAGCAGCCCCAATGATGGCCGAACGGAAAAAATAAGACCGAATGATGATCAAACGGGTAATAGCTATACCGGAAACAAACCCTCCGCCGACACCATCGTCTTCCGCTCCTATAAGGACCCGGACGAAAATAGCTCCACGCTGACAAAGCTAAAGGTAAAATACGTCAACACCGTCAAAACCGGCGGGCTGAAAATCCAAAAGAAGGCCGCAGAGGGGGAGGAAGGTACCATTAATGGCACCTACACCTTCAAAGTTACCTTTAATGATGTTGGCGGTGAGGGTCTGGAAAAAAAGGACATCATAAAGTATGTTGAGATCAACATGAGCGATGAGAACAACTCAGAACACACCGGAACCATCACCGGCATCCCCGTTGGCACCCGCTATACCATCGAGGAAGTCAAAACCGATGATTCCAGACTGCAAAGCGTAACCGTTCCGGCTGATTGCGATTCTGCCCATGTGATCAACAACAACACCATGGTGGAAGGCGTGATTAAGGAGAGCAACGATCCGAAAGTTACCGCAATCTTTACCAACACCCGGCGCAAACTGATCAACATTGAGTTCGATAAGCTCTGGAAAGATGCAAATGGTACGGACCTTAGTACTGCGAACCAGCCGGATAAAATCCGCATCCAGCTCCAGCGCCGCCTGGAAACCAGCACAAACGATGCAGACTGGACACCGGTAAAATACCCGACCGCAGACAGCCCAGACTATGTTACCATTACCCGCGGTGATAACGGCTGGCAGTTTACCTTTAGCAACCTGGATCAGTACCCGGTTGACGATACCAACACGAACTACCAATACCGCATTGTGGAAGGTACGGTGGACGATAAAGGTAAATTTACCCAGGCAAACGGAACCATTACGATTAACGGCAATACGTATGTTGTAACGGCTAAAGCGGAAGCAAAAAGCGAAACGAGCAGCGAAACAAACAGCGAGAGCAGCTCAGCGGGCAATACAGCCACAGTCAATGTTGGAACCATCACCGGCGGCAGCGGCAAGATTGTGCTGACCAACAAGCTGCAGAACCCGAAGTTTGCACTGGATATCATCAAGAAGGACGCGGAAAAAGACGAAAATAGCAATGACGTGCTCTTGAGTGGTGTTGAGTTCAAGCTGGAAAAGCTGGTCGAAACAACAACCGAAGGAAAAACGCAGTGGGTGGTAGATGAAAACTACCCATTCGATAGCACAAACATAGGTTCCATTACCGGTACAACCGGAAAGGACGGCAAGATAACCCCGAACCCGTTCAAAAATCTGAAACCCGGTACATACCGCCTGACGGAAACCAAGGCACATCCGGGGTACAACCTGTTGGCACAGCCAATTGTGATCGAATTTACCCAAGGCGGCAAGTGTTCTATTGATGGTGTGGAAGTTTCGGAAAGTGATGGATCGTTTAAGCCGGGCACCAATAACACCTACACCCTGACCCTTACCGTTCTGAACCGTAAAACGCCTGAGCTGCCCCACACGGGTGCAGACGCGCCAAGCCTGTGGCTGCTGATCGGCATGCCGCTGGCGGTGGCAGGGCTGTTGATATTCACATTCCGCTACAACAGGAAAGGGGGCCGGCGACATTAACCATCCCCCGGAAACCCAGCAACCCCCAGGATACAGGGCCTGCCCGCCCGTGCGCGCCCGTTTACGGCAGGGCGCAACCATAAGCCGGGGTGTGTAACTGAAATGCGGAAAATATCGCCTGTTTCTATAAGCGCAGCCGGATTTTATGTTAAAAAGCCTTGGGATCCGGAAAGGATTCCGGCGGCTCTTTGCCTTACATCCTGCTTGTGGCTGCGAAATATCCGTTATTTCCTTTGGTTTCAGATGCACCTTAAGCCAAGTGGGCAAGCGGCCCAGTTTTTCCTCCTTTTTTCTTCACGGCACAGTGCGGGCGGCGCTGCAGCGTTTCCCCGCTGCAGCGCCCCGCACTGCACGCCGTGCTGATGCAGAACCCTTAAGCCGGGCGGCCCCGCCGCCCATCCGATGATGATTTTTTTTAAGAGAAGAGGTACTGAAATGAAAAAAGCAAAACGTTTTCTCACAGGCCTGTTGAGCGCCGCCTTGGCCCTCAGCCTGTGCGCCATGCCAGCAATGGCAGAGGGTACAGGTGAAACTACACCCACAACTCCCCTGGCTAGCGCTATTGATAAAGATGCAAAGGGTACCATCACGATTCATAAGTATGAATATAATGGTAACGAGGATAAAGCCGGCACAGGTGTAGCAGGAGACGAGAACAATGTGCCCACAGATGCAAAAGACTTGGAAGGTGCAACCTTTACCTATTATCAGGTAATGACTGCGGATGAACTGGTCGAGTACTATAATGGTAAGAGCACAGAGAAGGTAGGCATCAACACTTATGTTGATAAGAATGGTCAGATTCTTTCTGCTTATGCTAATAAGCCAAATGGCTCTGGTAAGACGGGCAAGAATGGCATTGTAAAGTTTGGCGATGGCGAGACGGGCCTGCCGGTTGGCTTGTATGTTATTATCGAAACTGAAACCCCCGCTAAGGTAACGACCCCGGTTGAACCGTTCCTGGTATCGCTTCCTATGGCAAATCCAACCAATAAGGCAGAGTGGATGTACGATGTGTATGTATTCCCTAAAAATGCAACGACCTACGGCAAAGTGACCTTGGAGAAAAAAGGCCGCGTGGGCGGTGGAACTCCAGAGAATCTGAATGGCGTTACATACAAGCTTGAAAAGAAGGTAAAAGATGATCCCGAAACATGGGAAGAAGTAACCAAAAATGAGCAAACGGATGAAGATCTTGGAACGTTAAAGACGACTGATGGCAAGATTACTGTAAGCGGTCTGTCTCAGGGTACCTACCGTTTTATCGAACAGAGCTATGATCCAGATACTGGTTATATTCTTGATCAGACTCCGATTGTGTTTGTAGTTGACAGCGAGGGCAAGATTACGTATGGTAGCAAAACGGAATCAAATGTTACCATTGAAGTTATCAATGAAAAGCCGGATTTGGAAAAGAAAGTAATTGATAAAGACAATACCGAAACAGAAGATACAGATTACAGCGTAGGCGACCATGTTCCGTATACGATTACAGTAAGTGTTCCTAATAACATTACGAAGCTTAGTACCTTTGAAGTAACGGATACGCCTAACAACTTGAAGTATGATGGGAATGCTACATTGACCTGCGAAGGCATTGCTGTGGATGAAGCGGTATATAGGATTACTACCAAGGGTGAAGATGTTCCTGCAAATGGCTTTAAGATTACATTTACCCCTGCTGCTATGGAAAATTATGCAGGGAAGAATATTGTGATTTCTTATACTGCCGAAATGACGGCTGCTGCTAGCACGCCGAAAGATGGTAATCACAATACTGCAAAGTTGAAGTATACCAATAAGATTAATGTCGATGGTCAGCCGGATGACGGCTCTAACAGCGAGATTCATGACGATACCGTTGTTTATAGCTATACAATCAATGTGCATAAAGACGGTGATGATAAAAAGAATCTAGTCGGTGTAAAGTTTGACTTGTACAAGCAGGTTCCGGAGCAGGAAGCCGGAGATAAGGCTTTGACAGCGGATGAAGTGAAAGCATATGGTCTGCCTACTGCAGAAGCTGGAAAAGTGTGGGTTAAAGTAAACACAGATACGTTGGTAACAGATAGCGAAGGTAATATTCATCAGGATGGCTTAGCAAATGGTGATTACTACTTGGTTGAGAAAGAGACTCTTGATAGTTATAATTTGCTGAACGGTCCTGTCAAGGTTACGCTGAACATTAGCGAAGAGACGTCTTGGAATGAAAACTTTGAGTACAAAGATGGCGTTTTGACAAAGCATGATTGGGATCAGAAAACAACGAAGTTTACCGATGATAAGGGAAAAGACGTTACTGACACTGCTACAATCACGGTTACTGTCATCAACCGTAGGGGCTTCAAGTTGCCCACCACCGGTGGTTTCGGCACCCTGCTGTTCAGCGGCATTGGTGTGCTGCTGGTTGTGGCCGGTGTTGGCGTGCTGCTGAGCCTGAAAAAGAAGAACCGCACCTGATGCGCCTGCCGCAAGGCAAAACAATGTTACAATTCACCAATAGGGTATAGAGGGATAATCCATCATACACAGGGGGAGGGCCGGGTTTGGCCCTCCCCCTATGGTGGGTTATTGGGGAATAAATTTTTTTGGGTGTACATGGCCGTTGTTCGGTTGATTTTTAGGCCCTGCGTGGGGAACCACCCCACGGCCGTTAGGTTTGTGGCAAGGAACCACCCCTCAGTCTGCGTTGCAGACAGCTCCCCTCAAAGGGGAGCCACCGCAAACATAAGGTAAGATATTGGCGCCCCTTGAGGGGTGACTCCCCGCGGGGCGGGGAGATGTCGCGGAGCGACAGAGGGGACGGGGCGCTGTTTGCGCTGGACGCGGAGCGGCCTGAGGGGTGGTTCCCCGTGCAGAACCTAAAAATAAATAGGGCAAACCCCGTCAAACGGGCCGATGGCGAGCATCGGCCCCTACAAATGATTTGCAACGTTTGCGGCGCGGGGTGGATGGGCGGCAATTATTAGGCCCGTCAAACGGGGCGTCGGGGACGCCGCCCCCTACATGCAGGGCGAGGTTTATTACAATTTTGTGGTGTGCAACGCCGTAAGGCCCTACAGATTATTTTATTGTTATTCACTACCCTAAAAACCACCCCCAACCCAATATCTCCTGAGCGGCGCAATGCGCCGCGGTCCACCACAATTATTCATTATTCTTTATTATTTATTCTTTCGCCTACTTCCAATTTCTAATTTCTAATTGCATCAGCTCCCAACTTCAACCCTCTCACGGAAAGGTTCGCGGTGACGCTATGGATACCACAACAAAACTAAAAGTCGGCTTTGCGGCCTTGATGATCCTGTCCGGCATTGGGGTGGCATCGTACCCGGTTATCAGCAACGCGGTGGCGCAGCGCCACGCCAGCGAAGCGATCCAAAATTACGATGATACCGTAAAAAGCATGGATACCGAAAAACTGGACGCCGCCAAGGAGGCCGCCCGCCGCTATAACCAGCAGCTGGACAGCGCCGTGGAGCGCGATGCCGCAGGCGAAGCGGAGGATACCGGCACCAGCTATGTGGACCTTGTGGATGTGGGCGAAAGCCTGGGGTATATCACCATCCCGAAAATTGACGTCAACCTGCCTATTTACGAAGGCACCAGCGATGATGTGCTGCAAAGGGGCGTTGGCCATCTGGAAGGCTCCAGCTACCCCCTTGGCGGCGAAAGCACCCACAGCGTGCTGACCGGCCACCGCGGCCTGCCCGAAGCCGTGCTGTTCACCGACCTGGACAAGCTGGAAGAGGGCGACTGTTTCTACCTGCATATTCTGGATGAAACGCTGGCGTACCAGGTGGATCAAATCAAAGTGGTGGAACCGGAGCACACCGAGGATCTGGAAATCACCGCGGGGCAGGATTACTGCACCCTTGTTACCTGCACGCCGTATGCCATCAACACCCACCGCATGCTTGTGCGCGGCACCCGCATCCCTTATAATGGAGAGGAAGAAACCAACACCCCGCAGGCCGTGCAGTATCAGGCGCTGCGCACCGGAACGGTGGTCAAGCGCGTGGTGGATGCCTGGCCGTGGATCGCGGTAACGGGCAGCATTGTGATCGGCGGCGAAGCGCTGCTGCTGCTTTTGCTGCTGCACCGCTGCAAAAAGCGCGAGGAGGATGACTAAATGGGACGGCTGATTGCTAAAATTCTGGCCTGGCTGGCCATTTTGCTGGGGCTGGCGCTGTTGATACAGCCCACCGCCGCCCAGTGGTGGACCAGCACCCGCAACGCCAAAACCGCTGCGCAGTTTGCGGCCCGCGCCGAAGCCCAGCCCACCGCCCCCGCGGCGGAGGAAACCACAGCCGAACCCCCGGAGCCGGAACGCGCCTACCCTGAACTGTACGCCGCGATGCAGGACTATAACGCGGAAATTTACGCCGGGGGCCAAAGCGGCCTGACCGACCCGTTCGCCTATGAGGAAGCCCCGCTGGACCTTGCTGCCTATGGCTATGACGATGATGTGCTGGCTGTGCTGTGGATCCCGCGCCTGAACCTGGAGCTGCCCGTTTACCTGGGCGCCAGCCGCGAAAACCTGGCCAAAGGCGCGGCGCTGCTGGGCCAGACCTCGATGCCGCTGGGCGGCGAAAACACCAACACCGTGATTGCCGCCCACCGCGGCTATTATGGCGCGGAAATGCTGCGCAACGTGCAGCAGATCCAGGTGGGGGACAAGATCCAGCTGACCACCCCGTGGGAAACGCTGATTTACCGCGTGAGCGAGCTGAAAATTATTGACCCCAGCGATATCAACGCTGTGCTGATCCAGCCGGGGCGGGACCTGCTGACCCTTTCCACCTGCCACCCCTACACCCGCAACAGCCAGCGCTACCTGGTAATTGCGGAGCACGACACCGCCGCTGCGGACACCACCAAAGAGGAGGATTTGCAGGAAAGCGCCGCTACCTGGGACGAAACGCCGCGCCAGGTGACCGTGGAGGATGCCGGCGGCAGCTCCATTGCCGAAGTGGCCCCCCAGGCCCTGACCCCATTGCCGGGGGAGGGCAGCGCGGAATCCGAGGGGAGCGCGATCTCCAATACCATGATCTGGCTGGAAAACAACGCACTGTGGGCCGGGCTGGTGGTTATTGCCGCCGCCGTTGGCATTATGGTGATATGGAAAAAACACCGGGAGGATTAACCATGCAGTACACACAGCAGGCCGCCGCCGTTACGGCCGAAGTAAACAAGGCCGTGCAGGGCAAACAGCAAACGGTAAACACCATCTGGATGGCCATGCTGGCGGGCGGCCATGTGCTGATTGAGGATATTCCCGGCGTGGGCAAAACCACGCTGGCGCTGGCCTTTGCCCGCGCGCTGGACCTGAAAGAAAGCCGCGTGCAGTTTACGCCGGATGTTCTGCCGTCCGATTTGGTGGGATTTTCCGTTTACCAGAAAGAGACCGGCAAGTTTGTGTACCACGCCGGTGCGGTGATGTGCAACCTGTTTTTGGGCGATGAGATCAACCGTACCTCCTCCCGCACGCAGTCGGCTTTGTTGGAAGTGATGGAAGAAGGCACGGTGACGGTGGACGGCACCACCCGCCCGGTGCCCGCACCCTTTACCGTAATTGCAACCCAGAACCCCATCGGCGCCGCCGGCACGCAGATGCTGCCGCAGTCTCAGCTGGACCGTTTCATGGTCTGCGCCGTAATGGGCTACCCCGATGAGGAAGCGGAGCTGGCAATTTTGGCCGGGCAGAGCAAAGGCCGCCTGCTGGACCGTGTGCGCCCCGTTGCCGGTCAGGCGGATCTGCTTGCCATGCAGCAGGAGGTCAGCACGGTATTTGTGCATGAGCTGATGTACCGCTACATTGTGGCGCTGGCCCAGGCCAGCCGCAAGGACCCGCGCCTGGCCGTGGGGTTAAGCCCCCGTGCCACCCTGGCGCTGACCAGCATGACGCGCGCGGCGGCGTACCTGGCGGGGCGGGATTTTGTTGCCCCGCAGGATGTGACCGCTGTGTTTGATGCGGTTGCCCGCCACCGCCTGGTGCTGAACGACCAGGCCCGCGCAGGCGGCGAAACGGTGGACAGCGTAATGCAGGACCTGCTGCGCACCGTGCCGCGTCCCCGCCCCGAAAAGGCTGACCGCCATGGCAGGTAAGCTGGGCCGGGCGCTGGTGCTTTTGGTGCTGCTGGCCGCGGCGCTCATCACCCAGGCACCGCTGGCGGTGTTCCTGTTAGCGTTTGCGCTGGTGCTTCTGGTGCTGCTGCGGCTGGATGCCGCCTATCTGCGCAGGCAGGTAACGGCAGAGCTGCTGGTGCCGGACAAACCCGTGATACAGGGCGAAGATTTTACCCTGACGGTTCGGCTGCGCAACCGCAGCCGGTTGCCTATCCCTGCGCTTGTGGTGCTGCTGAACGCCGCCGATGAATGGGGCGGGGGGCAGATCACCCTGCGCTGCGCCGCCATGCTGGGCGGCAAGGAGAGCGCCGAACAGCGCATTACCCTAAACGCAGGCAAAAGCGGCGTGTGGAGCATTGCGGTGCGGGGCATCACCCTGCGGGATCACCTGGGGGTGTTCACCGCGGCGTGCCCGGCTGCCGTGCAAAGCCAGAGCATCTGTGTGCTGCCCGCTGCCGCGGCTGGCAAAGCCAAAGCGGAAACCGCCCCCGATGAGGACGGCGACGAAGCCGACACCCGCGCCGCCCTGGGCGGCAGCTATGAGCTGCGGGAGTACCGGGACGGGGATACCATCAAGCAGGTACACTGGAAGCTGAGCGCCAAGCTGGACCGCCTGATGGTGCGCGAACCGCTGACCGCCCTGCGCGCTGCCCTGACCCCCGGTGGGGACCTGGACGGAGCGGAGGAATGGGGGGATTTTCCCCAACAGGCGGCGAAGCACCGCAAAAACCCGCCCAAGCGCAAAAAAGAACGTACTGCCCTGAGCCGGCGCGGCGCTGCCGACCCCGGCAGTGGGCTGAAGTTTGTGGACCGTGTGCTGGTGAGCACCCAGCGCCCCGCAGCGCACCCCGCGTTGTGGCTGGCGGCAGATGCCGCGCTGCTGCTGGCGCTCACCTTTGGTTTGCTGCTGGTGCTTTCCACCGGGTTCGGCATTGCGGTGCCGTTGTGGGTGTGGCCCGCGGCAGCCGCTTTCTGCGCCGGGTGGGCGCTGTTCCTGCGTGCGCCGCAAGCCCTGCGCCGCTGGGGGCTGCTGGCGGGGGTGATTGTGTATCTTGTGGTGTTGTTCATCTGCCAGCGGAACTTTTTGGCCGGGGCGCAGCAGTGCGCCGGGAACATTGCCCAAAGCCTGAACGCCCGCCTTGGCAGCGCGCTGCCGGTGGCCCAGGGCGGCAGTGCGGCGCAGCTGGGGCTGTTTTTGCTGCTGGCCGCCCTGCCCGTTACCGGGGCGCTAGCCGCTGCGGCCCTGCGCCGTGCGGATGCCCTGCTGCTGGATCTAATGCTGCTGCCCGTTGTTGTGCTGCTGGCGCTGGCCGGGGCCGCGCCTGCTGTGCCCGCCTGCCTGCTGCTTTTGGCCGGTTGGATGGGGGCGTGGGCGGCTTCCTGCTCGGTGCAGCGGCGGGCCTTGTGGGGCAGGCGCGATACCGAAAACTACCGCCAGAACCTTTGCCGCCATTATAACATCCAAAAGTCTGCCGCGCTGGCGGCGGGCGGGCTTTGCCTTGCGCTGGCGCTGCCCTGTTGGTGGCTACTGCGCCCGGCGCTGGGGGTTCCCCTTGGCTGGCTGCAGCCCGCGGCCCAGCGGGTGGAATCCGCCGCGCTGAGCACCGCCATTACCTGGCTGCCGCGGGTCAGCGGCGGCAGGCTGAACATTCAGGTAGAAGCCGCCGCCGGTGGTGTGGCGGATGGCGCCTTGAACCAGGGCGGGGGTATCCAGGTCAGCGGAGTGACGGATCTGGCCCTGACCGCCAGCGACAAACCCGAAGAAACCGTATACCTGCGGGGATTTATCGGCGGCAGTTATGACGGCACCACCTGGCAGGCCCCTGATGCCGATGCCTTTGACAGCGCCGCTATGAACTGGAAAACTGAGGATAACGCCCGGCTGACCATTGCAAGCCTGCCGTTTTTGCGCACCGCCTATGACGGCACCGCCCAGCCCCAGACGCTGACGGTGGAGCGCATCCACGCCGATACCCAGTACACCTATGCACCGTACAACGCCTACTGGGGTGATTATTACACCATCCAGGGCGATGGCGCCGCCGCGGGCCAGACCGCGCAGGACGATGTGTTCCTGTATTACCCGCGGGATACCGCCCAAACCCAGCTGGAAGCCCGCGCCGATGCCGACCCCAGCGTGCTGGACCGGATGGAAGCATCCTATGCCGCTTACGCCGCCAGCCGCTACACCGCCGTGCCGGACGGCTATGACGAGCTGCAAACCCTGTGCGATGAAGCCAAAAAGGACCAGAAGCTGACCGAAGCTGCGGACATTGGCGATTACATCCGCGCCTATCTAAACACCAACTACCAGTATAACGCCAGCGCTCCCCAGCCGCCGGAGGGGGCCGACCCCATCCGTTACTTTTTAACGGAATCCAAACAGGGGTACAGTGTGCAGTTTGCTTCGGCGGCGGTGGTTATGTTCCGCATGTTCGGGCTGCCTGCGCGCTATGTGGTGGGCTATGCCGCGCCGCAAAGCCTGTTTACCCAACAGGAGGACGGCAGCTGGCACGCCATTTTGCAGGACGATAACGCCCACGCCTGGGCGGAGGTGTACATTTCCGGCCAGGGCTGGACCCCCATGGAGATGACCCCCGGCGTGCTGGTCAGCGCCCAACAGGCCGACCTGCGCACCGACCCGCTGCCCGAAACTCAAGGTCAAGACACCGCCCCCGCAGCAGGGGAGAGCAGCGCAAACGAACCCGCAGCCACCATCGTGCCCCGCAGCAGGCTGGTTTTGGCGGCGTTGCTGGGGGGGTGCCTGTTGGCTGCTGTGGTGCTGCTGGTGCTGGCCCGCCGCCATGCCATGGGATATGGCCGGGGCAGCTGCAACGCGCGGGTGCTGGCCGTGTTTGGCAGCATCTACCGCCTTTTGGTGCGTCGCGGCCTGCCGCCGGATACACCATCCGATGCGCCGGAATTTGCCGCATTTTTGCAAAGTTGTGTCCCCGCTCTTGAACCCCAGGATGCCGAAGCTCTGCTGGCATTGGCTCAAGCCGCCCAATTTGGCGCAGGTACGATGACTGAGCAGGATACGGACAAAATGAGAAAACTTTACCAGGTTATAAAACACACTGGAAAACGGAAACAGAGCCAGAAATCGGTTGAAAAACAGAGCCAGGAATGATATAATGACCCCGTATTGGGGTAGCGTGTTCTTTGCTTTCTTTGCACAGAGGGCTACCATGATCCAGGAAAATGTGGTATAATATGTTAAGTCCATTAACCAAGTAGGGAATAGCCGGGGTGGGGGACTGGTTTCTGGAACAGTACCCTGGGAACTGCCCGTGGGGCGGAAAACCGGCAAGGACAGAAAGAAGATCTTATAGAAGCAAACGTTAACAGGAGTAAACCCATGCCGCGCCGTAAACAGACAGAAGGAGAAAAAAAAATTGACATCAGCCAGATGGCTGAAGACCTTGGCGTGTCCAAGACCACGGTATCCCGTGCCCTTTCGGGCAATGGCCGTGTCAGCGAAGCGACCCGCGCCCGCGTGGTCCAGTACGCCAAAGAGAAAAACTATGTGCCCAATATGCTGGCACGCGGGTTGGTAACCCAGCAGTCTTATAATATCTCACTGGTGTTCTCGCGCCAGTTCGGCAACCTTGCCGCGCCATTTTTGCGCAAAACCGTCAGCGCCGTGTACGATATTGCCACCCGCAATGATTATGATGTGCTGATGACGATGGTGGGCGAGCAGGAAACAAGCCCGATGCAGCGTCTACTGGTCAACCGCAAGATTGATGGCGTGATTCTGGCCCGCACGCTGGAGCGTGATCCGCTGATCCCCATGCTGCAAAAAAGCGGCATCCCCTTTGTTGCCATTGGCCGCCCGGCTGACCAGGATGTCATCTCGGTGGACCATGATCAGGTGGGCGGCTGCCGCGAGCTGGTCAGCCTGCTGCTGATGAAGGGCCTGCGCCGCATTGCTTTGCTGGGCGGATCCATGCTGTACACCGTCAACCAGTCCCGCCTGGAAGGCTATAAGCAGGCGCATGACCGCGCCTGCTGCAAGATTGATGAGAGCCTGCTGTTTTTGGAGCTGGAAAGCGACGATCTACGCACCAGCGCTGTGGAGCTCGCGGTACAGCGTGGGGCGGACTGCATCCTGTGCATGGATGACCAGGTTGCCCTGCTGGCTTTGAGCACCCTGAGACAGCTGAACCTGCGCGTGCCGCAGGATATCCGTCTTGCCTCCCTGTATGACGACGAAGCGCTGCAGGGGTGTACGCCACAGATCACGGCGGTCTCTTTTGATGCCGAACAGCTGGGCCGCCGTACCGCACAGCAGCTGCTTTCCCTCATCCGCCATCAGCCGGTGGAAACCCGCACCCTGCTGGGGTACCAGGTGGGGTTGCGTTTATCGACCCAGACCTGAGAGAAAAGTAGATAATTATAAATCAACTGCCCGTACACGGTATGATAAGCCGTTGTGCGGGCAGTTTTTTTCGATAAGGGGTTTTGAAAAAATATAGCGGTCACATGCTTAACATACTGCGATAAGGCATTGGGCCGTTTGTAGGGCGCGATGCACTCATCGCGCCGGAGCAGCCGGAACCCTGCTGGTTGATCATTCTCGCATCATACTGCCTGCAGCTCTTTGCCTTAAATCCTGTTTGTGTTGTGCTATTGTTGTACTATTGCTGTGGTGTTCATATGAAAATATAGAAGGCGTTATCAATTCCAGGAAGAAGGCAAACCCGCTGTCAGCCTGACCCCCGGCACCGTGATCACCATCCCGGCCAACGTTAAGCACTGGCACGGTGCCAAGGCCGACAGCTGGTTCAGCCACATTGCTGTGGAAGTTCCCGGCAAAGATTGCAGCAACGAGTGGTGCGAGCCCGTTACCGACGAAGAGTACGCCAAACTGAACGGATGAGCAGCCGCTAATAAAGGCAACACCGCACAATTCCCGCCTTGCGGCTTAAGCACCGCTCCGGCAGCTGCGGCACGGCATCTGCGTTGCCAAAATGCTCGATAATGTCGGGTTGCGGTACCCGCATCGTGCTTCGGGGG
>OJJI01000223.1_pt1 | contig 16482 bp, 13 predicted proteins | sample 1596201 | NCBI WGS metagenome assembly OJJI01 (sample SAMEA4350158, study PRJEB24818) | metagenome | biome: human; feature: gut; material: faeces | place: Denmark | collected 2013-09 | reverse complement strand
TCGCGTTGGGCCTACAACTGCTCGTCTGATATGATCTCGTTACGTTCTCTTTCTTCTGGTTGAGGACGGCTTACGATTTTTCTGCCTGTCTTTTTTTTTCCAAGCAGAAGACGGCATACGAGATTCGCCTTAGTCTTTTTTTTTTTTCAAGCAGAAGACGGCATACGAGATCATGCCTAGTCTCGTGGGCTCGGAGATGTGTATAAGAGACAGATCATAAACAGATGATAAAGCCTTATTTTTCAGTGCGTACAAATCATTAAGAGTACACACTTTTCCTGATTGATTTCTGAGTTCTGCCGCACCGCGCATTCCCTTAAAATAACCTGCTATAAGTTTTCTTGCCTGCAGCATAGCCATATGCTCGCCTTTGTATTCAACCATTTTTTCAATATGTCGGCACATTACATTGAGTTTTTCTTCAAGAGTCGGTGCTTTTATAATACAGTCGGGATTTTCAAGATAAGCATTTATTTCCGAAAAAATCCACGGATTTCCCAAAGAGGCCCGTCCAACCATAACAAGCTGACAGCCTGTGTAATCCATAACTTCCTTTGCTATTTTTGCAGAGGTTATGTCGCCGTTTGCAATTACGGGGATTGACACCGCATTATTAACCTCTTTTATAATATCATAATCGACAGGAGGTTTATAATACTGTTCTCTTGTTCTTCCGTGAATTGTAATTGCCGCTGCGCCTGCCTGTTCACAGATTTTTGCAACTTCAACCGCATTTACGGCAGAATTGTTCCAGCCTTTACGAATTTTGACCGTAACAGGTACATCAACGGCATTTGTAACTGCCTTTACAATTTCACCGCAAAGCAGTGGATTTTTCATCAAAGCACTGCCGCTGCCGTTTGAACTGATTTTAGGTGCGGGACAACCCATATTTATATCAATAATATCGGGCTTGTTTTCCATAGAATGAACAGCCGCATCAGCCATACATTTAGGGTCATCTCCGAAAATCTGAATACCGCAGGGGCGTTCATAGTCGGAAATTTCCATAAGCTCCTCACTTTTCTTACTGTTGAAAGAAAGTGCCTTTGAACTGACCATTTCACTTACGCAATAGGCGGCGCCAAATTCCACGCAAAGCTCACGGTATGCCCTGTCTGTAACGCCCGCCATAGGAGCAAGTACGGCACGGGACTTAAATTCTACATTTCCAATTTTAATTTTTTCCATACTGCTCTCCTTATGAAGAATAAATATCTCTCTGCTCTCTTCTGCGTTCAAGCGCATAAGATATTTTTGTACTGAGCAATACGAAAATCAAAACAATTATACCTACAATTACGCAAACCCAATATACAACACCTGCGGCATCATTGGTTTCGTAACGCTTTGTACTTACTTTTGAAGTTGAAAGCTGTGTAGGCGACACCGTTTCATTGACTACATTATTATTAAAATCATATTCTGTTGTTTCTTCGTAATACGGCTCTGTAGGTTCTTCTGTATATACAGGTTCCGTATATTCTTCTGTAACTTCTTCGGTATAATATTCAGTCGGTTGCTCTGTATATTCAGGTTCGGTTTCGGGATAGGTTTCGGGTTCGGTATACGGCTCTGTATATTCAGGGTCTGTATATACCTCTGTTTCAACTATATCTCCGTCATCAATTCCGTCACCGTCAATGTCTACAGCATAGGCACTGATTGCAACAACAAACATAAACAATACCGCAAACAGCACACAGACAGCAGATTTTGAAATTCTGTATTTTTTCATTACATTACTCCTTGCGGATACATATATTAAAATTATACCAAAAGTCGCAATATATTGCAAGCTATTTTTACATTTAATTATAACCCGTGTTTAAGCACCTCATAAAGCACATTTCCGAGCAATTCTCCGCTGTATTCCGCCTCTTCTATTGTATTTGCGTCTGTTCCTATTTCTATAAGCAAAGAACCGTCGCAAATATACTCGTTGTACGCAAAATATCCGAAATTCAGCGGTCTTGTCATACCCGGATACATTTCTTCCGCTTTATTTTGAATTTTAAGCGCAAAATTAAGATTATTCTCCCAGCTTAAAAAATTCATCTCGCCGTCGGTATCGCAACCCGAAAGAATCATTATCTGTGCTCCCTGCTTACCGTCATATGTAAAAACAGGTTTTACCTTTTGAGTTTCAGTACCGATTGCGTCACGGTGAATATCAATTATTACCTTAATATCCGTGTTGGTTTCCATAATACTTTCAACGGTCTGCGCACTTCTGTCATAAGAACCGCTGTATGTTGAGTCGTGCACCGTGGTATCGTGCATAGTTTTTATTCCTCGCTTATTAAGCACATCGGTAATAGCATCTCCCACAGCCGTTACATTATAATCATTATTCTGCGTGCGTGAATAATAGCTTTCGTAAAAATAATCAACATCTTCGTCCATATAGCTTTCACTTGTGTGCGTATGATAAATAAGCACCTGCGCCGTTCCGTTTGAATCGACATCAAAAGGCAGTTCACTGTTTAAAGCGGAATCAAAATCGTAATCAAGTCCCGTATTGTTTTTCACATAAGCGGTACCGCATTTTACACCGTTCGCACCAATCTGTTCGGCAAGAATATCGTAAACCGCCTCTCCGTCATGGTTTCCGAAAGAATCATAATATCCGCTTTTGTCTTTTTCTCCGTTTAGATTTCTTGTAATCGTAACAGGTTTCGTAATCGGCTGTGTTTCCTCCTGTTTCTTTCGTGTGGTATCGGTATTGGCAAGGGTTGTAGTTTCAGTATTGGATAATTTATATGTACCGTCGGACAGAGTAAGCGCCGCAACCGCAAGCGCCGCAGGTTTGTCGCTTGCAAAGCACTCCGGCATTCTCCGACAAACGCAGAAAACGGCAGTCGATACAAGGATAATCGACGCCGTTATTTTTAATGCTCCTAACTTTTTCACAAAATCACCGCCTCATAAAAATATATGCCGATGATTTTAATGTATGACCGAATTCCTACATAAGCGAAACAAGCTCGGAAATATTAAATTCATTTTGAAGTGCGCCGTTAAGTGCAAATGAAATCAGTCTTGAGGCTCTCTCGGTAAGCAAATCTATTTCCCTCGGTATTACTACCATCTGCCTGCCCTGCGGTGTGATTTTCTGCCTTGCCCTGTGCGGGTCATTGACGCTTAAAAGGTCAGATGCAAATGTGGCTGCATCTACAACCGTGGGCACTCCTATTGCTATTACGGGTACTCCTATAGTTTCTTTGTTAATCTTTGTACGGTGATTTCCAACGCCCGCCCCGGGTGAAATTCCTGTATCGCTTATTTGCAAAGTACAGCCGAGTCTTTCAAGTCTGCGTGATGCAAGTGCGTCTATTACAACAACTGCATTCGGTTTTATTCTTTTTACAATACTCAATATATATTCGCCTGTTTCAATACCCGTCTGCCCTGTTACTCCCGTTGCCATAACCGCAACCGGTCTTAAGCGGTCAAGACCGGTACTTCTTGCAATCTCACCCGAAATATGCCTTGTCGCAAGCACTCTGGAGCTTGTTTTCGGGCCGAGAGAATCGGGAGTGATTTCAGGATTTCCGAGTCCTACTACAAGTACAAGACCGTTTACCGGCAAAAGCCTGCGAATTTCCTTTCCTATAGTAATAAGTCTTTCGTCGGTTTCGGTAAAATTATCGGTAAGTGACGGAAGTTCTACTGTTATATAAGTACCCTCTTCTTTTCCGAGCTGCTGCCTGGCTTTTCTTGTTTTTACTTCAAGTCTTGAAATATCAAGTCCGTTTTCACTGTACTGAACAAAATCCACACCTCCGACATCTTCTCCCGCTATTTCACGAGCTTCTACCGCAAGGTCAGTTCTAAGTTCCATAAAGTCGCCCCTTTTATCTGTAAATATTGCTATTATCTTGTGTATAAACAGTATTTATATTCTTTACAAGAAAGAAAATTTTTGATATAATAAAATTTGATATATATAAACAAAAAGGTGTGAATGTAAAATGATAAAATCACCTGTTATTAAGGCGATAACGGCAACAGTATCTGCACTTATGATATTTTCTGCTGTAAGCGTATCGGCTAATGCCGCAAGCATTGATAACAATTCAAAAACATTAAGTAAATTTCAAATTAAAACTTCAGACAATACAAAAAATGATATTCCGTCTGCATACAGTTCAGTGGAGCTTGGCATTGTAAATTCTCCGAAAAGCCAAAAATACAACGATTGCTGGATATATTCCTCGCTCTCGGTGCTTGAAACAAAACTTTTAAAAAAAGATTTTACGGCTAATAATTTTTCTGCCGAGCATATGAACCTTTGGGCAACAACAAAAAGCAACGGTAAAGGCTGGCAGCGCAATGTCACTTCCGACGGCTATGCATTTACCGCACTCGGATATTTAAGTTCCTGGCAAGGCGGAATCGAACAAAGCGACTACGACACTCTTGCAGAAAAATATACTCCCGACAAAGACCTTTCCGCTTTTGTAAATTACGGGGTAACCGCTATAAAATACCTCGACGATTGTACACAAGAAGAAATTAAGCAAGAGATTATTGATAACGGTTCAATCTATGCGGCATATTCTCACAGTCCTTATTACGAAAATAATGACAGAACAGCGTATTTCTGTCCGCAAGGTTCTCCAAAATCCACAGGTCATGCAATAGCTATTGTCGGATGGGATGATAATTATTCAAAGGAAAATTTCAAAGCAATAAACGGTGTTTTACCCGAAAATGACGGAGCATGGCTTGTAAAAAACAGTTGGGGCGATTACAACACTTTAAACGGTTACTTTTGGCTTTCATACGAAGATTCTTATTTGTTTAGCAGTACCTTTAAATACAATTTTGCTGTTGAAGATGTCACAGAAATCACCGATGATGTTAAACTTATGCAAAATGAAATTTACGGTGCAACATATGAATTTAACTACATAAATGATGACAGCGTCACATATCTTAATCTTTTTAATTTTTCCGAGGGTTACAACAAACTTGATTCGGTAATGTTTGAAACCACCGCAAAAAATTCCGACTATGAAATCTACTATGTACCTGCCGAAAATAAAATTCCTGTGTCAGATGAAACCAAATGGACTAAATTAAACAGCGGAAAAGTTCCGTACAGCGGATATTTAAATATTGATACAAACGATTTTGACTTACCTGTAACTTACGGTGCAATCGCCGTTAAAATTAAAAAAAATAATGAAAGCGAAAAAAATACTATAGGCGTCGGTGAATGGCTTAACAAATCAAACGGTCAGTTTGCATTTATAAACGAAAGCCAAAAAGGCGAAAGTTTTATTTATCAAAACGGAACTATGACAGACCTTCTCGATTGGTACAAAACGGAGCGTGACGATAATCTTGGCGGCACATTCGTTATAAAAGCTGTTACAAATAAAACCGAACTTGCAGTCACACTGCTCGGCGACATTGACTTAAACAACAAAATTGATATTAAAGATGCAACCGATTTGCAGATAGCTATTTCAGACGGTTCAAAACTTTCGGCTGTTCAAAATTTAAATGCCGATACTGACGAAAACGGCGAAATTAATGTAAACGATGTTACACAGTTACAAATTATGATTGCAAATAATAACTGAATACAGATGCAAACAGAATTTTTGGACAACTGCCTCTTTACCTGCAAATCGACAAATCACAAGCATTCAACTTTAGACTAAAAGGAAAACACAACTGCTCATCGTAACAGTTGTGTTTTTCATTTTATCTCATTTGAGGACCGCCCCGCATATCTCCGCCCGGGCCGCCCATTTCGTTTCCGGTCATATCGCCGTTGCCCATATTTCTGCCGCTCATACTTCCGGGACCACCCATACCGCCTGAACCGTATATGATAGAAGTCATTTCAACTTCTGTTGTACTGTCGCCTGTCGTTACAGTATATGTCTGACCTGTTGTAATACCCGGGCAACTGATAACCACACAAGCGTATGTCTTGGTAGGTGTGAACGATACAAGAACATCGCCGTCACTGTTTTTGACTGTGATTTCACCGCTCGAATTTGTATTTACAAGCATTGAACCTTGAGTTGAATTTTCTCCAAAGTTTTGTGCCATTTGAGATGAACCTGTGGCAATGAATATGCCACCTGTTATGGTTGCTTCTCCGTCATAATCAACCGCTCCGTTATCTCCGCTTGTCGAGCCAAAGACATAGGTTTCCCCGCCTGTAACGGTAAGCGAACCGTTTGAATCAACTCCGTCACCGTCAGCGTCAATTGTTATTTTGCCGCCCGATATTGTAATGGAAGCATCTGATGAACCGAAATTGTCACGGTCAAATCCGCCACCGAATCCGCTTTCGTCTTTTCCGCCTGCGGCATTAAATCCGTCATTGCTCGATTTCAGATTAATTGTACCGCCTGAAATTTCAACTTCCGTTCCCTCTATTCCCTCATAGCTTTCGGTAATATTAATTGTTCCTCCGCTGATGCTAGTTTTGCTGTCGGCGTGGATACCGTCATCACCTGTTGAAATTGTAAAAGTACCTCCTGATACGGTTACATTTGAATTTGAATGTAAACCGTCATCTTCGCAAGTAAGATTAAAAGTACCTCCGCTGATTGTAATATCTCCTCCTGCTTTTATTCCTTTTACACTTGCAGAATCTGTTGAGCTTGAAGATGATGAATCTCTGTTTGAAGTAATATTAAATGTGCCGTTTTCAATTTGAGCCGTCGTACCGGCATCAATGCCGTCACCTTTGCAATTAACGGTAAATTTACCGTCTGCTATATACACAAATCCTTTTGAAGTATCGTCTGTATTTTCTGCGTGCAAACCGTCTTTACCCGAAGTTAAAGTATAAGTACCGCTTGCAATTCTGATACTGTTTTTACCGCTTAATGCATGGCTTGCGGCTGTAATATTGTATTCTCCGCTTGTAAGTTTTAAATCATCTTTAGAAACAATGCCGTGACCTTTTTCGGAAGTTACAGTCAATTTTCCCTCCCCGTTAAAGGTAATATCATCTTTTGCAAATACCGCCGCATCTACATTGTTGTCATCTGTCTGAACATAGTCACCTGTTGACGCAAGTGTATTTTCTGTGTCTTTTGCAGTTGTTACAAATACCTTATCTGCCTGTTTTACATATAAAGCGGCACTTGATTTACAGGTTACAGAGGCGTTTTTAAGTACAATCTGCACTTTTGTTTTATTGTCGGCATCTACAATAATCTGACCGTCGGATGTTGTACCCGTAACTATATATGTGCCCTCACTTTTAATAGTAACCTTACTTCCGCTGACAGAAACGCTGTCAGAGCTTGCGGTTGCACCTGATGATGAAAAAGCAACCATTACCGCCGAACTTTCATCATAGCCTACCTCTTTGTCACGGTCGGTGAACATATCGCTGTCAAGAGATTCATCCGAAGCGATTGAAGCAGTAGAAACACTGTCTTTTGTAACAGTTGAAGAATTTGTCGAGGATGTTTTTTCATCTGTATTTGCGCAGCCTGTTACACTTACGGATATAATAAGTGCCACAAGCAATGCTGCAAATTTCCCTTTTCTTTTTAAATTAAAGCTCATTATTAGTTATCTCCTGTCTTGCCATACTTATTTCAAGATTGCCGTTTCTGCATCTCAAATCATCAATAAAATCTTTTTCATCGTTCGGGTTTTTGAGAGTTACATTATATGTAAGTTTGAACAAACTGCCCATATTAGCGGTTCTTACCGATACCGTTTCATATTTTACGGTATATTTTTCAAAAAGGTCGTCAAAAGCACCTGTATAATTTAAATCCTCGGGAATTGTGATTTTTAATATTCTGTCCTGCTCAAGTCTTTTGTCTGCACCGATATTTACTTTATTGAGGATAAACATTGCAATTTCTAAAATTAATGAGAACAGCACTGCGTATCCGAGATAACCCATTCCGCAAATCAAACCTGCACCCATTGCAAGGAAGATTGTGCCGATTTCTTTAGCGGTGCCGGGCACGGAACGAAATCTTACAAGGCTGAAAGCACCTGCCACAGCAACGCCTGCACCGACATTACCGTTTACCATCATAATTACCACACAAACTACGGCAGGTAAAAGTGCAAGAGTAACAACAAAGCTCTTTGTGTATTTGGTTTTGTATGAATAGACCGCCGCAAGAAAAATGCCGATTACAAGAGCAACTGCTATGCCACGCAGAAATTGCGGCACTGCGATTGTTTCGGTTGTTGAACTGAAAATTCCTGAAAATAATGTATTAAGCATATTTTTTACCTCCGTTTGCTCTTTCGCTCATAATTGCAACATAAGCATTGCCGTATTTTGAAAAAGATGTTTTATAAATTTTGTTTTCGCTTAAAATGTTTGTCATCCACAGCGGAATTGCCGTGCCTGTCTTTATTTCCATAAGAGAATAATCATTTCTTAATATCGGTGTTCCGTAAATACCTTTACAAAGTGATAAATCATAGTTACGCCAAAGAATATTATCATCAAAGGTTACTCTGAAATCATAATCATTTTTTGAATAAAAGGCCTCTCGGTTGTATGAAATTACAACCTGCGGTGCAATGCCTTTGTAATGCTCAAGAAAATAATTGACTTCTCTTAAAATCTGACTGTCGGCAATATGTTCACCGTTACAAAGATAACGCATACTCTCGTTCTCACTCATTTCGGTTCTGCGTTTATAGACAACACGCTTATATTTCTTTTTGATTTCTATAAAAGTTGTGCTGTCGTGTTTTGCAACTCCGTAACTTCTCAATCTTAACTTTTCCTTATAAACGGGATGTTCAAGCGAGCGTCTTATCAGTAAAAAATCAGGTGTGTCAAAATATATGTTGCAAATTGTGCTTTTGCCGTATTTGTCGGCATACATATATTTTTGCATTTCCCGCATAATCATTTTCTTTTGTTCGTCAGTCACAAGGTACTTTATTTCATAGCGTTTAAATACGCTTTGGTAACTCACATTTAACTCCCCTTTTGTTTTGATGAGTATATTGTACCGTTGTAACTTTAAATGAAATTTAAATTTTACTTAAAATTTACCTAAAATTTAAAAAATAAATAAAAAGAGAGGAATAGTTAGGACGGACTAACTATTCCTCTTTAAATCAGCGAACACCAAGTGCCGTTAGTGTTCGCTAACTTATTTGATATTATATCAATAAATACATTATTTGTCAATTAAAACATAAATAAAATTTTATTTAACATCAAAACCTACTTCTGTTTGAATATAATTAAAATAACTTACATCATCATCGGTATAAGAAGTTCTGTTGTTAAAACCTTTTTTTATATCAATATTTCTGTCAATAAAAATTCTTCTGCACCACATACATGCCCATGAATACGGCAATAAAATCGGCATTTTTTCCACAAACGGATATTTATTTGCCATATATGTTTTATTCGGAAAAAGCGATGAAATAAAATTAGCAAATCTTGATTTTTTTCTGCCTGTTTTAGTATTAACTCTTTGTCTTTCCATTTCGGACATAACCGCAACATCTACTCTGCCGAGAGTCATACTTAATAAAATATATTCTTCAACATCGTCAAAATCTTTAACTTCACTGCCTTTTGAATACCATTTCAGTGAAATATCACGCAGTTTTTTCTCAAACAAGGTTATTCCTAATTTTTCAAACTGTTCACTCAAATATTTTTGATTAAGTTGATCCGAATATTTTTTATAAAATACATATTCGTCGGCAATCATTCTTATGCCGATTCCGCCTTCGGAAAAATGTTTTGCACTGTGAAGCAACATATAAATATAATAATCCTCAAGCGTCATTTCTTTTGAATAAGAATACCCGTCACGCACCTTAGCTTTTTCAAGTTGATTTTCCAATAAAGAATAATTTTTATTATTCTTTTTTAAAAGCGAACGGTGCATTTCAATATACATAAACGGTGCTTTTACAAAATGATATTGTTGATCGTCATTTTGTAAAAATTTGTACCCGTTTTGTTTAAATATATTTTTTATTCTGTCAATATCGTTTATATCAAACAAAATATCATAATCTGAAATTGAGCGTTCAAATGAGTTGGGATAGTCTTCCTTAAGAAAATAGCCTTTCATAGGGAGATTATATATTTTCCCTTCATCAAAACATTTAAGCAAACTTTCAATTTCATATTTCATCATCGTATCAATATAAATCCAATGATTAAGATTATTTTTTACATAAGATAACAATTCATCTGAAACCGAATATTTTTTTGACAACATTAAGACAGCCTCATCAAAAATTGCGTCCATTCGTGTATCATTAGAAATCTGCCGTATGTGGTCAAGATTACAATTTTCATACGGCAGCTGCGGTTCTGTTCCATTTAAAACACTTGATACAAGCGTCAAATAATATGCATATTCTTTTTTTTGAGCGTCATTAAGATGTTTTTTCATTATACAAAAACTACCTTTTCTTTTTTATATTTATCGACTTATTCATTCTGTGCGCTGAATAAAGCATACGCATTGGCGCTTTGATATACTCCCACGCTGACTTATAAAATCTGTATGAAAGCGAATTATCGGTATAGTGTTTTCCTTTTCGATAAAATGCGGTAACCACACCTATAATATTTTCGTCAGTAATTCCCCGTTCTTTATAAAACTGATTATCACCGCAAAAAACATATTTGCCGTCCTTATCAAAACCGATAACTCTGTGCAGAACAAAATCGCCGTTACTTCTTCGATATAAAGCAACATCAAGATATTTTAGCCTGCCCTCCGGCTTTTTCAGGACAACCACATCTTCGCCGTTTCTTAGCATAGGATACATACTTGTTCCGTGCGGAGTAAATGTAACCGTGCCTCCGCTGTTAAGTTTTTCTTTAATAATTTGTATTACATCTTCAAGCTGAATTTCTTTATTATTCAAAGACATTTGCATCCTTTAACTTATTAATAAATATATCTATATCCGCACTTGCTTTTTCTTTTGTTACATCATACTCACTAATCATTTTAGCAATAAGTTCGTCTTTCTCAATTCCTTTTTGCAACTGTTCAAATAAGAAAGCACCCGTTTCATTAAGATTTATAACACCGTTAAAATCAAGTGTAAGACTGTTTACCGGTACCACTACATATGAATCGGCTACTTTTCTTAAAACAAAATCATCTTTAATTTTCATACTCATTTCTCCTCATATATGAATATAAAATTTTTTAATGTGTTGATAATAATATTGTAATACATAAAGCATAAAAAAGCAAGTAATGAGGGAGTTTTGAGCATACAAAAAGCTCCGCAGAAAACTCTGCGGAGCTAAGTGATTAAGTATTAATTATCTGTTAAGATAAATTAGTTCTCTCTTCTTCTAACGAGGAAGAATACACCTGCAGCTGCAACCATTACGCCGGCAAATACGAAGAAGATTGTTGTCTCCTGACCTGACTGTACTGAGTTAGAGCCTGATGATGAACCATTTGATGAACCATTAGATGAAGAGCCGTTTGATGATGAACCGCCGTTTGAAGAACCGCTTGTATCAGCAGCATCGTTCTTAGCCTCTGCATTCTTAATCTCATCTGGGTTAACCTTTTCGCCACCCTTTGTTGGGTCTGTGCATTTACCAAGGATATCCCCGATTGTTGCCTGCTTCTTGTCAGCAACATCCTGAGTCATTGTTCCAGCCTTAACAAAACCCTCAAGTTTGAACTTTACATTAGACATTACAGCGAGTGGGCTGACCTTGAGTTCATTGATAAGATCCTGTGTCTTATCTGTCTTACTTGTATCAGCAGTACCGTCGTCAGAAACATAATCGAGAAGGTAGTCAGCTAAAAGTGTTACATCTGTTGTACCGTCTGCAAGAGCTGTACCAACTATTTTTGATGTTGAAGTAATAACCTTCTGCGGACCACATTCCGGATGGTTCTTCCATGCAGCCTCAGTATCTGTCTTTTGGCTGTCCTTAGGGTTCTCGATCTTGTTACCTGTTACATACACAGTATCGCCAATGCAGTTACCGTTCATGATTGTGTTGTAAATCTGAGCACCTGTATCAGAACTGAAGATTACGCAATATAAGTTCTTGCTGCCGGCATTCTGAATTTCTTCAGCGTTGCCTGTCTTTGTTATATCATAATAATAAAGATCGTCGTTTTCCTTTTTGCACACTTCTTTCTTTGTCTGCCAGCTTGGCCAATTACCTGTACCGTCAGCTCTCCAGATGTGGCAATAGATCTTGCTAAAGTTTTTCCAACCTGCACTCTTTACATCAAAGTAAATCTTTGTGCCGGCACCTACCTGTGACTCGTCACCTGCTGCTACTGCTGAAGAATCGTCAGCTGCTACTGCAGACTCGTCATTTGCTGCTACTGCGTCCTCTGCTTCAGCTGCACTTGCTGCAAATGCGCCTGCTGAAAGTACTAATGTTGAAGCAAGAGCAAGACTCATTACTTTTTTGAACATTTTAAATCTCCTCCATTGTTCATTAACTTTTAGGAATACACTATTCCATTGGAATTATTATACATCAAACATTACAAAACTTCAATACTTTAATTTCTTTTTATCGTTGTTTTAATATACAATCTTGCTAGGCTGTTTTTAGTAGTTCTAAACAATAATAGCAATAAATTGCAAACTTTCAGACAACAAAAATCAAATTATGTGGATTTCGCAACATTTATGCCTTAATCATACCATATACAGTTTCTTTAACGATAGCAAGTGCTTCATCAATCTTTTCAGGATTTTTTGCACCTGCCATAGCCATATCCGGCTTACCGCCGCCGTTGCCGCCCGCTGCCTGTGCAACAGCCTTAACGAGTTTGCCTGCATTTACGCCGAGTGCCTTAGCATCTTTACCGCAAGATGCGGCAAATGTAACCTTGCCGTCATTTTCACAAGCAAGTACAACTACAGAAAGCGGAGCAACATCTTTTGTTCTCTCGCACATTGCACGAAGTGCGTCAGCGTTTGCATTGTCAATTTTTTTAGCAATAATTCTTACGCCGTTTTCAATTTCAGAATTAATAAAGAGGTTGTCAACCTGCATAGCAGCAAGCTTTGTGTTAAGCTCTGCAATTTCTTTCTGCTGATCATGAAGTAAGGTTGCAATCTTCTGTGCGCCCTCTGTGAGTGCTTTTGTATTTGAAATCTTAAGTGTTTCGCAAACATTGAGTACAGTTTCACGGACATCGTTCATATACTTAAGAACTCCGATACCTGTAATAGCCTCGATTCTTCTTACACCTGATGCAACAGAACCCTCCTGACGGATTCTGAACAAGCCGAGGCTTGATGTATTTGTAGCATGTGTACCACCGCAGAACTCAACTGAGAACTTACCGATGCTTACAACTCGTACAACATCGCCGTACTTCTCGCCAAACAATGCCATAGCGCCGAGTTTCTTTGCCTCTTCGATTGGCATTTCCTTTGTAACAACAGGGATAGATGCAAGAATCTTCTTGTTTACAAGGTCTTCGACTTTCTTAAGCTCTTCATCTGTGAGAGCCTCAAAGTGAGTAAAGTCAAAACGAACCGAATGGTCTGTTACAAGCTGACCTGCCTGATGAACATGATTGCCGAGAACTTCACGAAGTGCGGCCTGTAAAAGGTGAGCCGCTGTGTGGTTACGCATAATATTTGCTCTTCTGTCAAAGTCAACGATTGCACGAAGTTCTGTGCCGACCTCAAGTGTACCGCTCTTAATTGTACAAGAATGGAGATAAACACCCGAAGCATCCTTAGTTGTATCGTCAACATCAACCTCAAGAGTACCCGATTCCATTACACCTGTGTCGCCTACCTGTCCGCCACTCTCTGCATAGAACGGAGTTTTGTCGAGAACAACAAGAGCTGTTTCGTTTTCGCCGACGCTGTCAACTCTGATACCGTCTTTAATGATGGCAAGAACCTTGCTGCCTGTATTAAGGTCAGTATAACCGCAAAATTCTGTTTTAGCAATATCAGAAAGGTCTGTTGAATCCGAAATCCAAGCGTCTGTGTCTTCTTTCTTTCTTGCATCTCTTGAACGCTGTTTCTGCTCTTTCAAAAGCTCGTGGAAACGGTCAACATCAACATCAATACCCTGCTCGGATAGAATTTCTCTTGTAAGGTCGATTGGGAAACCGTAAGTATCGTTGAGCTTAAATGCGTCCTCACCGCTGAGAACCTTAATATCCTGGTCGTCAACAATGCCCTGCAAGAGCTTAAAGCCCTGGTCGATTGTCTTTTGGAAGCTTTCTTCCTCGACTCTGATAATCTTTGTAATAAAGTCCTGCTTTTCTCTTAATTCAGGATATGCCGATTCATTTTCTTTTATTACAGTTTCGCATACCTTATACAAGAATGCGTCTTTGTATCCTAAGAGTCTGCCATGACGAGCAGCTCTTCTAAGCAAACGACGGAGAACATAACCCTTACCCTCATTTGACGGGAGAACACCGTCACCAATCATAAAGGTTGTGCTGCGGATATGGTCGGTGATAACTCGGAGTGAAATATCCTTTTTATCGTCTTCACCGTAGTTTACACCTGTAATTTCAGAAATCTTCTTCATAATATTCTGAACAGTATCAACCAAGAAAAGGTTATCAACACCCTGCATTACGCAAGCAAGTCTTTCAAGGCCCATACCTGTATCAATGTTAGGATGAGCAAGCGGAGTGTAGTTGCCGTTGCCGTCGTTTTCGAACTGTGAGAATACAATGTTCCATACCTCAACGAAACGGTCACACTCGCAGCCGACATGACAGTCAGGCTTGCCGCAGCCCTTTTCGTCACCACGATCAAAGTAAATTTCAGAACATGGGCCGCAAGGACCTGAACCGTGCTCCCAGAAGTTGTCTTCTTTGCCGAGTCTTACCATATGAGATGGCTCAACACCGATTTCTTCGGTCCAAATCTTGTAAGCCTCGTCATCGTTTTCATAAATAGATACATAGAGCTTATCAACAGGCATTTCGAGAACTTTTGTAAAGAACTCCCATGCCCAAGCTGTAGCCTCGTGCTTGAAATAGTCACCGAAAGAGAAGTTACCGAGCATTTCAAAGTATGTGCCGTGACGGGCAGTAATGCCTACCCTCTCAATATCGGGAGTACGGATACACTTCTGACAGGTTGTTACACGCTTTCTCGGCGGTGTAACCTCACCTGTAAAATACTTTTTCATAGGAGCCATACCGCTGTTAATAAGCAGAAGGCTGTTGTCGTCCTTCGGAACAAGCGAAAAGCTCGGAAGTCTTAAATGACCCTTACTCTCAAAAAATGAAAGAAACTTTTCACGAAGTTCGTTAAGTCCTGTCCATTCCATCAAAAATCTCTCCTTAAAAAATTTGCAAAATAAAATCCTGCCCCATAAAAATGGGACAGGAGAATAATTCCTGCGGTACCACCCAAATTGGTGCTTAAACACCCTCTTTGAGTAATCTTACGATTACAATCCTTAACGCAGATATACGCTGTGCTTAGTCACACAGAGCTCAGGGGCAGCGTGCTGTAAACATTCATAAAGTCTTGCACCGACCGACTTCTCTCTGAAAGAACGAGATACAGCTAATCCCGTCAACGCCAATTACATATACTTTTTATTCAGTAGCATTATAAAACTAATTATTCACAATGTCAAGTGAATATCGGAAATTTTCTGATATTTTTCTTTTTTCGTACCGCAACAATCGCATTAATTTTGTTGCATATTGCGACACAAAATGATATAATACATTTATATATGTTTTTATATCGCTTTGGAGGAGATTATTTTGAGTGCAAAAGTCACTTTACTTACTTATACGCCAAATCCCGAAATGACGGTTGCAATGGCAGCAAAACTCTGCTACTCACCGTCCGAAATATCAAATATAAGAGATGGTCTTACTGAGGAAAAGACCGCTGATTTTATAGATATGCTTTCAAACATCGGGCACGGCAGTCCGTTTGAACACGCTTCTTTTACCTTTGGCATTGAGGGCATTTCAAGAGCCTGCTCACATCAGCTTGTAAGACACAGAATCGCATCTTACAGCCAGCAGTCGCAGCGTTATGTTGACGGCACAAAGTTTGACTTTGTAACACCGCCTGAAATTGCAAAAAACGAAAAGGCGCTTGCCGCTTATAACAAAGTAATTGAAATGCAGTCAAAGGCTTACAGCGAAGTTCGTGACGCACTTGTTGCAGGATATATCAGAGAGGCAACAGGAAACTGTGAAGATACCGATGAAGAAGTCATAGAAAACTTCAGAAACGAAAACAAAGCAAAATTCAATGCTTTTGTAAAAAAAGCAAATGAAGACGCAAGATTTATTCTTCCTAACGCATCAACCACAAAAATTGTCTGTACTTTTAATGCAAGAAGTCTTGAGACTGTCTCTTATACACATCTGACGCTGCCGACGATCTACTCTGTGTAGATTTCGGTGGACGCCGTATCATTAAAAACAAAAACAACACAAATCCCCAAAGTGAACGGATAGTGACTCCTACAACAACACAACAAAATAAGAAACAATCGAAATAAAATATGAAAGATAA
>OJJI01000204.1_pt1 | contig 18165 bp, 11 predicted proteins | sample 1596201 | NCBI WGS metagenome assembly OJJI01 (sample SAMEA4350158, study PRJEB24818) | metagenome | biome: human; feature: gut; material: faeces | place: Denmark | collected 2013-09 | reverse complement strand
AATACTGGATGCTGCAAAGGTGAGCGCCGCCAGTGGCGGAAACAGCGAACCGAAGCAGGGGCAGCGGTCGCAGAGTGCGAGGGGCTTTTGCCCCCGAAGCACGATGCGGGTACCGCAACCCGACATTGTCGAGCATTTTGGCAACGCAGCTGCCGTGCCGCAGCTGCCGGAGCGGTGCTTAAGCCGCAAGGCGGGAATTGTGCGGTGTTGCCCTATCCTCACTCCCCTTTTGGTGAGCGGCTAGCCTGCAATTCGACGTATTATTGAGGTTACCATTTCTATCCACACTCTCCTTGCGGAGAGCGATACGTTGGGAGCAACCAAGGCCGATGCGGCATTTCTATCCACACCCTCTCACAGGGAATGACTGGCATTTATTCATGGCTCTGGTAATGTTACACAAACTTTTACCGATGGTTTGTGAACAGAAAAACAATCGTACTGGGCACTGGCATGGCATTTTTGCTGGCTCAAACACTCGTGCATTTATTTCATGTTCTGCTTCTGCTATTTTGTGCAGGCAATGCTTATTTCATCAGTTTCTGCAGCGTTTTCAGCAGCTCATCCACAACTTCGTCATTCCCGGCACGGATATCATCCGCCACACAGGTGCGGATATGGTTTGCCAGCAGCTCACGGTTGAACGCGTTCATCGCCGCCGTTACCGCCGCCGACTGCACCAGAATATCCGGACAATACACTTCGTTTTCCACCATCCCACGGATGCCCCGAATCTGCCCTTCGATCCGGTTCAGTCTGTGGACCAGGCTTTTATACTCTTCTTCACTGCGATGCTTTGTTTTGTGTGCACAGCAGCAACACGGTTCCTTCTTTTCGTTTTCCTGCATTATGTTACCCTCCCATCACATGCAAGGTACCCCGGCGGGGTATATTCACTATATACCCCACCGGGGTACCTTGTCAAGTAGATAATATAATATTTTTATATTATTTTATGCGAGAGTTTTTACTATAGCAATTTTTAAAATTAAAGCGGATATCCGCATGAACAAAACCGCCCTGAACAGTCAGAAAGAGAAACATTTTATACTCTCCTTGCGGAGAGCGACACCTCCGGCGCTTCATCCTCTGCGGACTTGAGCATTTCTATCCACGCTCTCCTTGCGGAGGGCGACGCAGATAACGGTGATGCAGGCAACGGATGCGATGCCATTTCTATCCACGCTCTCCTTGCGGAGAGCGACTACTGGTTACCCGTTAGACATTCCAGAACCGAAGCATTTCTATCCACGCTCTCCTTGCGGAGAGCGACGGCTGCGGAACATAGACTACTCGCCTTGAATTCTATTTCTATCCACGCTCTCCTTGCTGAGAGCGACCTAATACATATTACGCAATACTCAATGTGCAAAATTTCTATCCACGCTCTCCTTGCGGAGAGCGACAAGCCGGACAAAAAGGCAGGAAGCCAGGAAAAAGATTTCTATCCACGCTCTCCTTGCGGAGAGCGACCCTTTTTCTACAGCCTTACGGCCTGCCGCCAATATTTCTATCCACGCTCTCCTTGCGGAGAGCGACGAGCGCCCACAGCACAACCAGTACACCCACATAGCCATTTCTATCCACGCTCTCCTTGCGGAGAGCGACTTTGATACGCTTGCAGCAAGCGGTTAATGATATGAAATTTCTATCCACGCTCTCCTTGCGGAGAGCGACCGGTGGCTATGGCTGTGCCTATCTCTATTTGATTATTTCTATCCACGCTCTCCTTGCGGAGAGCGACGGAATGACCGAGTTTATAGGCGCGTTGTTTGATATTTCTATCCACGCTCTCCTTGCGGAGAGCGACCTTCCTGTTTTTCTCTCTGGTTTTTGGGCCTATTTATTTCTATCCACGCTCTCCTTGCGGAGAGCGACTCATTGTATATGGATTCTGTGCCGCCAGCATCCCGATTTCTATCCACGCTCTCCTTGCGGAGAGCGACGCGGCTCTTCCTCGAAATCTACACGTTGTTTAAGAATTTCTATCCACGCTCTCCTTGCGGAGAGCGACGCGTGGTGCATGTCGCGCAAGACCCCAGTCCAGGCCGCATTTCTATCCACGCTCTCCTTGCGGAGAGCGACCCTGCCGGAAACGGCGGCAGTGGTTCCATCACGGCAATTTCTATCCACGCTCTCCTTGCGGAGAGCGACACCAAGGACAAAAAGTACAAGATCAAGAAGGCCATATTTCTATCCACGCTCTCCTTGCGGAGAGCGACATCTGCATAGCAAGCGGCATATCCGTATACATTGAATTTCTATCCACGCTCTCCTTGCGGAGAGCGACGGGTGCCGTATTGAGCATGACGCTGCTGTAGCCTATGATTTCTATCCACGCTCTCCTTGCGGAGAGCGACCTTGTTCTGCTCGCCACCGAGATACAATTTGAAAATTTCTATCCACGCTCTCCTTGCGGAGAGCGACCGCACGGGCGCGCCGCAGCTGGTTGTGGTATCCACATTTCTATCCACGCTCTCCTTGCGGAGAGCGACCGCTTTAATCCATTCGAAACATTCATAATTCTGCCATTTCTATCCACGCTCTCCTTGCGGAGAGCGACACCACAGGCGCTTCATTGCAATCACCTACTAGAATTTCTATCCACGCTCTCCTTGCGGAGAGCGACCGCATAAAAGCGCCAAAAGTAACAAGGCACATGAATTTCTATCCACGCTCTCCTTGCGGAGAGCGACTGATAGTATCCTTGCTGGTGTCAATGAGTTACTGATTTCTATCCACGCTCTCCTTGCGGAGAGCGACAATCTCCGCGTTGTGGACGGTAGCAAATCTTCCATCATTTCTATCCACGCTCTCCTTGCGGAGAGCGACCTTAATGCAAGCTATGGAGCGCTTGCAGGAGCATCTATTTCTATCCACGCTCTCCTTGCGGAGAGCGACCGTGTATACGTGTCCTATAATCAGTACAATAATACATTTCTATCCACGCTCTCCTTGCGGAGAGCGACCCGGACGAATGACCGAAAACGGGACGAAAAAGTTAACATTTCTATCCACGCTCTCCTTGCGGAGAGCGACCAATTCTGGGGCTGCGGCCCCAGCCCCCGGAGCGATTTCTATCCACGCTCTCCTTGCGGAGAGCGACTGTTACAGTCTTAGGCATTCAGCACAAAGTTGGTATTTCTATCCACGCTCTCCTTGCGGAGAGCGACCCGCACGCACCGAACTGCTGGAAGAAATCAAACTTATTTCTATCCACGCTCTCCTTGCGGAGAGCGACCAAAAATCTGTTGAAATTGGAGGATAACGAGGCATATTTCTATCCACGCTCTCCTTGCGGAGAGCGACCTAGCGGTATAAATGCAGATTCAAAACGACAAATAATTTCTATCCACGCTCTCCTTGCGGAGAGCGACGCCAACGTGAGCGGCAAAAGTAAGATGTACGTTAATTTCTATCCACGCTCTCCTTGCGGAGAGCGACCCCAAACCATGCCAGCTTCATCTATAATTAGCACAATTTCTATCCACGCTCTCCTTGCGGAGAGCGACTGGAATAAAAAGGAGAGTGAAACCGATGAATGATATTTCTATCCACGCTCTCCTTGCGGAGAGCGACACGCCCATCATTTTCCGGCACTGCACTACATACTTATTTCTATCCACGCTCTCCTTGCGGAGAGCGACCGTGCCTGTTGATTATTTGCTAGCCGATAACTAATTTCTATCCACGCTCTCCTTGCGGAGAGCGACTTTTGCCGTCGCTGTGCATTGCGCAAGCTTGCCTTATTTCTATCCACGCTCTCCTTGCGGAGAGCGACGTGACAAGGGCGAGACTGGCACAACGCCGCAGCTATTTCTATCCACGCTCTCCTTGCGGAGAGCGACGTATGATACTTACGCAAAGGTTTTGCGCGTCAACATTTCTATCCACGCTCTCCTTGCGGAGAGCGACCCGCGGGGCGGCAAACTGTTATCTTGATAATATAATTTCTATCCACGCTCTCCTTGCGGAGAGCGACCCGTGGGCGTTACAGTCTTAGGCGTTCAGCATCATTTCTATCCACGCTCTCCTTGCGGAGAGCGACGGAGCCACCAAGAGTGATCAGGGAGCCAGCAACCGATTTCTATCCACGCTCTCCTTGCGGAGAGCGACCCGCACAGCTTGCCGCAAGTCAGGCTGCGCAGAATATTTCTATCCACGCTCTCCTTGCGGAGAGCGACTCCCCTATTGGTGTTATGGTCGTTTCGGCTTTGCCGATTTCTATCCACGCTCTCCTTGCGGAGAGCGACGAAAAGACCAAAGCCACCAACCTGCAGATCCAGGTGTTATTTCTATCCACGCTCTCCTTGCGGAGAGCGACAAGCACCTCCTTATAATTTAATGATACATCACAATTTCTATCCACGCTCTCCTTGCGGAGAGCGACCACTCATTTTCTCATGCTATTATAATACTCGTATTATTTCTATCCACGCTCTCCTTGCGGAGAGCGACTCTTGTCATATTCGGAAGTAATTGCAGAAATAAATTTCTATCCACGCTCTCCTTGCGGAGAGCGACCTCGTCAAGCTGGTCAACAACAGCAACATCACAACATTTCTATCCACGCTCTCCTTGCGGAGAGCGACGACATATACAGGGCGAGAGAGCGGCGCACGTCCATAATTTCTATCCACGCTCTCCTTGCGGAGAGCGACTTCATCTGGAAAAAGGGCCGACACGTTATCAACATTTCTATCCACGCTCTCCTTGCGGAGAGCGACCTTTTGGAGGCAAGCGGTGCGCGAATGGTTCGACATTTCTATCCACGCTCTCCTTGCGGAGAGCGACAGCCGCCCGTCTCCAAATACGCCCACGCCCGCAAATTTCTATCCACGCTCTCCTTGCGGAGAGCGACGATCTTGCAAAGTTCGTTCAACGAGGACGAGTGATTTCTATCCACGCTCTCCTTGCGGAGAGCGACGCCGCCCGTCTCCAAATACGCCCACGCCCGCAAATTTCTATCCACGCTCTCCTTGCGGAGAGCGACCTTCTGCAAAATCAACACCAGAGGAAGCAAAAAGATATTTCTATCCACGCTCTCCTTGCGGAGAGCGACGAGTTCCGGAAACTCTTGTACCCAGGCGTTACCAATTTCTATCCACGCTCTCCTTGCGGAGAGCGACCAGATACAAGAAGCACCGTTTGCAATGTAATTTCAATTTCTATCCACGCTCTCCTTGCGGAGAGCGACGCCACCAACAGACAGCCTATTTTTTTTCGGCAGACATTTCTATCCACGCTCTCCTTGCGGAGAGCGACCGTGCACTACGACAATTATAATCTGCACTGTGTTATTTCTATCCACGCTCTCCTTGCGGAGAGCGACACCGCTATGGCCGTCCTATTGATGTACAACTTGTATTTCTATCCACGCTCTCCTTGCGGAGAGCGACGCCAAGAAGACATCAATAGCCGGACGAATCACGTCATTTCTATCCACGCTCTCCTTGCGGAGAGCGACTGAAACACTCATAATTCTGCCGAAACAACTTGACAATTTCTATCCACGCTCTCCTTGCGGAGAGCGACTCTAAATCAGATACCGCCACGGCGTTTCCATTATCATTTCTATCCACGCTCTCCTTGCGGAGAGCGACCTTGAATTGCTCGCGGAAAGGTTTTGCAATGCGCTGATTTCTATCCACGCTCTCCTTGCGGAGAGCGACAAGTAAACCCAAAGATTTAAAATCGCGCCGCATGGTATTTCTATCCACGCTCTCCTTGCGGAGAGCGACTCATGTTTGTTAATCTTCGCGTTGTGGATTGCTCATTTCTATCCACGCTCTCCTTGCGGAGAGCGACGTTACAGTCTTAGGCATTCAACACAGGGTTGGCATTTCTATCCACGCTCTCCTTGCGGAGAGCGACGGCATTGGCCTTGTGTTCATGTGGTGGGGCGTTCGATTTCTATCCACGCTCTCCTTGCGGAGAGCGACGGTGTTACAGTCTTAGGCATTCAACACAGGGTTGGCATTTCTATCCACGCTCTCCTTGCGGAGAGCGACACCAATCATGATCAGGGAGCCAGCAACCAGCAGATTTCTATCCACGCTCTCCTTGCGGAGAGCGACGCCATTGGCAAGTAGGACAAAAACGATTTCTACAATTTCTATCCACGCTCTCCTTGCGGAGAGCGACCTTGGCAACGTGGTAGTCGGATTACGTATGTTGAATTTCTATCCACGCTCTCCTTGCGGAGAGCGACAGCATCAGACATATCAATAAGACGAGAAGCAAAAATTTCTATCCACGCTCTCCTTGCGGAGAGCGACAGAGAGAAACCAAGGCAAACGAGGACAGATACAAATTTCTATCCACGCTCTCCTTGCGGAGAGCGACAACCCAGTAGCAGCAGTTACATCCGAAGTATCAATTTCTATCCACGCTCTCCTTGCGGAGAGCGACTGCGCGGCGAGCATCACGCCAACAGCCAGCAGGAATTTCTATCCACGCTCTCCTTGCGGAGAGCGACCCACCAATCATGAGCGGGAAGCCAGCAACCGGACGATTTCTATCCACGCTCTCCTTGCGGAGAGCGACGGTGTTACAGTTTTAGGCATTCAGCACCGCGTTGGCATTTCTATCCACGCTCTCCTTGCGGAGAGCGACGATAATAAGCCCACACAGCACGCCGGATAACGGCAATTTCTATCCACGCTCTCCTTGCGGAGAGCGACAACCCTGCGCTTGCTCGGATGGCTCCGTGTGCTTATTTCTATCCACGCTCTCCTTGCGGAGAGCGACCGCTTTTATCCACTCAAAACATTCGTAATTTTGCCATTTCTATCCACGCTCTCCTTGCGGAGAGCGACATCTTCATCAACTGTAATAGTAATTTTACGCAAAAATTTCTATCCACGCTCTCCTTGCGGAGAGCGACAGTGCGCACTTCTATACCGTTCCGGCAGTGCAGGAATTTCTATCCACGCTCTCCTTGCGGAGAGCGACACGCTAATCTGGGACGTCATCGCAGTGATCACGATTTCTATCCACGCTCTCCTTGCGGAGAGCGACGCGGTTCGGCTGCGGTAATATACTCGTAATGTCCATTTCTATCCACGCTCTCCTTGCGGAGAGCGACTTTTCGCCAATTTTGATGGGTTCTTCTGGTGGGTAATTTCTATCCACGCTCTCCTTGCGGAGAGCGACGCTCATTGCGTTGTTTGATTTTCCCGTTGTTCCGGCTATTTCTATCCACGCTCTCCTTGCGGAGAGCGACTCCAGTCATCTGCTTCATTGTCTCCGTAATCTGCTTATTTCTATCCACGCTCTCCTTGCGGAGAGCGACCAAAATGGAACCCGTCCAAGTGCCGGGATAAACAATTTCTATCCACGCTCTCCTTGCGGAGAGCGACAACATGCTTACCAGCTTATTTTGTGGGTGTTGCGATTTCTATCCACGCTCTCCTTGCGGAGAGCGACGCCACCAAGAGTGCTCAGGGAGCCAACACCCACCGGATTTCTATCCACGCTCTCCTTGCGGAGAGCGACCACAAGGCCAATACCGGCAGTGACAAGAGTGGCGAATTTCTATCCACGCTCTCCTTGCGGAGAGCGACGCATCAGTAGCGTAATCAATAACGTAGTCAACAATTTCTATCCACGCTCTCCTTGCGGAGAGCGACTGTGCCACAATACCAGATTTTAGATGATACATCGGGAATTTCTATCCACGCTCTCCTTGCGGAGAGCGACTTGCATCAGTAGCGTAATCAATAACGTAGTCAATGATTTCTATCCACGCTCTCCTTGCGGAGAGCGACACGATACATCCTCTCTTATGCAATGCCAAGCCAGATTTCTATCCACGCTCTCCTTGCGGAGAGCGACGTTGGACAAAATCGATTGCGGCAGAAGTTGGCGATTTCTATCCACGCTCTCCTTGCGGAGAGCGACAGCAAGCCCAAACGTTTAAAGTCCCGGCGTTGCGTATTTCTATCCACGCTCTCCTTGCGGAGAGCGACCTCGCTTCTCGCCTTGCTGATATGTCTTCCGCTTGATTTCTATCCACGCTCTCCTTGCGGAGAGCGACAGCAAAAGTGCACAAAACAGTGGGGCACTTTTGCGCATATGAAACAAATTTTATGGAGATTGCATCTTCATGCTGACAGGCAAGGCTGTATTTTACCCTTTCTGCCCCTGTTTTTTCCATATTTTCTGGTGCGAAGGAACCGGGAATTTTATGATTGCCTTCCCCTCGCACTAAGCAAACAAGATTCCATCCTGATCAAAATCCGGGTGCAGCCCAACATGCTCGACTTTGCTTTTGTAATGGTTTCCCAGTTGATAAAAGCGCAGGCTGTCCGATTCCGAATCGATCAGTTCGGTCAATTTTGCTTTGAACATTGTGTATTGCGCGGCATCCAGCAGGCACTCAAATACGGAGTTTTGCACCCGCTGGCCGTAGTCTACACAGACTTTTGCTACTTTGCGCAGCCTGCGACGACCGGCGGCTGTTTCGGTGTTGACATCATAGGTTACAAGCACCAACATAACGGCACCTCACTTCCAGAAAAACGGTGGGTACACTTCCAGGTCGCCGCGCAGAGCACGGGCCAGCAAAAGCGCCTGAACATAGGGCACCAGCCCCCAGGGCAGTTTTTCTTTCAAAAACGGATGGGTGATCTCTTCCTTCTTTTTGTTCTGCCATGCGGTCAGGAAAGCTTTACGGCCATCATCCGTCAGCAGTACGGCACCATTTTCCTGTTTTTGCAGGTGTTTTGCCGTGATGATCTTTTGATTGATGCAGCTGATGACCAGCCGGTCTGCATAAACCGCCCGCAGTTCTTCCATCAGGTCAAGTGCCAGACTTTTGCGGCCGGGGCGCGGGCGGTGCATAAAGCCAACATAAGGGTCCAGGCCCACAGCGGTCAAGGCGGATGCACACTCCCGCGCCAGCATGCTGTAAGCAAACGAAAGCAGCGCATTCACATTGTCCAGCGGTGGACGGCGGCTGCGGCCCTCAAACACAAAATCCTGCTTTTGCTGCAGAATCAGGTCATTCAGGCAGTCAAAGTAGCGCTGGGCTGCCTCGCCTTCCAGGCCGCGCAGCTGTTCCGGATCATCGCTGGTCTGTATCAGCGGCAGCGCGGCGGCCAGCTGGGTGGAGGTGCGCTTCAGTTTTTCGACCGGGACACGCTGGGGATGATCGCGGGTTGCGCGTTCCAGCACCCAGCGTGCGTTATACACTTTACCAAGGATAAAGCTCCGGGCATAGCGACAGTTCTGGGCCGGGTCATCCGACACGCGGTACTGCGTCTGACGCAGCAGCACATTGCCGCGTTCTTCCCCCACGGTGCGGGCCTGAAATCTGCCATACGGGTCAAAAAAGCAAAGGTCAATGCCCCGCCGGGCACAAGCTCCCATCAAAGCGGGGCTGGCACCCGCGTAAGTAAAGCAGACGATGCCTTCCAGCGTATGCAGGGCATAGCGGTGGGTTTCCTGCTTATTGCGGGTAACAACGAGGTTTTCGCCATCCAATGTCAGGTAAGCGTCCTCATTGATGACAAACAGGGTGTTGAGCAGCTTTCTCATGGCGCGCCCTCCTCAATATGCTCCCGCAGATACGCCGCCGGGTCTGCCTGCTGATACAGTGCCGGCAGGCAAAGCTCTTTCAGTGAGCAGGCATTGCAATGCTTGCCGGGTTTGCTTTTTGGGGTATAGCCGCGCGCAAACAGGCGGTTCATCTCATCCGCCATGGTCTGCGCGGTGCTGCGCAGTTCCGGTGTCAGGGAAACATGTTCCCGCTGCCGGGTTTCTTCATAAAAGATTTCCCCTTCCGGCACCTCGCACACCAGCATTTCTTCCAGCGCCATGGCCTGTGCGCAGAGCTGCAAACGGTCGGCATCGTTTACCTTGCTGCGGCCATGCTTATATTCCACGGGCATGGGCTGCCACAGGCCGCGGCGGCCCTGCAATGACACGCCGTTTGGATCCTTGTGAAACTCTACCACATCGCAGTCGCCGGTCAGTTTTAAGCGGTGGCTGACGACCCTCATACCGCGGGCGATCAGCAAATCGCCGCGTTTTTCCGTCAGGGTAACATCATGGCAGCGGGTATGCTGCAGGCGGCCTTCGGCGGTGCGTTGGTTTTCGGACCATTGTTGTTCCAGGTGTATGAGCGCCCACTGACGGCGGCAAAAGCTGAAATGCTGGATACCGGACATCAGCAGGTAATCATCTGGGGAAGCCATTACGACAGCCTCTCGCACGTTACCCCTGCGGGAAGATTTTCATCCACCGTTACCACATAGTCATGGTAACTGCGCGGGAAGGCTACCCCTTCGGCACGCGTGACATGCACTGCATCAAACAGTTTATAGGACGGCGCATTGCCCAGCTCCGAATCATGCTTGAACACGATCAGTTCCCGAACTGCCATTTTGCCGCGGGCTGCACTGTGGTCATTTTCAAACATATTCAGGATTGCCTGCCACAGCAGCTGCAGGTCATCCTCTGAGAATCCTGTAGTTTTGCGGGCCAAGTTGGCCGAAACATAACCCTCTGCACGGTACAAACCATACGGTATCACATACTTGCGGCCCATCTCAGTGCCTTTTCGCTCTGCATCCGCTTCGGTCGTAATGGCAATACGGGTAATGGTCACTTCCTGCGGGAGAACAGGGTCTACCGAGCGTGCAAAGCTCAACTGAACAGGGCCACGCACCTGCCCACAGTTCAGTGCGCCTTTTACGAAAGTTGTCATAACAGCGCCAAAGGTGCGGATATCATAAAAGTTCTGGCACATAAAGTCCCGGATTTTACGGTCCAACTCCGGGTCACCTTTCTTGGCGACTTTCAGGGCATCCTTGGCATCAGCATCAATGCCCAAGTATTCGAGTGCTTTTTTATCGCTGCGGTTCAGGGGGACCTGATCTTTAATGTAAATCTGGTATCCCGCTTCATCTTCTTTGGCCACTTCGACATAGTTGCGAATCTTACGCTTTAAGCAGACATCTGTAACAATGCCATATCCCGTTTCCGGGTCAACGCGCGGCATGTTGCCTGCATCCGGATCGCCGTTCGGATTTCCATTTTCAACGTCAAACAGAATTACAAAATCATACCGGTTTTTGATTGCCTGTGCCATTGTTATTCCTCCACTTTCTTTGTATAGCGTTCCTGTGTCTGATGGTAATAGCCAAGGATAAAAGCGCCTTGTTCCGGCAAGGTCAGCCGTGCGGGAAAGCTTCCTTCCAGTTTTCCGCCCGCCAGCGCAGCGATCTGCTTATCGTAATAAATCTTTTGTGGCTTGCTCATTTTTTGCATATGCTTTTGTGCCAGCATCAGAATTGTCGGGAATACAGTAGCTGGGGTGGATGCCGCCGCATTAAAATAGCGGTCTTTGATGGTTGTATTGATATCCGGGTTTACCGCCATCTGGATTGCTTCCAGCACAGCAAAAAGCTGACCCATAACATACGGTTGATAATTTGTTTCCTTGTTATTTTCCACAGTTAATACCTCCTTTGGGCAACGGGGATCTTCATTACGCAGGTAGTATGCTTTTATAATAGCGGCACGGCCGCGTGTTACTTTTTGCTCTGCGCGGATACGCATCATAACGCCATCCAGCAGGGTTGCCGGGTACCTTGTATTATTCAGGATTGCACGCAAGACATCGCCTGCCAGCTGCGGTGATGCCGATGGGCTGCGGGAATTGGTGTTGACAGTTTCCTGCAGTAGCCAGTACAGCCCCAGCCGCGGGAATTTATCATAAGCAGGGCGCACAATCTCTAAGCGGTCATAATGCTTCTGCACATTATCAAGCAGCGTTTGAAATGTATCCTGCCAGAAAAAGCGAACCGAGAGGCGCGCCGCATTAGGGGCCAAGCCAAGCACATAAAAGTGCCTTTGTGGGTCAAGTGTCACGTTCTGCCACTCTACACGCTGTCCATGGACCAGCTTGTCCACTGCATTTCGCACATCGCTTTCGCTGACAGGCGCATCCATGGCAAACAATGCATCCATTGCTACCTGCTGGTAGGCGGTCTCACCACCTGCTGCCCAGCAGACAATGGTGGTATCGCCCACGCGCTGAACATGTTCCCTGTCTGCCAGCAGATAGTTTAATGCCTGTGCATAGGCAAAGGCCGCATAACTGCCAACCGGCGCATTGCCCCCCTGTTCATGTCCGTATGAGCAAAAAGCGTCCGCATTAAAAGAAACAATCGATGCGCCGGAAGACTGTGCCCCGGTCACGCCTTTAATCGCCGGGTGCAGGCGGGCAAGCGGTGCCTTTTGCCCTGTAACCAGGCATCGGATTTCCGGTGCATCCGTGTTCTTATCACACTGCCGTTGCCAGGCTTCCTGTATTTCCGGATCGTCCTGAACATAGTTTTCCCGAATCAGAAATACCAGATTGCCACCCTTGTAAAGTTCCTTGAGACTTTGTTCCAGCGCTGGATTCTGCTCCGCCGCCTTGGGGTCCCAGTTTATAAAAAAGTTCCGCACTGCCTGTGCCGCCTGACCGGGAACATTTTGTAAAATGGCAAGATGCAGCTCCTTTGCAGCGGCAAAGCACTGCATTGCACGCTCCGGTTTGCCTTTTCCGTCAATGCCGAGCATGTAAGCACTGTTATCACACAAAAAATTGGCTGCCACACCACTAGAGCGTTTAACCTGTTCCGGAACTTGCAGCTGACATGGAGCAAGCACTGTTTTTTTACCGCGCTTTTCCTCTTGCTGCAAGGGGTGCAATGCCATCAGTTGGCCGTTTTCATCCAGTTCCAAAGCCCAACTGACTTTTGCGCTTGTCCAACCGGGGCGCGTGATTTTGCCATTGGCCAGCAAATCTTCATAGTATTGTACCAAAGCCTGTAAAATCATCGGTACACCTCGCAGTCTGCCACATTCAACACACCATGTTCCAATTTTGCATGGAAATACATCGGGGTTATGTTCTGCGGGTCAGTGTAGTCAAAGTCATATAGCATGAATCCCAAATCCCGTGTTTCCTCAATGGTCGGGATTGGCCCGCCGGGCCATGCGCGGAATGCGGCAGGAAATTCACGGCACCCAAAATAAGGGGTATGAAAACACTGGCCCCTGGACATGCGCCGGGTAACAATATCCTGGAACTTTCCCGGATTGTCGCTCGGTGCCGCACGGTCAGTCATCTCAAATTCTGCCTCAATCACATAATGAACGTCCTGCAACACCATGGCTGCACGCTGAACGATCTGCTGGGGCGTGGCAAGGTAAAGCTCTTTCCCTGTTCCCTGCATCGCGCTGCGTACATCGGAACAAAGAATTTTGCTTTTTACTTCGTTCCGACGGATGTTGGTAAAGCGGATTGGGTTCATAACATAGATTTTCCGGATTTTCCACCGTAAGCCGGGGTGGTAATAGATTGCTTCTACTATGCCGCGTGCCGCGGAAGGGGTGAGGACTTCATATGAAACCCTTTCGACTTTTAGCTCAGGCCTCGAGAGCAAAGCATAATTCCCCCATACTTCCAGCTGGATCATCTGCATCAACTCCTTTGCATTTCTATTTTCAGTTGTTTTTAATTTAAATTTTTGCTATAGTTTCAATATACGCTACTTGGCACCAAATGTCAATCCTTTTATCATGTATACTTTTTGTTTGCTTTTCATTCGGTTTTCTTTTATAATAAGTTGCGTCGGCAGCTTATGCCGTGGATAGAAATAGTTGATTTTACTTTAGCGCACAAAAACGGCAGGGCAGGCTCCCTGCCGTTTTTGCTTTATGCAAACCAGGCTGCTCCCGTTTCAGCTTCCATAGCAAGGCCCGTGTTGTTATCGTAAAGGCTTCCGTCCGTTAATTCCCATATGCCTTCACTGATTTGGCAAACCGCCCCGGCATTCTCCAGCGTTTTCAGATGATCCGGGTAAACCGGAACACCATATTGCCCCAGTTGACGGAACAAAGTTTTGCTTACCTCTCCTGCACGCAATCGTGCAAGCAAATGTTCCCCTTTCCCTTGGGGAATGTATACGGTCACGGCAGGTGTTTCAATTAAGTGGAACCTCTCTGCCGCTGTTGCAAAAGGGAAAATGCGCCCTTCCATATCCTGCTCGAACCCTTGCAGAATTTGCTGTTCATCCAGTCTTTTATCTCCTTTTAAGGTACGGTAAAACAGAAAGTATGTTTCGATTGCTTCCAGAGATGCCAGATCTGCATATTTTTTCAGGACGCTTTGCGTTGCGGATACATTCTGTTCCAGCATGCGCGGTACATGCTGCCCTTCCAATGTGAAAATCTGTACCAAGCTCTGCTCCGCCGGGCGTCTTCCCTCTCGATTGCAGCGCCCCGCCGCCTGCAAAATGGAATCCAAACCTGCTTCCTCGCGGTACACAGCCGGGAAATCCACATCAACACCCGCTTCGATCAAAGAAGTTGATATCACACGGCAGGGCAGCCCATCTTTTAAGCGTTCCCGGATTTCCTGCAATAACTGTTTGCGATGGGCTGGGTATAGCAATGTTGTCAGGCAGTAGCTGCCCTCTTTGGGCAGGTTATTGTATAATTCCTGTGCTGTTTTTCTCCGGTTTACAATACACAGCACTTGTTCCTGCGCTGCCAGTTCTGTGCCAAGCTGGCTTTGTTCCAACTCTCCGCGCATTTTTAGCGTTGTACGCCGGAATGCCTGATATTGCTCTTTGGGATGTGGGCAAAGTTCCGTCATCTGCAGCCCAGGCGCCAGTTCCTCAAACAAGGGCTGCAAAGCTGGTTGTGTGGCCGTGCAAAGCACCGCTGCTGCGCGGTAATGCTGTACCAGCTGCGCGATTGCCGCAACGCAGGGGCGCAAATAAGGAACCGGCAGGTTTTGTGCTTCGTCAAAAATGACCACGCTATTTGCAATGTTATGTAATTTACGGCATTGTGACGCATGGTTGCCGTAAAGTGATTCAAAGAATTGCACGGATGTGGTAACCACAACCGGAGCATCCCAGTTTTCCGCCGCCAATGCTTTGCGGTAGGCTGCCGGCTCATCATCTTCCTTGGCAGAGTAGTCCACCCCTGAATGGTGTTCCAAAACATTTTCTGCTCCTAATATTTCCGAAAACACATCCGCGGTCTGGTCAATAATGGATGTATAAGGGATCACATAAATAACCCGGTCCATATGGTTCTTTACAGTTAGCGAAAGCGCAAATGCCAATGACGCTACCGTTTTTCCCCCGCCTGTAGGAACGGTCAGGGAATAAAGGCCGCGCCGCCCTGTTTGCCCTGCCGTTGTACAGGCACTCAAAATTGAACTGCGGCGCTGATTCAAGGTTCCCTGGGGATGGCTCCATTTTGCGGTATATTGGTTCAACTTTTTCAGCAGTTCATCCATTGTCTGGCCTTGTCCGCGCGGTTTAGGGCTGCTCATAAAGTTTTCCGTATCCAGATAGTCCGCATCGACCAGGCAGGAATACAACATCCGGGTATAAAATGCCTGTGTAAAACGATTTTCCTTCATCATTTCCGGCTGGGGCGGTATGGACGGCAGTTTAATCTCATTCGTCCATTGGGTATAGGGTTCAACGCTCTTTTTCAATCGCCCAAACATTGTCGCATCCTGCGCGGTATCGCTTCGGCCTCCTCCATCCGGCAGGCCGCTATGGTGTCCCGCAATAGCAAAAGCCAGTGGGATTTGACCATATCGGGCAGCCACCTGTGCACCAGCCGTTGAGTGATCCACTTTCTCTCCACCTTGCAGGCGCTTTTGAAACTTTGTACTATATTTACCAATATCATGCAGTAATCCAAGCCAAGTTCCCTGTTGCTGGGCATCAAAGGCTGCTGCAAATTGCCCACATAGGACTGCCGTTCCCTGCAAATGGTCCGCTACCGTTTGGACGCGGGTTCCGTCTTCACTGATATGAGCCAGCATCTTTTTCTCCTGGTGCATAATCAAACTCCCTTCCGTCTTGCTTTTCTCTATTATAGCAGATCACTCATCCCATAATTCGGACTTTCACTCCAGTTCTGCAATCTTTGTCATACTATCCAAATTTATCCATGTAGAATTGTTAGCTATTCCCATTAGCCGATATTTTTGATAAAATAAGATATTATAGGGTTTATGAATTCACTTTCTTATATTACTTCTTCATCTTACCGAAAAATCATTTACGCAAGGAGTGAAAAGCCATGAAAAGGAAGTTATTCTCATTTTTCGCCAGTGTTATCACCGCAATAATACTTACCGCTTGTGCTGCAGCGCCAGAAAATAAACCTGCTTCCTCCGCTGCTCTTTCCCCGACCAGTGAAGCTGTTGCCACAGCTATACCATCCACTAGCAATGCCAACTGGAAGTTACCGCCGCAATATGATTTTGACGAGATGATTCCTCTCTTCTCCCGCGAAACCCACACTGCCGGTTACGCCGCTGCCCGAAATCTGTACGCTGTGCGCAAGGGCGAACGCTGGAGCCTGTTTAATGCTGCCAACTGTAATGCTTTTCTGGAAGATTTGTCAGAAAGCATCCCGTACCTGTATGGTGAGCACGAGCTCTCCATTGGGGTAGATGATACATACGATTACCAGAAGCTGAATGCCCTGGAAGAACAGATTAACCAGGAGCTGGTTGCCCAACAAATGCCTTTTACAACCATGCTGGGCGGGCACGGCGGGTATGGCATCCAGTGGATTTTAGGTGACAGCCAGATTTACCGTTCTGCTATTGGTGTCTATACATTTAGTGGCACGCCCATCGAACAGGTGTATGCTCCTGATTTGGTTGGCATCCAGCAAGGCATTTGGGATGATGAATATGCCGGTTATCTTGTTGACAATTCTGCACCTTTTGCCGTTGCGGATAAAAACGGTACAATTTTAACCGATTTCGACTACCAGGATGCCTGCATGGCCGGTGAATCTTTAATCGCGGTAAAGGATGCAGCCGGTAACTGGGGATATTGCGACCAAAGCGGTGCTTTAGTAATCCCCTGCATTTATCAGCCGCAGATGAGTTTGTCCATCATGAACGAAACTGTTGAATATCCTTACGCAGACTTATCTGGCATGGTAGTTGTGAAAAATCAATCCGGACAAAAGCTGGTTCTGGATGTTTACGGCAATGAGATAATTTCCGCTGGGCAATATGAAGATTTAGCCCCCGCGCGCGATGGCTGCGTATGGGCAAAACAGAATGGCCTTTGGGGCTTGCTGCAAGTACAGGATTATACCGAAAACAATGCCGACATTATTCTGCCGGATGGATGCATTGCACCAGATGTAACGCTTAGCCGAATTGATAGCCTTTGTACCTACACCACTGCTGATCATGGGCTGGTTATGCGTAAAGGTCCCGGTACAAATTATGAAAAAATGGATAATATCCCCTACGGTATCATCGTATGGGAATGCGGCTATAGCAGCAATGTGCCTGACTGGGTTGTTGTATATTACAATGGGATTTATGGTTGGGTCAGTGATGAATACTTGGCTACCACTATTTATTCCACCAGTAAATAATAAATAAAAAAGCAGGTGTTCATGTAGAAACGATATCGTCCTCCACGTGAATACCTGCTTTTTATAGCTTCTTTTATTATATCTGTTCTGTGCCGCTATTTGTCTCTGTATGAAATAAATAGCCGCTATATGCATTTGAATGAAGTGTTCTGTTTGTTTGCTTTTTTACCTAAAAGAATCGCGTAGGAGGCTCTCTTAACTAAAGAGCCAACCTCTCACACCACCGTGCGTACCGACCGGTACACGGCGGTTCAACCGCATAAGTGCAAGGACTCGTAGTAGCGCCTGAGGATACTAAAATATCCTGCTTCCGCGAGTCTTTCGTTTGCAATGGAACCTTTTAATACAGGACTACCGGCGATACGCCAATAACCCAGTCTGGAATTGTCCCACTGATACTATTCCAAAATTCTTCGTTTGAGTTTCATTACTCATCGATATAATCTTTATCGAACCACTCGCCTAGCGAGTGGTTTTAGACATACAAAAAAGCACCTTAGCTTACGCTAAAGTGCTCTTCCTGGTGACCCGTGCGGGAATCGAACCCACGTTAACGGCGTGAGAGGCCGCTGTCTTAACCGCTTGACCAACGGGCCATAAAAAAGAGAAGCCGGCATCTACCTATTTTCACAGGCCGTTTCCAGCCAACTATCTTCGGCACAAGTGAGCTTAACTTCTGTGTTCGGAATGGGAACAGGTGGTTCCTCACCGTCATCGACACCGGCCATT
>OJJI01000196.1_pt1 | contig 18983 bp, 16 predicted proteins | sample 1596201 | NCBI WGS metagenome assembly OJJI01 (sample SAMEA4350158, study PRJEB24818) | metagenome | biome: human; feature: gut; material: faeces | place: Denmark | collected 2013-09 | reverse complement strand
TTGTGTAACTACATCACCGTGCATGGTATTACTGATGATTCCCTCTGTTTGATGACATTACCTACTCTGTCCACTCGCTGCTCTTCTGATGTGTATAAGAGACGGATTTTGTTTTTTTTTTTTTTTTTCATTTTTTTTTTTTCAAGCAGAAGACGGCATACGAGATCATGCCTAGTCTCGTGGGCTCGGAGATGTGTATAAGAGACAGTCCTTGACCAGCATGCGGGCCAGGTCAAACTGGCGGGCGGTGGTGGGGTGGGTATCGCTTACGGGGTCCGAGGTGGTATACACCTTAACGTAATTCAGCAAACGTTCATAAGCGCGCATAAAATCTGATTCTCCTTTATTGTATAATGATAATGGTTGCACTGGGGGTATTGTACCACAAAAAACAGCATTTTCCAAGGTCAGGCCCTTTTCAAGCTGTAACTTTTATGTTAGAATTGGTTGTATATAGGGGAAGTGTTGGCTTTATGGGCATTGGAAGATGCCCGACGCTGCTGCGCCTACCACCAAAAGTTCGTCCCCTGACAGGAGGAAATCATGGCAAATACCATTTTCAAAGATAAAACCTTGTTGATCACCGGCGGCACCGGCAGCTTTGGCCACACCGTGCTCAAGCATTTTTTGACGACTGATATCGGCGAGATCCGCATTTTCAGCCGTGACGAGAAAAAGCAGGACGACATGCGCCATGAGCTGCAGGCCAACTATCCTGACTATTACAATAAGGTCAAGTTCTACATCGGCGATGTGCGCAACATCCAGAGCCTGCGCGATGTGATGCCCGGCGTCAACTTTATCTTCCATGCCGCTGCGCTCAAGCAGGTTCCTTCCTGCGAGTTTTTCCCCATGGAGGCCGTGCGCACCAACATTGAGGGCACCGACAACATGCTGCATGCCGCCATTGAAGCAGGCGTGGAGCGCGTGGTCTGCCTTTCTACCGATAAAGCCGCTTACCCCATCAATGCCATGGGCATCTCCAAGGCCATGATGGAGCATGTTATCACTGCCAACGCGCGTGTCAGCGCACAGCGCGGCGGCCCGGTCATCTGCTGCACCCGTTACGGCAACGTGATGTGCAGCCGCGGCAGCGTGATTCCGCTGTTTGTGGAGCAGATCAAGGCCGGCAACCCCATTACCATCACCGATCCCAACATGACCCGCTTTTTGATGAACCTGGATGAGGCCGTTGACCTTGTCATGTTTGCCTTTGAGCACGCCAATCCGGGCGATCTCTTCATCCAGAAATCCGATGCTTCCACCATTGGCGATCTGGCCAAAGCCGTGCAGCAGCTGTTTGGCGACACCGGCACCCGCGTGATCGGCACCCGCCACGGCGAAAAGCTGTACGAGACCCTGATGACCAAGGAAGAGCGGATGCGCAGCGAGGATATGGGCAACTATTACCGCGTTGCCGCCGACAACCGCGACTTGAACTATGACAAGTACTTCATCAAGGGCCAGGTTCACACCCAGGCCGATGAAGATTATACCAGCCACAACACCCGCCGCCTGGATGTGGAGGGCACCATCAAAAAGATCATGACCACCGAGTACATCCAGGAAGCACTGAAAGAGGCAGGCAAGGCATGAACATTCTTGTCACCGGAGCAAAGGGTTTTGTCGGGCGCAATCTGTGTGAAAACCTGAAAAATATCCGCGATGGCAAAAACCGCACCCGCCCGGCCCTGAACATTACTGATATTTTTGAGTATGACCTGGACACGGCTCCGGCGCTGCTGGATGAATACTGCGCCAAAGCAGACTTTGTATTCAACCTGGCCGGGGTCAACCGCCCCAAAGTGGAAAGCGAGTTCATGGCGGGCAATTTCGGCTTTGCCTCCACCCTGCTGGATACGCTGAAAGCCCACGGCAACACCTGCCCGGTGATGCTGTCCAGCTCCATTCAGGCCACGCTGATCGGCCGCTATGGCAAAAGCGATTACGGCAAAAGCAAGCTGGCCGGAGAAGAACTGTTCTTTGAATACAGCAAAACCACCGGCGCCCCGGTGCTGGTTTACCGCTTTCCCAACCTGTTTGGCAAATGGTGCCGCCCCAACTACAACAGCGCCGTGGCTACTTTCTGCCACAACATTGCCAACGGCCTGCCCATCACCGTCAATGACCGCGCAACTGAGCTGGAACTGCTGTACATTGACGATCTGGTAGAAGAGATGCTGGATGCGCTGGAAGCTGCGCCCCACCGCTGCAATTATGACGGCCTTACCCCGGTGCCTGCCGTGGATGGCCGTTACTGCTTTGCTCCCGTCACCCACAAAGTGACCCTTGGGGAGATTGTGGATCTGTTGGAACAGTTCCACGCCCAGCCCGCCACGCTGGTGGTGCCGGAGATCCCGGCGGGCAGCTTTGCCAAAAAGCTGTATTCCACCTATCTTTCCTACCTGCCCAAAGAGCGGATTGCCTTCCCCTTAAAAGTCAACGCAGACGAGCGCGGCAGCTTTACCGAGCTGCTGAAAACCGAAAACTGCGGCCAGTTCAGCGTGAACATTTCCAAGCCCGGCATTACCAAGGGCCAGCACTGGCACAACACCAAGTGGGAATTTTTTATTGTGGTTTCCGGCCACGGGCTGATCCAGGAGCGCAAAGTTGGCTGTGACGAAGTGATGGAGTTTGAGGTGTGGGGCGATAAGCCCACCGCCGTGCAGATGCTGCCCGGCTGCACCCACAACATCATCAACTTAAGCGATACTGAAAACCTTGTGACCCTGATGTGGGCCAACGAACCGTTTGACCCCGCCAAGCCGGACACGTTCTTTTTGAAAGTGTAACATTTTAAACGTATATACTCAGGTAGGAGTTAGGGCAACACCGCACAATTCCCGCCTAGCGGCTTAAGCACCGCTCCGGCAGCTGCGGCACGGCATCTGCGTTGCCAAAATGCTCGATAAGACATCCAGTATTATCTGCGCTTTTGGCTTAGCATCTGCCGCACCTCGCTCGCCGTATCGGCACTTAGAATTATGCGGTATTGCCTTAGGAGTTTTGAAACCTGGGCAAGGTAAATGTCTCAGAACATTCAAAGCCGTTCCCTGCGAAACTCTTTATAGTTTGCGGAAGACAATAAAACCAACAGTCGTTCTTCAACGCCTAACTCCTCACTCCTACCTCCTAACTGTATCGGGTGTTTTACAATGAACAAGCTCAAACTTATGACCATTATCGGCACGCGGCCGGAGATCATTCGGCTGTCGGCTGTGATTAAAAAGTGTGATGTGTATTTTGACCAGATTCTAGTCCACACCGGCCAGAACTATGATTATAACCTGAATCAGGTATTCTTTGAGGACCTGGGCCTGCGTGCGCCGGATTTCTATCTGGATGCCGTCGGCAAGGACCTGGGTGAAACCATCGGCAACATTATTGCCAAGTCCTACTCCCTGATGGTGGAACAGAAGCCCGATGCCCTGCTGATTCTGGGCGATACCAACAGCTGCCTTTCCGCCATTGCGGCCAAGCGGCTGCACATTCCCATCTTCCACATGGAAGCCGGCAACCGCTGCTTTGACGAGTGCCTGCCTGAGGAAACCAACCGCCGCATTGTGGACCACATTTCCGATGTGAACATGTGCTATTCCGAGCATGCCCGCCGTTACCTGAATGCCGAAGGCACCGCCAAGGAGCGCACCTTTGTGACCGGTTCCCCCATGGCGGAAGTGCTGCACGCCAACCTGGCCAAGATCGAAGCCAGCGATGTGCTGGAGCGCCTGGGGCTGGAGCCGCACAAATACATGCTGCTTTCCGCCCACCGCGAGGAGAACATTGATACCGAAAAGAACTTTATCGACCTGTTCACCTCCATCAATCACCTGGCCCAGACCTATGATATGCCCATTCTGTATTCCTGCCATCCGCGCAGCAAAAAGCGGCTGGACGCCATGGGCTTCCAGCTGGACGAGCGCGTAAAGCTGCATGAGCCCCTGGGCTTCCATGATTACAACCATCTGCAGATGAACGCGTTTGCCGTGGTCAGCGATTCCGGCACCCTGCCGGAGGAATCCAGCTTCTTTACCAGCGTGGGACATCCGTTCCCGGCTGTCTGCATCCGTACCTCCACCGAGCGACCTGAAGCACTGGACAAAGGCTGCTTTGTGCTGGCCGGCATCAGCGAGGGCGGCGTGGAACAGGCGGTTGCCACCGCCGTCGCCATGAACGCCAACGGCGACAACGGCATCCCCGTCCCCTACTACACTGAAGACGTTTCCACCAAGGTCGTCAAGATCATCCAGAGCTACACCGGGGTGGTTAATAAGATGGTGTGGAGAAAAAACTGAGTTTTTTTAGTTAGGAAGTAGGAGTGAGGCGTTAGGAGTTTTTTGAGGCTGCGACAAGCTGAATGCTTTGGAACGGTCAAGATCGTTCCCTACAGAGCATTTTATAGATTGCAAAAGACCTCAAGTCTAGCAGCCGTTCTTCAACTCCTAATTCCTACTTCCTAACTTTCGAAAGGTGTGTGCCCTTTGCCCTCTCAAAAAAAGATTCTTGTTGTTACGCAGCATTTCTGGCCGGAAAATTTCCGCATCAATGATATTGTGGAAGGTTTTTTGCTGGATGGCATTGCGGTGGATGTGCTTTGCGGGCTGCCCAATTACCCAAAAGGCGAATGGTTCCCCGGTTACAGCGCCGCTGGCCCTTTTGAAGAAGAATGGCACGGTGCCCGCCTGTACCGCTGCAAAGAGGTTCCGCGCAGGGGCAACACCTCGGTCAACATTTTTTTGAACTATGTCAGCTGGCCGTGGTACGCCGCCCATGCGCTGCACCGCCTGCCGGGCGGGTACGATGCGGTGTTCTGCTTTAACACCAGCCCGGTACTGATGTGCTGGCCCGCCATCCGCTATGCCAAAAAGCACCACATTCCCTTTATCAACTATGTGCTGGATATCTGGCCCGAAAACCTGTACAGCGTGCTGAATGTGAAAAACAAAACCCTGCGCGCGATTGCCCAGGGTGTAAGCGACGCTTTATATAAGAAGGCCGACCGACTGATTGCCATGAGTGAGCCGCTGCAGCAGCGGCTGTGCCAGCGCACCGGTATGCCGCCGCAAAAAATTGCTGTGATCCCGCAGTACTGCGAGGATTTTTACGCCGTTCCTCAGCCGGATGCCGCTTTGCAGGCGCAGTTCGGCGGGCGGTTCAACCTGGTGTTTACCGGCACTTTTACCCCCGCCCAAAGCCTGGAGACCGTCATCACGGCGGTGCAGGATGCGCGCAGCCGCGGGGCGGATATGTTGCACCTGTTGCTGGTGGGCGATGGCATGAGCCGCGCCGCGCTGGAAGCCAAAGTGAAAGAGCTGCACGCCGAGGACGCCGTTACGTTTTACGGCAGTGTTCCGGCAACGGATATCCCCAAGTTCACCGCGCTGGCCGATGCTTTGATCGTCTGCCTGTCGGATTCGCCGGACTTGGGACTGACCGTACCGGCCAAGGTTGCCAGTTATATGGCCGCCGGCAAGCCGGTCCTGGCCAGTATGGACGGTGCCGGCAATGCGGCGGTTGCCGCGGCGGGCGGGTTAAGCTCCCCTGCCTGTGATGCCGCTGCCCTGGCAGACAACCTGCTGGCACTGACCCGCATGGACGCCGCCCAGCGCGCCGCCATGGGCCAGAGCGCCAAAGAATATTATCTTGCGCATTACCGCCGCAGCGAGCTGCTGCGCAAACTGGAACATTTTATTTTGGAAGGCCGCGTTTGATGCCAAACCGGCCGTTCCCCTGATGTGAGGTGCCCTTTTGAATCACCCAGCCAAAATTCTTGTTATCATTCCCTGTTATAATGAGGAAGCCAACATCGTCAGCACCGTGGAACGCCTGCGTGCCACCTGCCCGCAGGTTGACTTTTTGATCATCAACGATTGTTCCACCGACCGCTCGGCTGAATTGCTGGCGGAGCATGGCTACCCGTTTTTGGATCTGCCGGTCAACCTTGGCATTGGCGGCGGCGTGCAGTGCGGTTATCGCTATGCCCGCGCCAATGGTTATGATGTTGCTGTGCAGATGGACGGTGACGGCCAGCACGACCCCGCTTATCTGATGCAGGTCGTTCAGCCGGTATTGGACGGTAAGCTGGATATGTGCATCGGCAGCCGCTTTATCAAGTGCGAAGGCTTCCAGACAAGCTTTATGCGCCGGGTCGGCATCCGCTTTTTAAGCTGGCTCATCCATATTCTCTGTGGTCAGCGCATTCTGGATGTCACCAGTGGTTTCCGTGCCACCGGTCCCCAGCTAACCGCCTATTTTGCGGAGCATTATGCTTCGGATTATCCGGAGCCGGAAGCCATTCTGGCTGCCACGCTGGCCGGGTTCCGCGTAGGCGAAGCCCCGGTCGTCATGAAAGAACGTCAGGGCGGCGTTTCCAGCATTCGCAGTTTTAAAAGCGCGTATTACATGATCAAGGTTTCCCTGTCTTTGATCATTGACCGCCTTTCTATCAAGAAAATCCACCAGCCGAAAAGCAAATAAGGAGGCACAACGCCCATGACGGCACATTTCCAGTTTTTTATGATTTTGGGTGCGGCCATCCTGCTGCTGATTATTTTTGCGCTGCTGAAAAAGGGCCAAATGAGCGTAAAATACAGCCTTCTCTGGCTGGCACTGGCCGTGGTTCTTGTCATCTTTGCGGTATTCCCCTATGTTGTTTACGTCCTGCGTGATCTGCTGGATGTACAAATGCCGGTCAACCTGGTATTTATGCTCATGTTCTGCTTTGTGCTGCTGGTGCTGCTCAGTTTAAGCATCGGCGTCAGCCAGCTTGCGGATAAGTGCAAGCGCCTTACCCAGGAAAACGCTATCCTGGAAAAGCGCGTGCGGGATTTGGAGAAAAAACTCAGCGGCAAATAATCCCGCCAAAGGAGTTTGAGGATGGAACTGACAACACTGCTATTTCTTGGCTTTTTTGCGGCAGTAGCGCTTTTGAACTATACCCTGCCCCGTGTTCTGCGCCCTTACTGTCTGCTGGCTGCCAGCTACCTGTTTTACTGTTGGGGGGCCAACGACCGCCTGCTGGTACCGGTTTTGGTTGCGGCAACACTGGTCACATGGGGCTGCGGGCTGGTGATCGGCAAATGCCGGATAGGTCCCGTGCGGGTGATTTTCCTGCTTTTGGCGGTGTTCACCTGTGTGGGGCTTTTGTTCTATTACAAATACTGGAACCTGTTGGCGGCAGATATCCTGAGCGGCACGGTATTGCAGCCCCGCACGGATATGGTTACCCCGCTGGGCCTGGGCTACTTTACCCTTGCTGCGCTCAGCTACACCATTGATGTATACAAGCGCCGCTGCAAGGTTGAGCTGAACCCGCTGCATTATGCGCTGTTCGTCAGCTTTTTTCCCACCATGACCACCGGCCCCATTGAGCGGTACCCCCATTTTCGGCCACAGATCCACAAATCCCGCCGGTTCAGCTACACCCGGTGTGCGGGCGGTGCGTTCCGTATGCTGTGGGGCTACACCAAAAAAATGGTCCTGGCGGACAACATGAACCTGTACATCAAGATGGTGTACGATACCCCCGCTGAGATGAATGGCCCCAACCTGGTGGCCGCCACCCTGCTGTTCAGCCTGCGGCTCTACCTGGATTTTTCCGGCTGTTGCGATATCGCCATCGGTGCTGCCCGCATTTTGGGGTATGACCTGCTGGAAAACTTTCACAGCCCGTTCGAGGCTACCAGCTTTGCCGGGTTGTGGCAGCGCTGGCACATGAGCCTGACTGGCTGGCTGCGGGATTATATCTACATTCCTCTTGGCGGCAGCCGCTGCAATGTGGTGCGCCATATGCTGAACACGCTGATCGTGTTTGCCGTCAGCGGCCTATGGCACGGGGCTGACCTGCGCTATCTGGAATGGGGCATTGCATGCGGCGTGATTTCAGTCATTGCCCAGCTGAGCAAAGCTCCTCGCAAAGTGCTGTGGCGCTATAACCCGCTGTACCGCGAGCCTGCCGTGCAGACATTCCTCCAGCGCTGCATCACCTACCTGCTGTTCAGCTTTACAATGGTGTTTTTTGCTTCCGCCATTTACAACGCTGTCCCCGGCGAGGTATTCGCCGGAATACTGCAGGGCTGGCAGGGCGGCTTTGCAGCTGGATGGGAAAGCGTTACCAATCTGGTCACCAGCAGCGGCATTGACGGCCGCCTGCCGGTGGTGTTGACCTGCGGTACCGCCATTGTGCTGGCCATGGAGCACAACGGCAACAATGTTGCCCGCTGGATCCGCAAGCAGTGCTTTGTGCTGCGTTGGACGGTCTATTATGCCGCTGCGGTATCCATCTTGTTCTTTGCCGCGTTCGGGCAGTCGGCGTTCATTTACCAGCAATTTTAACGGGGGAGGGAGATCAATTATGCCAACACAGACCCCTGCTTCCGCCCCGCGCGGCACCCAAAAAGTCAGCCGCAGTGCTGTTGCCGCCCCGGCCCGCAAGCCCACCACAAAGCAAAAAAAATCCGCTCCCTCACCGCGCAGACGCCCCAAAAAGCCAAATATCTTCGTTCGCTTTTTGCATGGTTTGATCCGCCGGTTATACTTTGGCAGCAAAACGTTGTTCAAGTTTGCCCTGTTCATTCCCATTCTGGTTTTCATGGTCTGGTTCAGCTATACGGTAGACCGCAGTGGCCTGTTCCAGGGTGAGCTTGCCCCCCGCCGCATTGTGGACTTGATGCTGCAGGGCTATGATGTGAGCAACTTTGAGCAGATGAACGAAATTGAGCGCGAGGTTGTCCAGCTGTTTGCACAGGATGTTCCGGACACCCCGGAAGTGATCGGCGTTGGCTCCAGCCGCGTATTACAGTTCACACGGGAACTTGTCGGAACCGACAGTTTTTTCAACATGGGCGTTACCGGCGCGGATGTGCGCGATAACATGACCAGCTATTATAAGATGGTCTGTTACGGCAAAGCGCCCAAGGTGCTGATTTGGAGCGTGGATCCCTGGGTGCTGTATGGGGACGAAGCCGCCTTTGACAAGCGCGCCGATGTGGAGCTGTACAACGAATTTTTGACTAAGGTTCTCGGTGTTGAAACCGACTATGAGGAAGAGGACCGTGTGGCGCTGTGGAAAGCGCTGGTGGAACCGGCTTATTTTCAGGGCAACGTAGACTATTACTTAAAGAACCGCGGCCAGAGCGTTGTGACGGATGACGATGGCAACCCCATTGACTTTAACCCGGTGGACGGCGACCCTTACGAGCAGCCCACCACCATCAAACGCTCTGACGGCAGTGTGCTGTATGACCCCGCATTCCGGGATGCCAACCCCGACCAGGTGCGCGCCCTTGCCGCCGAAGCCTGCCCCACGTTCAACAGCGTACATATGGAAGGGTTCGACTCGCTTTCCCCCAAGCAGGAAGAAGCGTTTGACAAGTTTATCCAGTATGCGCGAAACCAGGGCACCACGGTGATTTTGGCCCTCTCCCCCTGGCACCCGTACCTGTATGACTTTCTGCTGACGGAAACCGACCAGCACCAGGGCTTTTTTGAAACCGAAAACTGGATCCGCCAGTATGCGCATGACTACAATATTCCGCTGTACGGCAGTTATGACCCCACCTGCATTAAGGGGTTGGATGAGACCGACTTTTTCGATGGCCTGCACTGCAAGGGCTGCGGCATCGCCAAGTTCTTCCCCGGTGTGCCGCAGGTGTTGCAGGATGTTGAAAACAACACCCTGCCCGACCCCCTCAGCGTGACCCCGCGCACCACCCTGCCGGTGGATGGTGAGGAGAATGTTGAAAACGTCGGGTAAGCGCTTTGCTTCTTTTGGCAGGTTGTTCCCTGCTTGATTTTCGCCTTTTGCTTACGACTTATGGCAACACCGCACAATTCCCGCTTGACGGCTTAAGCACCGCTCCGGCGGCTGCGGCACTTAGAATTGTGCGGTATTGCCTTATAAAACCAGCCGCCTGCTTTGTGCATTTGCACGGCAGGCGGCTGGTTTTTACGTTCGTTTATTATTAAGGGCAATGCCGCAATATACCCAAATTGCGGAGCCGCTTTTTTCAAAATTCTGCCTGCATTGTTTGGCTGCCGGTTCCGCGCAGCTGCATTATTTTTCCCATGGGCTGCGGATAATTTCGCCGCTGTCCACTTTCATGCAGCGCTCCACGGTTGCCCCGGCTTTGATGGTTGCACGGGGGGCGGCATGCACACCGTCTTCCAGCACGGCGTTATGGTCCACAATGGCACCGGCATTGATGATGCACCCTGCCCCCACTTTGGTTCCTGCGCCCACAAAGGCAAATGGCAGCACCACGGTCCCTGCCCCCAGGGCTGCGCTGCTGCATACTTCTGCCGCCGGGTGTTCAAACACCGGTGTCTGGTAGCCCGCAGCCACCAGCTTTTGCAGCCATTGCAGCCGCAGCTCATTGTTGCCAAGGCCCACAAAAGCCGCGGTGCAGCGTTCCCTGATGGTGGGATCCAGGTAATCTGCCAGTTTGCCCGCAGCGTCCGGTGCCTGGTCATCCAGGTACAAAATACGGGAATAGCCGCCGGCTTCCGCCAGCATTTCTCCCAGCTGTGTGCCAAAGCCCCCCTTGCCAAGCACAAGGGCTGTGTGGAACAATTTCATTGCGATACCCCTTTCCCATCCTGCCTTATGGCAGTATTTTCTGGTATGGTTATTATAGCACAAAAATCCTTATCAAAAAAGTCATACTTCACCCCGTTTTTCTCCATCAACTTTGACAAAAAGCCCTATCTTATTTTAAACACAATAGGAAGTGCGCCAAAAAAAGTTTTGGCTCTTGCTTTTTTGCGCTGCACGCTTTACACTTTAATTACAGAGATTTTCCGTACGGGTGTTTTGTGTGTTATTCTGTACACAGCCCGCCGGGGGATCCAGCCATACATTAAAGGATGGAGGGCGACTTTGTGCATTACACGAATCTTTTCGGACCATTCCCGGTCGGTTTGCGCAGCTGTGTTCTTCATGCGGTGTATTATAAGCATAATAGCCTTGTATAAGCGCAGTGTACCCGTGTACACCGCGCTCTTATTTTTTGAAGGAGGATCTGTAACATGCCGAACCGTAAAAAGGTTGCCATCATCATGGGGTCTGACAGTGACTGGCCGGTTGTAAAAAGTGCCTGCGGGGTGCTGAAAGATTTCGATGTACCGTTTGAGGCGCACATTCTTTCCGCCCACCGTACGCCGGAAGCTGCCGCTGCCTTTGCCAAATCTGCCCGCGCCAATGGTTACGGTGTTATCCTGTGCGCTGCCGGTATGGCGGCCCACCTGGCAGGTGCCTTTGCCGCCAACACCACTTTGCCGGTGGTCGGCATCCCGATGAAGGGCGGTGCCATGGACGGTCTGGATGCTCTGCTTGCTACCGTGCAGATGCCTTCCGGCTTCCCGGTTGCCACGGTTGCCCTGAACGGTGCCAAGAACGCCGCTTACCTGGCCGTTGCCATCCTGGCTGTTGCCGATGATGAGCTTGCCGCTAAGCTGGATCAGTTCCGTGCCGACACCGCCGCCGCCATTGCCAAAAAGGACGCCGCCATCGCTGCCGAAGCCGCAGCTATGTAACTTCAAATCCCGGTTTATTTGCTGTTGTTTTATCCCTTTTTATAAAAAGGATTCCATAAATCAATTCATGAAAGAATATAAAGGAGCGCATTACAATGAACGTTGAAATTAAAGAACAGATGTACGAAGGCAAAGCTAAGCAGGTATTCGCAACTTCTGACCCCGAAATCGTTATGGTTCATTACAAGGACGATGCCACCGCCGGCGACGGCGAAAAGAAGGGCACCATCCGCGATAAGGGCATTGTCAACAACAAGCTGTCCAACGCTCTGATGCAGAAGCTGGAAAAAGAAGGTATCCCCACCCATTATGTTGAGGAGCTGAACGACCGCGATACCCTGGTCAAGAAAGTTCAGATCGTTCCTCTGGAAGTCATCATCCGCAATGTTGCCGCCGGCCACTTCAGCCTGCGCATGGGCGTGCCCGAGGGCAAGGTGTTCAAGACCCCCATCCTGGAGTACAGCTACAAGAACGACGACCTGCATGACCCGTTCATCAACCATTATTACGCCTTGGCCCTTGACCTTGCCACCCAGGAAGAGCTGGACACCATTGCCAAGTACGCCTTCAAGGTCAACGAAGTGCTGAAGAAGATCATGCTGGATGCCAACATCCGCCTGATTGACTTCAAACTGGAGTTTGGCCGCCTGTCTGACGGCACCATCATTCTGGCTGACGAGATCAGCCCGGATACCTGCCGCTTCTGGGATGCCACCACCGGTGCCCACCTGGATAAAGACCTGTTCCGCCGCAGCCTTGGCGGTGAGGCCGATGCCTACCAGGAAGTTATGAAGCGCCTGCTGGGCTGATTGAACCAAGCTTAGTCCAGCCAATGTTCAGGGTGTACTGGAACCGCCGTTCGCTCTTCCGGTGCACCCTGCCATCGTTTGAAACAGGAAACGGAGAACTGAATGAAGGAGCTTTGTCCCGCCGAAGCACTGCATGAAGAATGCGGCGTGTTCGGTATCTATGATTCCACCGGCAAAACCAACATGGTCAGCGCCGTGTACAGCGCGTTGTATGCCCTGCAGCACCGCGGCCAGGAAAGCTGCGGCATTGCCCTGAACGTGGACGGTGTGCTGACCGGCTACCGCGATCTTGGCCTGGTCAGCGAGGTATTTACCCCGCGCGTGCTGGCTGACCTGCCGCAGGATGCCAAGATGGCCACCGGCCATGTGCGCTATGCCACCAGCGGCCAGCGCACCCGCGCCAACGCCCAGCCCATGGTTCTGCACCACTGCAAGGGCACTATGGCCATCTGCCACAACGGCAACCTGACCAATGCCCCCCAGCTGCGCCACAAGCTGGAAATGAACGGTTCGATCTTCCACGGCACTTCGGACACTGAGGTCATCGGCTATCTGCTGACCCAGAACCGCCTGATCAGCCCGGATATTGAAACAGCTGTCTGCCGCACGATGGAGCAGATCGTGGGTGCTTACAGCCTGGTCATTATGACCCACACCAAACTGATCGCCGCGCGCGATCCTAATGGCTTCCGCCCTCTCTGCATTGGCCAGCTGCCGGATGGCTCCGGCTGGGCTTTTGCTTCGGAATCCTGTGCGCTGGATGCCGTGGGCGCCCGCTTTGTGCGCGATGTACTGCCCGGCGAGATCGTGGTGGCAGACTACACCGGCCTGCGCACCATCCGCACCCACTGCGGCACCGCGCCGCACACGATGTGCGTGTTTGAGTACATTTATTTTGCCCGCCCCGATTCCATCATCGAGGGCACCTGCGTGCATGACGCCCGCCTGCAGGCCGGGCGCTTTCTGGCACAGGAGCATCCGGTGGAAGCCGATGTCGTCATCGGTGCGCCGGATTCCGGCCTGGATGCCGCCCTTGGCTATGCGCAGGAAAGCGGTATTCCCTATGGCGTGGGCTTTATTAAAAACAAATATGTGGGCCGCACCTTCATCCAGGGCTCCCAGGCCCAGCGTGAAAGCAGTGTGCGCATCAAATTGAACGCAATTTCCTCCACCGTTGCGGGCAAGCGCGTTGTGCTTGTGGATGACTCCATCGTGCGCGGCACCACCAGCGCCCGAACCATCAAGCTGCTGCGCGACGCCGGTGCCAAGGAAGTACACTACCGCATTTCGGCCCCGCCGTTTGCCCACCCCTGCTATTTCGGCACCGACATCCCGGACGAAAAAGATCTGATTGCCACCGGCCATACGGTGGAGGAGATCCGCCAGATCGTGGGGGCCGATTCCCTGGGCTACCTGAGCATTGAACATGTGACCCAGCTGGCCATCCACAGCAAGTGCGGGTTCTGCACCGGCTGCTTTACCGGCCATTACCCGGTGCCCGCCCCCAACGAGACGATGGACATTGTATATGATAAACCCCTGAGCCAGTCCCAGACCAAAAAACGCCTGTAAGCTGATAAGGAGAGAAACATAATGGAAAAAAGCTATTCTGCAAGTTACGCTGCCGCTGGTGTGGATATTACCGCCGGTTACAAGGCGGTTGACCTGATGAAGCAGCACGTTGCCCGCACCATGAACGAGCACTGTATTGGCGGCCTGGGCGGCTTTGGCGGCCTGTTTGAGCTGGACTGCACCGATATGCCCCACCCCGTGCTGATTTCCGGCACGGACGGCGTTGGTACCAAGCTGCGCATTGCCCAGTACATGAACAAACATGACACCGTTGGCATTGATTGCGTTGCCATGTGCGTGAACGATGTCATCTGCGCCGGTGCCAAGCCGCTGGTGTTCCTGGATTACATCGCCTGCGGCAAAAACGTGCCGGAGCGCATTGCCGAGCTGGTTGCCGGTGTAGCCGAAGGCTGCGTGCAGGCTGGCTGTGCCCTGGTTGGCGGTGAGACCGCCGAGATGCCCGGTTTTTACCCGGAGGACGAGTACGACCTGGCCGGCTTTACCGTTGGCGCTGTGGACAAGAGCAAGATCCTGGACAACTCCACCATGCAGCCCGGCGATGTGATCATCGCCCTGCCTTCCACCGGCGTACACTCCAACGGGTTCTCCCTGGTGCGTAAGATCTTTGACCTGGAGAACAACCCCGATGTGCTGAAAAAGACCTTTGACGGCATGGACAAGACCCTGGGCGAAGCCCTGCTGGCCCCCACCAAGATTTATGTCAAGCCTGTGCTGGCCGTGATGAAGGAAGTTACCGTCAAGGGCGTTTCCCACATTACCGGCGGCGGCTTTTACGAGAACATTCCCCGCAGCCTGAAAGCCGGCTGCTGCGCGGTGATCAAGAAGAGCGATGTACGCACCCCCGTGCTGTTTGATGTGCTGGCTAAAGAGGGCAACATTCCGGAGCGCGATATGTTCAACACCTTCAACATGGGCGTTGGTATGATTTTGACCGTGGCTGCCGAGGATGCCGACAAGGCCATTGAGATCCTGAAAGCCAACGGCGAGGATGCTTACCGCCTTGGTGTGATTGGCGAAGGCAGCGGGGTGCAGCTGGTATGATGAAGATTGCTGTGCTGGTTTCCGGCGGCGGCACCAACCTGCAGGCCATCCTGGAAAGCGAACGCCGCGGGGAGAACCCCAACGGTAAGGTTACCCTGGTGGTTGCCAGCAAACCTGGTGTGTATGCGTTGGAACGCGCTGCAAACTTCGGCGTGGAAACCGCCGTGGTGCGCCGCAAGGATTACGCCACCAGCGAGGAGTTTGACACTGCCCTGCTGAGTGTGCTGAAAGACCATGGCATTGAGCTGGTGGTTCTGGCAGGATTTTTGAGCGTGCTGGGCCCCAGCGTGATTGCCGCTTACCCCAACCGCATCCTGAACATCCACCCCAGCCTGATTCCCAGCTTTTGCGGCCCCGGCTACTATGGCCTGAAAGTGCATGAGGAAGCGCTGAAGCGCGGCGTGAAAGTGACCGGCGCTACCGTCCACTTTGTCAATGAAGTGTGTGACGGCGGGCCCATCCTGCTGCAAAAAGCCGTGGAAGTGCAGCCCGGTGATACCCCCGAAGTGCTGCAGAAGCGCGTGATGGTGGAAGCCGAATGGAAGTTGCTGCCCCAGGCCATTGCCATGGTGTGCAATGGCGAAGCCTGACCGAACAAGGAGGATTCCCGCATGAAAAAGAATCTTTATACTTATCTGGCCGGTAACGAATATCCCGGCCGCGGCATCTGCATCGGCCGTTCGCCGGACGGCACCAAGGCCATGATTGCTTACTGGATCATGGGCCGCAGCGCCAACAGCCGCAACCGCGTGTTTGACGCCATCCCCGGCGGCATCCGCACGGTAGCCGCAGACCCCGCCAAGCTGGAAGATCCCCACCTGATCATCTATAACCCGGTTCTGACCCTGAACGATACCACCATTGTGACCAACGGTGACCAGACGGATACCATTTACCGCTACATGCGGGATAACCTGTTCCCCGGTTACGGCTTTGAAGCAGCCCTTGCCACCCGCACTTTTGAGGACGATGCCCCCAACTTTACCCCCCGCATTTCCGGCGTTGTGGATATGCGTCGCGGCGGCTACAAGCTGAGCATCCTGAAAAGCTGCGATGGCAATCCCGCCAGCGTGCAGCGCCAGACCTTTGACTATCCGCAGCCCGTTGCAGGCGAAGGCCAGCTGATTACCACCTACCAGAAAAACGGCTCCCCCATCCCCAGCTTTGCCGGTGAGCCGCTGCGCGTGACACTGGACCAGAACGATGCCGACGAATTTGCCGGAAAGTTGTGGGAAGCCCTGAACGAAGATAATAAGGTCAGCCTGTTTGTGCGTGCCATCACGCTGGAAACCGGCGATTATGAAGATGTGATCCTGAACAAATACAACACGGTGGAGGGCTGAACTTATGAACGAATTCCAGCTGAAATACGGCACCAACCCCAACCAGAAGCCTGCCCGCATTTTTATGGCAGACGGTTCTGATCTTCCCGTTACCATTTTGAATGGCAAGCCGGGCTACATCAACTTTCTGGATGCGTTCAACAGCTACCAGCTGGTGCGCGACCTGAAAAAAGCCCTGGGCCAGCCTGCTGCTGCCAGCTTTAAGCATGTTTCCCCCGCCGGTGCCGCCATTGGCCTGCCACTGGACGAAACGCTGAGAAAGATGTATCATATTAGTGCAGAGGCTGAGCTTTCTCCCCTGGCCTGCGCTTATGCCCGCGCCCGCGGTGCAGACCGCATGTCCAGCTTTGGTGACTGGATCGCCCTGTCTGATGTGTGCGACCTTGCCACCGCAAAGCTGATCCAGCACGAAGTTTCGGACGGCATCATTGCCCCCGGCTATGACGCCGACGCCCTGGAAGTGCTGAAATCCAAAAAGAAAGGCAACTACAACATCGTTGCCATTGATCCGGATTATACCCCCGCTCCGCTGGAGCGCCGCACCGTATTCGGTGTCACCTTTGAGCAGGGCCGCCAGGATCTGGAGATCAGCGTGGATACCATGCTGCAAAACTTTGTAACCGAGAACAAGACGGTGACCGATGCCCAGAAGCGCGATCTGATCATGAGCCTGATCGTGCTGAAATACACCCAGTCCAACTCCGTCTGCTATGTGCAGGACGGCCAGACCATCGGTGTGGGCGCAGGCCAGCAAAGCCGCATCCACTGCACCCGCCTGGCAGGCCAGAAAGCCGACAACTGGCAGCTGCGCCATATGCCCAAGGTTCTGGACCTGCCGTTCCGCGAGGACATCTCCAAGCCCAACCGCGATAACGCGATTGATGTTTACATCGGCGATACCCCGGAGGATGTGATTGGGGATGACGTTTGGGCCGAAACCTTTACTGTGCAGCCTGCCCCGTTGACTGCCGAGGAAAAGAAAGCCTGGCTGAGCAAGGTAACGAATGTTGCCCTGGGCAGTGATGCATTCTTCCCCTTTGGGGACAACATTGAGCGCGCCCGCCGCAGCGGTGTGACCGCCATTGTGCAGCCGGGCGGCTCCATCCGCGATGATCAGGTTATTGCCACCTGCAACAAGTACGGCATTGCCATGGCGTTCTGTGGTATCCGGCTGTTCCACCACTAAGCAAAAACGAAGTTTTTGCTAAATAATAAATAATAAAGAATAATTAAGAATGAAGGTGTGCCGCAAGCGGCACGGTTTTGGATATTAGAGTTCTAATATTTTTTAAGCGGTGCGCAGCAACGCGGTCCACCTTCATTATTCTTTATTCATTATTCTTTTTTCATTTCAAGCTAAGGAGTTTGCCATGAAAATTCTGGTTGTTGGCGGCGGCGGGCGTGAACACGCCATTATCCGCGCGCTGAAAAAAAGCCCCGACTGCGGCGATATCTGGTGTGCCCCTGGCAACGGCGGCATTGGTTACGATGCCACCTGCAAAAACATCCCTGCAACGGATGTAGACGCCATGGTCGCCTTTGCCAAGGCAGAAGCCTTTGATTATGTTGTTGTTGCACAGGACGATCCCCTTGCCCTTGGCATGGTGGATGCTTTGGCCAAGGTGGGCATCCCTGCTTTTGGCCCGGATGCCGCTGCCGCCCGCATTGAAGCCAGCAAGGTGTTCAGCAAGAACCTGATGAAAAAATACGGCATTCCCACCGCCGGCTATGAAACCTTTGACGACCCCGCCAAGGTGATGGATTACATCCGCAGTAAGGGCAAGTACCCGGTTGTTATCAAGGCGGATGGCCTGGCGCTGGGCAAGGGCGTGCTGATCTGCCAGAATGAGCAGGAAGCCGCCGATGGCGTAAAGGAAATCATGCTGGACAAAAAGTTCGGCGCTTCCGGCAACCATGTTGTGGTGGAAGAATTTTTGACCGGGCCGGAAGTCAGCGTGCTGTCCTTCTGTGATGGCAAAACCGTCAAGCCGATGGTTTCCAGCATGGACCACAAGCGCGCTTTGGACCATGACGAGGGCCTGAACACCGGCGGCATGGGCACCGTTGCCCCCAACCCCTGCTACACCCCCGCCATTGCCGCCGAGTGCATGGAGAAGATTTTCCTGCCTACGGTTGCCGCCATGCAGGCAGAAGGTTGCCCCTTTAAGGGCTGCCTGTACTTTGGCCTGATGCTGACCCCGGACGGCCCCAAGGTGATTGAATACAACTGCCGCTTTGGCGACCCCGAAACCCAGGTAGTACTGCCCCTGCTGGAAAGCGACCTGCTGACCGTGATGCAGGCCTGCACCAACGGCACGCTGGACAAGACCGAGGTCAAGTTCAGCGATGGCGCTGCCGCCTGTGTGGTGCTGGCTTCCGGCGGATACCCCGTTGCCTATGAAAAGGGCAAGGAGATCACCGGCCTGGAGAATGGCCAGGTGCCCGGTGCTGCCGATGTGACTGTGTACCATGCCGGTACTGTCTCTTATACACATCTCCGAGCCCACGAGACTAGGCATGATCTCGTATGCCGTCTTCTGCTTGAAAAAAAAAAAAAAAAAAAAATACATAAAAAAAAAACAAAAAAAAATAAAAATAATAAAAGATAGTACGATTATAAAAAAAGTCTCAATCAGCGACGTGAAACTATCATGATCAAAAGCGA
>OJJI01000195.1_pt1 | contig 19180 bp, 9 predicted proteins | sample 1596201 | NCBI WGS metagenome assembly OJJI01 (sample SAMEA4350158, study PRJEB24818) | metagenome | biome: human; feature: gut; material: faeces | place: Denmark | collected 2013-09 | reverse complement strand
CCCCAAACACACACCACCCGCGCCCGATTATTTTAAATGTTTTTTTTTTTCCAAGCAGAAGCCGGCATACGAGACCCCCCCTAGTCTCGTGGGCTCGGAGATGTGTATAGGAGAAAGCCCCAACCGCGCGTACCGTTCATCTTCATCCGCTCCCCCACCCCAAAACAAAAAGCATGTGCCCCCTTATCTCTATCATAAGGTGGGCACATGCCGTTACATTATCATGATTTTATCACGCCAAAGTCATCAGGCAATGCAGCCATCGGCAAAGCTGTTGCGCTTGGCTTTCTCTTTCTGCTGGTTGCGCTTGGCGATGATTTCTTTGCTCAGGCCAATACGGTTGGTCTTGAAGTGGAAGAACGGGCGTTCCGGTACGGTGAAAATCTCCACCGGACGCATGTAACGTTCCGGCAGGCAGGCATTGATCTTATCGCGCACATCGTCCAAGGTGTAGCCATCTTTGAGCTGGACGTACAGGTACGGCAGGAAGCAGCCCTCGTGCTCATCATCCGGCACGATAACAAAGAACTCGTCCTTGATGCCCTTGATGTCGGCATCGGCCACGATGTTCTCCAGCGGCTGCACCATCAGGTCGCCGCCGCCAAAGCGCGGGGATGCGCCGCGGGTCATCGTGTAGAGCACACCGTCCTCGGACATATAGCCAATATCGCCGGTGTGCAGCCAGGTCTTGCCGTCTGCGTGGACCTGCAGTGCCTTGGCGGTTGCTTCGGGGCGGTCATAGCCCAGCATCACGCCGGGGCCCGTCATGCAGATCTCACCGGGGGTATTGTAGGTCAGCTCTTCCTGGGTACCGGGCTTGAAGATGCTGATGACGCTGTGGATCATCGGCACACCAACGTTGCCGTCACGCACCGGGAACGGAGCCATGGGCAGAGTGGCGTTGGAGCCGGCCTCGCTGCTGCCGTAGCCGGCAGTAAAGCGCAGGTTGCAGTTATGCTGCTTGAGGAACTCCTCAACATTGCGCAGCTGCTTGTTGTTGAATGCCTCGCAGCCGGCGCCGATGGCCAGCATGTGGGACATATCATAGTCAGCCGGAAGACGCTTGCTGCGGCGGATAACCTCCACAAACATGGGGATCAGGGGCCAGTTGTTGGGGCGGTAGCGCATCATTTCCAGGTCAACATCGTACACATCCACAAACGGATCCAGAATGAGCAGCATACCGCCGGCCAGGGGCAGCAGCATCATGGAAACCACAACAGCGATCAGAGCCGGGGGCAGGATGGTCAGCAGCCAGGTGGGGCGGAATTTATCCGAAGAGCCATAAAAGTTCATCTGGGCCAGCACGCCGATGATGCTGTGTGCAGAATGGATGACCTGCTTGGAAGGGCCGGTGGAACCGCTGGTGTAGGCGCGCAGCAGCGGGCGGTCAATGTTGACAGGAGCGGGCACAAAGCCGCGAAAACGCTGGCCCATGTTACAGAAATCAGCCCACATCATGGTATCAGAGCCACGGGCGGGAACATCCGGATACAGGGCATCCAGGGAATGCTGCAGGTAAACCGGCATAGCGGCGCGGTCGCCGCTTTCCAGAGCGGGAACGATAACATAGGTATTCACGTTGGTCTGCTCACGGTAGGCTTCAATTTCGGCCTTGGAGAAGAAGTCGTGAACAAAAATCACCTTGGCATTGGCTTTCTGAACAGCTTCAATGTTTTCTTCCAGGGTGTTGTCACGGCACAGCAGCGAAGCGCCGATGCGCTCGGCTGCCAGCAGCAGATAAATGAATTCCGGCACAGAACGCAGGAACACGGGGATCTGGTCCCCCTGCTTGATGCCAAGCACCTGCAGAGCGCGGGCGGTGGCGTCCACCTTACGGAACACGGTACCCCAGGTGATATCCACGCCATAGTAGTGCATGGCAACCACGTTAGGGTCTGCAGCGCGCACGGAGAGGTACTGCTCCACGGTGCAGGCCGGAACCTGGATACCGCGCAGAACATCCGGATAGAACTTCATCCAGGGGCGGTCAATGCTGGGCTTGCCAGTCAACATCGCGTTTTCATTCATTGCAATTTCCTCCAAATGTCTTTCCCTTATAGTTGCAGGGAATTAAATTATCCAAATCAAATCACGCCAAACCTTTATGGCGCTTTCCCCTGCTGTGCACATCGTTGCACAGCGTCGCCGAACCATAATGCTATAATTATCTTCGGTGCTGAACATAGTATACCATTCCTGTTTACGGAAAGCACGAGAATCCCATGGCACAAATTTCCAGAAATTGATTCCGCATGATTCACTTTTTTCACATGGATTTTCACGCTTTGGCATGGAGTTTTCTTGCAATTTTATTTTTCTTGGTGCAACAAAAGCCCCAGCTGCCGCAGCAGCCAGGGCTTTATGTTTATGCGTATGTATGTTGTATTTTTAGATTTTGTTCATCCAGCTCTCTTGCAGTTCTTCCATTTCATCACTTTTGGCGCGGGTAATCAGATGGATTCCCTGCAGGACATGATGGATGTGCTCCGCAATGGCGTTGCGCTCTTTTGTCACGTTCTGGTCATCCAAATTCCAGACCTGATCAAAATATTCACTCAGGCGGTCTTCCATCACACTGTTGTTGGCCATTGCAATCCGGTTGATGGGGCAGTTGTTATCCAGCCGAAGATACGATGCAGCGCCAGAAAGAAACATATTGGGGTCCGCCACATACTGGAAATCGTTCACAATGCGGCCGCTGATCAAGCGGAATTCAAGTTTTTCACGCTGCTTGCAAAGCTGCAGCACATAGCTGATGCACCGGCTGCGCTGATCCGGGGTAAGGTTGACCTTGTAACTGAAAAAGTCCAGCTCGCCGGAAACCGCCATGGAGGAAAATGCAGCTTCATAAATCAGGATGCGGATGTTTGTTTCCTCCACCACACCTTTGGCAAGGTTGTGTACGCTACGCAGCTCCGCAGGGGTAGCACCCAAAAAATCTTTCAGCTCGGCCTCGTGGGCGGTCAGGATCTCTTCAAACAAGTCATCCGGCAGCAGAAGCTCATTCAGGTGGCCGAACATCCACCGCAGATTGGAGGCCAGCAGCGTGTGCATATAGTCGTACTGGCTGATCAGCTGGCGCATGCTGGTATCGCGGAAAAGCTGGTCATCCCGCACGCAGAGCTTGGAGAAGTTATCATACAGGCTTTCGCAGTTCTGCGGGTCCTCGGTGGCGGTAACGGCGGCGCAGCGGCTGTGGCTGACCAGCAGGCCGGTAATGGCAAAATCGCCCTTGACCACAAACACCGCGCGCCCGGCAGCCGCGGTGCTGCCAAACAGCTTGAAATGAATATGGCTGAAGTTGGTCAGCACGTTGATAATGAGCGCGGCATCATAGATGGGGTCCCATTTTTCGCGGCTGATATCGATCATCAGCTTGAAATAGACGTTATCATAGCTGCGCTGGTCCACCAGCTGGCCGTTTTGCAGGTTGGCAACTTTCAGGCGGTATTCGCGCGCCATTTCCATCAGATCCATCACAGCCACAATGTCCAGCTGGCTGACGCGGCGCAGCACGGGGTGCGCCATTTTGGTCAGGTATTGCAGCATGTTCAGCTCGGCCCAAAAGTCCGTATAGGGGCCAATGCGCGCCTCGCCGCTGTCCAGCTCCTCTTGCAAATAATCATATTCAGCAATCAGGTTATCATAAATGGCGGCTTTCAGGTCACTGGGGATGCTAACGCTGTATTCCCGCAGCAGCAGGTTACGGCCATCATCGGTGGCTTCATCCACCACGCAGGCACTGATGCCCTCCATCACGCGCTTTTCAGTCTTTTTGGCAGGCAGCATGCGGCCGCTGACCCATTTGCTGATATAGGAAACATCGTATTGCAGGCGCTTGGCCAAGGTATAGTTCTTGACCTCCGCAACTTCTAGCAAATGCTCCAGCAGAATGCTGAATCTATTTTTATCTTCCATTGCACCAAATCCTCTTCACCCATTTAGTTTGCACTTTTCCTTTATTTTATTATACAAGTTCCATATTTCGATTGCAAATTCAAATGATAACAGGTAAGGAAAAAATGAAGAAAATATATTAAAATTTTTCACAATTCGCGGCCGCATTCTTTGGCATTCATGCCAGTTTGTTGTTTTTTTGTTGTTTGAACTGACAAAGTTTGTTTGTTCTGCTTGTGATATCCTCCAAAAATTATACTTCGCGCGCCATATTTGCCAAATTTAGCCGCAGCTTTTTAGTAGGTTTTGCCCTTGCACCGGCCTGATGTGTTCGCCATGTTTTTGTGTGTTGCCTTTATTATGCGGGTAAGGTAAATTGCGATTTTTTAATCGTGTACTATTTCTAGCTTTCGGCGGGGTGGGGTCCCCCGCCCTACTGATTGTTTAAGGGTGTGCTGCCCATTATAATTTGTTCTGTAGGGAACGGTCTTGACCGTTCCGAGGCCTTGTCCGATTGGTCGTGATGGGATTTGTGGCAGGACAAGGTGCCTGCGGGCGCAGTGACTGTTCCAAGGCGTTGGATTCGATTGCTTTAGGTTTGCGGCAATGCCCCCCCTCAGGCCGCTTCGCGTCCAGCTCCCCTCCAGGGGAGCCACCACAATCATGGGGTTCCCCGCCCTACTGGCCCGGCAAATATTTCACTGAACCTATGCCCCAAAATACAAAAATGCCGCAGCAGACTGTTACATCTGCTGCGGCATTTCTATTTAGGGGTTAATGGGCTGGGTTACAGCTCATTGTTCCGGCTGTGGGATTACTGCCGAATGCCGGTGTTCTTATCGAAATGATAAGTGCGGCCATCGATGACTGCATCGCCCTTAGCCATGGTGCCATAGATCGGGTCGAAATAGTAACGCTTGTCAGCGCTCCAGCCCTTGATCATGTGGCCCTGTGCATCGTAACGGACCCACTTGCCGGTGCCATCGGGCCTATCAGCCCACTGGCCAGCTTCGGATTCCTGATAGACATCCTTGCTGGTGGCTTTCTTGCCCTGATCAACAGAGTCCAGCCAGTACCAAGCATCGGAAGCCGGGTCATAGATTTCCTTGCCGCGGCCATCCAGGCCCTGGCGAACGCCCTTTTCGTACCAGAAGTCAGCGCCTTTGATGGTCAGCCACTGGCCGTCCAGAGCGATACCGGTGTACTCGTCAAATGCGCAAGGTACACCGTCAATATCGCCTGCGCCCTTAGCCATAGCGCCGGTGATCAGGTCAAAGTAGTAGGTGCCCTTATCGGTCGTCTGCCAGCCCTTGACCATGTGGCCGTTCTCATCGTAACGGACCCACTTGCCGGTGCCATCGGGCTTATCAGCCCACTGGCCGGCGGCGGATTCCTGGTAAACGTCCTTGCTGACGGTCATTGCGCCGCCCTGGACAGCATCCAGCCAGTACCAGGCATCGGAATCGGGATCATAGATCTCTTTGCCGCGGCCGGTGGTACCCTGCTTCACGCCCTTTTCGTACCAGTACTTCTTGCCGTTTTCTTCAACCCAGCCGTTCTTCTCGCCGTACTTGGCGGTGTAGTCCTTGCCGTTGAAGGTGACAGCAGCGGTGGTAACGCCGCTGGTCTGCTTTACCGTTGCATCCACGAACTGTGCGCTTGCGCAGTTCTTATCGGTGCAGGTAAAGACAGCCATTGCGGTAATGGTGGTCTTTTCAGCAGCGCCGTGAGCGGTGCGCGTTTCGGGTTCAGTAGACGGTGCCTCAGTCGGCTCCGGCACAGCAGTCGGCTCCGGCACAGCAGTCGGCTCCGGCACAGCAGTCGGCTCTGCCGGCTTTGCGGTCGGAGTTGCGGTCGGAGTTGCGGTCGGAGTTGCAGTCGGAGTTGCAGTCGGAGTTGCAGTCGGAGTTGCAGTCGGAGTTGCAGTCGGAGTTGCGGTCGGAGTTGCAGTCAGTGCTTCAAACACAGCGCTAACGGTAACATCAGCGGCAGGCATCTTGAAGGTTGCTTTGCCATCGGTCAGGGTCAGCTTTTCGGTCTTTTTATCTTCGCCGATCTGATAGCTGTAGGTCAGGCTGTCAGCCTTGAGCTGGTAGTTATCAGCTGCCTTAACGGTAACGGTAACGTCGGTGCCTTCAACAGCTGCGGCCGGGTCTACGGTAACAGTGCCGTTCTCAGCAGGAGCTGCGGTAACCTTGTATTCCTTAACAAACTCTGCGCTGACGTTGACAGGGTAAGCAGGCATTGCAAAGGTGTAGGTGTTGGCTTCGGTGCCTTCTGCCACCTTAACGGTCTGCTCGTTGTTGTCAGCGTCTTTGTAAGTAACCTTCAGGCCATTTTCCTTCAGGGCATAACCGGCATCCGGGGTAACCTTAACAGTAACGGTCGCGCCCTCAGCAGCGGTGGCCGGGCTGATTTCCAACTTGCCGTTGGTGGTTTCCGCCTTATTAACCGCATAAGTCTTAGCGTTCTTTGCAACGCTGATGGTCACATCGCCGTCCGGCATGGTGAAGGTGTAAACCGTCTTCGCCTTTTCGGTGGTAGCCTGGGCTGCGGCTTCGTCCTGCGCTGCTTCCTGAACTTCAGTCAGAGCAACATCGGTATTGCCGTTCTTTGCGGTAACGGTAACGATATCGGTGCCTTCCTTTTCTACGGTCAGGGTAACGGTATCGTCCTTGATGTAGGTGTTGCTGGTGGTGCCCAGGGTCAGGGTAACGCCTGCAACTGCATCGGGCAGGGTAACGGTGTGGGGGGTGCTTTCGGTTGCGGTATGGCAATCAGAGCACAGGTACACATTGTTGCCAACGGACTTGGTTTCCAGCTCGTCCAGAGCCCAGGTATGGCCCTTGGGCAGTGCGCCGTCAGCGTACTTCTTTTCACCCTTGGTCAGGCCGTACTTGTTGGTGCGGGCCTGGGTGTAAGCGGGGGTATCACACCATGCTTCAACGGAAACATCGGTGGTTGCGCCGCTGCTCAGGTCGCTGACCATGTCGGACATCGGCATGGTTTCAACCAGGTTAGCGCACCACATGAACTCTTCGTTCTTGTTCTTCTCGTCAGAGCTGCCCATGTTCTGGTTGTAACTCGGGTTGTAGTTCCAGGACTCGGTCTTGTAGCTCTTACGGTTTGCATAAGAAGTGCCGGAGGCATCGGTCTTGACTTCTGCCTTGCCGTCCACCAGTTCCTTATAGGTGTTGGACAGGTTGGTGCCGACAGAAACGACCAGCTGATCCTTGGTGGTGTTGATGCCGGTGATCACAGTCTGGCCCTGCTGGGTGGTGGTAGCAAAGCTGTAGCTGTCACGCAGGGTCAGGCCCGCCAGAGGATGGTTCTTGAAGGTGCCCAGATACTTCACACTGCTGGTATCCTGGGCGCTATCCATGATAACCATGCTCATGCCGGGAAAGTGGGTATCGGGAACCATGTTGCCGTCCTTATCCTTGGTCAGCTTAATGCCGCCATAGACGGTGTTGTATTCCTTCACTTCTTCCACTGCGCCGGTGGTCGGGTCCATACGGTAGATGGCGTTGTTGACGTTGAAGTACAGCTTGCCATCATACAGTGCGGTAGAGTGTACCAGTGCGGGGTAGATCCGCTTTGCAGCAGCGTCTGCCAGGCACTCGGTGTTCAGGTTGTTTTCAACCTTGGTATGCTTATCTTTTGCACTGGTATCGATCTTATAGATGGTGCCAGCTTCGGCCAGAACCTTGGCATTGCTGTCGTCATCATTGAAGTTGCTGCTGGTTTCCTTCAGATCGTTGTAGTACATCAGGATGATATCAAACGGGTCATCCGTCTTGGTAAAGCTGCTCATGCTGAAGTTCATGCCGCCGGAGCTGCTGGAATCCTCTTTGCGGATATAGTAGTTCGCAGTACGCGGACGTGCTTCCAGAGTATCGGGGCCCTGGTTCTGCATCTTCTTCATGAACTGCTGCATCTGGGAGTTGTTACCAGAGCTGCCGGAACCAGAGTTGCCGTTGTTGCCGTTCTCGGACTGCTGGCGGCGCATGTTGTTGTACAGGTTCTGGTTGGTCGTGGTATCAACGTAATAGAAGTAATTATTGTCGAAGTAGATGGGGCTGCAGATAGAGGTGAACCAGGTATCCTCGTAGCAGGTATCGGTGTAACGGGTCTCGTTCTTGTTCTCCGCCTTGGTGTAAGAGTAATGCGGCTTGCCGTTGTTCAACACAACATTGCCGGCATCATCCTTATCGGGTTCCTTGTTTTTGGTGTAGGTGTAGCCATCGTACAGCGAGTCAATGTAATCATAGTACTTGCTGTAACGGCCTTCCAGACCGGAGGGAGAAACCAGGAAGTTGACATGGCGCATGTCGCCTGCGTTCTCAACGCGGGTCTGGGCCATGCACTCGGTGTTCACGTCGTCATAGCAGACGTCAACATAGTACCAGTTCTTGTTGGCTTCGCCGGTGGTCATCGTAGCAGAGTTGCTGTCGCCCTGCAGCTTGTTGACCTTGACTGCGTTGAAGTAGTGGACGTTGTTGAACATGCCGCCGCCGAACGCATTACCGGCAATACTGGTATCAGCAGTATCGCAGTAATACAGGATCTGGGCAAAGTCAACAACAGCGTTATCGCCTACTTCATCGGGGGTCTTCCAGGTGCCGTCTTCATTCTTATAGATGCTCTTGTTGTCAGGCAAATTCTGGACCATGTAGTTAAATGCAGATGCATAGCCCAGGCAGATGCAGCCATACTCAACGCCGGAAGCGCCGATCCCGCCGCCCAGCAGGGCACCGAAAGCAGTCATCTGGATGGGGTCGTTGTTGCCGCCGCCGGTGATATCGCCCATGGAGCCCATATCGAATTCTGCAACCTGGGAGATCCAGTCGTGCAGGACCAGCAGCTTGGTGACATAGTCAGCGCTGTCACCCAGCTTGGCAACCTGTGCCAGGCCTGCATCACGGATGGCTTTCAGAGCTTCGCCATAGGTCATAACGTAAGACATAAAGCCCTGCGGAAGGAACTGCAGCATAAATGCCATGGTGGTCGGCGGGACATCATCGTTCGGATCAATGCTGCACAATACCTTGATTGCGCCCATGGTGCCGGTGATGCTGCCATCCTCGCCCTGCTTCTGAACGCCCTTGGAGGTCCAGAACGGAGCAGCCACGCCGAAGTACTCTGCTTCGTCCTGGTTGAACTGCGACAGCTGGAAGTAGTAGTAGTTCATCTGCGCAGTCGAGACATCGTAAGTATTGGTGACCTGGTTGCCCTGGTCGTCCACATACACGGCAGTCTTCTGGCTGTCGTACAGCAGCAGGCTGTTCTTGCCCTTGTTGTCGCCGCTCTGATAGGTGAAGTTCACCTTGCTTGCGTCAACCGGGTTGTTCTGCATATCGTACCAGTTGCCGCCATCCATTGCGGACACCAGGGTAACGCCGACGCCGCCGGAGGTGGTATCCAGGGTCGGGGTGCCGCCCACGTTGATGTAGACGGAATTGTTATTCTGGTCTACCACAACGCTGACCGGCATGGTCATTACCGGCTGGGTTTTGATTTCTTCGCCGCAGACAGCGCACTTGAAGGTGACGCTGGTGCATTCCCAGTCAATGGTAACGGGAGCGCCGGCAGAAATTTTGCCGGTTTCGCTGTCATAGAACAGCTGGGCGTTGCTGTAGTCATCGGCCAGCTTGCCCTCGACCTTCTTCATTTCCCAGTTGAAGGTAGCAACAAAGTTGCCATCTGCATCCTTGGGCACGACATGGCTCTGGCAGGGCAGGGCGGCAATGTCGTCGGTGCGGGTGGTGGGTTCCTTGTATTCCTTCTTAAGCGGGCTCTTGTCAGCGGGCACGCTGGCAGAGTAAACGGTCTTGCCGGCAACGCCGGGCTTTGCCTCGGTGGTATCCTTGGTTACGGTGCCTTCTACCTTCTGGTAGGCATCGCCCTTTTCACAGGTATACACAGCGGTGTAAGCCCAGCCGTCATCGGTCTTGGTCCAGTAACCATCGGGGGTTTCCTTCCAGGTATGGGTGTGGCCATCCTCCGGGTTGGTGTCATTCCAGTACCATTTCGGCTCGCCATAGGTATGGCCGTCTGCAGCGGCGCTGGCAGCAAAGGTATCGGAGTTTTCAGCAACGTAAGCCTGTGCGTAGCTGTCAGCCTGCTGCGCAATCACTTCATCATCGCTGTTGGTCATGGACTCCATCGCAGAGGTCATGCCGGAGCTGCCGGTAAAGGTAACGGCGGTCACAACGCCTGCGGCGTTCGTCTCATAGCCCAGGTCGGTAACGGCGCTGGACAGATGATACGTTTTGATGGTGGCAGCCATCACCGATGCCATCTCGTCCTTGTTCAGGCCATAGGCTTCAGTGTTGATCTTGCCGGCTGCGGCGTTGGCGTACATGGCATCGGCCAGTGCATTTTCCAACGCTGCAAGGCTCATGCCCGCCTTGCTCTGTGCAGTCGCTTCCAGCTTGGCATCGTCCTGCTCCAGTTCATGCACTTCGCCCTGGGCAGCCAGCGTTTGGGCTGTCTGCTTGATCAGGTCTGCGGTGCTGGTGAACTTGGGCAGGGACTGCACAGCGCTGGCCGCGCTTGCTGCGCTAGCTGCAACAGACTGCGCTACCGAAGAATCAATCTTGGTAGTTTCGGCTGCTGCGGGAAGCGCCACGCTCTGGGCAACCATGGCTGCTGCCAGCACGGATGCACCAAAACGCTGAAGGTTTTTCTTCATAGTTTTATCCTCCCTTAAGTGTTACTACTTTCCCCTTTTGTGTGAAAAGTGGTACGGCAGATGTGCGGCACTTTGCAGGTGTTGATTGCAAAACGCCTGGTTGTGCTCCCCTCGGTCTGGCGATCCCTTGCCGGGCTGCGGCCTGCTTTTGGGGCTTTTGGCCCCGGCACAGCGGCTGACAAAACGTTGTACCGGCTGCATGCCTTGATCCCGCAAATGATAACCTTTCCGACACATCTAGGTATATACATTATATCACAGTTGCCAGAATTTGCATAGTTCATTAGAGCGGTTTCTATGTAAATTTTTGTCCTTGAATCAACTGAAACCTGTTTTCGCACATTATTTGCGCTGCGGTGCGGTGACCCTTTGGCGGTATTTATTAACATTTTTGAATGGTTTATTCCTGCTTTTATCAAATGATTAAACATTTACCCCGATAATGTTCTTTGCAATCTCTTAATACAATCACCCGGTATTGCGATCGCGCATTTTTTGCCATTTCGGTTTGGCTTGTTGCTGAGAGATTTGGCAGAGATTGGAGGAAACTTGAAGGGAAAATTGGAGGTTGAGAATTGCCCATTATAAATTGTACTGTAGAGAGCGTTCCTGACCGTTCCGAAAACTTAGGGATAGATCAACCCTTGCCCTTTAAACGCGACCTGAAATACACATTCCCAAGGTAGGGCGGTGTGGGTGCCCCCTCCTGCTCCACTTTTTCAAAGTTCCGAATGGTGTCCTCTCCCCTATCTACAATTCCTGATGTTTTCATGATGCCTTCCTTGGTCTTCCACACCCGGCCTTTGCCCCCTCCCCGCCCCATAAGTCGTACACAACAAAAAGGCCCCTGCCTTAACAGCAGGAGCCTTGAAAGCTATATCACAAGCCGAAAATTACTTCTCGATCTTGGAAACAACGCCGGAACCAACAGTGTGGCCGCCTTCGCGGATAGCGAAACGCATGCCTTCTTCCATGGCAACCGGGGTGATCAGCTCAACGTGCATATCAACGTTGTCGCCGGGCATGCACATCTCAGTGCCTTCGGGCAGGGTGATGATGCCGGTAACGTCGGTGGTACGGAAGTAGAACTGAGGACGATAGTTGTTGAAGAACGGGGTATGACGGCCGCCTTCTTCCTTCTTCAGGACGTAAACATGGCCATCGAAAGTGGTGTGGGGATGAACAGAGCCGGGAACAGCCAGAACCTGGCCACGCTCGATCTGGTCACGGTCAATACCACGCAGCAGAGCGCCGATGTTGTCGCCAGCCTGAGCGAACTCGAGGCTCTTGCGGAACATTTCCAGACCAGTGATGGTGGTGGTCAGCTTCTCTTCCTTCAGACCAACGATTTCCATCTGATCGCCAACATGAGCAGTACCACGCTCAACACGACCGGTAGCAACGGTGCCACGGCCGGAGATGGTCATAACGTCCTCAACGGGCATCAGGAACGGCTTATCAGCAGCACGGTCCGGGGTCGGGATGTAGCTGTCAACAGCGTCCATCAGCTCCCAAATGCACTTGTATTCCGGAGCATCGGGATCCTTGGAAGTGCTCTCCAGAGCCTTCAGAGCGGAACCACGAATGATCGGGGTGTTGTCGCCATCGAAATCCTGGCTGTCCAGCAGTTCGCGAACTTCCATTTCGACCAGGTCGAGCAGCTCTTCGTCGTCAACCATATCGCACTTGTTCAGGAACACAACGATCTTGGGCACGCCAACCTGACGAGCCAGCAGGATGTGCTCACGGGTCTGCGGCATCGGGCCATCGGTTGCAGCAACAACCAGGATAGCGCCGTCCATCTGAGCAGCACCGGTGATCATGTTCTTGATGTAGTCAGCATGGCCCGGGCAGTCAACGTGGGCATAGTGACGCTTCGCGGTGTGGTACTCAACATGAGCGGTGTTGATCGTGATACCACGAGCCTTCTCTTCAGGAGCCTTATCGATGCTGGAGTAATCCATGAAATCGGCGTCGCCCTTCAGAGCCAGAACCTTGGTGATAGCGGCAGTCAGAGTGGTCTTGCCGTGGTCAACGTGACCGATGGTACCGATGTTGACATGCTCCAAAGAGCGGTCAAATTTTTCCTTTTCAGCCATTGGAAGTATCCTCCTTTAATTCAAACAGATAAAATAGCCTGTTATAAGGCTATCATACTAGATTTTTCAAGAAAAATCAAGTATTTTGCGCGAATTTGTGCAGAATCAGCCCTTATTGCGCTCGGTCATGATCTTATCTGCAACACTCTTGGGAACCTGCTGGTAATCAGCCGGCTCCATGGAGTACTGGCCACGGCCCTGGGTCTTGGAACGCAGGTCAGTAGCGTAACCGAACATCTCGGACAGAGGAACCATAGCGGTGACACGGGCAGTGCCATCGGTGGATTCCTGGTTCTGGATCGCGCCGCGGCGGCTGTTCAAGTCGCCAATGACGTTGCCCATATACTCGTCAGGAACAACAACGTCAACCTTCATGATGGGCTCCATAATGACGGGGTCAGCCTTCTTCATAGCATCCTTGAATGCCATGGAACCGGCGATGGAGAACGCCATTTCAGAGGAGTCAACTTCATGATAGGAGCCGTCCCACAGAGTGACCTTGACATCCACGACGGGATAGCCAGCCAGAATGCCGGACTTCATCGCGCCCTGGATACCGTTGTCAACAGCGGGGATGTATTCCTTCGGGATAGCGCCGCCAACAATACCGTTGACAAACTCATAACCCTTACCCGGGTTGGGCTCAATCTTGATCTTAACGTGACCATACTGGCCCTTACCACCGGACTGACGTGCGTACTTGGTTTCCTGGTTAGCATCCTTGCGGATGGTTTCACGGTAGGCAACCTGAGGTGCGCCAACGTTAGCTTCGACCTTAAACTCGCGGAGCAGACGGTCCACGATGATTTCCAGGTGGAGCTCGCCCATGCCGGCGATGATGGTCTGACCGGTTTCTTCATCGGTCCAGGTACGGAAAGTCGGGTCCTCTTCAGCCAGCTTAGACAGGGCAATACCCATCTTTTCGCTGCCAGCCTTGGTCTTGGGCTCGATGGCAACGCGGATAACCGGCTCGGGGAAGTTCATGGACTCGAGGATGATGGGATGCTTCTCATCGCACAGGGTATCACCAGTGGTGGTGTTCTTCAGACCAACAGCAGCGGCGATATCGCCAGCGTAGCAGATGTCGATATCCTTACGGTTGTTTGCATGCATCTGCAGGATACGGCCGATACGCTCGTCCTGATCCTTAACAGAGTTGTAAACAGTGGTGCCAGCCTCAACGGTACCAGAGTACACGCGGAAGAAGCACAGCTTACCGACATACGGGTCAGTCATAATCTTGAATGCCAGTGCAGAGAACGGCTGATCATCGGAAGAAGTGCGATCTTCTTCCTCGCCAGTCTCCGGGTTGGTGCCCTTGATGGCCGCAACGTCGGTCGGAGCAGGCATATAATCAACGATTGCATCCAACAGTTTCTGAACGCCACGGTTCTTGTAAGAAGAGCCGCAGACAACAGGAACGATCTCGTTGGAAATAGTAGCCTTACGCAGAGCAGCCTTGATTTCTCCCTTGGTCAGCTCTTCGCCGTCCAGGTACTTCATCATCAGCTCTTCGTCGGTCTCAGCAACAGCTTCGATCAGCTTGTCATGATATTCCTGAGCCTGTTCTTTCAGGTCTTCAGGAATTTCCTCAACGCGCACATCATTGCCCATATCATCATAGTAGATATCGGCGTTCATGTCGATCAGATCGATGATGCCGCGGAAAGTGTCTTCCTGGCCGACAGGCAGCTGGATAGGCACACCGTTGGCATGCAGACGATCATGCATCATCTGTACGCAGCGGAAGAAGTCAGCACCCATGGTATCCATCTTGTTGACGTAAACCATGCGGGGAACCTTGTACTCGTCAGCCTGGCGCCAAACGGTTTCAGACTGAGGCTCAACGCCACCCTTTGCGGCCAGAACGGTAACAGAACCGTCCAGAACACGCAGAGAACGCTGAACTTCAACAGTAAAGTCAACGTGGCCCGGGGTGTCGATGATGTTGATACGATGACGGTTCTTTTTGAACAGAGCCGGATCGTGCTGGGTCTCGGTGTGGCTCCAGTAGCAGGTGGTTGCAGCGGAAGTGATGGTAATACCACGTTCCTGTTCCTGCTCCATCCAGTCCATCGTAGCAGCGCCGTCATGAACTTCGCCGATCTTATGGTTAATACCGGTGTAGTACAGAATGCGCTCGGTGGTGGTGGTCTTGCCTGCGTCGATGTGGGCCATGATACCGATATTTCGGGTCATTTGCAGGGATACGTCTCTCGGCGTTGCCATGGCTTAAACCTCCTCAGTAAGCAGATCAATAACGGTAATGCGCGAAAGCCTTGTTGGCTTCTGCCATCTTGTGGGTATCTTCGCGCTTCTTGACGGCGCCGCCAACGTTGTTGGTAGCGTCAATGATCTCGGCGGCCAGGCGAGCGGACATGGTCTTTTCACCACGGCTGCGGCTGTACAGAGTCAGCCAGCGCAGGCCGAGGGTCTCGCGGCGGGCGGGGCTGACCTCCAGAGGAACCTGGTAGGTGGAGCCGCCGACACGGCGGGCCTTAACTTCGAGGCTGGGCATGATGTTTTCCATGGCCTTCTCGAACATTTCGAGAGGATCGTTGCCGGTCTTCTCTTTGACAGTCTCAAAAGCTTCGTAAACGATCTTCTGAGCGACGCCCTTCTTGCCATCCAGCATGATGCTGTTGACCAGACGGGTGACGAGCTTGGAATTGTAAATAGGATCAGCCAGAACTTCGCGCTTTGCGATTTTACCTCTTCTGGGCATCTTTCTTCCCTCCTTCACATTAATGATATCATCGGTACTCGAAAGTTAAAGAAAACTCCCGTTATGCCACAAAAGGGTCAGCTGACCATTTTATGGCGAAAAGATGTTTCCTTACTTCTTGGCACCGGCCTTGGGACGCTTTGCGCCGTATTTGCTGCGAGCCTGGTTACGGTTTGCAACACCCTGAGTATCCAGAGTACCACGGATGATGTGGTAACGGACACCGGGCAGGTCCTTAACACGACCGCCACGGATCAGGACAACGCTGTGCTCCTGCAGGTTATGGCCGATACCAGGAATGTAGGAGGTGACCTCGATACCATTCGTCAGGCGGACACGGGCAACTTTACGCAGAGCAGAGTTGGGCTTTTTGGGGGTCATGGTACGAACAGCGGTGCAAACACCACGCTTCTGGGGGCTGTTCATGGTGGTGTACTGCTTCTTCTGGGAGTTGTAGCTCTTCTGAAGGGCAGGAGCAGTGCTCTTGGTTACCAGGACCTCACGGCCTTTGCGTACGAGCTGGTTAAAAGTAGGCATTTCTTTTCTCCTTTCTTGATTATTCCGCGCAGTTTTTTGCGGGGGTTGTGCTTCCATTTTGGCCGCACTTGACCCCTTAACTCACGCATTTATTATAATAGCGGATAAACCACGCTGTGTCAAGAGTATTCACAAAAAATATTTCAAATAATCGTGCAAGATGCTGATTTTCTGCACTGGGGGTTCTAATTGTGTGCTTAAGATGTATCTGAAAACAAAGAATCAGATACACCCTCGGACTTTCCCCTGCTTATTTTGCAGCTTCCAGCTGTGCCACGCAGGCTTCGGCTTCGTCCAGAATGCGGCCGAACTTATCCAGGGCAGCATCCACCGGGGCGGGTGTGGTCAGGTCCACACCGGCATGGCGCAGCTCATCCAGCGGGTAAGCGCTGCCGCCCATGTGCAGGAACTCCAGGTACTTCTTAACAGCCGGTTCGCCGTTCTTCAGGATGCCCTCGGACAATGCCACGGCAGTGGAATAGCCGGTTGCATACTTATAAACATAGAACGGGCGGTAGAAGTGCGGGATGCGTGCCCACTCGTACTGTACTTCGTCATCCACAACCAGCTCCGGTCCAAAGTAGTCCACAATGAGCTTCTTGTACAGATTGTTCAGGGCGGCGGGATTCAGGGCTTCGCCGCGCTCGGCCATGGCGTGGGCATCGCGCTCAAACTCGGCAAACATCGTCTGGCGGTAGACGGTTCCCTTGAAATTTTCGAGGTACTGATTCAGCAGGGCCAGGCGGGTTGCGGGATCCTGGTTCTTTTCTGCCAGCAGGTGCTCAATGAGCAGGTTCTCGTTGACGGTGGAAGCGACCTCTGCGACAAACAGGGTATAGTCGGCATACTGGGCAGGCTGGGTATGGCGGCTGAACCAGCTGTGCATGCTGTGGCCCATCTCATGCGCAATGGTGGAAACGCTGTCCAGCGTACCGGTAAAGTTGCACATGATATAGGGGTTGGAATCATAGCTGCCGCCGGAGTAAGCGCCGCCGCTCTTGCCCTTGTTGGGGAACACATCGATCCAGCGCTCGGCAAAGCCCTTGCGAACGATGGTGCCGTACTCTTCGCCCAGCGGTGCAACGGCATCCAGAACCATCTGCTTGGCCTGGTCATAGGTGTAATGGGCGCTGACGCCCTTGGTCAGCGGGGCGTACACATCATAGTAGTGCAGCTCGTCCACACCCAGGATGCGCTTGCGCAGAGCAACATAGCGGTACATATCCGGCAGGTGCTTACGCACAGTAGCCACCAGGTTATCATAGACCTGGCCGGGCACGTTCTCCCCTGCCATGGACATGGCGCGGGAAGATTCATAATGACGGACGGAGGCTTCGGCGGTAGCGGTCTTGACAGCGCCGGAGTAAGAGGCAGCCAGCGTGTTGATGTGCTGGCGGAAGCTCTTGTAGTAGCTTTCAAAGGCATTCTTGCGCAGCACGCGGTCATTGGAGGTTTGCAGCAGGATGTAGTTGGAAGCGGTCAGCTCCACATCGTTGCCCTCGCCATCCTTGACGGAATCGAACACCATGTCGGCGTCTTCCAGGTTATCGGCAACATTTTTCGGGGTGCCGAATGCCTCACCGAAAGCAGCCAGCAGCTTTTCTTCCGGGGCGGTCAGGGTGTGAGGCTTTGCACGCAGCAGGTCTTCCAGAGCAAAACGATAGGGGGCAACCTGCTCGTCAGCCATGATGGCATCCAGGGTTTCCTGCGGCAGTGCCAGGATTTCCGGCTGAGCATAGGCGATGGTACCGACAGCCTTTACATATTTGGCGGTAGCGCGGGCATCCATGCTCTGGGCGTCATCAGCACGGGTATCCTCGCTCAGACGCAGGCTGGTGTAGACAGCCAGGTTTTCCAGTTCACGGAACACGCCGATTTCTGCATCATAAAATTCACGAATGCTGGCAGCGTTGTTCAGCTTGCCCTCCCAGGCAGCCAAAGCTTCAATTCTGGGGTCAATGGCGGCAAAAGCCTTTTCCCATTCCGCATCGCTGGCGTACATTTTGGTCAGGTCCCACTGGTACTGCGGGTCCATCTCTTTGCGTTCTTTCAATGCTTCCGACATGGCGGATTCTCCTTTTCTATATGGCGTCTTTCTGAGCCAGTCAGGGAAGCGTTCTCCCCTGCCCTCCATGCAGGCACCATTCATCCTGCACAGACAAACCCAGTATAAAAGTATTATACACCAAATGTTAGAAAAAACAAATCCGTTTTTATTTAACAAAAAGCCTGCGCAGAAACAGTGTTTATGCACGGTTCCTGCACAGGCTCATTTCTCTAACTTTCTTTATTTGTCATTTGCCCGGCTTTCCAGCAGGCTTCTTACTTCTCCTGCCAACGCTTCGCTTCCATTTGTCGTAAAGATACATTCAGACTGCTCTTTCCCGATTCTGAAAAACACCTGATAGTCCTTATTTCCGCAGAACGTCAGCACATCCAGCATGGGCTCGCTCTCTCCTGCCTGATAAGTAACCCAGAAGCGCAGCCGCAATGGATTGGGGGTGATTTTTCCCGCCTGTTCATTGGTCACGCCATTGCGGCAGACAAGATATACCGTTGCGGCCCCCTGACTTGCTGGTAAATCCACCTGCTGCATATAGACACCGCTGCCCATTGTTTCACAATGCTGCATCCATGCGGCAACTGTGGGGTATTGCTGCCATACATCTTGTGGTACGTTCCACATCACTGTACTTTGGTAGTTTGCAGATGCCACAAAAGCAATGCACCATAAAAGTACCGCCAGCAGTGTTGCTGCCGCTAAATACAGGACCCGCCTTGCTGCTGCTTTTGCAGCAGTTGCAGCGCCGCTTTTTCCCGCCGCTATAAAAAAGAGTCCGCTTATTGAAATGAACAGAAGTATCAACAATCCAATTGCCGCGCCAAGCCCAACAAATTGCAGAGCAAGCCCTAGCAAAATTGCCATTACCGCAATCAGTACCCACGTTTGTTTTGCTGTCAGGCTTCCGGCCGTTTCTGCCTTTTCCTGTACATCTGGTTCTCTTGTTTCTGTCTTTTCTTCCAAAGCAGCCTCTTCCGGCGGGATACCCAACAGTTCTCGGAGCATAAACAGGTTGGCTGTGCCGGGCAGAGCTTTCCCCGTCTCCCTTAATTAAAGATATTGTTGGGTAAAAAAGAAAGGTCAGTCGATTTTGCCGATGAAGCGGTAGTAGATTTCTACTTCCTGCTCACGGCTTCCGTCCTCGCCCTTGACAGCTTCGTGGA
>OJJI01000157.1_pt1 | contig 23579 bp, 17 predicted proteins | sample 1596201 | NCBI WGS metagenome assembly OJJI01 (sample SAMEA4350158, study PRJEB24818) | metagenome | biome: human; feature: gut; material: faeces | place: Denmark | collected 2013-09 | reverse complement strand
GTTATTTTACTTACTATTGATATACTTCTTGTTTTTTTTTTTTTTTTTTTTCAAGCAGAAGACGGCATACGAGATCATGCCTAGTCTCGTGGGCTCGGAGATGTGTATAAGAGACAGGTATTTAAGGCAATACCGCACAATTCCCGCCTGACGGCTTAAGCACCGCTCCGGCAGCTGCGGCACGGCATCTGCGTTGCCAAAATGCTCGATAAGACATCCACTGCGCTTTTGGCTTGGCATCTGCCGCACCTCGCTCGCCGTATCGGCACTTAGAATTATGCGGTATTGCCTTAAGATCATGTTGAGAAGGGAGCGTGCTTGTTTGCAAAAGCTCAAAAAAATTTTCAGCCGCCAGAACGGGTTGGTCCTGCTGCTGGTTCTGGTGGAATTTATGGTGTTGGCGCTGCGTTTTGTGGGGGATTTCCGCACAGGCGGCATGATTGATATTACGCCGGACCTGATCATTCCCTACGCGGAGGAATGTACCAATGATGACCGCGGCGCCCGCGTGGAAAACTTTACCGGCCTGTTTGCCACCACCCGCTGGATCGACCTGCCGCGCGGCAGCTACCAGGTTTGCATCAACTATGTGAATGACGGCGAGGACGGCGAGGTCAGCTTTCTGGATGAGATCATGCCCACCGCGCAGTACGATGCCGCCAAGCTGCCCGCTGAGCGCACCCGCACGGTGTTCAGCCTGTGGATGCCCTACGGCTGCGAAACCGCACAGCTGCAGTTTACCGCGGACTGCGGCAAAAACCAGGTCATCTATATTACCGGCGCACAGATCGTACCCACCCACGCGTGGGCGTATGTGCGGCTGCTGACGGGGCTTGTGTTCTGCGCCGTACTGGACTGGGTGATCCTGTTGCTGACCCGCCGGGTCAAATTTCCCATCCATACCCTGCGCGGGCGGTATATCGCCATGGCGCTGGTGGGCATCGGCGTGTTTGCCTGCCTGCCGCTGGGGCTCGGCTACCTGACGTACGGGCACGACCTTTCCATCCACCTTTCCCGCATTGAGGGGCTGAAAGCCGGGCTGCTGGCCGGGCAGTTCCCCGTGCGCATGGACCCGGCCATCATCAACGAAAAAGGCTATCCGTTCAGCCTGATGTACTCCGATGTGTTCCTGTACCCGGCTGCGGTGCTGCGCATTCTGGGTTTCAGCCTGCAAACCAGCTACAAAGTTTACGTTGCATCCATCACAGCGGCCACCGTGGGCATTACGTTTTATGCCCTGCGCAGAATGTTCCGCAGCGATTGTGCCGCGCTGCTTGGCACCGCGTTGTACACCCTTTCGTTCTACCGGCTGACCAACGTGTTTGTGCGCGCTGCAGTGGGCGAATATACCGCCATGGCGTTCCTGCCGCTGGTCGTGTACGGGCTGTGGCGGATTTATTGCCAATCCCCTGCCGATGGCAAAAAGGCCGAGCCCTGGTGCTGGCTGCCCTTTGCCCTGGGTTTTACCGGCCTGCTGCAGAGCCATCTGCTGACAACCGAACTTGCGGTGTTCTTTACCGCCGCCTTCTGCCTGCTGTATTTCAAAAAGACCTTCACCCGCCCGGTGCTGCCCGCTCTGTGCAAAGCCGCCGGGGCCGCCATTGTGTGGAACCTGTGGTTTATGGTGCCGCTGCTGCAATACATGGTGCAGGGGGTGTGCCGCATCAGCGGCAAGTATGATGCCGCCTACCTGTACGACAGCTCCGTTTACCTGGGCCAGATGTTTTTGATGTTCGGCCAGAGCAGCGGCGTGGCGGAGAGCATCCAGAGCGGCATTGCGGGCGAAATGCCGCAGACGCTGGGCCTGGCACTGGCCGCGGGTGCATTCTTCTTCCTGCTGGCTGTGCTGGACCCCGCCGTGCGCAAAAGCAGCCGCGATGCCGCGCGCATTGGCAGCCTGACACTGGGCTTTGGCCTGCTGGCCGCCTGGTGCGCCAGCGACCTTTGCCCCTGGTACGCGCTGTTCCGTTGCGAACCATTGCAGGCGCTGAGCAAGACTCTGGGGAAGCTGCAGTTTGCCTGGCGGTTCTTCACCCCGGCCACCATGCTGCTGGTCGTGTGCGCCTGCTGTGCGGTGGTGCTGTACCGCAAAGTCCGGCCCGAAGCCGCCAAGGCAATGGCCGCCGCCCTGCTGGCGCTGACCATCATCCCCGCCGGGTACCTGATGTATGACAAATGCACCACCAGCGAAGCCGTTACCTACGTGAGCCTTGCCGCGGTGGATGACCTGCCCGGTCAGGTGGGTGGCGGCGAATACCTGCCCACCGAGGACACCACCACCGATGACAGTGTCTGGGGCCGCCTGACCCCCGAAGCGGACGACGGCGTAGAGTTGACAGAGTACACCAAAAACGGCCTGACCATTCAGCTGGCGGCGCAGAACACCGGCGATACCGAAGCATCCATCCGGCTGCCGCTATTCTACTACCCCGGCTACCATATAACCGCTGCGGACGGAGCCGCACTGACCCACAAGAACGGTTACCTGACCGTTACCCTGGCTCCCGGCTGGCAGGGCAGCGTACAGGTGCGCTGGACTGGAAAGTGGTTCTGGCGCGCGGCAGACTGCATCAGCCTGCTGGGCATTGCAGCCACTGTTGTGCTGTACCGCAAAAGCCAAAAGAACGCAGCACACGTTTAAGGCAATACCGGGCTTGTCACCCCCAAGCGGGGTTGGCGGCCCGGTTTATTTTATTAGGCCGCATTGGGGGTTGGATGGTTCCATCCCCCAATACAAGCATTTTTCCTAAAACATCAAGGCAAACGCCAATCCGGTTTGTCATTTCTGCCAGTTGCTTTTTTTGCGTTTGGCCCGTATAATAAGCACATAAACAGCAAGGGCGCTGCGAACACAAATCCTGTTCGCAGTGCCTTTTGTTTTATAAAAAGTCCGACTTATTTGCGTGATGATACCACAGAGGAAAAGGAGTTCGGTAAGTATGGCAGCAACCGTTATGGAACTGTACGGCAGCAAAGTCTTCAACGAGCACGAAATGCGTGAGCGTCTGCCCAGCTCGACCTACAAGAGCCTGAAGGCAACCATTGAAAAGGGTCAGGCCCTTGACCTGGAAGTAGCCAATGTTGTGGCCAGCGTGATGAAGCGCTGGGCGATTGAACAGGGTGCTACCCATTACACCCACTGGTTCCAGCCCCTGACCGGCATCACCAGTGAAAAGCACGATGGTTTTGTCAGCCCCCAGCCGGACGGCACCGCCATCATGGAGTTTTCCGGCAAGGAGCTCATCAAAGGCGAACCAGATGCTTCCTCCTTCCCTTCCGGCGGCCTGCGCGCCACCTGTGAAGCCCGCGGCTACACCGCATGGGACCCCACCAGCTATGCTTTTGTAAAAGATGACGTGCTGTGCATCCCCACTGCATTCTGCTCTTACACCGGCGAAGCACTGGATAAAAAGACCCCCCTGCTGCGTTCCATGCAGGCCATCAGCGACCAGGCCTGCAAGGTACTGCACCTGTTCGGCAAGGATGTTGAGCGCGTTGCCACCACCGTTGGCCCGGAGCAGGAGTACTTCCTGATCCGCAAAGAGGATTACAACAAGCGCCTGGACCTGGTTTTGACCGGCCGCACCCTGTTTGGCTCTGCACCGTCCAAGGGCCAGGAACTGGAAGAGCACTACTTTGGTGTGATCCGCCCCATTGTCTCCGACTTTATGAAGGATCTGGACACCGAGCTGTGGAAGCTGGGCATCCCCGCAAAGACCAAGCACAACGAAGTTGCCCCCTGCCAGCATGAGCTCGCCCCCATTTACGATACCACCAACGTTGCCATCGACCACAACCTTCTGACCATGGAAATGATGAAGAAGATTGCCGATAAGCACGGCTTGGTCTGCCTGCAGCACGAAAAGCCGTTCGAGGGCGTTAACGGTTCCGGCAAGCACAACAACTGGTCCCTCAGCACCAAGAGCGAAAACCTGCTGGATCCCGGCGATACCCCGATGGAAAACCTGCAGTTCATGGTCTTCCTGAGCGCCGTCATCAAGGCAGTCGATGAATACGCTGACCTGCTGCGTACCTCTGTTGCCACCCCCGGCAATGACCACCGCCTGGGCGCTAACGAGGCACCCCCGGCCATCATCTCCATCTTTGTCGGCGAAGAGCTGGAAGCTGTTATCGATGCTGTCTGCACCGACAGCCCCTATGCCGGCCCTGTTAAGATGAAGATGGACCTTGGCGTTGATGTTCTGCCCAAGTTCAGCAAGGACACCACCGACCGTAACCGTACTTCTCCGTTCGCCTTTACCGGCAACAAGTTCGAGTTCCGTATGCCCGGTTCCGCTGAGAACCTGAGCGATGCCAACACCATCCTGAACACTGCTGTTGCCAAAGAGCTGAAGCAGTTTGTTGCCGATGTGGAGGGCGCTGCTGACTTTGAGTGCGCTGCCGCCGCCTGGGTCAAGAAGACCCTGAACGACCACCGCCGTGTGATCTTCAACGGCAACGGTTATTCCGAAGCCTGGGAAGCTGAGGCTGCCCGCCGTGGCCTGCCCAACCGCAAGTGCACCCCCGATGCCATGGTCGCCCTGAAGGAAGAGAAGAACATCTCCCTGATGGAAGAGTTCGGCGTTCTGACCAAGACCGAAATGCTGAGCCGTTACGAAGTTGAGATGGAGCACTACTCCAAGATTATCAACATCGAAGCCCGCACCATGCTCAAGATCGCATCCAAGCAGCTGATTCCTGCCGCCACCAGCTATATGGGCGAAGTTGCCAGCACCGCCGCAGCCAAGATCGCTGCTGTGGAAGGCATCTCCACCAAGTCCGAAGCAAAGCTGTTGACTGCACTTTCCAAATACACTGACGAGATGTCTGATGCAACCGACGCTCTGAAGGCTGTGACCGATAAGGTCAGCGCCCTGGACGATGAGACCGCTAAGGCTCATGCTTTCCATGATGAGGTTCTGCCCGCCATGGATACCCTGCGCGCCGCCGCTGACGCTGCTGAAGAGCTTGTCGATGAGGATTACTGGCCGCTGCCGTGCTACAGCCGTATGCTGTTTTACACTGAGTAAGCAGTGACCCAAAAAGCCCCCGGCAGCAAGGGTTTGTGCTTTGCACAAAATGCCGGGCACGGCTTTTTAACACGCCATTCTCCTTTTCCTATTTCTTACACCAGCTCGAAAGGCCCGCCGCGAGGTGGGCCTTTCGAGTTTAGGTAGGAGTCAGTTGAAAGTGAGGAGTTAGGAGTTTATTGGGTTCAATGCTGAATAAACTCCCGGCACTCGTCCCGCCCTATCGACCATACCGGAACTTTGCTCCATATGCTATAATGGGATTAACCAAAAGGCAACGGGTGCACAATGTGCGCCCCTACGGAATTTCTAATTGCTAATTCCTAATTGCATCAACTCCTCACTCCTACCTCCTAACTACTCTCCCCTCTCTGCCAACTATGTGGCTCAAACATTGGAGGATTCCACCATGAAGCATACTGCACAGGATATCCTGAACTATGTCGAAGATAACGACGTAAAATTTGTACGTCTGGCGTTCTGCGATATTTTCGGCAATCAAAAAAACATCTCTGTCTTTGCCGGGGACCTTCCCTATGCCTTCGAGCAGGGTGTCTGCTTTGACGGCAGCTCCATTGCCGGGTTTATGAACACTGAGGAGAGTGACCTTGTGCTTTGGCCGGACCCGGACACAATGACCATTCTGCCCTGGCGCCCCACCGAGGGCCGTGTAATGCGCATGTACTGCGATATCACCCTGCCCAATGGCCGCCCCTTTGCCGGCAACAGCCGCGGGTACCTGCAATCGGTGGTCAAGCGCGCCAAGGCCATGGGCCTGCGCTGCGATGTGGGCTGCGAATGTGAGTTCTATCTGTTCCAGACCGACGAGCACGGCAACCCCACCCGCATCCCGATGGACCACGGCGGCTACTTTGACATTGCCCCTCTGGACAAGGCCGAGAACATCCGCCGCGAAATCTGCTTTGCCATGGAGGATATGGGCCTGCGCCCCCAGCACAGCCACCACGAAAGCGGCTTTGGCCAGAACGAAGTGGACTTTATGTATTCCACCGCGCTCAAATCGGCCGATAACCTGAACACCTTCAAAAGCACCGTCAAAGCTATTGCGGACCGCAACGGCCTGTTTGCCAGCTTTATGCCCAAGCCCATGCAGGACCAGGCCGGCAGCGGCATGCATGTGAATGTTTCCATCCACCGGGACGGCAAAAACCTGTTCCAGGGCGACATTGCCCCCGACAGCGAGGCCGGACATTTTATTGCCGGTATTCTGGCGCACGCACGGGAGCTGACCTGCTTCTGCAACCCGATTCCCAACTCTTACACACGGTTTGGCAGCTGCGAAGCCCCCAAGTATGTGAGCTGGAGCCGCCAGAACCGCAGCCAGCTGGTGCGCCTGCCTTCCGCCACCGGCGAATTCTGCCGCCTGGAGCTGCGCAGCCCCGACCCCTCCTGCAACCCATATCTGGTCATTGGCCTGATTCTGGCCGCCGGGCTCGACGGCATTGAAAAAAAGATGCCGCTGCCCGCTCCGGTCAACCGCAATCTGTTCCACAAGAGCGCCGCCGAAGGGCTGGAAAGCCTGCCCGAAAGTCTGCGCGAAGCCATCACCATTGCCGCACAGAGTAACTTTATCGCCAAAGAGCTGCCTGTGCCGCTGATGAACAAATACTTTGAATACCAGACCCAGTTGTGCCATGGTTACGAAAGTGCCCCCGACCCCCAGGCATGGGAGCGTGAAAACTGCTTTTTGAAGATTTGATGTTTCCCAAAGCAGGGCAGATTTTGTAATTTAACAGATGGGCGGTGATGTGTTTGTGCCTTCAGCTTTGATTGCCTCTGCGGGGAACAACGCAAATGAATACCTGGCAAAGCATGTAGCGGAGCTGGGTTACCTGCGCCCCACCATTGTGGCCAGCGGCGGCGAAGCCCGCCGCCGCATGGGGGATATTGATTTCGAGGTCGTGATCATCAACACCCCCCTGCCGGACGAGTTTGGCCACGAACTTTCGACCTATGCGGTAGAAAAATCAAACGCCGGTGTCATTCTGCTTGCCAAGGCGGGCACCGCAGACCAGATTTCCGATAAATTGCAGCAGCACGGTGTGTTGGTGTTGGCAAAGCCCTTTACCGGGGTGCAGTTCCGCCAGGCCGTTCAGATGGCCGCCGCCTGCTGCCGCCGCCTGGATTATCTGCGGCAGGAAAACGACAAACTGCGGGATAAGATTGCCCAGATCCGGCTGGTGGACCGTGCCAAGTGCTATCTGATCGAGCACAAGGGCATGAGCGAAGCGGAAGCCCACCGCATGATTGAAAAGACCGCCATGGATACCCGCCGCGACCGTGCAGAGGTTGCCGCAGAGATCCTGGAAGAAGAGTAAAACCGCTGCGAAATTTCGCAGATTTTGCGGCAAAAATGCGGCAGGCACAAAAACCTGCCGCATTTTTTCAGCCTATTTTCAGCTGATTGTGGTATACTGTATCTATAAATTGAAGAAAGCCGAAGGAGATTTGCCGGTGAATATCCTGATTGTAGCGGACGAACCCCGCTTGGCCGATGTGGTATATACCGGAACAGATGGGCTGGATTATGCCCAGAACGGCAGCGGAACCGGGCTGGGGCTGGCGATTGCACAAAGCATCTGCCAGGCACACCACGCCGCTATCCGGGCGGAATCCGGGCAGGATGGCACGACATTCCGGGTAGAAATCAGGAAAGAGTAAGGTGAACACCATGGAAATTGAACGCAAATGGATGGTGCAGGGCTGGCCCCGGGGGCTTCCCCTGCTGGAAACTTACCGCATGGACCAAGGGTACATCAGCGTGCGCCCCACAGTGCGCATCCGGCGCGAAGCATTGCAGGGCGGCCGCACCGCGCTGGTACTCTGCTTTAAGGGCGCACCGGACAAAACCGGCCTGATGCGGGAAGAGATAGAAACCGAGATCACGCCGGAGCTGTTTGAAAAGCTGGAACGCCTGATCGGCAAACCGCTGATTGCCAAGGAGCGCCGCACCTATGCCCTGAAGAACGGCCTGAAGCTGGAAGTGAACGATGTGGACGCCGGGCTGCCCAGCCATTTTATGTATGCCGAAGTGGAATACCCCGATGAACCCACCGCACGCGCCTGGACCCCCGCCGACGATGCCCTGACCCATTATCTCTCCAATGAATGCACCGGCCAGCCGGGAGCAAGCATGGGAGAGTACTGGACCGAGACGAGAAAATAAGTTAGGAATTAGGAGGGAGGAGTTATTGCGGCGGTTTTAGGTTTTGCAATTAACATTATAAAATATCTGTAGGGAACGGTCTTGACCGTTCCGGAACCTCAAAATCATCTCCTCACATGGGATGTTTGCCAAGGCAACGGAACGGTCAAGAACGTTCCCTACATTTTAATTTATATATTTTAGCCAACCTTTAACGGTATCTGCGACCCAAAAAACTCCTCACTCCTACCTCCTAACTCTCAATTCCACTTTTCCTCCCCCGTTCTCCCCGTTGCTTACGGTTAGGGTGCCGTTATGGGTTTGGGCGGTGCGGCGGGCGGCAGCAAGGCCAAGGCCCCAGTGCTGGCCGCGGGCGGCATCGGTGGTGAAGAGTTCCCGGCCCGCTTTCTGCAGGGCTTCCGGGCTGAACCCCGGCCCGGTATCCGTTACAGTGAAAACAATTTCCTGTCCCTCTTCCACAGCATCCAGCGTGATGGTTCCGCCAGCGGGGGTAAAGCGAACGGCGTTTTCTAAAATATTATCCAGTGCCCGGCCCAGTGCCTGCCTTTGTGCGGGGATGGTTCGGGCGTTTTCCATTGCGTTGTTTAGTACAAATTGTATATTTTTATTATCGCACAACAATTTGGCATCATTAGCGCACCGTGTCAGAATTTCCTGCACCTGCACCCGCTGCATCGGCTCCTGCGGGCTGGTTTCGGTGGTGTTGACGGTGCGCAGGGTTTGCAGGTAGCGGTCCGCTTTTTCCGCGGCGCGCTGCATGGCGGCAATCTGGGCTTTCTGGGCTTCGGTCAGGTTCTCATCCTCCGCCAGCAGGTCGGCGTTGCCGGTTATGATCGCCAGCGGGGTTTTCAGGTCATGGGCCAGGGCGGCGGTCTGCTCGGCGCGCTGCTGTTCCAGCTTCCACTGGCTTTGCAGGCTGGCTGTCAGTTGGCTGCCCATTGTCTGCATAGCCCGCAACGTTTCGGCGAACTCCCTCACCTTAGCGCCGGAAACCTCGATTTCTTCCGGGCGCTGGGCGGCGATTGCTGCGGAAGCTTTGGTCAGCTTGCGGGTCTCCCCCGTCAGCACCTTCACCGTGCAGTGGGTACACAGCGCCAGCCATATCACCTCCAGCAAAATCAGCAGCAGAATATACATGGTCTGGAAATCCGGCAGGACTTCCCGCAGCGCCGGGTCCGCATAGGGCACCGAATAATCATACTGCAAAATGCAGCGTGCGCCATCCGCCATATCCACCACGTATTGGTAGTATTGGTACGATGCCACCACCCACTGCCTGCCGCCCGTTAATATGTTCCTCGCTTTTTTCAGCTGGCTGGCTGTCATGTTGGTTTGCAGCACATGCGCTGTCCCGGCCTGTAATATGGCATAGCGGCACAACGGGTCAATGGCGTTGGGGTCAAAGGTTTCAACGGTGGCGGTTGCGGCGTAATCCCGTGCTTCGCTGCACACCTGCGCCCCGGTAACGGGAGGCAGCAAAAACCCATTGTGTATAAGCGACATAAACAGCCCCCACCACACCAGCAGGATCACAAGGCTTCCACCGCCGCACACCACAAGGTAGCGCACCAGCACATTGCGCAGCGGGGTCAGGTTTCGCTTTTCCATTGGTAGCCCACTCCCCATATTGTTTTCAGTACGGTTTCCGGCGCGGCAACGCCCGCTGTGCGCAGTTTGGCGCGGATATTTTTAATGTGCTGGGTCACTGCCGTATCGTCCGCTGTGCCATCATAGCCAAAAACAGCTTCATATATCTGTTCTTTGCTGAACGTCTGCCCCGCGTGCAGGGCCAGATACTCGCTGATTGCGTATTCCGACCGGGTGAATGGCAGCGGTTGCTCCCCCACCATCGCGGTTTTGGCCGCCAGGTCGAACCCGATTCCGCCGCGCACCATGCGGCTGGCGGGGGCGCGGTTCTGCCGCCGCAGGTGGGCGGCCACGCGGGCGCGCAGCTCCGCCACGCGGAACGGCTTGGTCAGGTAATCGTCCGCCCCAATGCCAAGGCCGGTCAGAACCGACTGTTCATCGGTGCGGGCAGTCAAAAATAAAATCGGTGCCTGCGTTATGGCGCGGATGCGGCGGCAGGTGGCAAAGCCATCCTCGCCGGGCATCATCACATCCAGCAGGATGCAGTCCGCCCAGCGGCACAGGCTTTCCGTCACGGTCACGCCGGATGTGCGGATTTCTACCGCGTGGCCGTCCCGTTCCAGTGCCGTTTTCAGCAGTGTGCAAAGATCTGGGTCATCATCAACCGCAAGAATATGCGCCATAACATCTTCCTCCTTTTTATGCAATCAGGCGATACACCAGGCAGGACACCCCATACAGCAGGTAGACATGGGCCGGGTAGAACCAGTAAAACAGCTGTTTGTGCCCGCTGCCGCGCATGCCGTTGTAAGCCAGCATCAGCACCGCGGCGGCCACGCCAAACCATTCGTAATAGGTGGTAAACATCTGGGAAAGTTCAAACCCCGGCTGACCGCGCAGCTGCAGGTACACCAGCACAAAATCCCACAAAAAGCTGTTCAGTGCCCACACAGCTACCTGTGCTTTGCGGTGGTTCCGCAGCAGATACAGCAGCACGCCGCTAACCAGGTAGCCCCAACCACCGTCCGTGATGCTGGTCCACATGGGCACCGGGCTGGTGATGACAAACGCCAGCACGGCGCTGACAATCGGCCTCTGCATAAGCTGCGGGAACATTCCCAGCACTGCAGCAAACAGGTACGGCCAGCCGACCACTGCCGCGATAGCGGCAATGCCCTTCCCATACTTTTTGGCGCGCACCCAGTCGATGCCCTGCCAGATCACACAGAGCAGAACAAAATCCTGGAAGATCGCGTTCTGCGGGTAAAAGCCATCCCCGCGGCGGAACGCCTTGGCATAGATCATGAAAAATTGCACCGCCGCCATGCCCGCACCGATGCACCAGATACGGAAGAAATACCGCTTGCGGTCATGCGTATGGGCAAAGCCTTCCACCGTGCAGAACAAAAACAGCGGTGCCGACAGGCGCGCCAGCATGCTGAACCATTCCGGGATGCATCCGGTAAACTCAAAAAAGTAGTGGATATGATCCATCAGCATCAGTACCAGCGCAATGGTTTTGAGCGCCGTGCCAGACAGACCTTTGTGTGTTGTTTGCAGCATCTCATCATCCTCCTTATGTTTGCTACACATTCAGTTTACGTCTGAATTGTGTAGAAACCATAAGGAAGAATACGATTTCCTGCCATAAATTCTATAAGGCAATACCGCATAATTCTAAGTGCCGATACGGCGAGCGAGGTGCGGCAGATGCCAAGTCAAAAGCGCAGATAATACTGGATGCTGCAAAGGTGAGCGCCGCCAGTGGCGGAAACAGCGAACCGAAGCAGGGGCAGCGGTCGCAGAGTGCGAGGGGCTTTTGCCCCCGAAGCACGATGCGGGTACCGCAACCCGACATTATCGAGCATTTTGGCAACCCAGATGCCGTGCCGCAGCTGCCGGAGCGGTGCTTAAGCCGCAAGGCGGGAATTGTGCGGTGTTGCCATAACAAAAATGCGATCCTCACATTCAGCAAGGACCGCAGCGGGTTCAGCAATTATTTTGCAGTTTCAACGGTGTAGGTAAAGCCGTACTCTGCCTGCAGTTCCTTCACGGCGGGCTCCAGGTCCTCGATGAAGGTCGGGGAGTAAACGCTCTGGCCGTTATGGGCCTTCTTGTAATCTTCCAGCAGGGCGGTCAGCTTCTCCCAGCCTTCGTCTGCCTTTTCCTGAGAAACCTCTTTCGGGAAGTCGATGATAAATTCGCGGTGTTTGGGAATGCGTGCTTTCATGGTGATTCCTCCAGATAAATTGTTTGCGGCAAAGGCTGCACAGCTTGGTGCAGCGCTGCCTTATTGATTGAAGATGCGTTTTGCATTTTCAGCGGTCAAATCCAGGACGCTCTGGGCATCCATCTGCCAGATCTCGCCGATCTTGGCTGCCACATGGGCAATGTTCCGGCTGTCGTTGCGGGTGCCGCGCACCGGTTCGGGGGACATATAGGGGCAGTCGGTTTCCAGCACAGCCAGTTCGTGCGGCACCATGGCCAGCACCTTGGCCGCGCGCTTGGCTCCTTTATAAGTCACAGCGCCGCCAAATCCAAGGGCTATGCCCTGCGCCGTCAGCCAGGCGGCGTCCTCAGCGCTGCCGCTGTAACAGTGCAGCACCCCGCGGGGGCGGTACTGGCGCAGCAGCTCATACATTTCGGCGTGGGCTTCGCGGTCATGCACCGAGACCGGCAGGTCCAGCTCCTGTGCCAGCTGCAGCTGCGCTTCAAACAGGTCGTACTGTTCCTGCGCTGGCAGCGGCCAATGGTGGTCCAGCCCAATTTCCCCCACCGCGATCACAGCGGGGTCATCAAACAGGGGGCGCATGGCGGCAAGCTCGGCCCGCCAGTCCCCGTGGTAAGTGGCCACAGTGGCGGCGTCCTCCTCGCCAAGGCTTTCGGGGTGGATGCCCAGCGCGGCATGTACAAAAGGATATTTGTGGGCCAGTTCCAGCACCGCAGCGGCATCGCCGGAATGCGTTGCACATTCCAGCACGCCCACCACGCCGCCTTCCCCCAGCGCCCGCATCACCGCATCCCGGTCCGCATCAAACTGCCGGGACGAATAATGCGCGTGGGTATCGAAGATGTTGGTCATAGCTTTGCCCTTACGTTGAATGAGGAATTCGCAATTAGAAATTGCCAAACATTGTTCTTAATTTCTCATTACTAATTTCTAATTCCTAATTTTCCTTTTTCTTCCCTGCTGCCGGCCTATTAACCAAATAGATCCCCCCGCACACCAGCACAAGGGCGGCGAGGTATTGCCATTCGAACAGGGGCTCGCCGTTCAGGATGGCGGAGAGCAGAACGTTCATGATCGGAATGATCAGGCCGAACACGGCAATGCGGGAAACAGGGTTGTTTTTCATCAGCAGTGCCCAGATCACATAACCGGCACCGGAGATAAATGCCAGGAAAAGCAGCACCGGCACAGCGCCAAAGCTTTGCGGGTGCAGGCTGCCGCCCAGAACAAGGCCGATGACCAGCAGCGCCGCACCGCCGACCCCAAGGTTCAGGCAGGAGACGGTGAACGAATCCACCTTTTGGGTCACGGCTTTGTTCCACGGCCCGGCCAGTGCAAAAATCACCGAAGCGATCAGCATATAGGCAACGCCCGCCGGGCTGCCGCTGCCGTGGTTGCCAAGAGTTGCCACCAGCACACCGCTGAACCCCAGCGCACAGCCAATCGCTTTGCGCGGCGTCATGCGGTCGGCTTTGCCGTACAAAAAGTGTGCCAGGATAACCCCCATAAAGCTCTGGGTGCTGTTCAGAATGCCGCCCATAGCCCCGGTCAGCAGGGCAACGGCGGAATAATAAAAGGTATACTGTGCAGCAGTCTGCCACAGGCCCAGCCCGCAGCAGGAAAGCAGATTTTTGCCCTTTGGCATGGGCAGCGGCCCGCGCCGCAGCGCCGCGCCCCCGGCATACACCAGCAGCGCGCTGAGCATAAAGCGGACACCGGCAAAGCACATGATGGAAGCGGTATCGGTGGCGTCAATAGCAAACAGCCGGTACCCCATTTTGATAAACGGAAACGCCGACCCCCACAGCACATTGCACACCACCGCCATGCCCACCGCAGCCGCCGGGTTGCCAAAAAAGGCATCCAAACGAGAGGGAGAGGAAGATTTTGTCATATTTTTTTGGGGAAGCGGGAGTTAATTAGGAATCAGCAATGCAGAATTAGCCATTTGAGTGTTCCAAACGCTTTCCCATTTTGTTTTATCTTCTGATACACTTTTCCTAATTTAGGCTATCTGGCAGTTTCAAATCTAATTGCTAATTCAAAACGGCCTTTGCGCCCCAAAAATTCCTAACTCCTACTTCCTAACTCCTACCTTCCTCAGTGTACTCTCGTTCCGGTGGGCACGTTATCGCTGTAGAAAGCGATCTCGCAGCCGCCGTCAGCGGTGTCAGCGGCAACGATCATGCCCTCGCTGGTATACTTACCCTTCATCATCGGGCGGGGTGCCAGGTTGGCCACAATGGCGATCTTTTTGCCGATCAGATCTTCCGGCTTATACCACTTGGCAATGCCGGACAGGATGCAGCGCTCGCGCTCGCCGTCAAACACGGTCAGGTGCAGCAGCTTCTTGCTTTCTTTCATGTTTTCGCAGGCGCGCACTTCGGCCACGCGCAGCTCCACCTTGCAGAAGTCGTCAAAGCTGATCTCCGGCTCATGGTCGGTGATTTCAGCAACGGCTTCCTCTTTCTTTTCCTCGGCCTTGGGGGCAGCGGCGGCTTCGGCAGCAGCCTTCTGCTTGGCGTCCTCGGCTTCCAGATACTCGATTTCCTTCTTCACGTCAATGCGCGGGAAGAGAGCTTCGCCCTTGTGCACATGGTATTCGGCCGGATGGTTTGCCAGGTCGGCATAGCTCAGGTCGCTCAAACCCAGCTGCTCGGCCATCTTGGGTGCGGTGTTGGGCAGGTAAGCCTGCATCAGCACGGTAACGGTGCGCAGGGCATCGCACAGGTTGTAAAGAACAGCTTCCAGGCGGGGCTTGGTTTCCTCGCTCTTGGCCAGCACCCAGGGGGCAGTCTCGTCAATATACTTGTTGGCACGCTGCACAACCTCAAAAATGGCGATCAGTGCAGTGGGTACATCCAGAGCATCCATGGCGGCATCCACCTTGCCGGGCAGGGCGGCAGTCAGGCTTTTCAGCTCATCGTCCAGGGCATCGGCCTGGCCGTTGGCGCTCACAGCACCGCCAAAGTACTTTTCGCACATAGCGACCGAACGGGACAACAGGTTGCCCAGGTCGTTGGCCAGGTCGGTATTGATACGGTTGATCAGGGCTTCATTGGTGAAAGCACCATCGTTGCCGAACGGAACTTCGCGTAACAGGAAGTAACGCACAGCGTCCACGCCGTAACGGTCGCACAGCTTGACGGGGTCTACCACGTTGCCCTTGGACTTGGACATTTTGCCGCCGTTCAGCAGCAGCCAGCCATGGCCAAACACCTTGGTGGGCAGGGGCAGATCCAGAGCCATCAGCATGGCAGGCCAGATGATGGTGTGGAAACGCAGAATCTCCTTGCCGACCATGTGGATGTCAGCGGGCCAGTACTTATCAAAGTCGTGGTAGGTATCGTTATCATAGCCCAGTGCGGTGATGTAGTTGGAAAGTGCATCGATCCACACATAGATGGTGTGCTTGGGGTCAAACGGAACCTGGATGCCCCAGGAAACGCTGGTACGGGATACACAGGTATCCTGCAGGCCCTGCTTGATGAAGGCGATCATCTCGTTTTTGCGGGTAGCGGGCTGGATGAAATCCGGGTGCTCGTCATAATATTTCAGCAGGCGGTCAGCGTATTTGCTGGTCTTGAAGAAGTAGGCTTCCTCCTCTGCCTCATAGACAGGGCCGCCGCAGTCGGGGCACTTGCCGTCTTTCAGCTGGGCTTCAGTCCAGAAGCTTTCGCACGGCTTGCAGTACATGCCCTTATAGGTGCTCTTGTAGATATCACCCTGGTCATGCAGCTTGGTAAAGATCTTCTGCACACTCTTGACATGATAGTCATCGGTGGTACGGATAAAGCGGTCATAGCTGACGTCCATGGTCTTCCACAGGTCCTTGACGGTAGCCACAATGGCATCCACGTATTCCTTCGGCGTTACACCCTTGGCGGCAGCCTTATCCTGGATCTTCTGGCCGTGCTCGTCGGTGCCCGTCAGGAACATGACGTCATAGCCCTGCATCCGCTTGTAGCGTGCCAGTGCATCACAGGCCACGGTGGTATAACTGTGGCCAATGTGCAGCTTATCGCTGGGGTAATAGATGGGTGTTGTGATGTAAAACTTTTTATTTTCCATATTTATAATAACTCCTTCCCGGAATAAAAACGATAATGCGCAATTAGCAATCAGAAATGCGGAATTCGTAATTTGAGGTAAGGCTGACACCGCAGGCAGCTCTTAGGCCGGAGCCGAGCCGTTTTTTACGGAGCTTTTTCAACTCTCAGCCGCTCCGTTTTCCCTACCGCAAAAACTCCTAACTTCTACTTCCTAACTCCTAACTCAATCCTCAAATCCCACCGGCTCCACGCCGCAGGCGCGCATGGCGTGCTTGCAAAGAACCTCGGTGCTGTCGATGAAAAACGGTCCCAGGTGTTCGTCTCGCTTCACAAGGCTCAGTTCCGTGCAGCCAAGCACCGCCATATCGCACCCCTGGGCGTGCAGGTCATCCACCGCTGCGTTAAACAGCTGCATGTCTACGCGCTTGCCCTGCTTAATCTCATCATAGATGATAGACATGATGCCCTTTTGGGCCTGTTCGCCGGGGGCGGCCCATTCCAGGCCGATATCCCGGCAGGCGATCTGATACGTTTCCGCCAGCAGGGTGCCGTCCGTTGCCAGAATACCCAGCTTATGGCACCCGGCCGCCTTGGCATCCGCCGCGGTCAGGCGCGGCATGTTCAGTACCGGTACCGGCAGGGCCGCGGCCAGGCGGTCATAAAAATAATGCGCGGTGTTGCAGGCAATGGCCAGCACGGTAGCACCGTAGCGCACCAGGCTGATGCCGTCCTGCTCCATCACATCAAAGGGGTCATCCTTGCTTTTGCCCACAATAAAGGCTGTGCGGTCCGGGGTGGACGCGCGCGAGGAGATGACGATATCAATGTGGTCCTGATCTTTCTGGGCGGGGGTATGGTCGGTGATCATCTGGTACAGGTAGCAGCTCGCCGCCGGGCCAAGGCCCCCCATAATTCCCAATACCGGGTGTATGGCTTTTGTTGTTTGTTCCGGCGTAATTTGCGCCATGCGCACCCCTCCCATCATAGATATTACTCATTATAAGGCGTTGGCGCAAATTATGCAAGCAAATCAAGCAAAATCCCGCCGGGAGCCATATGCGCAGCTCCCGGCGGGATTTTCAACTATTTATAGGGCAACACCGCACAATTCCCGCCTTACGGCTTAAGCACCGCTCCGACGGCTGCGGCACGGCATCTGCGTTGCCAAAATGCTCGATAAGACATCCAGTATTATCTGCGCTTTTGGCTTGGCATCTGCCGCACCTCGCTCGCCGTATCGGCACTTAGAATTATGCGGTATTGCCTATGGCTTTGATATTCCTGAATGAGTGGGCAAAATTTACGGTTTGGGTTGTTTGGGCTGCTGGGCTGCGGCAGCAGGGGCTGCGTAAGAGGCAAGCTCGGCTGCGGTTTTCTGGTGAACTTCGCCGCTGGCAGAGTCGCCGCCGATCCGCATGTTGCCCTCCAGGCTGGCGAACAGGGCTTCGCGGTTGCGCTCCCTTGTGGCGGGATCCTGCACCACATCGGACTGCACCTTACCGTCCAGAATGGTAATAATGCGGTCTGCACAGGAGGCCAGCTCCGGTTCATGGGTGACCATGACAAAGGTGGTGCCCATCTGCTTGGATATTTGCAGCATGCGGTAGAGCACCTGTTTGGATGTGATAGAGTCCAGGTTGCCGGTGGGTTCGTCCGCAAAGATCACGCGCGGCTTGCTGACAAAGGCGCGGGCGATGCCCACGCGCTGCTGCTGGCCGCCGCTCATCTCGGTGGGCATGTGTTCGGCACGGCCGCCAAGGCCCATGTTTTTTAACTCTTTGCGGGCCATGGCAAGGCGCTGGGAGCGGGAAATGCCCTTGAACATCAGCGGCAGAGCAACGTTTTCGGCCGCCGTCATGGTGGGCAGCAGGTTGTAGCTCTGAAAAATAAAGCCCAGGTGTGCCTGGCGGAACTTGGCCAGCTCATCTTCGGTCATAGCGCTGATCTCGTGCGAACCGATGAATACCTTGCCGCGGGTCGGTTTTTCCAGCCCGGCCAGCTGATTCAGCAGGGTGCTTTTGCCACTGCCGGACTGGCCCACGATGCAGCAGAATTCCCCTTTTTCAATGGAGATAGAAACATCGTTCAGGGCAATGACCCGTTCTTTGCCCACGGCATACACCTTGCGCAGGTTGACGGTATGGATAATGGGTGCCATTTCAGCCCTCCCTTTTTGACAAAATCCTATACCTCTATACTATATCACATTTTGCCCCCGGCGGAAAGGGGGCAGAGTTGTAAAATTGCGGTGGGGCGAAGGAAGTAGTTAGGAGGTAGGAGGGAGGAGGTAGGAGTTAATTAGGAATTAGAAATTAGGAATTGGGACGGGGAAAGGTGGTGGGGAGGGCGGCCAGTCCTCTGGCCGCCGGAAAGGGGGGCTGCAAAGGTTCGGTAGGGCGGAGTCACCTGACCCCGCCGGTGCGTGGGGAATGGAGCAAAATAAATTTGTGATGAATCATGAAAATATATGTAGGGGACGACGTCCTCGACGTCCCGGTATTGCCTTAAAATTATCATAAAAAATGCCGCGGCCCGGTGGGGCGGCGGCAAATAGGGGTGGGTTATAGATATTCTTCAAAAAATTCTGCGGTGGCGGATTCGATGCGGCGGCGGACGGAAAAATCGTCGGTTTTTTTGCCGGATGCGGCGGTGAAATTGTGAGTGGCGTCCTCATACTGGCCGGTCAGGTCCACCAGAGGGCCGCTGTGTTCGGCGGCAGCCTGGCGGGTCAGGTCAATGGTGGTCTGGCTCAGCAATTCGGCATCCCCGGCGGTATAAGCCAGCAGCAGAGGGCCGTTGTAGGTGCGCAGGCTGGCGGTGGGGTCCTGGTCGGCAACCTGCTGCACAAAATCGGCGCTGATCGTTACGCCCCACTTGGGCAGGTCCAGCACGCCGTTCTGTATGGCACCGTCATAAATAGCCTGGCGGCCCTCGGCGCTGTGGTCCAGAAATTCCAGCCCGTCCAGCCCTGTGTTATCCGCCGGTGCCCACAGGGCGGCGGCTTTGATGGAATCTTTCAGGTAGACGCTGACGGCGCGGCCGCCCATGCTGTGGCCCAGCAGGCCGATGCGCTCCGGGTCGGCACCCACAGTGTCGGTCAGGTAGGTGATGGCAGAAGTGATATCATCCCGCATGTTGGCGGGGGTGTAAGCGGTGAACGGCTCCTCGCTTTCGCCGCTGCCCGCGAAGTCAATGGCGATGCTGGTAATGCCGTGCTGGGCCAGCGTTTTGGCCAGCGGCTTGGCGTGGCCGTCCAGCTGGCGGTTGCCGGTAAAGCCGTGGCAGATCACCACGGCAGGTATGTTTTCGGCATTGGCAGGGGTGGTCAGCGTGGCATGGATGCTGCCGCGCTCGCCGGGGATGGTAAGCTGCTGCACCTGAACGGATGCCCCACAGCCGGAAAACAGCACCACCGCCGCGCAGACGGCTGCGGCCAGTAGCACCGCAAAAAAGGAACGCAGATGTTTCATGCAGATTCCCCCTTTCTTAGGGTGTAGCTGAAAAGGCGAAAAATTCGTCGGCTTCTTTGCTTTCAGATACATCTTGGGGGTGAGTATACCACACTGCCCCGGCAATAACAACCACCGCGACGTAAACAAACCGTGAACAAACCATCAATTTACACTGGTAAAAAATTGGTTACGACCGCCTACGGGGCGGAGGTTTACTGCCCCGGTTCCCACATGGCAACGGGGGTCATGATGGTGGGATCACTGGCGGGGGCAAGGTACTGCTGATAGGTCTGGAACCAGTTGTCCGAAAGGTCATCATACACCCAGGAAAGCAGCAACAACTGGCCCATAGGGGATTCGGCGGCAATATAGGTGCTTTCACCTGCCTGCCAGCTGGTGTGGAACACGCTGCCGGCGGCAAAGTTCAGCAGCAGGCTTTCGCCGCCCTGACCGCTGTTGGAACGAAACAGCATCATGGTGCCCCATTTTTGGGAGTAGAGGTTGGCAACCGTGGAAGAACCCAACAGATAACCGTAAGGATAATCGGAACGGTCGATCCCCAAAAGGGATTCCAGCGCGGTCTGCTCCCCGTTGCGCAGGTTGAGCCGGATGGCGTTGAACGGGGTATCATCCGGATTCTCCCAAATGCTGGTATTCAGATAGAGAGAATCCCCATACAGCGCGGCATGGGTGAAAGAACCGGAATTTTCGTTCAGGCTGTATAACCGCCGGCTTTGGGCGGTGACGGGGTCGTACAGCACAACGTCATAACTGGTGTTCTGGAACCGGGAAGAATAACTGCCGGCCAGGCTGTAATCGGACATTTTATCGGAAGTGAACGGTTCGGCGCAGCGCTCCCGGAACAGCACAAGCTGGTTGTTCCAGACACCGCAGAGGTGGTCGGTATCCGGGATGGGCATGGTTTCGTACTGGCCGGTGGTGCGCTCCATGCGGAACCAGCGGGTGGGCTCTTCGCCCTGCTGGCTCCGCATGATGCCGTATAAATAGGTGGAATCGCAGCCGCCGATATATACGGCGTCATGATCCAGCCGGACAAGCTCGGTGCGGGTGGTGCCGTCCAGCATTTCAATGCGGCCCTGGCCAAAGGCGTTCTGCATCAAGCGGCGGGCGGCGGTAACATCCTCCTGGGTGTAAGGCTCCAGCTCCTGGGTATAAAGGGCCAGCGGAACCCCGGCATCTGCCGCGCGCGCCCAGCGCATGATCTCATCGTCTGACATGGCGTTGATATCCGCGCCGGAAGCGCCCTTTGCCGTTGTGGGCGAATAGGTGCCGTAAACAAGGTAAACGCAATCCCCGGCGGGAACCAGAGAATACATCTGGTCCGTGATGCGGGCAGGGCAGCTGCTGGTGGTATGGGTGCAGCCGGGCACATCACAGAACACGGTCTGCACGCCGGTGCTCAGGTTAGTGCGAAGGATCAGGTTGGCATCATAATCAAACACAGCGGCAGCGCGGTCATCGTCCCACTGGTAAGCGATGACGTCAGTGTAATAATAATCGCTGGTTTCTGGCAGCGGCTCGGCGGGCAGCAGATCGGTGCTGCCCGGCTGCGGGGTGGGGGCATAGGGCTGCCAGGTCAGCTGCATGCTGTAATAGGCGCGGGGAACATCGTCAAGGGTAAAGGAGCCGTACACACAGGTCAGCAGGGCGTTGCCTCTGGCGCTGTACAGGCCGGTTTCGGCGTAATCGCTGCCGTAAGGCACGGTCCAGTCGCCCAGGTCGGTAAGGCCCTCCCACTGCACCCAGGCGTTCAGCAGGTCGGAGATATTCAGCGATACCGGACTGCCGGACAGCAGGGCGGGATCGTCCAGCGGGGCCTGAACCCACAGGTTCAGCAGGCGGCCGGTTTTATTATCATAATCCAGGGCGAATGTGGGGGATTCGTTGTATTCGGGGTCGCTTTCATCATAGGCGGCATGGGGGTAGCGCAGCAGCCGCGTAATGCCAAGGGAATCACTGGAAGTATACAGCTCGCCGCTGCTGTAGCTGCTCAGGTTATCGGCTGCCACATGGTACCAGATGTCCGGCAATACCTCGGCATCATGGAGCTGGGTCAGCAGGCTGGCGGCAAAATCAGCGGCGGTATCGCTGGAGGTCATGTTGTAGCGGCTGTTCCCGGCGGGGGTATACAGGGCTGCTGTGCCGTCCAGCCCGGCGGAAACCATCCAGTCCGTGCGGTTCATCTGGGTGCGGTTTTTGACCTGCTGTAATAGATAAAAATCATCCCCGCTGACCTCGCGAGATTCATACAGGCCAGAGCTTTGATTGACGGTGCCGAACATACGGGCATCCTGTGCGCGGAACCAGAGCAGCGGCAGGCAGGCCAGCACAGCCACCAGGGCGGCGCAGGCCAGCATCAGCAGCTTGCCGCGTTTTGTGGTTTTCATACGGGTTCCTCCTGTGCGAGTTCGGCGGCGGTTTGGTTCGGTGCGGGCAGGGTGACGGTTACGGTGGTGCCTTTGCCAAGCTCGCTTTCCATGGCAAGCGTTCCGCCGTGGGCCTGGGCAATGCGGCTGCACAGGGCCAGGCCCAGGCCGCTGCCGCCCTGGCGGCGGGAACGGGATTTATCCACCATATAAAACGGCTCCACCACGCGGGCCAGCTTGTCCGCCGGGATGCCCTGGCCGTGGTCCTGAACCGTCAGCCGGATGGAACCATCTGCCTGTTCGGCGCAGACCGCAATGGCGCTGCCGGGGGTGCTGGCCTTGGCGGCGTTGGTGACAAGGTTGATGACGAGATCACACAGCAGGTCGGCATCTCCCTGCACGGTCAGGCCGTTGGACTGCATGGTCAGAATACAGCCGTTCAGAGCGGGGGCAACGGCGCGGCGCGCTTCGGCAAAAACAGAATCCAGCTGCACGGGTACCAGTTGAGGGGCGTGCTCACCCAGGCCCATCAGCTGCAGCAGCTTTCCGCTTAAGGCTTCCAGCCGCTGGGCTTCATGGAAGATGGCCCCGGCGGCTTCACGCTGTTCTTCGGGGTCTGGCTGCATGCTGCGCAAAAGGTCGGCATAGCCGATGATGCCGGTCATGGGGGTTTTGAGCTCATGGGTAAACGCACCCACAAAATCATCCCGCTGCTGGACCGAAAGCTCCAGAGCTTCCACTTTGTCCTGCACGGCACCGGCCATCTGGTCAAAGCCCTGGCTCAGGATTTCAAGCTCATCCCCGGTGTGCATCCTGGTGCGCAAGGCATAATCACCCGCGGCAATGCGGGCGCTGGCGGCGGTCAGCACGGTCAGTGGGTGGGTCAGGCGGCGGCTGACAAGCCAGACCACCACGGCAGCCCCGGCCACCACGGCAGCTTCCAGCAGGAAAAAGCGCTGCAGGCTGCGGTTGCGCGCGGCAAAAATCTCCGTTACATCAAAAGTGGTTACCATCACAAGGCCGCCCAGCAGATCGCTGCGGTAGGTGCGGGTTACATTGGGGCCGTACTGCAAAATGCTTTGGCCGTCCTGCAGGCCGTATATGGCATAGGCTTCGTCCTGGGCGGGGTCAGCGGATGCGCGGAACAGCCCCTGGGAATAAACCCCACGGGCCAGATCCCCTGCGCGCCAGGTGGCGGCGGTGATAAAATCATCCCCGCAGGTATCTTCGCCGCGGCCGGTCTGGTCCAGGTAGTAATCCTCCACCACGCCGCACAGCATGGCGTGCATGCTTTGTTCCTGCTCGGCGGCTGCGCTCAGGCGATCCATAAAGCTGCCGTTGACCAGCACCGCACCGCCCACGGCAAAAAACGCGGCGATGACCAGCAGCATGATGCAGACAAGTTTTTGAGAAAATTTCATAGAAAAACCCGTAAGTAAGTTTGAAATTAGGGCAATACCGCATAATTCTAAGTGCCGATACGGCGAGCGAGGTGCGGCAGATGCTAAGCCAAAAGCGCAGATAATCCTGGATGCTGCAAAGGTGAGCGCCGCCAGTGGCGGAAACAGCGAACCGAAGCAGGGGCAGCGGTCGCAGAGTGCGAGGGGCTTTTGCCCCCGAAGCACGATGCGGGTACCGCAACCCGACATTATCG
>OJJI01000148.1_pt1 | contig 25193 bp, 22 predicted proteins | sample 1596201 | NCBI WGS metagenome assembly OJJI01 (sample SAMEA4350158, study PRJEB24818) | metagenome | biome: human; feature: gut; material: faeces | place: Denmark | collected 2013-09 | reverse complement strand
TTGAGGGAGCATTTCTCAAATACTTTGGTATTCCCGTTGCTCTCACTTGGTTTATGTCGCAGAAAACCTTTGACGGAAAGAAGCCGTACAGCTTTTTGAAATCACAGATAACCTATGCCCTGCGACCGAAAATCACTTATGCAGGAAAAGCCGTAAAACTGCATAAGCAGATACTCAATGAAACAATCACGGCAGTAAGGAGTGTGAACTATGTTCCCGATAAAATATATTGACAATAACCTTGTCTGGAATAAGGACAATGAGGTGTTTGCTTATTATGAGCTGATACCATACAACTATTCTTTCCTATCCGCAGAGCAGAAATTTATCGTGCATGACAGTTTCCGACAGCTTATCGCACAGTCCCGTGAGGGAAAAATTCATGCGTTGCAGATTGCAACGGAAAGCTCAATACGAAGTATGCAGGAGCAGTCAAAGAAGCTGGTTACGGGGAAATTAAAGGAAGTTGCCTGCCAGAAGATAGACGAACAGACCGAAGCGTTAGTATCAATGATTGGGGACAATCAAGTGGACTACCGCTTTTTTCTTGGCTTTAAGCTCATGGTTACGGAAGAACAGCTCAATCTGAAGAACATCAAAAAATCGGCGTGGCTGACATTCAAGGAATTTCTCCATGAAGTGAACCACACGCTGATGAATGACTTTGTTTCCATGCCGAATGATGAAATCAACCGTTATATGAAAATGGAAAAGTTGCTGGAAAATAAAATCTCCCGTCGCTTTAAGGTGCGTCGCTTGGAAATCCATGATTTTGGGTATCTCATGGAACATCTTTACGGCAGGGACGGTATCGCCTATGAAGATTATGAGTACCAGCTACCAAAGAAGAAATTACAGAAAGAAACGCTGATAAAATACTACGACCTTATCCGTCCGACAAGGTGTGTGATTGAGGAAAGCCAGCGGTATTTGCGATTGGAACATGAGGACAGGGAAAGCTATGTGTCCTACTTTACCGTCAATGCGATTGTTGGCGAGCTTGATTTTCCGTCGTCTGAAATCTTCTATTTCCAGCAACAGCAATTCACATTCCCCGTTGATACTTCTATGAATGTAGAAATCGTGGAGAACCGTAAAGCATTAACAACCGTCCGCAACAAGAAAAAGGAATTGAAAGACCTTGACAATCACGCTTATCAAGCAGGAAGTGAAACAAGCTCAAATGTGGTGGACGCATTAGACAGCGTGGATGAGCTGGAAACGGACTTAGACCAGACAAAAGAAAGTATGTATAAGCTCTCTTATGTAGTGCGTGTATCGGCTGATGATTTGGACGAATTAAAACGCCGTTGTGATGAAGTCAAAGATTTTTACGACGACCTCAATGTAAAGCTGGTGCGTCCTGCTGGGGATATGCTGGGGCTTCATTCTGAATTTCTTCCTGCCAGCAAGCGATATATCAATGACTACGTGCAGTATGTAAAATCAGATTTCTTGGCAGGTCTTGGTTTTGGTGCGACCCAGCAGTTAGGGGAAACTACGGGTATCTATATGGGCTATTCCGTTGATACGGGAAGAAATGTGTACCTGCAACCGTCGTTAGCTTCGCAGGGTGTAAAAGGTACAGTAACAAACGCTCTTGCTTCTGCTTTTGTCGGTTCGCTTGGCGGTGGAAAGTCATTCTGCAACAATCTTCTGGTATATTATGCGGTGCTGTTTGGCGGTCAAGCAGTCATTTTAGACCCCAAAGCTGAGAGGGGCAACTGGAAAGAAACGCTCCCAGAAATCGCCCATGAAATCAATATCGTAAACCTTACCAGCGACAAGGACAATGCAGGACTTCTTGACCCGTTCGTGATTATGAAGAATGTAAAAGACGCTGAAAGTCTGGCAATCGACATCTTAACATTCCTTACGGGTATTTCCTCTAGGGACGGCGAAAAATTCCCTGTACTTCGTAAGGCGGTACGCTCCGTTACCCAGAGCGACAGTCGGGGCTTGCTCCATGTGATAGACGAGCTACGCCGTGAAGATACACCCATATCAAGAAATATCGCAGAACATATCGACAGCTTCACGGACTACGACTTTGCACACCTGCTGTTTTCAGACGGTACGGTGGAAAATGCAATCAGTCTGGATAACCAACTCAATATCATTCAAGTAGCGGACTTAGTATTACCAGATAAGGATACAACATTTGAGGAATACACGACCATTGAATTATTGTCGGTGTCTATGCTGATTGTGATTAGTACCTTTGCCCTTGATTTTATCCATTCAGACAGAAGCATTTTTAAGATTGTAGACCTTGACGAAGCGTGGGCGTTCTTAAATGTGGCACAAGGCGAAACTTTATCAAATAAGCTGGTGCGTGCTGGACGAGCTATGCAGGCAGGCGTCTATTTTGTTACACAATCTTCTGGCGACGTGTCAAAGGAAAGTCTGAAAAACAATATCGGCTTGAAGTTTGCCTTTCGTTCTACTGACATCAACGAGATAAAGCAGACCTTAGAATTTTTCGGTATCGACAAGGACGACGAGAACAACCAGAAACGCTTGCGTGATTTGGAGAACGGACAATGCTTATTGCAGGACTTATACGGGCGTGTCGGTGTGGTGCAGATACACCCAGTCTTTGAAGAACTGCTACACGCCTTTGATACCAGACCGCCCGTACAGAGAAATGAGGTGGAGTGATGAAAGAAAGGATAAAAGGTGCGTTCACAAAAAGGAAGATACTTCACTTTCTCAAAATGGCTCTGTTTGTCGTGGCACTCTCCCTTATCCTGCTCTCACTTCTGGGGACGGTGGCTCATGCGACGGGGCTTGTGGACGATACCATAAACGCAGAAAATCTTTACTCAAAATATCCGCTGTCGAATTACCAGCTTGATTTTTATGTGGATAATAGCTGGTCGTGGTTGCCATGGAACTGGCTGGACGGTATCGGAAAATCGGTGCAGTACGGACTTTACTGCATTACCAATTTTGTCTGGACGATAAGCCTTTATTTAAGCAATGCTACGGGCTATGTGGTGCAGGAAGCATACAAACTTGATTTTATTAACGATATGGCAGACAGTATCGGACAAAGCATACAGACCCTTGCAGGCGTTACCGAGAACGGCTTTTCTTCTACGGGCTTCTATGTCGGTTTCCTGCTTCTCATTATCTTAATAGTGGGACTTTATGTTGCCTATACGGGACTTATCAAACGCGAAACCAGCAAGGCACTTCACGCTGTTATTAACTTTGTGGTGGTGTTCGTGTTGTCCGCTTCCTTTATTGCCTACGCTCCCGATTACATCAAGAAGATAAATGAATTTTCATCAGACATCAGTACCGCTTCTTTGGACTTGGGAACAAAAATCATGCTCCCCAACTCTGACAGCGAGGGCAAGGACAGCGTGGACTTGATACGGGACAGCTTGTTTTCCATTCAAGTGGAACAGCCGTGGCTCTTGCTTCAATTTGGTAACAGCAACGCAGAGGAAATCGGGACAGACCGTGTAGAAGCTCTGGTATCAGTAAGTCCAGAGGACGAGGACGGCAAGACCAGAGAGGAAGTCGTGAAAACAGAAATCGAGGACAATGACAACAACAATCTGACGATACCGCAGGTCGTAAACCGTTTAGGTATGGTGTTCTTCCTGCTATTCTTTAACTTAGGTATCACGATATTTGTATTCTTGCTTACGGGTATGATGTTGTTCAGCCAGATACTCTTTATTATCTTTGCAATGTTTTTACCTATCAGCTTTCTACTTTCCATGATACCGAGCTATGAAAGCATGGCAAAGCAGGCAATCGTGAGGGTATTTAATACCATAATGACACGGGCAGGAATAACGCTCATTGTAACGGTGGCGTTCAGCATTTCCAGTATGTTTTATAACATCTCCACAGACTACCCGTTCTTTATGGTGGCGTTCTTGCAGATAGTGTGTTTTGCTGGTATCTATATGAAACTGGGCGACTTAATGAGTATGTTCTCACTTAATGCTGGCGACAGTCAAAACATGGGACGAAGAATTTTCCGCAGACCGTATCTGTTTATGCGACATAGGGCTAGGCGTATGGAACACCGTATTGCAAGGGCGGTAAGTGCTGGCGGTATTTCGGGTGGTGTGGCTGGTGCGGTAGCTGGAAGTGCCGTTGCTGGCAAGAGAGCCGAAAGAAAAAATACGGCTTCTAAAGAAAATCGGGGCAATACCACTTCCAGCATGGGACAGCGTGCAGGCTCAAAGGTGGGTGCTGTCTTAGATACGAAAAATAAAGTGAAAGACAAGGCTAACGCTGTCAAAGAGAATATCAAGGATATGCCGACACAGACCGCTTATGCGGTGTATTCCGCAAAGGAAAAGGCAAAGTCCAGCGTATCAGACTTCAAGCGTGGCATGGTGCAGGAACAGCAGTCCAGACAGACGGGACGCTTGGAAAAGCAGGAACAGCATAGACAGAATATCGCTGACAAGCGTATGGAGCTTCAAAAGGCACAAGAAGCAAGGCAGGCACAGCGAAAGGCTGACGGATCAGCGACAACGGGAGCTACCCGTCCCCATGAGCGACCAGCCACAGCTTCAAAGCCGAGTGCGGAAAAAATGCAGGAAGTCAAACGCCCTGCCACAGCGACCACTTCAAAAGCAAGTGAGCCAGTCAAGACGAATGTTGTAAAAGAGCGTCCGTTATCTTCTGGTGCTTCTGATAGAAAAGCGACCCAGCCTACACAGATAGTACATAGGCAGAATGTAGAAAAAGTGGTATCGCAGGAAACACGCCAGAATTACACCAAAGACCGTAGGACAAAGGTTCAGCAGACCACAGAGAAAACCCGTAACCTTGTAACGAAGAAAGGACAGAAGAAAAAATGAAACTGAAACATATCGCTCTCATTGGCAGTCTGTTTCCTATCCTCTTTTCTCTGGTGCTTTTCTTTGGGGTGTTGATTAGTGCGGACAGCGACGACGAGAACAGCAATTTTTCTTCTGGCATTACGGGTATGAACTTATCCGCAGAAGTCTTGAAACATCAGCCTATGGTAGAAAAATACGCCAGAGAATACGGTATCTCCGAGTATGTCAATGTGCTATTGGCTATCATTCAAGTAGAAAGTGGCGGTACGGCAGAAGATGTTATGCAGAGTTCAGAAAGTCTGGGACTACCGCCCAACTCTTTAGATACGGAAAGCTCAATCAAGCAGGGGTGTAAATATTTTGCGTCCCTGCTTTCTTCTTGCAAAAATCAAGGTATCGACGATTTGAATGTAGCGATACAGTCTTATAACTATGGTGGTGGCTATGTGGGATATGTGGCAGGAAAAGGAAAGAAGCACACTTTTAATCTTGCAGAGAGCTTCGCCCGTGAGAAATCGGGTGGAAAGAAAGTAACCTATACCAACCCGATAGCCGTTGCAAAGAATGGGGGCTGGCGGTATGGCTATGGAAATATGTTCTATGTGGAATTAGTCAATCAATATCTGACCGTGGCACACTTTGATAATGCGACGGCACAAGCGATTATGAATGAAGCGTTGAAATATCAAGGCTGGAAGTATGTGTATGGTGGCAGTAACCCGAACACTTCCTTTGACTGTAGCGGACTTGTGCAATGGTGTTATGGAAAAGCTGGTATCTCCTTACCGAGAACGGCACAAGCACAGTATGACGCTACCCAACATCTTCCACTCTCGCAGGCAAAGGCTGGGGACTTGGTGTTTTTCCATTCTACCTATAACGCTGGTTCGTATGTAACCCACGTCGGCATTTATGTAGGAAATAATCAGATGTATCATGCAGGCGACCCGATAGGATATGCAGACCTAAGTAGTAGTTACTGGCAACAGCACTTAATCGGTGCAGGACGAGTAAAACAATAGAAAGGACTTGAAAATATGTTTAAGAAAAATAAGAAACAGACAGAAACTGTCAAAGAACCAAAAGAAAAAAAGGTGCGTACTGTCAAGGTAGGCACACATAAGAAAACCATGATTGCGTTGTGGGTGGTGCTTATCGCAAGCGTGAGCTTTGGGGTGTATAAGAATTTTACCGCTATCGACCAGCACACGACCCATGAAAAAGAAATCATTGAACTTCGTTTGCAGGACACCAACGGGATAGAAAATTTCGTGAAGAACTTTGCAAAGCCCTACTACACATGGAGTAACAGCAAAGAAGCGATTGAAGCAAGGACGCAGGCAATCAGCGGTTATCTGACAAAGGAATTGCAGGACTTGAATGTGGATACCATTAGAACCGATATACCGACCAGCTCCACAGTTACAGATGTGATTGTATGGAGTATTGAACAGTCGGGAACGGACACTTTTTCTGCTACCTACGAAGTGGATCAGCAGATAAAAGAGGGAGAACAGACAAGCAATGTGAAAGCAACCTATACCGTAAAAGTCCATGTAGACGCTGACGGGGATATGGTAATCGTTCAGAACCCTACCCTTGCACCAGCAATCGAGAAATCAGATTATGAGCCTAAGACACCAGAAGCAAATGCAAGTGTAGACGCTGATACCGTCAATGACGCTACTGCATTTCTTGAAACATTCTTTAAGCTGTACCCGACAGCCACAGAAAAAGAGCTTGCCTACTATGTATCGGGAAATGTGCTTGAGCCTATCGGCAGGGACTACATTTATGCTGAACTGGTAAACCCTATCTTTACAAAGGACGGGGACAATGTGAAAGTCAAAGTTGCTGTGAAATTCCTTGATAATCAGACAAAGGCTACACAAATATCGCAGTATGAACTTGTGCTACATAAGGATAGCAACTGGAAGATTGTAGGATAATAAAATATGGAAAGTTTGCTTGACATTCTTTACTTGCAGGAGTATCATAAGATTAGAAAAGGAAAGCAAACTTTCCATTTGTTCAAGAAAGGGGTATGTTGTGAAAAATCGTTTAGAAGAATTACGAAAACAAAGAGGTATTAAACAAGAAGATTTAGCGACTGCTCTTGAAGTATCTCGTCAAACAATAGGCTCTTTAGAAAATGGACGCTACAATCCCTCTATTATCTTAGCTTTTAAAATTGCAAGGTACTTTCAAATGAGTATTGAAGAAATATTTATTTATGAGGAGGAAAGCAAATGAAACATAAGATACAAAAAGTTGAATTATTTATCGGTGTAATAATCTTTTTAGGTGGTTTACTAACTTATGGTTTAGGCGTACACCAACTATTGCCCGTACCTCGTCCAGATTTGGTTGTCTATGGTACAACGCTTATTGGAATAATATTGATTTTTATGGGTTGTGATATATTCAGTAAGCCAACAAAAGAAATGCAAATATTAGAAAATGATGAAAGAAATATCGCAATTACTAATGCTTCTCTTGCGAATGCTTATAAAGTAACACTTACATTATTGGTTCTTGTATTATTTGCTCTTGTCTTTATGGGATATATGAGTAAAGTTGTGTTTTTTTCGATAGCAGGAGTTATTGCTATCGGACAAATTACATGGGTTATAACAGCTCGTTATTTAGATAAAAATACGTCTTAATTCTTCAAGTATTTTTAGTTTTTCCTTCTCCATAACTACGCCCCATTCTTTTTTTGTATAGTAATATTGTATCATTAAGAATCACAAATCACAAGTGATTTGTGATTAATCACTTGTGATTTGTGATAAGTGATTTGTGATTAATATATAAAAGCCCTCTTTAAAGGGCTTTTATGTTTATTTTGAAAAAGAGATAAAATCAATATATCCCTTTTCCCCAATTTTTACAACGGCATTGTAGGGCTTTTTCTCTTTGTTTTTGATTCCTTTTACCAGGGTTTCTTTTCCCTCCAGTAATTCTTTTACATTCGTTTTGGTTAGTTTTTTCTTTCTAAAATGTTCAGCTAAAGTAAACTTACATTCAGGATAATTTGAACAACCATAAAACGATTTTTTTAATACAATATTGTTGCCACACTTAGGACATTTTCCTACAAGGGGTCCCGAGCGCTTAGTGGGAATTTGTACCCCTTATCGATACAAATTCCCCGTAGGCGCTAGGGACCTCTTTAGCTTCTTGGAAGCTGTCAGTAGTATATCTAATAATTTATCTCCATTCCCTTTAGTAACGTGTAACTTTCCAAATTTAAAAAAGCGACTCATAGAATTATTTCCTCCCGTTAAATAATAGATAACTATTAAAAATAGACAATACTTGCTCATAAGTAACGGTACTTAAATTGTTTACTTTGGCGTGTTTCATTGCTTGATGAAACTGATTTTTAGTAAACAGTTGACGATATTCTCGATTGACCCATTTTGAAACAAAGTACGTATATAGCTTCCAATATTTATCTGGAACATCTGTGGTATGGCGGGTAAGTTTTATTAAGACACTGTTTACTTTTGGTTTAGGATGAAAGCATTCCGCTGGCAGCTTAAGCAATTGCTGAATCGAGACTTGAGTGTGCAAGAGCAACCCTAGTGTTCGGTGAATATCCAAGGTACGCTTGTAGAATCCTTCTTCAACAATCAGATAGATGTCAGACGCATGGCTTTCAAAAACCACTTTTTTAATAATTTGTGTGCTTAAATGGTAAGGAATACTCCCAACAATTTTATACCTCTGTTTGTTAGGGAATTGAAACTGTAGAATATCTTGGTGAATTAAAGTGACACGAGTATTCAGTTTTAATTTTTCTGACGATAAGTTGAATAGATGACTGTCTAATTCAATAGACGTTACCTGTTTACTTATTTTAGCCAGTTTCGTCGTTAAATGCCCTTTACCTGTTCCAATTTCGTAAACGGTATCGGTTTCTTTTAAATTCAATTGTTTTATTATTTGGTTGAGTACTTTTTCACTCGTTAAAAAGTTTTGAGAATATTTTATATTTTTGTTCATGTAATCACTCCTGAAGTGATTACATCTGTAAATAAATACAGAAGTTAAACGATTTGTTTGTAATTTTAGTTATCTGTTTAAAAAGTCATAAGATTAGTCACTGGTAGGAATTAATCTAACGTATTTATTTATCTGCGTAATCACTGTTTTTAGTCTGTTTCAAAATAGTAGATGTTTTATCTACATTACGCATTTGGAATACCAACATGACGAATCCCTCCTTCTTAATTACAAATTTTTAGCATCTAATTTAACTTCAATTCCTATTATACACAAAATTTTAAGATACTGCAATATCAACACACTCTTAAGTTTGCTTCTAAGTCTTATTTCCATAACTTCTTTTACGTTTCCGCCATTCTTTGCTGTTTCGATTTTTATGATATGGTGCAAGTCAGCACGAACACGAACCGTCTTATCTCCCATTATATCTTTTTTTGCACTGATTGGTGTATCATTTCGTTTTTCTTTTTGTGCGCCTAAATTTCCCACAATCACTCACTTCTTTCTATTTCTTCTTATTCTTATTTTATCATCAACAATCACAAATCACTTGTGATTTGTGATAAGTGATTTGTGATAAGTGATTTGTGATTAATATATAAAAGCCCTCTTTAAAGGGCTTTTATGTTTATTTTGAGAAAGATATAAAATCAATATATCCCTTTTCCCCAATTTTTACAACGGCATTGTAGGGCTTTTTCTCTTTGTTTTTGATTCCTTTTACCAGGGTTTCTTTTCCCTCCAGTAATTCTTTTACATTCGTTTTGGTTAGTTTTTTCTTTCTAAAATGTTCAGCTAAAGTAAACTTACATTCAGGATAATTTGAACAACCATAAAACGATTTTTTTAAACAAATAAGCAATAAAAGGTTGACGCAGAGAGGACGATATGGTAAATTTAACATAAAAAAGGATTTTATATCTAAAGATAGGAAGCCAATGTAAATTTTGAAGTTTTGACTCGCGTCTAAAACTAGAATTGATTCCATACAGTTAGGAGATGATTCCGATGTGCTGAGTGCAATTTGGTGTGATTGTGATTTTAAAATAATGCTCAACCCCAATCCATGAAGATCGTGGAACAACGTGTTATCCAAAAATACTTGAGGAGGAATAAATATGAAAAGAACTTTATGTTTGATTTTAGTGGCACTAATGTGTTGCTCTCTCTCCGCTCAAGCAGTTGCGACCGATATTGTTTATGATGGAGAAGAGTATGTTTATTATGATGACTACATGACTTTTCAATCAGAAGATGATGTGCACGAGGCCGTTTCTGGCGGATCAATCCATCAGACACCGGCTGAAATAAATTATGTTGCTGGGCAACTGATATATCATGAGATGTCGGGAGGACAAGGACTTTTTAATTACTACGCATATTTTGAAAGCAGAGGGTTTCTCGCACGACAATTCGTCAGATACTTATCCAATTCTTGGGCAAAAACTGATGGATATACATGGAGTCAAACAAATACGGTCAATATGGGCTTTAGCGGTAGCGCTTCTCTCAACTTTGCAAAAAAAGTTGCAGTTCAGGCGGGCTTAAGCGTATCGCGATCAACAAGCTATGCTTTGGCTACTCACATCCCGGCAGATGCATCCCGTTTTAGCAAACTGGGCTTTGCGAGCGATATGAACAGACTTTCGTATCGGTACAAAGTATATAACGCAGCTGGGGTCTGTACGATGTCTACCATCGATACCGTAACGTGCCCAACTGTTGATTCCTATCTTATCGTATATTATCAGTAAGGGGGTGTCCATCATGGAGCACAGATGGCCAAGTCTATTTAGAAGTTTCTGCATTACGCTGGTGCTCCTGCTGTCGTTGGGCTTGTGTGGCTGCAAGGCGCAGCCGGAGGCGGATACGTTCTTTTTCCAATACGAAGGCTACTTTGCGGCGCCGGTATCGTCTACGCTGACCGTGGCGATCACTGGATTCAGCACAAAGGAAGCATGCGCCGCGGTGTTTCAGAATGCAGCGTCCATGTCCTTTGAGGGGAATGATGCGGTGCGGATCCAGAAGTTTTCCATAGAGCCGCACGAGTCCATTGGAGCTTACAGCGCGTGTGCGGTGAGTGCAACGCTGGCGTTTGAAACGGCAGGCGTGACGGATGCAACGGCGCTGTGTGTGCAATTTCAGGATGGGAGCGAGCAGACGTACTCAATTGGAATGTGGACGTTCGACGTGCAGGACGCACCGGATCACTCGGAACTGCTGAATGTCTTGTCGTCCCCAGCATCAAATCGGGTTGGAAATATGTTCCCGTACCATTATGAGCTGCTGGATCGGGCCGCATCCATCCGGTCTATCCAATATGGACCGGATCAAATCGCCGATGTGGCGGACGGCATCACGGTATACGACGGCGTTGCGGAAGGGAAGCTGGCGCTCTCAGGTGACGCGCCGGTGCGGCTGATCCGCCCGCGCATCACGGTGGAACAGAACGGCGAAGCCTACAGCGTTTATGGTATTTGCTGCTATTGCGGCGCGCTGGATGTGACGGAAGCGGACATACAGGCGGCGCGGGACGCGGCCGGCAGAACAGCATAGAAACAGGATGATCGCGCAGGAGAGTTCTCCTGCGCGATTTTTGGCAAAATACGGTCATCGGGATTTTGCGCTTTCATATCCGATCTGCCCCAAACCGACAGGTTTCTTCCGGCCCTTTGTGTATACTGCTGTCAAACGAAAGCGAGGGGGGGAGACGATATGAAACAGCTCCGCTTTGTGATCCTGATTATGCTCATCATGCTGCTGCTGTGTCCGGCTGCGCGTGCGGCGCAGGCGCAGCAAATGCAAAAACCTCCTGCAGCGCAGGAGGTTTTTCCTTATGCAGGTATGGATGCTCAGAACAGATCCTCGACCACTTTCTCGGGCGGGACTTCCAGCAGCGCCGGGTTGTGCATGAACATCTTCATGTACTTGAACGAGGAGGCGTAATAGTACCCGTCGCACACGCGCTCGTCCATGACGGCCATGAAGTCGATGTACTTGCGCTCAACCGGCTTGCCCTCGCGGTCAAGCTCGACCGCCTTGCGCTTTGCGCCGAAGGCGATGAACATCGGCAGGTTGCCGAAGTTGTACAGGTGGTGATAGATTGGCGGGATGCCGAGCGAGCCCATATCGGTGATGATCATCGAGCCGTGGAAGGGGCTGGCGTCGAGCAGCTTCTGCGGGATGATGCCGAAGTAATCCATCACGCGCAGGCAGCCGATGGCGAAGCGCAGCAGGAAACGCGGCAGCTTCAGCAGCGCGCCGGCGACCTGCTCGGTGTTGTTGTCCTGGTCGCCGTACTTGATCTCGTCGATCTTCTCGTTCATCTTGCGGTAGACGTCAAAGATCGTGTCCGTCGGGGCGAAGACGGCCTTGATGGTCGTCTCGTTCGAGGTGGTGGACATGCTGCGGCGCACGGTCAGCACGACCTCGATATTGTTGCGCGCATAGATGCGCCGGCCGGCCACGAAACGGTTGATGCCGGGGCGCATGGAGACCATACGGATGTAGGCCGCAATGAACAGATGCAGGTAGCCGAGGCCCTTGTAGCCCTCGAGGCGCTTCTGGCGCAGCCAGCGGTCGGTGTTCGTGATCTCAATGCAGTCCTCAAACTGATTGCAGGCGTCGTTCTTCGTGGGCATGATGTAGGGCATGAACTTGTAAAACGGTGCGAGGGACTGGATCAGGCGGCCGTCCTTGCGGTCACCGAAACGGCGTTTGCTCTCCATGAAAGTACCTCCGAATATGCGAATATAGTTCAAACTTTTTAACTTTAGCAAAAATATTATAGGCTATTTCCGGCACAATAGCAAGGGAAAAAACATTTTAAATGTTGGAAATCTTGCATTTCCCAACATTTTGTTCATTTTTTCATCAGAAATTATGAATGTTCCCATTGAGAGAAATCATGCAAATCCGATAACGTTAAATTTTCGTCAATGGCGTGAAAAAGCTAGCAGGATCAATAGTTTTTTAACACAAGGATGTTTGAATTTTGACAGACAATTTTGGGCAATTTCACTTGATTAACGGCCATGAATAAGGTAAAATACCTACATTATGTAGAGACAGTTCGTGAAAACGGGCGTTGCGCGGCATAATAACAGTTTGATTCGTAGGGAGGTGTACGGATGTCATTTGAGGCGATAACAACGATCAGTGACGCAGAAAACCGGGCCAGACAGATCAAAGCCGACGCGCAGGCAGCCGCTGCGGCGGCAGTGGAAGCGGCCCAGGCCGAGGGAAAGGCAGTGATAGAGGCTGCCGTCGGTAAGGCGCAGCAGGAGCTGCAGACGCTGCGGGCCAAATCTGATGAAAAGGCGAAGGCGGATGCGGAAACGCTGGCGGCGGAGACCAAGAACAAGGAAGCTGCCATGCGCATCAAGGCTAAGACCAATCTGGATCGGGCTGCATCACTCATCGTGGAAAGGATTGTGAACGGCTGATGGCCATTGTACACATGAAAAAGCTGCGGCTCATGGTCGTTCGCCGGCAGAAAGATGAGCTGCTCCGGGATCTGATGCTGCTCGGCTGCGTGCAGATCTCGGAACCGGACGCCTTGCTTGCGGACGCGGAATCTGCCGCAGTCCTGCGTCAGGAGAGCGGCAATGTGACGGAGGTGCGCAGTGAACTCACGCGCCTGACCGCCGCGCTCAAGCTGCTCGACAAGTATGCGCCGGTCAAGTCCAGGCTGCTCAGCTCCCGGCCGGAGGTCACGGAGGTGGATTTCCTGGATGACGGTGCGTACCGTCAGGAGCTCGATGCAGTCGCACAGATCGAGGAGCTGGAGGCGGCCGTGCGCCGCTACAACGGCGAGGAGGCTAAGCTCCGCAGCAATATGGAGGCCCTGCGCCCGTGGCAGACACTCGATCTGCCGCTGGATCTGGGCGAAACCGTAAGGACCCGCATTTCTCTGGGTATGTTGCCCGCGGCAGTGGATCTTGCCGAGGCGGCAAAAGCGCTGGCGGACGCTGCGCCCGAGTCGCAGCTGTATGAGATCTCTTCGGACAAGGAACAGCACTATGTGCTGCTCATTTGCTTGAAAGAGGAGCTGACGGAAGCCATCACGGCGCTGCGCGCGTCCGGCTTCACGCTGGCAAACCTGAACGGCGCGCCGGGCACGGCAAAGCAGAACATTGAGGACGCGCAGCAGCAGATCGCGGACGTCATCCGCAGGCGTGAGCAGGCGGAGACGGATATTGCCGCCTTTGCCCCGCACCGGGATGCGTTCAAGCTCTGCATCGACCGCGCGAGCGTGAAGCTCGGCCGCGCGGAGACGGAAGAGCGCCTGGTCGGTACCGAGAGCGTCGTGTGCATGCGCGGCTGGCTCACGGCGCCGGAGGAGGCCAAGCTCACCGCGGTGCTCGCAAAGTATGACTGCGCCTGGGATCTGGCCGATCCCACGGAGGACGAGTACCCCGAGGTGCCGGTCAAGCTACAAAACAACAAATTTACCGAACCGCTGAACATGGTCACGAACATGTACAGCCTGCCGGCCTACGGCACGGTCGATCCGAACCCGCTCATGGCGCCGTTTTTCATTTTGTTCTACGGCATCATGATGGCGGACATGGGCTACGGCCTTGTGATGATGATCGCGGCGCTCGTTGCGCTCGGCAAGATGAAGCCGAAACGCGGCAGCAAGTATTTCTGCGAGCTGCTGTTCGCCTGCGGCGTGTCGACGTTCCTGCTCGGCATCGTGACAGGCGGCTTCTTCGGCAACGCCGTGCCGACGATCGTGAAGATGTTCGGTCACGACGTCAAGCTCGGCATTCTGACAAGCCCGCTGCTCGACCCGCTGACCGATACGACGCAGATCCTCATCGGCGCCATGATGCTCGGTTTCATCCAGCTCTCGACCGGCATGGTCGTGAACATGGTCATGGAGTGCCGTCAGGGCAAGGTCGGCGATGCGATCTTCAACGAGGGCACCTGGTTCGTGATCTTCGCGGGCCTGGCGCTGTTCGTGCTCAAGATCGGCAACATCGGCGGCGTGCCGGTCGTGCTGTGCATCGGCGTTCTGATGCTGATCTACGGTTCCGGCCGCGAGGCCAAGGGCTTCGGCAAAGTCACCGCCGTGTTCGGCGCGGTCTACAACGGCCTGACCGGCTGGTTCGGCGACATTCTCTCGTATTCCCGACTCATGGCTCTGATGCTGGCCGGCAGCGTCATCGCGCAGGTGTTCAACACCCTCGCCGCGATGCCGTCGAGCGGCGGCGTGACGGTCGTGTCGATGATCGTGTTCATCATCATCTTCCTGTTGGGCCATCTGCTCAACTTCGGCCTGAACCTGCTCGGCTGCTTCGTGCATGACCTGCGTCTGCAGTGCCTGGAGTTCTTCGGTAAGTTCTATGTCGACGGCGGCAAACCGTTCCGCCCGCTCGAGATCAACACGCGCTATGTCGACGTGGAAAATCATAATTTCTAATCATTCGTATTCAAGAGATATTTAAGGAGGAAAATGAAAATGGCATTTCTCGAATCCATCGGTGGTCTGGCTCTCGGCCTTCTCGGCGCTGCGCTCGCAGCGGCGCTCGCGTGCATTGGCTCTGCAAAGGGCACCGGCATCGCCGGTGAGGCCGGCGCAGGTCTCGTTTCGGAAGATCCCAGCAAGTTCGGCAAAGCGATGATCATGCAGGTCATCCCGGGCACCCAGGGCCTGTACGGCTTCGTTATCTGGTTCCTGGCTCAGAATCAGATCTTCGCTGCCAACGCTGCCGCTCCGCTGACCGTCGCTCAGGGCCTGCAGTACTTCGCAGCCTGCCTGCCGATCGCGCTCGGCGGTCTGATCTCCGCCATCGCTCAGGGCAAGGTCGCTGCCGCGTCCCTGAACATTCTGGCCAAGAAGCCCGACGACTGGTCCAAGGGCATGATCTTCTGCATCACGGTTGAGTTCTACGCCATCCTCTGCCTGCTGGCATCCTTCCTGATGCTCAACGGCTTGAAGTAATCCCCATCCTCTTCCGACAGAAGGGAACAAAGATCTATGAATGGTATTGAAAAAATCACCGGCCGCATCGAGGCGGACGCGCAGGAGCAGGCGAAGGCCATCGCGGCCGAAGCCGAGGCCAGGTGCGCCGAGATCCGTGCCGATTATGACAAACAGGCGCAGGACCAGTACTGGGCCCGCGTCCGCGACGGTGTGAAAGCGTGCGAGGACCGCGTGCAGCGCATGGGCCGTCTGGCGGAAATGGAAGCCAGAAAGAGCGTCCTTGCCCTCAAGCAGGAGATGGTCGACGCGGCGTTTGCCGCCGCGCTCGATAAGATCTGCACCATGCCGCAGGCGGACTACGTGGCGTATCTGGCCAAACTCGCCGCGCAGGCCGCGACGACCGGCACCGAGACCCTGGTGTTCAACGCCAAGGATCAGGCCGCGTGCGGTCAGGCGGTCGTGGACGCTGCCAATGCGCTGCTCGCGCAGCAGGGCAAGCCCGGCCGGCTCACCATGAGCCAGGCCACGCGCGACCTGCGCGCCGGGTTTGTGCTCCAGCAGGGAGATATCGAGGTCAACTGTGCCGTGGAGACGATCGCAGAGCTCTGCCGCAGTGATCTGGCTGCTCAGGTTGCCGAGGTCTTGTTCGGCGCGTGACCTGCCCCGCCCCGTGCGGGGGGAATGAATTATCCTATATGGGGCGCAGAGTGCTGCGCCGCATGAGGGAGGAACCGAATTGTCTAAAGTAAAAGATACGAATTACCTTGCGATTACGGCAATGCTGGCAGCCCGCGAGACCAAAATGCTTTCCGCTGAGCGCATGGAGCGCATGATCGACGCGCCCACGAACGACGAGGCGGCCAAGATCTTGGAGGAATGCGGCTACGGCGACCTGAGCGGCTTGTCCGCGAAGGAAGCCGGCGCTGCGCTCGAGGCGCACATCGCGGCGCTGTTCGATGAGGTCGAGGGCATGGTCCCGGAGGCTCAGCTCGTGCAGCTGTTCCGCCTCAAGTATGACTACCACAATGCCAAGGCGCTCATCAAGGCGCGGGCGATGGGCGTGGAGTGCGATGCGATCCTGTCGCAGCGCGGCACCGTGGCGCCGCAGAAACTGCTCACGGCGTTTCTCGAGGAGGACTACCGCGACATCCCGCCCGTTCTGGCGCAGGCCATGGTCAGCGCCGCTGCGATCCTGGCGCGCACGACCAATCCGCAGGCAGCGGACTTCGAGCTCGACCGCGCGTATTTCGCGCAGATGCTCGCACTTTCCGACGGCCTGAGCGACGGCGGCTTTGCCAGAGGCTATGTGCAGCTGCAGATCGACAGCGCGAACCTGCGCGCTGCCGTGCGCACGCGCCGCATGGCCAAGGACGCGGACTTTCTCAAGACCGCGCTCATCCCGGGCGGCACGATCGGCACGGACCGCGTGCTCGCGGCGTTCGACTCGGCCGAGGCGCTCACCGCGCTCTACGGCAACACGTGGCTGGGCAATGCGGCGGCTGCCGGCGCGGCGGCCATGAGCGGCGGCGCGCTGACGGCGTTTGAGCTGCTGTGCGACAACGCGCTCATGGACTACATCCGCGCGGCCAAGCTGCGCAGCTTCGGCGCGGCGCATGTGTCCGCTTATCTCGCCGCCATGGAAAACGAGACTACGGCCGCCAGAATGATCCTGACGGGCAGACTCGCAGGGCTTCAGCCCGCGGTCATCCGGGAAAGGCTGCGTGAGACTTATGCTTAAAATTGCAGTTGTCGGCGGTGCGGAGACCGTCATGGGCTTCAAGGCGCTCGGCCTCGAGGCCTGCCCGGTCGCCAATACCGAGGAGGCGCGCGAGACGCTGCGCCGCCTGACGAAAGACTCTGAGGACTACGCCATCATCTATGTCGAAGAGAATCTGGCGCAGGAGCTTCAGCATGAGATCGACAAATTCAAAGATGTTCCCAAGCCGGCCATCATCCTGATCCCCGGCAGGGAAGGCCCCCTCGGCCTCGGCCAGACCGCGCTCAAGGCGGCCGTCGAGCGAGCGGTTGGCTCCGATATCCTTTAAGGAAAGGAAGAATGAAATTGAGCGGAACCATTACAAAAGTTTCCGGTCCGCTGGTCGTGGCCAATGGCCTTGCCGATGCCAACGTCTCCGACGTTGTGCGTGTCGGCGAGCAGCGCCTGATCGGCGAGATCCTGAATATGACCGGCGACAGCGCGTCCATCCAGGTCTATGAGGAGACCTCGGGCCTTGGCCCCGGCGCGAAGGTCGAGACCACCGGTATGCCGCTGTCCGTGGAGCTTGGCCCCGGCATGCTGGAGAATATCTATGACGGTATCCAGCGCCCGCTGCCCGAGATCCGCGACCTGACCGGCTCCAACATCACCCGCGGCATCGAGGTGCCCGCGCTCAACCGCGAGCGCGTCTGGCACTTTGACCCCGTTGTGCAGCCCGGCACCGCCGTCACCGGCGGCGACGTGATCGGCACCGTCCAGGAGACGACGGCCATCCTGCACAAGATCATGGTGCCCCCGCAGATGAAGGGCACGATCAAGAGCATCACCGGCGGCGACTTCACGGTCGACCAGACCGTCGCTGTGCTCACGGACGCCAACGGCGTCGACCACGAGCTGAACATGATCCAGCGCTGGCCGGTGCGTATCGCGCGCCCATACGCGCAGAAGTTTGCCCCGAACAAGCCCATGAACAGCGGCCAGCGTATCATCGACACGCTCTTCCCGATCGCCAAGGGCGGCACGGCCGCCGTGCCCGGCCCGTTCGGCAGCGGCAAGACCGTCGTGCAGCACCAGCTCGCCAAGTGGTCGGACGTGGACGTCGTCGTCTACATCGGCTGCGGCGAACGCGGCAACGAGATGACCGACGTTCTCATGGAGTTCCCGGAGCTGACCGACCCGCGCAACGGCGAGCCGCTGATGAAGCGCACCGTGCTCATTGCCAACACCTCCGATATGCCCGTGGCAGCGCGTGAGGCGTCCATCTATACCGGCATCACCATCGCCGAGTACTTCCGCGACATGGGCTATGACGTCGCCGTTCTGGCTGACTCCACCTCCCGCTGGGCCGAGGCCCTGCGTGAGATGTCCGGCCGTCTGGAAGAGATGCCCGGCGAAGAAGGCTACCCGGCCTACCTCGCGTCCCGCATCGCGCAGTTCTACGAGCGCGCCGGCTGCATCCGCTGCATCGGCAGCGAGGGCGACCGCCGCGGCCCCGTCACCGCCATCGGCGCTGTCTCGCCTCCGGGCGGCGACATTTCCGAGCCGGTCTCGCAGGCCACCATGCGTATCGTCAAGGTGTTCTGGGCGCTCGATTCGAGCCTGGCGTATGCCCGCCACTTCCCGGCCATCAACTGGCTGACGTCTTACTCGCTGTATGTCGACTCGCTCAAGCCGTGGTATGAGGCCACGTTCGGCGAGGAATATATGGCCAACCGCGACAAGGCCATGAGCATCCTGCAGCAGGAATCCGAACTGCAGGAGATCGTCCGCCTCGTCGGCCAGGACGCGCTGTCCCCGGCTGACCGCCTGACGATGGAGACGGCCAAGATGATCCGTGAGGACTTCCTGCAGCAGAACGCCTTCGTCGACATCGACAGCTACTCCGAGTACCGCCGTCAGTTCCTGCTGCTCGGCCTCATTCTGCACTATGACGCCGAGTGCCGCGACGCGCTCGAGAAGAACGCACCGATGCAGAAGCTCTTTGCCATCCCTGCCCGCGTCGACATCGGCCGCGCCAAGAGCGTGCCGAGCGACGAGTACGAGCAGGTCTATGCCAAGATCGCCGCGGACATGACCGCGCAGATCAAAGAGATTATCGCCGGAGGTGAGGAGCAGTGATTAAAGAGTATAAAACGATCCAGGAGATCGCCAGCCCTCTGATGATCGTCAAGAACGTCGAAGGCGTGACCTACGACGAGCTGGCCGAGATCGAGCTCCCGAACGGTGAAGTCCGCCGCTGCAAGGTCCTCGAGGTCGAGGACGACCACGCGGTCGTGCAGCTCTTTGAGAGCGCACAGGGCATCAACCTCGCACAGTCGAAGGTCCGCTTCCTCGGCCACCCGCTGCAGCTGGGCGTGAGCGAGGATATGCTCGGCCGCGTCTTCAACGGCATGGGCGAGCCCATCGACGGCGGCCCGGCGATCCTCGCCGAGGAGCACCGCGACATCAACGGCCTGCCGATGAACCCGGCAGCCCGCGCCTACCCGGCGGAGTTCATCCAGACCGGCGTTTCCACCATCGACGGCCTGAACACCCTCGTCCGCGGCCAGAAGCTGCCGATCTTCTCGGCGTCCGGCCTGCCGCACGCCGCGCTGGCCGCGCAGATCGCGCGCCAGGCGAAGGTGCTGGGCGACAACGAGAACTTCGCCGTCGTCTTCGCCGCCATCGGCATCACGTTCGAGGAGTCCGAGTACTTCATTCAGGAGTTCCGCCGCACCGGCGCCATCGACCGCACGGTCGTGTTCTCCAACCTTGCCAACGACCCCGCCGTCGAGCGTATTGCCACCCCGCGTATGGCGCTGACCGCGGCCGAGTACCTGGCCTTTGAAAAGGACATGCAGGTGCTGGTCATCCTGACCGATATCACCAACTACGCCGAGGCTCTGCGTGAGGTCTCCGCGGCAAAGAAGGAAGTCCCGGGCCGCCGCGGCTACCCCGGCTACCTGTACACTGACCTGGCCACGCTCTACGAGCGCGCTGGCCGCCGCATCGGCAAGTCCGGCTCGATCACCATGATCCCGATCCTGACCATGCCCGAAGACGACAAGACCCACCCGATCCCCGACCTGACCGGTTACATCACCGAGGGCCAGATCATCCTCTCCCGCGACCTGTACCGCAAGGGCATCATTCCGCCCGTGGACGTGCTGCCCAGCCTGTCGCGTCTGAAGGATAAGGGCATCGGCGAGGGTAAGACCCGTGAGGACCACTCCGGCACGATGAACCAGCTGTTCGCGGCCTATGCCCGCGGCAAGGACGCCAAGGAGCTCATGACCATTCTGGGCGAGGCGGCCCTGTCCGACGACGACAAGCAGTTTGCGAAGTTCGCCGATGCATTTGAGCAGCGCTACGTCAATCAGGGCAACAACACCAACCGCACCATTGAGGATACCCTTAACCTCGGCTGGGAGCTGCTGAGCCTGCTGCCGCGCACCGAGCTCAAGCGTATCAAGCCCGAGCTGATCGAAAAGTATATGCCCGAGACCTGATTGCATCCGTCCCGCAGACTTACCAAGTGAGGTGATTTGATGGCAAATACAGCGATTACCCCGACAAGAATGGTGCTCAACCAGCTCAAGGGCCGGTTGAAGACCGCTCGCAGGGGTCATAAGCTCCTCAAGGATAAGCGTGACGAGCTGATGCGTCAGTTCCTCGACAACGTGCGCCTGAACAAGCAGCTGCGTGCGAAGGTCGAGCAGGGACTCACGGAGGCGTTCGGCTCTCTGTCGGTCGCGTCCGCGATCATGTCCCCGGAAATGCTCGAACAGTCGCTGCTCTACCCGCGGCAGAGCGTCGAGCTGGGCATGACCTATCAGAACATCATGAGCGTGAACGTGCCGGTCTACGATTTCCAGACCCGCAACAGCGATCCGTCCGAGATCTTCCCGTACGGATTTGCGCAGACGTCCGGTGAGCTGGACGATGCGCTCGAGAAGCTGGCGGAGGTGTTCAAGGACATGCTCGAGCTCGCGCAGGTCGAAAAGACCACGCAGATGCTCGCGCAGGAGATCGAAAAGACCCGCCGCCGCGTCAACGCGCTCGAATACGTTATGATCCCCGAGCTGGAGCAGAACATTCGTTACATCTCCATGAAGCTGGACGAGAACGAAAGTTCGACCAAGGTGCGCCTGATGAAGGTCAAGGAAATGGTCCTCGAGGACGCACACCACTACAAGCAATAAGTATCGGAAAACCGCCGCATCTTGGATGCGGCGGTTTTTGCAGCAGTTGGAAGCAGTCGCTGCGGCAAGAGACGATCGCGCAGCGGGGGAGCTCGAGGGGGCAAGGCCCGCCTCGAATGAGATGCACTCCGAAAGCACAAACCCATTTGTGTTTTCGGGTTTTCTCCTCGGCCGAAAATCCTTTCGGCCGAGGAGAAAACCGCCGCATCTTGGGATGCGGCGGTTTTTGCGCGCTATTCTCGCTCTATTGGTTTTCGTCCCGCTCCATCAGCTCGAGCAGCCGTGCCGTCTCGGCAGCGGCGTCCGGCGCGTTTGCCTCGACCTGCAGGGCGGAAGCGTTCGCATCCGGCCGGATGCTCAGCTCCCAGCCGCCGTCGCGCAGGTGCAGCCCGTCGGTAAAGTCCGCCCCGGCCTCCATCATGGCCTCCGAGACCGTGCGCATCAGGTGCGCGCGGTCGCGGCAGGGGACGGTGCGGCGGTTTGGGTCTGCGTGCGGGAGTTGCGGCGGCAGGTCGTCCGAAGCGTCCGGCTGCGCCGGGCTCAGCCGCCCGTCAAGCACGTCAAGACTGCACCGGTAGTAGGCGCGCGGCGTGCCGATGTCGCACCAGTAGCCGTCCATCGGCACGCCGAGGATCGGCTCGTGCGCCGCGAGCAGCAGCGGGAAGAGATCTTTGGCAAAATCAAACGGCTGATCTTCCGGCACATAGGCCATTGCCCGCGGGGAGACAATATAGATCCCGGTGTTCACGAGATCGGTCACGACGTGCTCCCAGTCCGGTTTTTCGATGAAGTGCTGCACAAGCCCCTGCCGGTCCTGCAGCACGAGCCCATACTGTAGCGGCTCTGCGTTCGGGTAGAGTGCGATCGTTACGGCCGCGTCCGCCTGCTGGTGCCGGCGGTAGAGCCCCAGCAGGTCAAAGCTGCACGCGGCGTCGCCGCTGATGACGAGAAAATCCTCCCTGCCGTAAAAGTCGCTGCACGCGCGCACGCCGCCTGCCGTGCCGCGGGGTTCGGATTCGATGCGGTATTTCAGGTGCACGCCGTAGCTGCTGCCGTCGCCGCAGTGCTCCTGAATGACCTCCGGCCGGTAGCACAGCGTCATGCACACGTCCGTGAAGCCGTTGCGCCGCAGCAGATCCAGCAGCCGGTCGAGCACCGGCACGCCGACGAGCGGCACCATGGGTTTCGGCAGGCTTCCGGTGATGCTGCGCAGCCGCCGGCCCTGACCGCCGGCAAGTAAAATTGCTTTCATGCGCACGCTCCTTTCACGAATCTTCAGCAGGAAAGCGTCTTGTCAATACGGATAGAATCTGATATAATCATTGATTATCATAGGGGTAATAGCTTTTGCCCCGCAGGGTGCAAGGAGGTATGACGATGCGAGACCCCAAAGTCAGCAATGTACCCAATGAATCCAAGCTGCAGCGGGCGCTGATGCCCAATTCGCGGATGTTTCTGCTGTTTCTGATCGTGTTTGCAGTCATCACGTTCTTCTTCTCCGACCGGCTCTGGCTGTCGATCTGCGAGGGCGTCATCATTCTGCTGCTCATCATTTATTCGGTCATCATGCGCGCGCGCAAGCGCCGCACGCTCGAACGATATATTGAATCCGTCACCTATGATACGGAGTCTGCACGAAATAATACCCTGCAGAATTTCCCGCTGCCGATGGCGGTCTTTCGTCCGGCAGATTCGCAGGTCATCTGGGCCAACCAGAACTTTTTCGATCTCTGCGGCCGGCACAAGCCGACGGTCGATATGCGCATCACGGACGTGATCCCGGAGTTTTCCGGCCGCTGGCTGCTCGAGGGCAATACCCAGTGCCCGGAGCTGCTGGAGTATCAGGGCCATAAGTATCAGATCCACGGCAACCTCGTGCGCACGAATCCGGACGATGCTGCCAGCTACATGGGCATCACCTACTGGGTCGATGTCACGGATTATGAAAAGATCCGGCTGGAGTATTACGCTTCGCGCCCGATCATCGCCGTCATCGTCATCGATAACTACGATGAGCTCATCCGCGGCCTGACCGACCGCAAGCGCAACGAGCTGCGCGACGCCATTGAGGACAAGCTCCTGCAGTGGTGCGAGGGCAAGGGCGGCTTCTTCCGCCGCTACGACCGTGACCGGTATCTGTACGTGTTCGAGGAGCGGCATCTTGACGAGCTGCGCGAGAACAAGTTCGCATCCCTGCTCGACAGCGTGCACGCCGTGACCAGCCCGAGCGGCATCCGCGCCACCGTCAGCGTCGGCATCGGGCGCGACGGCGACAGCCTCGATGAATGCTATAATTTCGCCATTCTCGGCACCGAGATGGCGCTCTCGCGCGGCGGCGACCAGGCCGTGGTGAAAAACCGCGTCACGTTCGAATTCTTCGGCGGCCGCGGCGGCGAGGTCGAGCGGCGCACGAAGGTCAAGTCCCGCGTCATGGCCAACGCCCTCAGCCAGCTCATTCAGGACTCGTCCAAGGTCTACGTCATGGGCCATAAATTCTCCGATCTGGACACGCTCGGCGCGGCCGCCGGCGTCTGCTGCATCGCGCGCAAGCTCGGCACGCCCTGCCGCATCGTCATGGATGCGAACAAGACGGCCGCCGGCCAGCTGCGTGACCGGATGCTGCGCGTGCCGGAGTACGGCAAAGCGTTCCTGTCTCCGCAGGAGGCGTATCTGCATGCCGACAGCCGCACGCTGCTCGTCGTGGTAGACACCAACCGCCCGGATCAGGTGGAAAACCGCAACCTGCTCGAAGCCTGCACCCGCGTGGCGGTCATCGACCACCACCGCCGTGCGGCGACCTATATCACCAACGCGACCATGAGCTTCCACGAGCCGTATGCGTCGTCGGCCTGCGAGTTGATGACGGAGCTGCTCGAGGAGCAGGTCGAGCAGCCGGACATCCTGCGCGTGGAGGCCGAGGCAATGCTCTCGGGCATCATGCTCGATACGAAGGACTTCACCGTCCGCACCGGCGAGCGCACATTTGAGGCGGCGGCGTTCCTGCGCCGCGCCGGGGCCGATACCTCGGAGGTCAAAAAGCTCCTGCAGACGGACATGGAGCACACGGTCGCCCGCTATAAGATCCTGCAGACGGCGTCTATCTACCGCGCGGACATTGCCATTGCCGCGCCCACCGAGCCGCAGGACCGCATCGTCGCGGCGCAGGCGGCGGATGAACTGCTCAACATCGCCGGGGTCACGGCGTCCATGGTCATTTATCCGATGGGCGACGGGGATGTGTTCATCTCCGCGCGCTCGATCGGCGAACTGAATGTGCAGCTGGTCATGGAGGCGCTCGGCGGCGGCGGCAGTCTGTCTCTTATACACATCTCCGAGCCCACGAGACTAGGCATGATCTCGTATGCCGTCTTCTGCTTGAAAAAAAAAAAGTCTCTTATACAAATCTCCGAGCCCACAAGACCGGCAGAAATATCGTATGCCGCCTTCTGCTTGACACCAACAACGAGAGGACACACTGCAACCAGTAATTGAAACAGAGTAAGAAATGGTAGAAGTTTAGTACACGAATATAA
>OJJI01000139.1_pt1 | contig 26004 bp, 18 predicted proteins | sample 1596201 | NCBI WGS metagenome assembly OJJI01 (sample SAMEA4350158, study PRJEB24818) | metagenome | biome: human; feature: gut; material: faeces | place: Denmark | collected 2013-09 | reverse complement strand
TATGTTCTGACTTTTCTTTCTCTTTTTCTTTTTTTTTTTTTGATGATGCGGCGCCCACAGAGATCTACACAGAGTAGATCGTCGGCAGCGTCAGATGTGTATAAGAGACAGTACTCAACCGATCAGCCATCTTAAAATGACATGTATAGGTATATACAAGTTTCCCATATTCTTCTTGTATTTGAGAATATAGTTTTTTACGGTAATCCAACGAACTATTCTCCATTCGCGCATTTCCTCCGTACCTTTAGTATTACTCTACCCCCAACGCCTTAAACACCGCATCTTCCGCACTGCTGTAGAAAATCAGATTAAAACTCCCTACCAGCTCCGGCGGCACAGTGCCAAGGTCTACTGCACTGGTAATCGGAAGCAGCACTTTCTTTGCTCCGCTATCGAGGCACACCTGCAAACTATTGGCAAGCTCGTCCACTTTCAGAATCGTGCCGCTAATACTGATTTCTCCCAGCACGGCAAGTGTACTGACCGTAGGCCGTCCAAGAGCGATGCTGCATAGTGCAATCAATGTAGGCAATGCCAGCTTTCCGGTCATGCCAATGCCCTGTAAATCCTGATAGTTGATGATGTAATCCCGCATCGTGGTGCTGATGCTACCACTGATTCGATTTCCGTTTGCTTTCAGGAAATTGTACGCCGTATTCGTGGATTCCTTGCAATCACGGTCGCTGCCAAGGCCAGTGCGCTCAAATTTTCCGTTGCCGGGCAGCATCTGGCTTTCAAGGCGGAATACGCCGATCATACCGGACTTGCCCTGACTTACGGTATATACCTGTCCCGGATTGCAGATGCCATCGGGGATGAGCTTTCCACCGCCCTGCTCTGGCACGGAAACAAATTTTTCTTCAAAGGTATCAAGGTCGATATAGCTGAAGTTCACATCATAGAACTCCATTCCACCCAGCTTTTTCAGCTGTTCCTTGACGCGACGGCGCATTTCCAGCGCAAATACAAGAATTTCTTCAATCTGTTCCTTCGTGAACTCTCCATCGGGATAAAGCAATTTCACATAGCCGCCTACAATCTTGCGGACAGCAATCGTATCGCGCTGGTTCAGATTCTTTCCAAGGCGGAAATACTTATCCAACGCATCACCATACTGTTCTTTCCGCAGTTCTCGGATAAACTCTGCCAAGTAATCCGTGATAAAGCCGTAGTCGTTGGTGAAATGCTCCGGACGGAACTTCGGAATCTCCCAGCCTGGAATATAGCAATGCAGACGGTCAAGAAAGGCTGTGTCCGTTCCCATCTCCGGCGGGAACGGGTCAAACAGAGAGGAAGTCTTGAGCAACACATCCACGCTCTGATTGATGTTTCCTACAAAGACCATAGATGCCGATGCTGCCTTTTCCTCTTTGCCACGGGCAAAGGAGCCGGAAGCCATATAGTCTTTCATAATCTGAATGCCGTCTTTGTCCTTAAATTTGATTCCGGCAACCTCATCAAAGGCAACGCAATCCCATAAGCCCACCAAACCTACGGTTTTGCGCCCCATATTGTAAAACAGATTTGCAACGGTCGTCTGACCACCGGATACCAGGATACTGTTCGGGCTGATTTCTTTATAGATATGGGACTTGCCTGTGCTGCGCGGCCCCAACTCACAGAGATTGAAGTTGTTCTCCACCAACGGCAGCATACGCGCAAGCAGCAGCCACTTTTCCCGATTGTTCAACTGTTCCGGCTCATATCCGCAGGAACGCAGCATAACATCCATCCACTCTTCCTGTGTGAATGCCTTGCGTCCCTCTCGAACTTCTTCAATGTCGATATGGGGCATCTGAATCGGAGTCAGCTTATGGATGCTGATGGGAGAGATGTCCTTCTGCTTTTTCTGTTTAGAGGAAATCGGCTGTCCATCTATATCCGTGATTCCAAAGCTGCTGTCTCCCTCAGACTCATATTCCAGCTGAACGATGCACCAGATACCGCCGCAAAGCAGCCGGTCATATTTTTCCGGATAATCATCCGTAATCGGCACATTGGTGAGACCGAGGTTAGAGAACTCTGCAAAAAAGCAATCCTTTTTGATGTCCAGATGTACTGTCACCATATCAATAATGGTATGACTCCCGTTCTTGCGCAGCTGGGAGAGAATTTTCTGAGCCTCATCCGGGCGGACAAAATTGTCTGCCAGAATGCGTTTCACATTCTGAACGCCCTGCTCAATGATTGTCTCATCGTCTGAACTACAATACTGACCCAGCAGGAACTCCAGCACATAGACCGGAACATTTGCTCCTTCTTTTATTTTCTTTGTAAGGTCTTTGCGGACGATCCGACCGTCAAAGTTGCTGCGCAGTTTCCGGCGCAGTTCTTCACGGGTATCGTCTGCCGCCATATCCATCATTTCCATACGGAATTCCTGCCTCCTCTGTATCAGAATCCGAATCCAAAGTCATCTGCAAAGGCAATGTCCATGATGACAGGCTGCCTCCACTGCTCCAGACCGCTTTCTTCGTCATAAACCACAAGGTAATACTGCTTTTCCTTGTCGTATTTCTTATTCTTGAATGTGAACCGCATCCGGAAGATACGCTTCTGCGCATTTTCCTCGCGACTGTCTGCCACATAACTGTTTTCGTTCGAGATTTTCTCATTGTCTTCCGAGAGGAAGAAAATGCGGTATTTTGCCGCTTTTACAGTATCACTGACGGCATCCGACTGGATAAAGTCCATGGACGTGATCAGGTTCGTAATCTTATGGACGATGCTGACCAGAGCAATCTCTGCATTCTTTGTTTCCATGTGACCACGTTCCATCTTAAACTCCAGCACCGGTACCAGCATTTCCTGCGGTGAGGAACCGCCATGCACATAGTTAGCACCGCCTCCGGCCACCTTAAAGACATTGCTGCTGACAGGATAAGACACCACCTTGCTGTCCTCATTCCCCAGAACGCGTCCCATGCTCATATGGTCGATGCCGTCATCTTCCAGTGCCGCCTTGGACACAATAAATCTGCGATTGACAAATGCTTTTTCCGCGCTTTTCCCAGAAATCTTGTCACTTTCTGTCAGCTTATCACGCTTGTAAATAAAGCCATGATCGGCAGTGACGATAAAATGATAGGTGTTGCCGCTGACGGAGATTCGATGAATCAAGTCCATGATTTCCTGAACGGCCTCCTCACACGCATTAAACACCTCATCCTCGGTATTTGCCTTGTCTCCACGCGCGTCAATCTGATTATGATATACATAGATAATCTGACGTTTTGTCAGCACATCTCGCAGCTCTGCCACTTTCAGATTTTTGATATCATCGAACTGTACACAGACACTATCCGGGTTATAGCTTTGCAGCACCTGCTGCCGACCTGCCAGATTATCGCAAAGGATACCATCTACCAGCACCTGGAAGTCATCCGTCATCTCCAGTGTTTTATGCGGTAAAAGTGCTGCCATACCGAGCCTTGTATAAGACGGCAGGACACTTAGTTGTACAGAAAGTTTTGCCGTGCATTTCGGGTCATCCTGCATTCGGGCAAACAATTCCTGTCCGACCTCGTAACGCATGGCATCCGAAATGATGACCACGGTGCGTTCCTTGGTATAGCGCAGGTTGGCATTATAAAACTCCCGCTGCAACGGAATTGCCGAAAATGCGGCATCCTGCTGGATTCCAGCATTCCATGCTGGGAGCAGACAAGCCAGATATTCGTTCGTGTAGATATTTTCCACCAGCTCCCGAAGCGGCTCAAAGCTTTCCGTGCTCTCCAGCTGGTCGTAATAATAGTAGAATTTCCGATACTGCTGATCCATATTGTAATCCGCAGCAAGATATCGGTCGATGATTGGCTTTAAGCCATCTGCTGCATGGTAATCCGCTTCCTTCACCATGCTGTATGCACTGGAAAGCATCTGATAGGTTTTCCCGGTCTTTCTGCCAAAGTGCATTTTAGCCCGCTTTTCACAGAGTTCCGGAATGGTAAATCCGTTTACGATTGCACCGATATCTTCCGAAACAAGTCTGCCAATGAGCCACTTTACCAGCACCTGATCCACGGCAAGGAAAGTGTCGCACTCCACCAAATCGTCCACTCGCATTCCTGCAAATGCCGAAAGAACATTCAGCCCTTTGGCAACGTGCGCCGACAGAGCATCGTATTTGTCCCGGTACAGGACGCTGTTCATCAGGCTATCGAGAAATGCGATGATATTACCGGACTTGTAGGAGACAAAGCTCTTCCATGCTGCCGGAAGCTCTGCCTGCACATATCGACCAGTATAAGTAACGAACAACGTTACCAGCAGCCGTTCCAGACTCGGCTTTGTATCAGTGTATCCGAAATGCTGCTCACAGAGCTGCCAGAATGCAGACAGCAGATCGTATTTTTCAAACTCCTGCAAGAAAGCATTGTCCACCAGCTCGCCATCCGTCAACACGATGCGCACAACCTCTTCAAAAGAGCAGGTACGCGCCTTGCAGACTGCACTCAGCAGACCGACAAGAATATTTTCTTCATTAAAGTTCTCGATTTCCAAATCATAGAACCGTTGAGTACGCTCTTTATTGGCGAAAAACTTGATGTGCTTCTCAATAACCGGCTTGTATTTCTCCTCAATACCGAGGTCAACCGACAGCAGGGAAGCACGGTCGGCAAAGAACCGTCTGGAATACAGCATTGTGTCTTCCAGATGGTTGTCCCTTACATCCGGCTTCGGAAACGGTGCATAAATCAGATAATTCGTGGTCTTATCCACACGCTCCAGAAAATACTTTGTATAGAACTGGTTATCCGGCTGGAGATGGTAGATCTTCGCATTCTGAAGCTCCACCGTCTCCATATCCTCAGCAAATTCTGCCTTGTCATCGTACCAGAAAACCAGTTTCCGAGTCTCCCCGGTAAATTCCGCATTCAGGCGGTCTATAATTTGTTTCAGGTTTAATTCTGCCATATCAATTTCCTTTACTTGATAGATTCCGCCCTTTGGGGAATATCATACAGGCAGTTACGCCTTGATCTGGTTGTTGCCTGTGATGCTGCTAATATAATCGTCAATATCCTGTACGATGCAATGATCCCCCATTGTATGCAGTGATTCAAAATATTTTGTGATATACCCATAGATGCCATACTCTTCAAAGGTTTTTGCCACATCAGCACCAGAAATCCCTTTGAAATGACGGTACCGCTCCATGCAATAAATCAGGAAATTGGATTCTTTGCTCATCGCTTACGCCTCCTCTGGGTAATCATAGGAGCCTGTCAGAAGTTCATCTTGATACATGGTATACAGCGTCATCGGGCTGTAGTGCCACAATTTTGATTTTTCATCCGAAAGCTCCTGATAGAGCTTGGACTGATAAAAGCGTGAAATCGCTTTTTCATCATCCACATTGCTGTTTTTTGTAATCTGTTCGATGATGGGCGGCACAATGATTGCAAGCATTGCGCTGAACTGATCTTCGTTCATACAAGCTCCCTCCCTTCAAAATGCAAGTATTGCAGGGACTTCTCAGTTGCAAACACCAGCTGGTTGAACAATTTCCGAATCTTGAGTGCCGCCAGTGTTTGTTCCTTATCCAACACTCCGGTCATATACAGGGTAATGGTGCGGTACACATCATCATTTGCCACAGCACCATAAATCAGATCATGCTGCTTTCCCTGATAGGTTCCCTGACGGTTCTCAGCTACAAAATCCAGCCACGCTTCATCTGGGCTGTCAAAGCGCAGCAAACTGCACTCCTTAAAAGCCACTGCTTCCTCTACGGAATAGATATTCAGCGTAGCAGCTCCTGTTTTGCGGCGGTCAGTGACCTTTTGAGCGAAGTTCACTGCCTGATCGCGGTTGGTGGTGGTATAAAATCCAAAACCGAAGTCCAGATAGCGATTTTGCCGGATAAGTTTCGGCTGTTCTACGATAACATTGCTTCCGTGGTACAAAATCATTGCAAACGCCTCCTGTTCCTCTTATTTCTTCTCTTTCACCATGATGTTCTTGCTGTCCGCCAGCACCTCATAGAACTTGCCGTCCTGGGCGGTCTGGAGCTTACGGTAGTTGACCTTTACGCCGTCATCGAGGTCAAGCTCGATACGGGAAAGTGCCAGATGGCTGATCTTCTCATCGTATTCCCGGCATTCCTTCAGCTGCTTGGCAAGTTTATCCTTACGCTTGGAGGCTGCTGCCACCTCGCGGGCATTCCCGCTGTGATCCATCATATCCTGCATCCGGTTGATCTCGGATTCATATACGCGCTGCATCTTATGCAGGTAGTCGATACGCAGGTTGCCGATGGTATCCGGCGTATAACGGTGCAGATAAACCAGTGCCTTGAAGCCATTCTGCTTGCCGCTGTCAAACAGCCAGTAGATCGGACGCTTGCCGGAACCGGTGACAGAGTAAGTCTGGCAGTGATCCTTGAAGAAATCGTTCAGGAAGTAATTGCGGATGATCTCCCGGCTGGTGCTGCCCTTATTGCCAAGGGCTTTTGCGATATAATCGAGGTTCTCTTCCAGCGTATCGGCACCGTACACCACTTTCAGCCATGCACACAGGCGCGATACGATATCATCGTCCAGATATTCCTCATCGGTGATGGGGATAACATTGTCGGCATCCGGGAAGAACATTTCATCCACCACAATACCCTCATTGCGGTATGCGCGTTCCAACTCTTCAGCAGAAATCGTTCCAGGGCGTTCGTTCATCTTATCCACAAATGCCTGCAAAGAATACGGTTCTCCAGCAAAAAGCAAACCATCCTTATAGGTAGAGTAACGGCCAAACATACAACCCACCGCATAGCTGAGCAGACTCTTGATGTCCCGCTGCAAGTCAGCTTTGCGCACGGTCACATCTTTATCTTCCACTTCTGGGGTCAACTCGTCCTGCAAGCCGTAAATGTCAATAAAAATGCGGTTCAGCTCTTCTTCGTTGGCCTTCAGCTGGCTAAAACGGTCATCGCATTCCTCCTGCCACTGAGTAAAGGCTTCGGAAATCGTGGAAACATTCCGGAACAATGGGTGCTTCTTAAAGTCCCATGAGGTTTCAAACGAATCCCAATCCTCCTTTGACAGCTGCACAGCCTCTTCAAACAACTTCGTAATCTGCGGACAATAGTTTTCTTCCCAGATCACAGGAATTTTAGCAATAGAACCTGCATTATAATCGAGCGTTGGTGCCAAGATCTTCAATAGTTCATTTGCAACAACACTATTTAATAATGCAGAAACGAAAGGTATTTTCGTTCTGTCACTGAAATAACAAGTTGATCCCTTTGTATCGAAAAGAAATCCATGTGAACTATATCTGGCATTAAAGCTTCCAGATGAAAGTGTTGACCATGTAACGCCTTCGTTAAAGTAAAATTGAATATTTTTAATTGTACGAGTTACGCACTTATAAAGTTTAACCGCTAATGCTTTGACCTCTTGTCCATCGTTTTCCCAGTTTATAACATAATCGTTATTGCCATACCATTTTCTGAAACCGCCACCTTTGTTGTACGGAAACCACTTTGCATGACTCTCTGTAGCTTCCTCTGCACTTTCTGCATTAAATTTAATTTTATAAAGAGGAATCTCACTCCACAAGCGAAGGAATCTATTATTGTCAGATGTTGCCATACCCTGTCGAGGTTTTGCGTAATCCCCCAGCAATTTATTTCTAAACGCATCAAACATTTTAGGAGACAGCCAATATGCAATCGATTGTTCTTCGAGTGCTCCGTACTTTTCTTTTTCGATGTAATATCGGTTATCATCACAAAAGAACTTGCATTCTTTCTCTTTTTCTGAATTTCCCGATAGAAGTCTAATATAAGTTGCTTTATATTTTGGAGCATCCGTTTTTCGTATTACAAATGATGCTGACTGCACTACTTCTCCACCGATTTCGTCAAATGCACGCGGTCCAAGATGAAGTAAATTTATAATATCAGTCTTCAGTACAATTTTTCTTAGCTGTACAAAGCTCGTTAAGAACATCCAACCGTGTTGCGTAATCATAGCAAAGAAGCCTTGGCATCTGGTCAATTTCTCACACTTTTCAATAAACACAGAATATAAATCCGCTTTGGAATTTGGGTAATTATCATTTACAAAATCATATAATTTTCCATCCATACCCCCGCGACTACCCATATAAGGCGGATTCGTAACAGTCACCCAATATTTCCGTGCCATCGTCTCGCCGATATCAATGAGTCGGTTCAGCTGCTCGGCGGTATCTTCCACGCCTACGCTGTCCATGCTGATCTGACCAGCGGTATCCTCCGCTGCCACAAACCGACGCAGCAAATCCCAGTTATAGCTCTCCACATTCAGGATAGAGCCATACTCCTTGGCATCGGTCAGGGTGTCCAGCAGACCTTCCAGCTGCATCTTGGCAGCGTTCTTCTCAATATCATCCATCCCTGCGCCGAAATACTTCAGGTGAGCACGGTTAATGCTATTACTCTCCTGAATGGCATAGACATGGCAACTGTTTTCACCGTTGAGGATACGGCGGTTGTACTGCCGTGCTTTCATCATCACGGCGAAGTACGCCAGCTGATAGGCACGGTCATCAATGTCCAGACCGTAGATGTTGTGTTCCAGAATGCTCTTTGCAGCATCACGCTGGCTATAACCGGCACTCTCGTAAATCTGCATCAGCACATCAAAGGCGTATACAAGGATATGTCCAGAACCCATGCAGGGGTCAATGAGCTTGATGTCTTCCGGATTCAGAGCAGCGTACTCTTTACGAATTTCCGCCAGTTTTGCCTGCACCTCTGGCTCCTGCTGTGCTTCTTCCAGATAGTATTTCCAGTTTTCTTTCAGGCCGCAGTCTGGGTGTCCTTCCACCCACAGACGGCCAAGGCTGTTTTCCACCATGTATCGGACTATCCAGTCCGGGGTGAACAGCTGAGTTACGGCAGGAATTTCCTCTTTGGTGATCTTACCGTTCTTTGCAAAGGCAGCCGCTTTCGGTTCAGTGTTGTAATACTGGTACAGCCAGCCGATGATCTCCACCTGACCGCCGCGCTCAATGTTGAAATCATCCTCCGGGATATCATGGATCAGATGATAGACCACGCCGTCCTGGTCAATAACGGACAGGCTGAGCAGCAGCTCGGTGTAGTTCTTTGTCTTTTCAAACAGAGCAGGCAGAATCTCGTTCAGGACGTTGCACTGCTTCAGGAACAGGATGCGGAACACCTCGTCCAGTTTGTTGTCCTGCTTCAGCTGGAAAATCTGAGCTTCTTCCTCCGCAGTGAAGGGAAGCTCTGCGTCAAACGGTGTTGTGACCAGATCCGGCTCCAGCTTTCCGCTCTCGGAAGAAAGCACTCGAATATGGGAAGGCAGATAGTCGTTGACCTCCATGAAACGGATCGCAATCAGGCGGTTGAACCATGTATAGGCAACCTCCTCGATCACATACTGATATGCGGTTTTGTAGTCGGTATCCTTTTCCTTCTGCTGGATGACCTCTATCAGCTTGTCACGCTGGCGCACGGCCTCGCCGGAAATCGAATACGGTTCTGCGGTGCCGATATCGAAGAACTGAGTGCCGCCGAAGCTCTGCGGCAACGGCTTGGCAATGCCGTCCTCCGTAATACCGATCAGGCGGGCATCATAGCTAACATCTGCAATCAGCTTATTCCGCGCCCAGATCGCAAAATTCTTTATGGCTGTCTTGTTCATGGAGCCAATCCTCCTGTCATTTATAGTTCAATGTTGACGATTGTATCTTCGTCCATCTCTTTCAGCAGATTTTCACGCAATGCGGCAAGGTATTTATCAACGTCGTCCTTGCTCTCCAACCGCCACGATGCAGTCTTGGCAACCGTCTTGATGGAAACATTCTTCGTGGTGCGCACCTTATATACCGGCTGCGGTTCTGCCACCTTTTCTGCCGGTTTCACGGTCTCGCCGCGTTTTTTCGCCTCTTCTTCCTGACGCTTGCGCTCTGCCTCGGCCTTTGCCGCAGCTTCCTTCGCAAGGCGAATGTCCTCTGCGTTCATCTCATTGAGCAGGCGCAGCTTCAGTGCTTCTGCCTTATCTGCATAGCTGCGCAGAGTGGAGACATTGTTGCAGTGCTCCGCACCGTCCATGATCTCCTTAAACTGTTCCAGATAACGGTTGAACTTTGCATCCTTATAGGGCTTGGTGTTCAGCACTTCAAAGACACGGTTCCGATCCTGATTGATGGAATCCTTGACCGGCTCTGCCTGCTCTTCCAGAATGCGCATATAGCAGTTCATAAACTTCTCGCGCAGCTCCGGCAGCTTCGGAATTTCCTTGTAGGGCTTCGCCATCCGGACGATGGTACGCATCTTAGCCACCACATCTTCCAGTTCTGCATCCACGATGTAGGTCTTGCTGTCCTCGTAAATATTCAGCATATCCAGCGCACGAGTGAAGATGGTCAGCTGCTCACTGCCAAAGAAATCACGGATAGGCTCATAGTCTTCGCCAAAATCCATCAGATCATCCTGCTCGTCAAATACGGTCTTAAAGAATTCCAGCGGTGCCTGAATCTGCACCAGTGCGGAAAGCTGCTTCTTACCCTTTTCCAGAAGTTCTTTTCCCGGATAGGCATAATTCTCATATTTCGGCTCCAGCCGCTCAATCTCGGTGATCCGATTCTCGCAGTAATGCTGGAAGTTCTTCATGATGGTATCTTCGTCATCGGCAGGCGGTGCCACCTTGAACAGCTCTTTCATCACGGTGCGGACGGCCTTTTTCTGGTTTTCCGGCACACGGACGCGCACTTCCGCCAGCAGCTTATCCACGAACTGCTTCTTCGTGATATAGCCGATGATTTCTTCTTCGGAACGGTTGTTCAGATTGACACTCTCACCGTTGACCGTAAAGGACAGGTCTCCACGCTTAAAGAGCCGTGCCACCAGCCAATGGATGTCATCTTCCACAAAGCCATAGGGTGCTTTCATAAAGCGATCCTTGATGGTTTTCATAGAAGTCTTCATGTGCATCCGGGAGTTGCCCGCCACGAATTGCAGCACATCATCCAGCGCGTGGACATTGGATTCTCCGGTATCTCCCAGTGCCAGCGACAGCTGGTTGCTGGTCTTGAACATCTTCCGGATATCTGCTTCGCCCATCGCTGCGTCAATGTAGGCCAGCTTGTGGTAAACCGTCTGCACCAATCTTCCGATAGCCTCGTTGATGCGGCTGGTTACTTCCTTGCCGGAGGTATGCAGCACATCGCCATTGACATAGATGGTAGCCTCTTTCAGAGCTTCCGTCAGATAAAGCTTAGCATTACCGTTGCGTTCCCGCATCTCTACGCGCTTTGCTTCCTTAATGGTCTCATACTTGGCCAGCTGCACAGAAGTATTCTTGCGCAGGAACCGCTCAATTTTCAAGTATGCCCGCATTTCCGTCAGGAACGCATCATCATTCGGCAGAACCACAAGGACTTCTTTGCCCTGGCCGGAGAGCAGGCGCAACGTACCATCATCGGTGCCGCCCTCATACCACGGGGTCAGCACACGGAGGCCGATATCGTAATTCTGGTTTGCCTTATAGGGGCGGTCATCCACTGTCTGATTGAAGGAGAACGCATACCGCCCACCAAAGCTGGGGTACTGATACTTCTTGCTGGAGAAAATGTCCTCATAGATCATCTCCGCAATCTTCGTGATGACCTCCGGCATCTCCACATTTTCTTTTTCGATTTCGTTGTTGATTTCCTGTTCCTCATCGGTCAGGAATACATAGATGGAGCCATTCTTCTGGATCAGCATCTGGCGCATCAGCACTTTCAGTGCATCTTCCACCTGTGCTTTCAGAGAGATACGATCATCGTCAATGCTGGTAATCATCAAGCTGACGATGTTGTCCACGTTGGCTTCGATCTCCAGAACATATTTAATCAGGAAAAGGGTCTTCAGCACATTGATGGCAAAGACATCTTTTTCCTTCTTTTCCGGGTTGATATAGCTGTTGTCATAAGCGCGGATAATCACGCTGCTGTGGCTGTGGTCGAGGAAGTTCTCCAATGCATCATAGAACCGATAGAACGGCACGATTGCCCCCATCTCATCGTCCATCAGCTGCATGGCAGACTCTTTGAACAGAGCCAGCATGGAACGTTCACCTTCGGACAGGTGCTTGCCGGATGCACCGTGGGTACGAATGCTGGTCAGCACACTGGCAAGCAAATTAAACTGGTATGGAACAAAAGGATAAACCTCTGCAAAATCTTCTGCGTTGGCGTACAGTTTTTTCTCCACACCGTCGTTGAAGACAATCAGATTTTTGATGATGGTTGCTTTCTGGTCATAGAGCAGACGCAGGCTCTGAGCTGCGGTCTCTGTCTTATCCAGAATACGCTTTTTGATAACAGCATCTACATTGGCAGAGGACAGAGAAAGGCGTGTATCGAAACGTCCCTGAATCTTGGAGAAGTCGTTACCCTTCACCTTGGTAATGGAGTCGATATCCTGCTGGCTCGTTACGATTACCCAAGCCTTACCCATGCATTCCTTGCCCAGTTCTTCCGTCACTGTCTGAAGGTTCAGCATCAGCTTGGAATCATCACCAATGTACTGACCGATCTCATCCACAAGGAAAACCACATGGTGGTTGTTACCTTTTTTATCAATATAGGTCTTCACACGCTTGGCGAAATCCTCAATGCTAATCTGGTAGCTCTCGGTTGCTTTCTCACACCAGTTACGGGCAGCTGATTCGCTCATGAAATCCATGTCAGAAAGAACATCGACAACAGAATCCTGAATGAAATCGAAGTCCTGACGAGAGCTTTCCCACGGATCGCCATACTCTTCTTCAAACTTTTCCTTAAACTCTTCAAAACGACCTTCCTCGGAAAGCCTGCGCTCCAGGTCAGCAAGGTGCGGCATGGAACCGCAGAAGCCCTGCATCTCGTTGAAAACTTTCAGGAATACGTTCACAATGGCATCTTTATTTTCTTTGCCATTAGAATCGCTTTTGGAATCAATGTTGAAAAGAATCACATCTGATGGGGTGTTTGCTGCCAGCTGCATATCTGCCAGCACCATCTGATTGGTAATCTTCTGATCTTCGATAAAGTAGTCGATGGCATGTTTGTCTCCGACCTGTTTATTCTGAAGCAGATAGGACAGAATTTTCAGGAAATGAGATTTACCACTTCCAAAGAAGCCGGAAATCCAGACACCCATTTTCGGTGTGGTTCCCTGAATACCTTTTTTATATGCTGCAAAGAAATCCGCAAAATGACGCTGAAGCTCACGGGTCACAACATACTCTTCCAGCTCCTGCGCCACATTTGTCTCTTCACCCTGACCGACAATGATAACGCCCTGTATCTCACGGTCAATTTTCTTTCGGAACATGTCCTTGATCTGCATAACAGTTTCCTCCATCCATTACTTTACCAGTCGGAATGCCCGGTAATAGTTATCGTCTTTAATCTCATTGAACAGGATCAGCTCCTGTTCATTATAGGTTCCCGGAAAGAACATCACGACCGGGCAGCGCACAAACGCCTGGTGCAAGTTGTTAAGCACCTTGTGGGAGCGCAAAATCGGATAGCACTTGCCGATACCGGTCAGGAACACGACTGCATTCTCCGGCGTATGTTCTTTGATATATTGCACGATCAGGCTGTCATCGTCATTTACCTTCATGGAGTTGGTCACAGCCTTGACGATACGCTCGATCCCTCGCTTTTTTTCAAAGTCATAGCACTTTTCCATGAAGTTTTTCTTTTCCAAAAAGTCAATGATGATATCATACAGGTCAAAGACCACAAGCTCAAAATCATCATCGCCCCGGTCGTTCTTATTTTTCAGATACTCTACACGCTCCCGAACTTCCAGTTCCTTTTCCGGTGGATAATCAAACACCCAATAGTTGACCTCATTTGCGCGGCCTGTTCCTTTTCGGAAAGACGGCTTATGGATTGCAAGCTCCATCTCATCCAGTCTTTGGCTTAAATCCATTTCATCTTACCCCCGTCAGTGTTTTTACCATGATGCCAAGATCATGGTCATAAAGCCAATGCTCAAATGCAATATCAAGAATTGGCTTCAGTATTTTTCTTGTGCTGTTTGCCCGGTTGCTTTCTAAAAGGCCAGCTTCATAAAGCTGCGTTTTATAGCAGGAGCCGAGGCGATGCAGCGTATAGTCTTGAAAAGAAGCCACCTTCTCACTCTGTTCCTGCTTATTTTTGAAGAATATCCGGATATCCGCATCCGTCAACTCATCCGAACCAAGAATCATTTTTTCCCGCACTACTTCATACACAAAATCAAAGAACAGCGTGTCATGCAAAAGAGCCGCAGTCAGCACAAATAACTTTTGTGTAGCAAGATCACTGCTCAGAAAGATTGGATAAAAACTTTCATCTAATGTCTTGATACGGGCTGTTACGGTAGAAAAAATCTGCTGCGCTCGTAGTTTTGTCGGTGCACCATAGATGTTTGTCTCTTCATTCAACTTTTTAATGTCTGCAAAGCTCTTACCCTCGCTCAAAAGCTGCACGGTTTTCCGAAATTCCATGAACCAGAACGAAAATTTCACTGCTCCGGCACTATACGGTTTTCTTTCCATCTTCGTTCTCTCCATTTCCGGATTTTGTTTTAATGTATCTGCCGCTTTTGATTCTGGCATCCTTCGGCTTTTCGGCGTTAATAGGAATGACCCACTGATGGCCTAAACGCTCGGCACCATCAATTCGCCCCTCTGTGCATAATGTCTGTACTCTCCTTGTGCAGATTCCCCATTTTTCAGAAGCCTGCTTAATCGTCATGAAATCCATACGGAACCTCTTTTTCGATGTCTAAAGTCACTCGCAGCAAGTTAAAATTTCTCATTTATATTCTACTCCAAGAAACGAACAAAATCAATCGAAAGTTCTTCCAAATTTTGAACGATTTTTTTAGAACCCACTCTTCTGCAAGCAGGGCTTTCGTGACACGAAAGCGATTTTCTGCTTGTTGGGGAAACTCCCCAATCCCCTTAGAACGCTGCCTGCGGCATCGGGCTGCGCATCCGTTCCGGATGCTTTAACGGCAGTTCCTGCCAAAGAAAAAGCCCGGTGCAGCATGAGCATTACGCCCACACTGCACCGGACATTCCATCATCTACTATTCTCCTTATTTTCTTCTTCCTGCCGCACTTGCTGCTCATGCAGCTGCTCTTTCTTCTGTTCGTCCTCTTTCAGGATTTCCTGCACGATTTTCTGTGCCACAAGCCAATCCTGCATTTCTGATTTTGTTTTGCGGTACTCTGCATAGGAGCTTTTCTTTCGTTCCAGAAGCATCGCATACTCTGCGTTCATCTCGCTGATGCGCGGGAGCTTTTTGTCAGAGCCGTTCTCTTTCTTATAGGCATCAAACGCCTTTTTCGCTGCACTGCGCAAGGCCAGCATATCCCGATGGGCTTCATAGAACTCTCGATTGTAGCCGGATGCCTTATACGCAGAAAAAACATCTTTTGTCTTAGCATAATTGATTAGATGCTTCCGCAGCACCGACACTTCCGACATCCGTGCCTCATCTGCCTTTACAGATTCCAGCAACGCATCGCATTTTTCAGAAATTCCATCTGCCTTTTCTTTCAGTTCTGCATAGCTCTTGATTCCATGCTCCTCCATGAACATCATAGCTTTTGCCATCTGCTTCAGATTAAAGACTTTCGCCCAACGCGCATATCCCGTGCCTTTGCCCGCCTGCATTTTGGCACGGACATCAATGAGGAACGACAACTCTGCTTTCTGATGCACCTGTGCTGACCGTGCACTTGTACGATTTTTCTCTGCAAATTTGCTTTTGTGAACCGCATTCCCGGCAATCACTTCGCAGAGTTCTTCAAGCGAATATCCTTTACCAAGAGAACGGAAACGGGCAAATCTGGCATGGCCTTTTCCCCGCAGTGCAGGCTGTTTTCCATCTTTATACTCGTACCCTGCTTCCTGCAAAATCCCAATCAGTTCCCGGAAGTCTTTCGGTTTTCTTGCCAATGCTACATCAATGGCCTCGCAGATTTCATCCCGCTGCGATTTTCTCTCCGGGTATTCCGTTCTCTTTTGCCGCTCCCCATAGGGCTTCCGGATAATGACCGACAACCGGTGTTCCAGACAGACGATATCACTGAGCCTTGCCAGTGCAAGACCGGATAAGCGAAAATCTCGGAATTTTCTGGTGCAGTCTAATGTAGTCGAATTAAAAATAATGTGGTTATGAATGTGCGCACGATCAACATGGGTAGCCACGATAAATGCGTGTTTTCCTTTGGTGAATCGCATGGCCGTCTCATACCCAACCTTATTCGCCTCTTCCGGCGTGATTTCTCCGGGCTTAAAGGATTGCCGAATCTGATATGCAATCACATCATGCGCCTGGGTTCTTCCCGTGATATGCTCATACTGCCGTTTGGAAAGCAGAAATTCTTCATCACAGGTCTTTGCATCACAGGCATACGCGCTGATGTATTTTCCATCTTCCGTCTTTGCTGCATTCTCAGAATAATCAGTACGGTCAGCGAGACACTGCGCTACCGTCTTTCCTTTATTGATATGCAGCGCAATTAGTCTTGTAGCCGCCATTTTCATATTCCTCCATCAAAAAAGAGCTACCCGAAGGCAGCTCTTACCAATCCCTATTCTCATTTTAACATCCGTTCCCGGTCATAAGCACCCTGCAAATAAACGGCCTGCTTGATGATTTCTTCCATATCGAAATAGACGCACATGATGCTTTCGTACAGCTTCCACACATTAGATTCGCTGCCTCCCACCATTTCCATCAGCTGGTCTTCCATCTTCGATTGCTCAGACTGTTTTTCCTGATAAGCTGTCTCTTCCACAAAATGATTCTCTCCATCTGTTTCCTCGTACCGTAAATCATAATAATCTTTCATAAACTGAATATCCATCGAATCTCTCCTCAAATTGTCAAAACATCCTCTACACACTCGCACAGCCGTTCCATCAGTTCCATGATGCCGCCCGCACCAACCGCAGCTGCAAACAGTCCCATCTCAATCAGGGTCAGCAGGAACACATCCGTCCAGCTCGCCCGAACCACCGAATAGATGCCGCAGCCAAGAACAAACAGCATAACCGGCGAAAGCACCCACAGGGATAGCTGCATCAGTAGATTCCAGATAAAGCACAGAAATCGCAGCAAAAAGGTAACCGGCAGCAACAGGGTTTTCAGCACCAGCTTCAACAAAAAGCATACGATCTTCATGAATTTCACCCCTTCGTTTTTCTTTTCATCTTCATTTTACCGTACCCGCTTGTCAAACACCACGATGTCAACAGGAAAACAAAAAATATGTAACGGCACAGACAGTTTCATCTGTGCCATGTGCTGTAGAAATCCCGCACGTTTGCGCCGTCAGCGAATACCAGAAAGCCTCTTCAGGATCAGCTTCTGCATCTCCCAGAGTTCATCCAGCCGCCTCTGCAAATCCCGGATATCCTCCGCATAGATGCTTCCGGATTCATTGGCGCGTTTTGCGTACTGGTTCAGGTTGTTGCTGCATCGGCGAAGAAGGGTGGATACCTGCGCCACATCCGACAAATCAAGATTCACGCAGTACCCGTCCATCGCCATTTTTCTCATATAGGCACCGGTATTCCGAATACCCAATTCCTTCTGCTTTTCACGAATCCTCGCCAGCTCTTCCGGATTCACCCGGACGTTGATCCAGTGTTCCCGAACACTCATAGTGCCACCTCCTCATCATCTCGATGTGCCATCGGTGGAATGCGACCGGCACGGTCACGCAATTCTGCCAGGACAGACGGTTTTTCCGTTGTTTTCTCACGGTCAGGATCATCATTTCCACGGTCATCCATATTCAGCAGTGCGTCCAGTTCTGCCAGTCTTGCACTCTTTTCTGCCAGTTCTGCCTCCTGGGGAAACGGCTTTCCAAGCTCGGCCTGCGCTGCTTCCTGCTGGCTACTAAGATTGTCCAGCTGCTGCTCCGCCTTTTCCAGCCTTGCAGAAATCCCGGCAAGAGCATTGTCCAGACGCTGGATATTGCCCGCAGCACTGGTGCCGATGGGTACCCGGTGGGTCATCTCGCCTTTCAGCAGTACCTGATACTCTTTCTGGAAGCTGTCAAATGCCAGCTCCATCTCGAAACCTCGATAGCTGCCAAGCGGCACCGGCTCCAGACTCTGATTGGCTTTGCAGATTGCGAGGATTGCTTCACCGGCCTCGGCTTTTTCAGTAAAGTGTGTACCCTTCACCTCCATGCCGCAGAACCCCTCTTCCGGCAGCGGATGTGCCGCCACCGTCCGAATATCCGACTGAAATCCTTTGATAAACCCCTGCGTTTTCTCAATCTCCGCTGGGAAATATTTCATCAGTTTATCCTCCAATCGGTACTGCTGGCTCTGATGGTCTGCCTTCAGCACCTTTAGCCTTGCAACATCTACATCCAAGTCCATTTTTTCCTTAATTTGCGGGTCTCCTGCACAAAGTGCCTTGATCTCCGCATAAGAAAGTGCCTGCTCATCCACATCATCACAGGAACGCACCGGAGATTTGCTGGTCATGATCTGGCTGATGAACTTCTGCTTATTCTCCAGTGTCTGATAGAGGTAGGCATCAAAGGTTCCTTCCGTCACATACTGATAAACCTGCACTTCTTTGTTTCGGTTTCCCTGACGGATAATACGACCATTTCGCTGGGTCATGTCCGCAGGCCGCCAGCCCACATCCAGATGATGCACAGCCACCAGCCTGTCCTGCACGTTCGTGCCTGCACCCATCTTCTGTGTCGAACCTAACAACACCCGCACCTGCCCGGTACGGACTTTGGCAAACAAATCTTTCTTTTTTGCCTCGGTATCAGCATCATGGATAAATGCGATTTCTTCTTCCGGTACGCCTGACTGGATGAGTTTGGCGCGGATATCCTCATAGACATTGAAGGTTCCATCGTTTTTCGGTGTGCTGAGGTCGCAGAACAGTAGCTGAGTCAGCTTATCCGACTGTCCTTCCTCATAAATCCGAAGCACATTCCGCACACAAGCGTTGAGCTTGCTGTTGGGATCATCCGGCAGAAGCGGATTCATCAGCCGCTGATCCAGCCCCAGCTTTCTGCCATCCGATGTGATTTTCAGCATGTTATCGACCGACGGGTCTACCACGCCGGAATGCACAGCCGCCGCCCGTTCCGAAAGCTCCGCCACCATCGCCTGCTGATGCTCCGATGGCTGCACCACCACGGTTTTAAACTTTGCCTCCGGCACCGGCAGATGCAGCTGATCGGAGGTCTTGATATCCGCCACTTCCTTGAACATGTTCATCAGCTCCGGCAGGTTGAAGAATTTTGCAAATCTTGTTCTTGCCCGGTATCCAGTTCCTTCCGGTGCCAGTTCAATGGCCGTGGTGGTCTCACCAAAGGTTGAAGCCCAGCTGTCGAAATGGGTCAGCCCTTTCTGCTGCAATGTGCCGTACTGGAGATACCGCATCATGGTGTAAAGCTCCGTCATGCTGTTGCTGACCGGGGTGCCGGTCGCAAAAATGATGCCGCGCCCGCCTGTCAACTCGTCCATATACTGGCACTTCATAAACATATCCGAAGATTTCTGCGCTTCCGAAGTGGACAAGCCTGCGACATTGCGCATTTTTGTGTAGAGAAACAGGTTCTTGAACGCATGTGCCTCGTCTACAAACAGCCGGTCTACGCCCAGCTGCTCAAAGGTAATCACATCGTCCTTACGGTCGGTTGCCCGGAGTTTCTCCAATCTCGCCTCCAATCCTTTCCGGGTCTTTTCCATCTGTTTGATGGAGAAACGTTCGCCATTCTGGGATTTCATCTCAGCAATGGCGTTTTCGATTTCATCAATCTGGGCAGTCAGAATCCGTTCCTGACGTTCTGCGGACACCGGGATTTTCTCAAACTGGGAATGCCCGATGATAACTGCATCGTAATCGCCAGTGGCAATTCGTGCGCAGAACTTCTTTCTGCGAGCGGTTTCAAAGTCCTTTTTGCTTGCCACCAGCAGTTTTGCACTCGGATACAGGCGCAGAAACTCATTTGCCCACTGAAGGGTCAAATGATTCGGAACGACAAACATGGATTTCTGGCACAGTCCCAGCCGCTTTGCCTCCATAGCAGAAGCGGCCATCTCGAAGGTCTTGCCGGCACCCACTTCGTGGGCCAGCAGCGTATTGCCGCCGTACAACACATGAGCAATGGCATTCTGCTGGTGTTCCCGCAGCCGGATTTCCGGATTCATGCCGCCAAAGCGGATATGGGAACCATCGTACTCACGGGGACGGGTACTGTTGAACAGCTCGTTATACTTTTCCACCAGTTCCGCACGGCGATAAGGGTCTTTCCACACCCAGTTCTGGAACGCATCCTTAATGGCCTGCTGTTTCTGCTGGGCGAGGGTGGTCTCCTTTTTATTCAGAACCCGCTTCTGCTTGCCGTCTGCATCCTCCACGGTATCGTAGATACGGATATCCCGCAGATTCAGCGTATCCTCCAGAATCCGGTAGGCGTTGGCTCGGCTGGTGCCGTAGGTCATATAGGCATGGACATCATTCCGGCTCGGTGTACTCTTACCGGTGATCTGCCACTCTGCCGTCATAGGAGAGAATTTCACTTCAATATTTCGGCGCAGATAGAACGGCGGTTCAAAGGTTTCTTCCATAAACTGCTGGATATAATCCCGATTGACCCATGTGGCACCAAGGCGCACATCAATCTCCGAAGCATCCAGGTCTTTTGGCTGTGCTTTCTTCAAATATTCCGTGTTTACCGCAAAGGCAGGGTCAGAGGCCGCAGCCAATTCTGCCACGCGGAGCTTTTCTCGGACATTTCCGGACAGATATTCGTCAGCTGTCACCCAGCCGGTTTCCTCGCCGCCCTGCGTCATCGGGTCTTTGAAAATGACACCATGCAGTTCCTGATGGATTTTTTCATATTCTCCCGGTGTACCTAAAAGCTCCGACATATAGGGCAAATCCACTCTGCCGCGCTCTCCGATGGAGATTGCCAGAGCTTCAGCCGGAGTATCTACACTGGTAACAGCCCGTTCCGGTCGAATCGTCCGTTTGGTGAACATATCCGCCTTGGATTCCAGCCTGCCGTTTTCATCCACATTTTCCAGAGAGCAGAGCAGATAATAAGACGAATCTTCCGAAAAAGCCTGTGCGTTTGCACGGGAGTTGATAAGTCCATACTGATCGGCGAAGCGATCATAGGCCACATTCAGTTCCCTCTGTTTCTGGGCAATCGCGTCCTCTGGGTAATCGTTCAGCTGGTAGTCGATCAGTTCCTGCACAATGGCACGAAGCTCCACCATACCCTTGATCCTGCCGGTGGCTGTCGCAGAAAGGTCAGCTTTCCGCATGATGCTGTTCTCACGGAAGTAAACATCCCCATCTACCACCGCATAGGAGAAGTTCTTTACATTGGGGTCTGCCGGAATGGTTTCGCCCTGCAAGGACAGCTCTTCCTCCGGTGCCAACTCCTGCGCTTCATAGTGACCGCCGATGTGCTGCACAGCCTCATGCAGCTGATCTCCCAGATCCGCATCCGCAATTGGGATGACCGTACATTCTTCCTTGCCGTACTGGGTGCTTTCCGTTGTAATCTCACCCAGCACCATTTCCGGGTGGTCAACAAAGTAGCTGTTGAGGGTTATCCCCTCCGATGTCAGCCCCAGATGCACCCAATCCGGTTCGATATCAATGGGATGGTCTCTCTTTTGCAGAAAAATGATATCCGACACTACATCTGTACCGGCATTGGCACGGAATGCGTTGTTAGGAAGTCGAATGGCTCCCAGCAGTTCTGCCCGTTGCGCCAGATACTTTCGCGCGTCCGGATTCTTGGAATCCATCGTGTAGCGGCTGGTAACAAAGGCCACGATGCCACCGGGACGAACCTGATCCAATGCCTTGGCAAAGAAATAGTTGTGGATAGAAAATCCGAGTTTATCATAGGGCTTATCGCTGACACGGTAGTTGCCAAAGGGCACATTGCCCACGGCCAGATCATAGAAGTCGCGCCGGTCGGTGGTTTCAAAGCCTGCCACCTTGATTTCTGCCTGCGGATACAATTTCTGCGCAATGCGCCCGGTGATGGAATCCAGTTCCACACCATACAGTCTGCTTCCCAGCATGGAATCCGGCAGCATACCGAAGAAGTTGCCGACACCCATCGACGGTTCCAGAATATTGCCTTTCTCAAATCCCATACCGTCCAATGCCTCATAGATTGCACGGATCACGGTAGGGCTGGTGTAATGCGCATTCAGAGTCGAAGCCCTGGCTGCGGCATATTCTTCTTCCGTAAGAGCTGCTTTCAGCTCCTTATATTCGCCTGTCCAGGCAGTTTTCTCTGCGTCAAAGGCATCTGCCAGCCCACCCCAGCCGACATAATTGGCCAGCGTTTCCTGTTCCTCCGGTGTCGCATCCCTATGCTGATTTTCTAAGGCTTTCAGCGTATAGATGGCATCCATGTTGGCACGGAATTTCTGCTTAGGACTGCCTTCGCCGAGGTGAAAGCTGTTGATGCGGTAGTTCTCCGCATGTTTTGCTTCATGCCCTGCCCGGAACGCTTCTTCTTTTCCAGAATTCAGATCAACCACCAGATTGTGCAGGTGAACATTTTCCTCATGTCCCAAAAGTCTTGCCAGATTTTCTTTGCTTTCCGAGCGGAAGATCGGATACACGGAATCTGGGTCCCGAAGCTCCACATCGAAAAGCCCGACTTTTTCAATCGTAAATGCCTTTCCGTCCAGATACAGCGTATCGCCAACACGATAATCCGGCTGCACCGGAGCTGCGGGTTCTGGCTGCACAGTTGCTGGCTCTTTTTCAGCTTCCATGTTTCTGCCGCGAATCCCCTGCAACGCTTCTGAGGCACTCACATAATCGGCAAATGTCTGCACTTTTCCGTCCGAATATCCGTAATACTCTTCTTTGACATAATCCCAGATGGCAAACGCATCCTTAGAATCCGGGAAATTATCGCCGGTCATCGTGACTACAAATCGTTCATCCGGTGCATAGCCAGACTCTCTGGCAAGTTCTCTGGCGCGTTCCTGCATTTCCAGCACCAGAGGATCTGTCTCTGCTTGAGCCGGTTCCTGTGCTTCTTCGGATTCCACATCCGGGAATGGAATGTCCTGCTGCAAATTCTGTTTGCTCTGCTCAACATAGAGCCAGTCTTTGGCTTCCCGTTCCTGGACTTTTTCAATCAGCTGCTGGCGGTAGGTCTCTGCCTCCCATTCGCTGGTAAATTCTTCACTGACACCATCCGGCTCTACATGAATGCCGTCCTGAATATCATCCCAGACCGCATAGCCATCGTCTGTTTCCATCACGGTAAACCGCTGGGGTGCTGCCAGTTCGCTCCGGGCATAGATATTCGCAGCCGTATTCAGCATATTGTCCACACGCTCATTTCCGGTATCGTAGTGTTCCGGCTGCGTTGGCGGAAACACATGAGCGGCAGTCGGCATAGGAAGTGGTGCGCCATATTCCTGCTCCAGCTTCTGATACTCTTCCATTTCCAGCGCAGTCAGATACTGACCATTTTCCACAAGCCGGTCTAACCGCTTATCCACCGCCGACCATGTGAGGCGCACTTCCCGGTCATGGTCATAATTGCGAATCAGAATACCTTTTGCGTCATAATCCGCAAAACCGCGACTGCCATCCATAAAGGTATAGCTGTGACCGCCGAGACCGTATTCCGCTTTCAGAAATGCAGCTCGTTCTTTTGCGTCCCCCTGCTGCTGATACAGCGCATAAATACGGATTTTCCCGCCCTCAAAATTAGAGCCTGTCCGCAGCATCCGGTCGATTTCATCCTCAGAAATGACAAAAGCGGAGGGCTTTTCGCTCTCCGCTTCTCTGGCTGCATTCTCTGCCGCCGTATCAATTTTCTGAATCTGCTCTGCTTCGGACTGAAACAGGCTCATAAAGTTTAACTGTTGATAAGTTCCGTCAGAATAACTTCCTCTGCCTGCGCTTTCAGCATGTTCATGTGCTGCACCCAGGCCATCTGGTTCGATTTCTTGTCCGGTGCCGGATTCGCTTTCAGAAGCTCCGCCATCATCTGCTCCATCCGTGCGGTCGCGGTCTCCTGAATCTCCCACAGGTGCGGGTACAGCTTCTCGGTCAGGATCAGGTGATTGTACAGCAGCGTGTTGTTCTCCTGCAGGAACGCTCTGCGCATTCTCCCGTACTTGCCCAGCGGCTTCTGTTCCTGCACCGACAACTGGATGTCCGGAATCAGGTAATCGCCGTTCTTCGTGTAATTCAGCTCCATCATAGTTTTGGCTCCTTTCTGCCTGCTTTTCTCTTTCATAGGTTCGGATCGTGCGTTCAATTTCCCGGAAGATCTGGCTGGACATTTCGCTGACCGCAGTTCCCAGCACATTGGCGGCAGCCTGCGTATTAAAATCAAAGATGTCCAGAAAATCCTCGTGCTCAAAATAGTCATCTGCATTGCCCACCGTCCGGGTAAAGACGGAATATGCGATGCTGACAGCGGCAGCTCTCTTAAAGGAAGCTCCGATGTTGAGTTCATCATATCCTTCCAGATAGGAATCTGCAACGATGTCACTGATCTGCCTGCGGTTTTCCTCCCAGTAATCCCTTGCAAGACGTTCTGCCGCTTCCATGATATGATTTTCCAGAGACCCAGCACCGGCAGGAACATCAAATGCTGCATCCAGTGCTCGAATGATTGGCTGCTCATGCTCCGCGTTCATTTTCCAGAGCTGTACCGGGCGGGAATTCTTCCGTTCTCCGGTATCTGCCACATCAAATACATACCGCAGTTTCGGCTGCTCCCCGCGCATATCCAAAAGAGCAATGCCCTTGGAGCCGCGCTTTACATAGCGGTTCATCCGGTCATTCCAGAGATCGTACTCTGCACAGGCCGTTGCTTCCGGCCTCTGCTTATAGATCATCAGCTGCTCCGCAAAAGGATACTTATAAAGCCGCGCGGATGTGGTCAGAAACGCTGTCCACTGTTCTTTGCTGCCAGTGATCTGTGCCGCAGCTTCCTGTGCCATCTGCATATAATAAGCCGTTTTCGTCATCATCTGTCTTTTTTCCTCCTCTCTCTTATTCGTCCGGATATAAATCCAGTGCCTCATATTCTGCATCCGTCATCTCTGCCAGTTTCGCAAGCAGCGAGGCCGTCCACCTGCGCAGATTCCTGTCCCTGCCCGTCAGACTTTTCTGCATCTTTTGAAGCTCTGCAATCAGCCCTGTCCGTGTGCCAGGGCTGTAAAGCATCATGAGCATCCATTCGTCATCCGTAAAACGCATTTATAACTCCTTTTCTTCGCAGCACCTGCGAGGCGATGCAGGCGGCACCGCCTCCTGCTTTTCCTTCAGCTGATCCAGAACCGATGCTTTCTCCGCCGGTTCTTCCTTCTTCCCGTTATTGATTACGCCGTCAATCATACCGTAATCGTCTTCCATTGCCATTTCTGCGGCTTTTAGGTAATTCTCCGGTTTCAAAAATCCGGGCAGCTCCTGGAAGCCGATGGAATCCACATAGTGACAGCTTACAACACCATTCTGCCGTAAAGCCACGATGTCAGACACAGAAAGACTATGCCCAGTAAAATCATCAGGGCGGGAAACATTGAATTTCGCATACAGTTCCTCCAACATCGTATTCTGATCCTTGTAGGGAAGAAGCGGAGCCGTATAAACCACTTCATAATGGTCAATATCCGGCTCCAGACCCATTCGTTCCAGTTCGCGCATAGACGAAAAGCGTTCATATACCGTATCCTCGCTGCGGCGAAGCTGCAAAATCGCATACTGGTCGGTAGCACTGTCGAGAAACGCCATCATTCTTTCGTCCGGTGCCTGATTTCCATGCACTTCATCCCATTTTTCAATTCTTGCCATCATTCATTTCTCCCTTCTCCATAAACGGCAGGCCGTTTTCCTTTGCTTCCTGTCGCTGCTGTTCCCGACGCTTTTCACTGTAAGGCCTGTCTCTTATACACATCTGACGCTGCCGACGATCTACTCTGTGTAGATCTCAGCGGTCGCCGGATCCTTAAAAA
>OJJI01000081.1_pt1 | contig 36849 bp, 33 predicted proteins | sample 1596201 | NCBI WGS metagenome assembly OJJI01 (sample SAMEA4350158, study PRJEB24818) | metagenome | biome: human; feature: gut; material: faeces | place: Denmark | collected 2013-09 | reverse complement strand
TGGTGTTCATGATGCACGCTACGATGCATGAGACGCATGTCTGAGGTCGTCACATTTGTGACCAGGACCAGTATTTTTGTTGGTTTTTGTTACATGCAGTTGAGTGGATACGAGAGATGACTAGTCTCGTGGGCTCTGAGATGTTTTTTTTTTTCAAGCAGAAGACGGCATACGAGATCATGCCTAGTCTCGTGGGCTCGGAGATGTGTATAAGAGACAGGTAGTACACGAAGTAATACGCCGCCAGAAACAGCAGCGACAAAAGGACGGTGATGAAGCTCTTGTTTTTCAGCTTCAGGCTGATGCGCGCGACCACCCAGCCGAGCAGGCACGAGAGCACCATCACGATCACGGACACGATCAGCACCATCAGCACGCCGCCGACGATCGTCCCCGCCGTGACCGGCGCCGTGAGCCAGTACACGATCACGCCCGGCACGATGACGACCGCGGCGTACATCAGCCCCAGCAGGTACACGCCCAGCAGGCGCGAGGCCATCACGCAGCGCACCGGGATCGGCAGCGACAGCAGCAGGTCGTTGTCCTTGGACAGGTACAGACTCGAATACGTGCTGAACACGCTGCCGAACGTGCCGAGAAACACCGCGATCAGCCCCATGAGCAGGTAATACAGCCAGCCCATACCGCCCTCGACCAGGGGGCCGCACAGGCCCACGGCCATCAGCGCAAACATCCCGCCGAGGAGGCCCACCATCAGCAGCGCGTAGAGCGCGATGTAGGCGATCGTCGCGCCCCTGGAGCGCATTTTGTTCTTTTTCGGGTCGTAGAAATAGTTGCGGAAGATCTCCGCCATCTGTTTTTTCAGAAGCGTCTTCAGCATGATGCATCCTCCAGCTCCAGGAACACGTCCTCGAGACTGTCGTCGCCCTTGACCTCCTCCATCGTGCCGGAGCGGATGAGCCGCCCGCCCTTGATGATGGCCACCTTGTCGCAGAGCTTTTCGGCGACCTCGAGCACGTGCGTCGAGAAGAAGATCGCGCCGCCGACGTCGCACAGCTCGCGCATCATGCCCTTGAGCAGGTGCGCCGCCTTCGGGTCGAGGCCGACGAACGGTTCGTCCATGATGATGAGCTTCGGGTCGTGGATCCACGCCGCGATGATGGCGAGTTTCTGCTTCATGCCGTGCGAGTACGCGCTGATCGGCTGCGCTAGATCACCCGTGAGCTCGAATGCGTCGGCATACGGCTCGATGCGCGCCCAGCGCTCCGCGGCCGGGATGCCGAAAACGTCGGCAATAAAGTTCAGGTACTGGATGCCGCTCATGAAATCGTACAGATCCGGATTGTCCGGGATGTAGGCGAGCAGCCGCTTGCAGGCCAGCGGCTCGGTTTGGATGGAGTGCCCGCCGATCGTGATCTCGCCCGCGTCAAACTGTAGGATGCCGACGGCCGCCTTGAGCGTCGTCGTCTTGCCGGCGCCGTTGTGGCCGATGAAGCCGTAGATCTCGCCCGGCGCGATGTGCAGGCTCAGGTCGTCGACGGCCCTTTTCTCGCCGTAGGTCTTGGTAAAATGCTGAATGTTGAGCATGATGTCTCCTCCTGATGATCGCGCCGGTGCGCACCGGAGCTGCTTTCCCATTTTCGGGTGCATTATACCCCCCGGCGGCGTGCGGCGGCAACCGATTTCTCACTTTTTAAGAAATGTGTAAGATCTGCTTTGCGCCCCGTGCGCTGCCCGCGCGCGAATGTTTTTATCCCACGGACGATCTCGCAAAAAAGTTTTTTTGGCGCGGACATTTTGCATTGCGGCGCTTGTATTTCCGGCCTTCCCGCGGTATAGTAGGGACAGAAAGACCCAAACAGATATTTTTACGGGGGTGTTTGCTGTGGAGATCCCACTGCAGGAATTTGAACGCGCGGCACAGCGGCTCAAGGGCGTGCTGCACCACACGGAGCTGGACCTGTCGGCCACGTTCTCAGCCATGACGGGCGGCAACATTTATCTTAAGTACGAAAACAGCCAGAAGACCGGCTCGTTCAAGATCCGCGGCGCGAGCAACAAGATCGCGGCGCTCGTCGAGCGCGGCGAGACCGGTGCCGTCGTGGCCTCGTCGGCCGGCAACCATGCGCAGGGCGTGGCCTACGCCGCGCACCGCTTCGGCATCCCGGCCACGATCGTCATGCCCAAGACCGCGCCCATCGCCAAGGCGAAGGCCACGGAGGGCTACGGTGCCACCGTTGTGCTCGCGGGCGACTGCTATGACGACGCCTACGCCAAAGCCTGCGAGATCTGCGAGCAGGAGCACGCCACGTTCCTGCACCCCTACAATGACCCCGAGGTCATTGCCGGTCAGGGCACGCTCGGCCTCGAGATCCTCGGCGATCTGCCCACGGCGGACATCGTCATCGTGCCGGCCGGCGGCGGCGGACTGCTCGCCGGTGTGGCCGCGTGCATCAAGCAGATCAACCCCCGCGTGCAGGTCATCGGCGTGCAGGCCGAGGGCGCGAACGCGATCGCGCAGTCGTTCCATGCGCACAGCTACGTCCAGACCGACTCCGTCGCCACCATCGCCGACGGCATCGCCGTCAAGGCGCCGGGCGACATCACCGTCCCGCTCATCCAGAAATATGCCGACGACGTCGTCACCGTCAACGATCTCGAGATCTCCGAGGCGGTGCTCCTGCTCATGGAGCGCTGCAAGCAGATCGTCGAGCCCTCCGGCGCCGCGCCCGTGGCCGCCGTGCTCAAGGGCAAGGTCGATGTGAAGGGCAAAAACGTCGTGTGCCTGCTCTCCGGCGGCAACATCGACGTGAGCTTCATCCAGTGCATCATCGAGCAGGGCCTCGTGTCCCGCCACCGCCGGCTGCGCTTCACGGTCACGCTGCTCGACCGGCCGGGCAGTCTCGGCAAGCTGCTCAACGACATCGCTGCCCTCGGCGCGAACATCCTCTCCGTGGAGCATGACCGGCTCACCGCCGGGCTCAATCCCAACGAGATCGACGTGCACGTCTCGTGCGAAGTCGGCGGCAAGGAGCACGGCGACCGCGTGCTCGACCAGCTCATTCAAAACGGTTATCACGTAAAAATCGACTGATAGGAGGTCATCATCATGAAAACAGTTGCTACCAATCACGCCCCCGCTGCGCTCGGCCCCTACGCTCAGGCGCAGATCTCCGGCGGCTTTGTGTTCACGTCCGGCCAGATCGGCATCGACCCCGCTACCGGCGTCATCGCCGACGGCATCGACGCGCAGGCCCACCAGGTCTTCCGCAACCTGACCGCCGTGCTGCAGGCGGCTGGCAGCGACATGTCCAAGGCCGTCAAGACGACGGTGTTCATCAAGAACATGGACGATTTCGCCACCGTCAACGCCATTTATGCCGAGTATTTCTCCGAGCCGTTCCCGGCCAGAAGCTGCGTTGAGGTCGCGCGCCTGCCCAAGGACGTGCTCGTCGAGTGCGAGGTCATCGCCGAGGCGTAAGCGCCCGCATAGTCCATTCACCGGTTCTGGGTAGATTTTCCGCTACCTGTTGTCCGGTTTGTGCACATTGACCACAAAATGTGGGAAATTACACATTTCTCTGTATTCCTCTTTGACAATCCCACGGCTTTGTGCTAGAATGAGAGCACTGTTGATAAGAGCAATCTTGTTTTCCGGCCGCAGTCGAGCGGCCGGGAGCACCAGTATTTTAAGGGAGGAATAGGTATGTGCATTCAGGCAATTAAGAGCGTTGGCGTCAAGGAGTACGCTTCCGAGCTCTGGACCTCGATCAAGGAGATCGACGGTGGCAAGATCCTGTCGAGCGTCAGCGGGCTGCTTGAGGTGAACACCAAGGCCATCAAGAAAAAGCTCGAGTCGCTCTGTGACGAGAACACCGCTTTCGCCATCCGCGATAAGCTTGACCTGGTCAAGGACTTCTGCCAGTGGCCGGTGAACTACATTCAGGGCCTGATCGGCTAATATCAGCCTTTCTGCTTTGCATGCAAACAGGAGACCGCCCCGATCCGTTTCGGATCGCGGGCAGTCTCCTGCTTTTTATTTTTGCCGCGCTCATTCCGGCGCGCGCTCGTCGCCGAAGATGAACACCGCCACCGTGCCGGGGCCGGCGGGCCGTTTTTTGCTCTTTTCGGTGCTTACCAGCGCACCGTGCGCGGTGCGGCGGCGAAGGAGCTGAACGTCGCGGTCGCGTCCGTCAGCGCGAGCACCTGCGTGTTGCCGTCGTCGGCGGCGTACATGCTCTGCAGCTCGGGATAATGGTCGAGCATATCCTGCCGCGCCGCCACGCGGTCGTCCTCCACGGCCGTCGCGCTCACGCGCAGCCAGGTCTCGCCGTCAAACGCGCACAGCTCCACCTTGGGATTGGCCGCCATCTCCTTCGAGACGGCCTTGACCTTACCGGTCTGGATATAGAGCTTGCCCTCGAACAGATTCACCGTGCCGAACGGGCGCACGCGCGGCTGGTCGCCATCGACGGTGGCGAGATAATACGTGCCGCACTTTTTCAGAAATTCATAGACTTCCTGCATGATCGTTTCTCCTTTCTCCGGCTGTGCCGGAATGCGTACCAGATATTTTTCGAGCAGGCGCACGGGGTGATACGATTCCTTCGAGCGCCGTATCCCCTCGTCGCCCACGTCTTCCTCGCGGTTGATGTAGCGCACGTCGGGCGTGACGAAGCACTTGGCATATTCGTTGACCAGCACCTGATAGATGCCCTCGTAGGCAATGTCCGCCTTTTCAATGTGGATGATGAGCGTGTCGCCCACGATCTCCCCGGCGGAAAAACCGGCCACGCGCCCATTCACGCGCAGCAGTCCCGCGAGCGGGGCGTAGGCGGCAAAATCGCGCAGGAACTCCCGCACGCAGCCCTCTTCCGCCTGCGCACTGTCGCTGTCCTTATGGTAGCGGCGGGTGAAGTCGTCAAAAAACGCGCACACCTCCGGCAGGTTCTCCTCCGTGACGCGCTCGAACGCCCAGTCCGGGTACAGGCGCTGAAAGTGGTGGATGTGGTTGCGCTGGCCGTTGAAGCGCCGGCCGCGGAACGTCACCATGTCCTGCGCGTCGTAGAGATAGTCGAACCAGTCGCGCACCGGCGTGACCTCCACGTCGCCGAAGCGCGCGCGCAGATTTTCCACATCGGCCGCCGTGGCGGGGAAAAACTGCACCGGCTGCCCCACCGCGCGGCAATATTTCACGATAAAATCGTAAGCGTTTCCCACATTCTCGCCGATCGGTGTGGAAAACACCGTGCCGAGACCGGGAAACTGCTCGCGCAGCAGCAGCGTGCCGTCCACCTCGAGCGCCGCATCCTGAAAGTACGGCTGCCAGAGCACGGCCGCGCCGGCCGAGGCGTTGCACAGGCGCGTATCCTGGCGGGCAAAATAACGTGTGAGCAGCGGGATGTCCCGCACGCTCAGCGGATGAAAGGGATCTGTCATGCTTCGGGTTCACCCTCCTGTGCGGCGGCCTCCGCGGCCTGCTCGGCGAGCTTTGCCTTGAGCTCCTCGAAGCAGTGCTTGATGATGGCGTATTCCTGCTCGTTTTCGAGCGCGAGCAGGGCAAGCTGGCCATCGTCGCGCGTGTCGTAACGATTGGCGAACAGCCGCTGCTGCGCGCCTTCGCCGGTCGTGAACACAACGTACGAGCGGCCGTTGTCCTCACAGTCATAGGTGAACAGCACGTCGCACTGCACCTGTTTTCCGTCCGGGCCGAGGACCGCGAACGTTCCGTTTTCAAACATGGTCTTGTACTCCTTTTCGGGATTTGCCCCCATCATAGCATATCGCGCGCCATTTTGCCACTGCGTTTTCCGGCGCCCATCTGGTCGCCGATCCGCAGACCAGATGGGCAGCAAAAAGGTGATGATTCACCACACTGTCTGCTTTTCCCGAAGATTTTCACGAAAATTTCGAAAAAAATCACAATTTTTATGCAACGAAATGTTGATTATTGTTCGTTTTGGTGGTATCATGTATGTCAAGATAACAAAAAAACAGGTAGGAGGAATCGGCGAATGGAAGAAAAAGTTGTAGACCGCAGAGTGCGAAAGACGAAACGGCAGCTTCGGCTTGCGCTGATGAAGCTCATGTCGGAAAAGAGCGTCAAGGACATTTCCGTGCGCGAACTGGCAGCGATTGCAGACATCAACCGCGGCACCTTCTATATTCACTATAAGGATGTATACGATCTGCTGTCCAGCCTCGAGGACGAGCTGGCGGACGGGCTGACGGTCGTCTGCCGCCGGCACAATGCGAAAGACTCCGAGGGCAAGACCTACCCGTACCTGATGGAGCTGTACCAGTTCATCCAGCAAAATTCGGATCTGTGTCACGTGCTGCTCGGCAAAAACGGCGACATTGCCTTTACCGACCGCATCTGCCACATCCTGCGCGACGAATTCCTGTATGACTTCCTCGCGTATTACTATCCGAACGACCCCGAGATGCTCGACTACTTCTGCTCGTTCATCGTATCGGGCAATATGTCGCTCGCGCTCACATGGATCGACAACGGCATGAAACAGACGCCCGAAGAGATGGCCGTGCTTGCCGGCGAGATCATCATGCACGGCGTGAAAGTGCTCGAAACAAAAGCATAAAGCCTGCAGGGCATAAAAAATTCCGGAAACATGATGTTTCCGGAATTTTTTATCGTTTCGGGCATATCACCTCAGGCGGCGTGTGCCGCCCCGCAGCCCGCAGAAAAAGCGATCAAAGCCTGGCGCGCATGGCGGAAAAGGCCGCGTCCACGGCGCGGTAAATGTCCTGCGCCGGCTCGCCGATGAAAAACGCGCCGTTTTCATACAGCACGCGCCCGGCGACCATCGTCAGGCGCACATTCTCCTTCGAGCCGCTGTAGACGAGGTTGCGCGCCGCGTTGTGCACCGGCTGCATGTTCGGCCGCTGCAGGTCGATGACGATCAGGTCCGCCTGCTTGCCGGGGGCGAGCACGTCGCAGTCGGTCAGGCCCATGGCCTGCGCGCCGCCGACCGTCGCCATATACAGCACGTCGTCCGCCGGGAGGGCGGCCGCGTCGCCGCAGCGCAGCTTTTGCAGCACGGCGGCCAGATACATCTCGCGGAAGAAATCGAGCGCGTTGTTGCTCGACGGGCCGTCGGTGCCGATGGCCATATGGATGCCCAGAGCCCGCATCTGCTTGAGCGGGGCGATGCCGCTGGCGAGCTTGGCGTTCGAGCCGGGGTTCGTGACGGCCCAGAGCCCGCGATTGCGGAAGATCTCCAGATCGTGCTCCGTCATGTGCACGCAGTGGAAGCCGCCGCCGCCGTAATCAAAGTGGCCGAGGGAATCAAACAGCTCCGTCGGCGTCTTGCCCCAGCGGCCGCGGCACTCGTCCACCTCGCGCGCGGTCTCGGCATTGTGCGCGAACACCGGCGCGTGCAGCGCGCGGGCCAGCTCGCCGGCCTCGGTCATCTCGGTGAGGTTCGAGGTATACTCCGAGTGCAGGCCGAGCTGATAGGAGATCAGCGGGTGCAGGGCGTTGAATTTGCGGTACTCGCTCTCGAGCTGCTGCGCGCTGCCGCCGCCCCCGCACAGCACCGTGCGGAAGCCGCAGTCGATGCTCGCCTGGGCGATGGCCTCGCGGAAATAGTACATGTCAAAGCCGGCCGTGATGCCGCTCGTGAGATACTCGAGGATCGACAGCTTGGTAAACGCATACACCGCCTCGGGCGTGAGCTTGGCCTCGAGCGGGAAGATCTGCTCGAACAGCCACGGCTGCAGCGGCACATCGTCGGCATATGAGCGCACAAAGCTCATGCCGGCGTGCGCGTGCGCGTTCTTAAAGCCCGGCATGACAAGGTCGCCGCCGAGGTCGATCTGCCGCTCGAACGCGGGCAGCGTCTCCGGCGTGGGGCCGATGTAGGCGATCTTGTCCCCGTCGGTCCAGACCTCGTCCGTCGTGACGGACACGCCGTCCGCCATTGTGAGCGTGCGGCCGTTGAAAAAGCGGATCATAGGCTCAGCCTCCGTTTCCTGAAATGCTCCTGCATTATACGCCGGATCGGCCCGCTTGGCAATGAATTCCGAAAAATTTCACAAACCGGTTGAAGCCCGGCCGGTTTTTCGCTATAATAGAAAGAAATCATCTCCCATCAGGAGGCAGGATCATGACCAAAGAAAACATCTATTACATGGACGACAACGCATTCGACCGCTTCTATAAGCGCGCCCGCTATCAGGCCAACAGCTTCGTGGCCGGAAAACTCGGCAGCAAGGCGGCCGATTATCTCACGACGCTGCCGGACTTTGCCTACCTGATCTGCAAGCTCATGCTCGACCCCGACGTGCCCTCGAGCCGCAAGCTCGACCTCGGCTTCGCGCTGCTGTATGTCCTCTCGCCGCTGGATCTCGTGCCGGACTCCTTCCCGCTGCTCGGCAAGATCGACGATGCCTACGCCATTCTCGTGTCGGTGGCCAAGCTCCTGCGCAGCACCGACCGCAATATCATCCTGCGCCACTGGCTCGGCGATCCCGAGACGATCGACACCGTGCGCGCCTGGCTCAACTACTTTGATGAAAAGCTCGGCTCCGGCCTCATGAAAAAGATCGCCGGCATGATCAAGCGCGCCTGAACGAAAAGAAGAAAGATCCCGTCATCCGGGTCGGATGACGGGATCTTTTTATGCTGCTTTTACTTCTCGAACCAGTCGAACACGTCCAGCCGCTTCCAGAAGCTCTCCTTCGGCGTGAACACGGCCGCGTAGTCGATGCTGCTGAACTTCGGCTCCCAGCTGATGTCCGCCTCGTCGACCCAGCCCGTCAGCAGGCTGCTGAGCTGCTCCTGCGCCACGAGCATCCGCAGCGTCTGCTGGCTGCCGTCGCTGCTCATGACCAGGTCGTCACCCTGCGTCGGCATGCGCAGGATGACGTGATAGCCGTGCTTGCTCTCCACCACGCCGGACACTTCGTAGGTATCGAGCGCCTTGCAGGCGTCCTCAAACTCCGTGACCATCGTGCCGGAGGTGAAGCAGTAGCCGTGCGGGTAGCTGCTCTCGCCGGTGTCCTCGTTGTACTGCTCCATGAGCTGGTCAAACAGCTCCACGCGCTTTTCGGGATCGGTCACAGCCTTGACCTGCGCCGCGACCTGCTCGGCCTGCTGCTTCTTGGCGGCCTTTTCGTCGTCCGAGAGGGCAGTGCCGCTGTCGTCCGTCGTCTTGAAGAGGATGTGCTTTGCCGTCATGTAGTCGTTGGCATCAACGTATTCCTGCACGTCCTCGTCGGAGATGTTCGCGCCGTTCTCGCCGAAGAACTTGCTGGCCAGGCCGTTATAGAGATACTGCGTCTTGGTGAAATACTTGAACAGGTCCAGATCCATGTAGTACGACTGGAGCTTTTCGTTCAGCTCGGCCTCGGTGCCGTCGTCGCCCACGACGTTTTGAATGGTCTGGTTGATCGTGTCCTGCACGTACTGCTCGCCCGCCGCGTCAAACGCCACGTCGTTTTCCGCCGCCTTGACCTCGATGAGGTGGTTCCAGGCGATGTTGTTGACGACGCTCTTGGTCATGATGTCGCTGTACGTCTCGCCCGTGCTCTCGTCGTAGACATCGCTCCAGTCCGTGATCTGCATGCCGTAGCGCTCCATGTTCGCCATGATGGCGCACAGGAAATAGGCGTACTCGTTCCAGTACACGGGGCTGCCGTTGATGGTCATGACCTTTTTGTTGCTCTTGTAAGCATCGAGTGCGGCAGCATACTTGTCGGTCGATGCATCGCTGCTCTCTTCCGAGTAGCTGCGCACGCGGGTCGAGGTGCAGCCGGTCAGGCAGCAGACGGCCATCACGAGCGCCAGCAGCAGGGCGGTGATTCTGGTTTTCATCAGCAAACGCTTCCTTTCGTTTCGTTGCACATGGGGGTCATGCGCGGTCTCCCTGGGCGTCTGCCCATGCGGAAACAAACGCTCTTGCCTGTTCGATGACGTGGGTGCGGGTCTTGAGGCGCAGAATGACGCCCGGCTTTGCCCCCGCATCCACCTTCAAGCGGCCCTTGAACTCCGGCCGGGCGTACAGTGCCGATACCTTCTGCATATCGAACTGCGCCAGCAGAAACTTCAAACAGCCGTTTTTCTGCGAAATGTCCGTCACGCCGACCTTGCCCGCGTCGGCACGCAGCAGCGCCACCTGCACGAGCGTGTACACGCTCGGCGGCGGGTCGCCGAAGCGGTCGATGACCTCGTCCATGAGGTCGTCGGCCTCCGCCTCCGTGCGCACGAGCGCGATGCGGCGGTAGAGATCCATGCGCTGCTCCTGGCTGGGCACATAGCTCTCCGGGATGTTGGCCGACACGGCGAGGTCGGCCGCGCACTCGGCGCGCTGCTCGGGCTTTTCGCCGCGCTCTTCGAGCACGGCCTCCTCGAGCAGCTTGAGGTACATATCATAGCCGACGTCGATCATATGGCCCGACTGCTCGGCCCCGAGCAGACTGCCCGCGCCGCGGATCTCCAGATCGCGCATGGCGATGCGGAAGCCGGAGTTGAACTCCGCAAACTCGCGGATGGCGCTCAGGCGCTTTTCGGCGATCTCGCTCAGCTCGCGCCCGCGCCGGAACGTCAGGTACGCGCTCGCGCGCCGGTTCGAGCGGCCCACGCGCCCGCGCAGCTGGTGCAGCTGGGCAAGGCCCATGCGGTCGGCGTCCTCGATGATGAGGGTGTTCACGTTCGGAATGTCGATGCCGGTCTCGATGATGGTCGTGCAAACCAGGATCTGCGTCTCGCCCGTGACCATGCGCTCCATGACCGTCGAGAGCTGCTCCTCGTTCATCTGGCCGTGCGCCACGTCCACGACCGCGCCGTCGAGCATCTTCGAGATGCGCAGGGCGGTGCGCTCGATGTTTTCAATGCGGTTGTGCAGGTAGTACACCTGCCCGCCGCGCTGCAGTTCGCGGCGCATGGCGTCGCACAGCACGTTCCAGTCGTGCTCCATGACGAAGGTCTGCACGGGGATGCGGTCCTGCGGCGGCTCTTCGATGGTGGACATGTCGCGGATGCCGGACAGGGCCATATTCAGCGTGCGCGGGATGGGTGTGGCCGAGAGCGTGAGCACGTCGACCGCGCGGCTCATCTCCTTGATGTGCTCCTTGTGCGCCACGCCGAAGCGCTGCTCCTCGTCGACGATGAGCAGGCCGAGGTTCTTGAACTCGATGTTTTTCTGCAGCAGCTTATGCGTGCCGATCACGAGATCGCACTTGCCGCTGCGCATGTCCGCGAGCGTCTGACGGATCTGCCCCTGCGAGCAAAAGCGCGAGAGCATCCGGATCTCGACCGGGAAGCCGTAAAACCGCTGCACGGCCGTCTGATAGTGCTGCTGGGCGAGTACGGTCGTCGGCACGAGAATGGCCGCCTGCCGCCCGTCGAGCACGCACTTCATCACCGCGCGCAGGGCGACCTCGGTCTTGCCGTAGCCCACGTCGCCGCACAGGAGACGGTCCATGGGCACGGGCTTTTCCATGTCGGCCTTGATCTCGTCGATGCACCGGAGCTGGTCGTCCGTCTCCGGATAGCCGAAGTGCTCCTCAAATTCCGTCTGCCACGGGCTGTCGGGTGCGAAGGCGTGACCCTTCGTGCGGCTGCGCGCGGCGTAGAGCGCCGTGAGCTCTTTGGCCATGCTTTTTGCGGCCGCTTTGGCGCGCGTTTTCGTGCGCGCCCACTCCGTGCCGCCCATTTTGGACAGCTTCACGGGCCGGTCCTCGCCCGCGCCGATGTATTTGCTCACGAGGTCGAGCTGCGTCGCCGGGACATAAAGCGTGTCCGCCCCGGCATAGCTGATCTTGATATAGTCCTTCACCGCGCCGTCGACCGGCATCTGCACAATGCCCGCAAAGCGGCCGATGCCGTGATATTCGTGCACGACGAGGTCGCCGACGGAGAGGTCGGTGTAGGAGTTGATCTTCTCGCGGTTCGTTTGCTTTTTGTGTCTGGCGCGCCGCAGGCCGGACGCCGCGATCTGCGTGTCCGTGAGGATGGCGAGCCTTGCATACGGAAACTCGATGCCCGCCGAGAGACTGCCCGGCGTGACGAGGCACTGCCCCGGTTCCGGCAGCGCATCCGGGTGCTCGTCCGCCGCGGCATGGATGCCGTGACCGTCAAGGAACTCGCACAAAATGCGCGCCCGGCGCATATCGCCCGCCAGCACGACCACGCGGTATCCGAGATTCCGATAGTGCGCAATGTCGTCCGCCGCGGTCTGGCTGCTGCCGCCGTAAGAGGGCAGTTGCTTTGCCGTCAGGCTCACGAGCGTGCGCGCCTCGATGGGGCTGCGGCCGAGCTGCAGCCCGTCGGCCAGCACGATGGGCCAGGCCTGGACTCTGCGCATCATGTCGGCAAACAGCTCGTAGAAATTTTCCGCGCGCGCGGCCATCGTGCCGCTGCGCACGAGCAGGGCGATGTCCTCGCGCAGCTGCGCGGTATATTCCTTCGCGCGCTCGGCGCAGCGCGCCGGCTGGTCGATCAGCACGGCCGCCTCCGGCGCGAGATAGTCCAGCGCCGTAGCAAACGTGTCGTACACGAAGCCCATATACCGGTCGGCCGCCGGGAGCACGCAGTCGGCGCAAAGCTTTTCCCCATCGGCGCGCAGGGCCTCGGCGAGCTTCTGCGCCGTGTCGCTGTCCTTTTTCGCGGCGGCGCGTCCGGCGAGCTTCTGCAGCTTTTCGCCCAGTGCGGCGCTGCCGCCCGGATACAGCGGCGGCAGGGTCTCCGCCGCCGGCAGGATGCGGCAGCTGTCCAGCGGCTGAGTGCGCCGCTGGCTCTCGGGGTCGAAAAAGCCCATGGAGTCCACATCGTCACCCCAGAACTCCACGCGCACCGGCTGCGGATACGCGGGGGAGAAAAAGTCCAGAATGCCGCCGCGGCGCGAAAACTGGCCCGGCCCTTCCACCTGCGCCGTACGCAGATAGCCGCAGCGCAGCAGCGCATCCTCGACGTCCTCGGGCGGCAGGGAACTGCCGTCGCGGATCTCAAAGGCCGCCTGCAGCAGTTTTTCCTTCGGCATGGCACGCTGCAGCAGTCCCGAAACCGTGCACACCACGGCCGGTGCCGTCCCGGCAGCGAGCGCATAAAGCGCGCTCAGGCGCTTTTGCTCCGTCTGGCGCGAGACGCTCTCGACCGTATAAAACGTATAGTCGCGCGCCGTCAGCAGCGGCACGTCCTGCCCCAGCAGGGCAGAGAGATCTTTTTGAAACAGCTCGGCCGCCGCCTCGTCCGGGCACACGGCCAGCACCGGCGCGTCGAGCTGCGCGTGCATCGACGCCGCCAGCAGCGCGCGCGCACTCGCCGGCAGACCCGAAATACGCGCAGGAAGCCGCCCGCTCTCCAACAAGGCCGGGAGGGCGGCTGCTTCCGTATCGCCGAACAGTTGTTCGGCCTGCGCGACCAGGAACAAAACAACACCTGCTTTATGTAAAAAATCATGTTTTTTATCATACCACAACCTGCACAGGAAAAGCAAATCCTCTGCACGGCAGATTCTACACCTATTTATATAATAAATCCGAACATTATTATTGAAATAATCATGAATTTTTGCTATACTGGTAGGGCTGATACCAGCGCACCCGCGCAGGGAAAAATCATCGAAGGAGCCGAACCTATGGCCACCATGAATTCGCTCACCGATATCTGGTCCGTCGTCATGGACAGCCTCTCGCAGGAGCTGACCCAGACGGCGATCAATACCTGGTTTTCCGATTGCACCCCCATTGAGATCAATAATAATACGCTCATCGTGCACACCACGTCGGATTTTAAGCGCAGCATCATTCAGTCGCGCTTTGAAAAGACGATCTGCGCCGTGCTGTACGATCTGTTTTCCTGCCCGTTCGAGCTGGTCGTGCTCGCCGGGGATGATGAGCTGCTCGAATACCGCGAGAAGCGCCCGTCGTCCGAGGAAATGCCGGAGATGGACGGCTATACGTTTGACCGCTTCATCGTCGGCCCGAGCAACAAGTTTGCCCACGCAGCGGCCATCGCCGTGTCGCAGAATCCCGGCAAGGCGTATAACCCCCTGCTGATCTACGGCAACTCCGGCCTCGGCAAGACGCACCTTCTGCTCGCCATCGGCCAGACCATCCGCCACAACAATCCGTCGGCGAAGATCGCCTACGTCAAGGGCGAGGAGTTCGTCAATCAGATGGTCAAATCCATCGGCACCGGCACGGCCGAAAACTTCCGCCAGAAGTACCGCAACGCGGATCTGCTGCTCATGGACGATATCCAGTTCATCGCGGGCAAGGACAGCACGCAGGAGGAATTTTTCCACACCTTCAACTGTCTGTATGAGGCCGGCAAGCAGATCGTCGTGACCTCCGACCGGCCGCCGAAGGAGATGAAGCGCCTCGACGACCGGTTGTGCACCCGGCTCGAGGGCGGTCTGCTCGCGGACGTTCAGCCGCCGGATCTTGAGACGCGCACGGCCATCATCCGCACGAAGGCCGCGCAGTTCGGCATGATCCTCTCCGAGGACGTCGTCCAGTACATTGCGGAAAACATCACCTCGAACGTCCGTCAGCTCGAGGGTGTCGTCAAGCGCCTGACCGCTTACCGCGACATTCTCGACGATACGATCACGGTCGATTCCGTCAAGCGCGCCATCCGGGACGTCATCCGCACCGGCACCTATATCCCCACGCCGGATGTCATTATTGAAGAGTCCGCGCGCTCGTTCCAGCTCACCGGCGCCGACCTGCGCGGGCAGAGCCGCAGCAAAAAGACCGCCATGGCCCGCCAGATCGCCATGTACCTCATGCGCAACCTCACGAACCTCCCGCTCAAGGAGATCGGCGAGGAATTCGGCGGCCGCAACCACGCCACCGTGCTCAGCTCCATCCGCAAGGTCGAGGAGCTGCTCAAGTCCGACCCCGAGATCGCCGCCACCGTGCGCGACATTACGAGCAACATCAACTCGAAAAATTGATTTCCACATTCGGCTGTTATTCTAACGTGGAAAGCGTGTGGAAAGCGGTTGATTCCGAAAATGTCAATTTTCGTCAGTTTTTAAGTTACCAACCTTTCCACAATCTTTTCAACACGGTTTTTCCCGCTGACACAAGGCATTCGGCGGGTTTTCCACCAAACGAACACCCCTACTACTACTACTAAATTTATGCTTTCTATCTTTCGGATAGACGCAGCGATTCTGATCAAGGAGGCCGACCATGAAATTTTCCTGTGACAAATACGTTCTGCAGCAGGCTGCCGCATCCGCAGCCCGCGCCGCAGCCGCCAAAAGCCCGATCCCCACGCTCGAAGGCCTGCTCATTGAGGCCGGCGCGAGCGTGCGCATCACCGGCTACGACCTGAAGAAAGCCATTTATACCACCATCGACGCCGACATTCCCGAGCCCGGCAGCGTGCTCATCGGTGCGCGCCTGTTCTGCGAGATGCTGCGCCGCATGCCGGACGGCATCGTCACCGTCGAGGCGGAAAACGGCACCGTGTCCGTCAAATGCGGCAAGGCGGCATTCAACCTCGTCGGCCTGAGCGCGGACGATTATCCGGATCTGCCGACTGTTGAGGCGGAAAACGGCGTGTCGCTGCCGCAGGATCTGCTCAAAAAGATGATCAACGAGTGCTCCTTCGCCGTGAGCACGAACGAGAGCCGCCCGGTCTACATGGGCACGCTCTTCGAGATTGAAAATAACATCCTGACCATGGTCTCCGTCGACGGCTACCGGCTGGCGCTGCGGCGCGAAGCGGTCGAGGGCTACGGCGATGACTGCAGCTTCATCGTGCCCGGCACGGCGCTGAGCGATCTGGAGCGTCTGTGCGGCGACAGCGACGAGCGCGTCGTCCTGTCCGTCGGCAGCAAGCACATTTCCTTCACCGTCGGCAATACGGTCATTTTGTCCCGCCGGCTGGAAGGCGACTTCCTCAATTATAAGAAAGCAATTCCGGAGTCGTTCCGCGTCACGGTCAAGACCGCGCGCACGGATCTGCTCGAGGTCGTCGAGCGTGTGTCGCTCATCATTGACAGCAAAAATAACGCGCCCCTGCGCCTGACCTTCCGCAAGGACGCAATCGACTTCGTCTGCACGACGCCGCTCGGCAAGGCGGCCGACTCCTGCCCGTGCGAGGGCGACGGCGGCGATTTGGAGATCGGTTTCAACGATCACTACCTGTCCGACGCGCTCAAGGCCGCGCCCGCGGAAGAGATCAATGTCTGCCTGAACACCGGTTCGAGCCCGTGCATTCTCGTCCCGGCTGACGGTAGTGATAACTTTGTGTATATGGTCCTGCCGGTGCGCCTGCGCGCCGGACAGTGATCCGGGTCTGAAAAACGGGAAAAATGGAAAACATTACGATTGAAACGGAATTTATCAAGCTCGACGCGCTGCTGAAGTTTGCCGCCCTCACGGCAACCGGCGGCGAGGCCAAGCAGGTCATTGCCGACGGCATGGTCGCCGTCAACGGCGAGACGTGCACCATGCGCGGCAGGAAGATCCGCCCGGGAGATGAAGTCACCTTCGCCGGGCACACGCTGCACGTGCAGAGCGCGCAATGATCGTAAGAAAAATTGCGCTCAACGGCTGGCGCAACTACGAATTTGCCGCGGCGGAGTTTTCGCCTGGAACGAACGTCATCACCGGCGAAAACGCCCAAGGCAAGACGAATCTGCTCGAGGCGGTCTACCTGCTCACGGGCGGGAAGAGCTTTCGCACGCGGTTCGATAAGGAACTCATCGGCTTCGGCTATACGAGCGCGGAGGTGCTCGCGGATGTGTTCGCCTTCGGGCGGGAGCAGACCGTGCGCATCGTGCTCCGGCAGGGGCAGCGCAAGCAGATCTGGCAAAACGGCGTGAAGAAAACCGCTGCCGAGCTCGCCGGGACGTTTGCCGCCGTGCTCTTTTGTCCGGATGATCTGAACATCATCCGCGACGGGCCGGCTGCCCGCCGCCGCATGATGGACATGGCCATCAGCCAGCTGCGGCCGAAATACGGCGCGCTGCTCGCTGAATACAGCCGGTTATATGACCAGAAGTCTGCCATCCTGCGCGACTGGCATGAAAAACCGTCCCTGCTCGACACGCTCGACGATTTTTCCGACCAGATGTGCCGCGTCTCGGCCAAGCTCATCCGCTACCGCGCGGCTTACGCCTCGCGGCTGAACATCGCCGCCGCACCCATCCACGCTGATTTTTCCGGCGGGCGCGATCAGCTGACGCTTGCCTACCGCACGGTCAGCACTGTTGTCGATGCGCTCGGCACGGAAAAAGAAATTTACTATGCCCTGTGCGACCATCAGGAGCAGCACCGCCGCGCAGAGCTCGACAGCGGCCAGTGCCTGACCGGCGCGCACAAGGATGACCTCATCATCAGCATCAACGGCCAGTCGGCGCGCGCGTTCGCTTCGCAGGGGCAGACGCGCACGGCGGCGCTGTCGCTCAAGCTCGCCGAGCGGGAGATCTTCCACGACGAGTTTGACGAATACCCCGTGCTCATGCTCGACGACGTGCTCTCGGAGCTGGACGCGCAGCGGCAGGCCTTCGTGCTCAACCGCATCGGCGGCGGGCAGACGCTCATCACCTGCTGCGAGGACGCGCGCATCGCTGAACGTACCGGCGGTCGCGTGCTCACGGTCGAAAACGGGGTGATTCGCTGATGTATCTGCACCTCGGCAATCAGATCATTGCGCTGCAAAAGAGCGTCATCGGCGTCTTTGACATGGACACCGCCACGTGGTCGCACCGCACGCGCGAGACACTCGAAAAACTCGAACAGGCCGGTCAGGTGGAAAACGCCGCCGGGACCGAGCTGCCGAAGTCGTTCGTGCTCTGCTCGCTCGGCAGCGGCCAGACATGTTATCTCTCCCAGCTCAACACCGCAACATTATATAAACGCAGCAAGGCCAGCGGACTGGAAAATCTCTGACCGCGGCGCTGCACGGAAGGAAGCAAACCATGCCAGATATTACAGATAAGATCACACAGGAGTACGACGCCAGCCAAATCCAGGTCCTCGAGGGTCTGGAGGCCGTGCGCAAACGCCCGGGCATGTACATCGGCTCGACGTCGTCGTCCGGCCTGCACCACCTGGTGTATGAGATCGTCGACAACTCCATCGACGAGGCCCTCGCTGGCTACTGCAGCCACATCGAGCTCACCATCGAGCCCGGCGACATCATCTGCGTCAGCGATAACGGCCGCGGCATCCCCGTGGACATCCAGCCGCAGACCGGCAAGTCCGCGCTCGAAGTGGTGTTCACCGTGCTGCACGCGGGTGGCAAGTTCGGCGGCGGGGGCTATAAGGTCTCCGGCGGCCTGCACGGCGTCGGCGCCTCGGTCGTCAATGCGCTGTCCGAGTGGCTGGAAGTGAACGTGCACAAAAACGGGAAGATCTATCAGATGAAGTTCTCCCGCGGCGATATCACGCAGCCCATGACCGTTGTCGGCGAGACGGATCACACCGGCACGACCGTGCGCTTCAAGCCCGATCCCATCATGTTCGAGGACACGGTCTACGACTATGAGACGCTGCACGTGCGCATGCGCGAGCAGGCGTTTCTGAACGCCGGACTGCGCATCACCATCACCGACCGGCGCGGCGAAGAGCCCGTGAGCGAGTCGATGTGCTACGAGGGCGGCATCCGCGAGTTCGTGGACTTCATCAACAAAAACAAGACGGCCCTGCACCCCGAGGCCATCTATATGTCCGGCGAGCGCAGCGACTCCATGTGCGAGATCGCGCTGCAGTATAACGACGGCTATAACGAGGTCATCGTGTCGTTCGCCAACAACATCCACACGCCGGAGGGCGGCATGCACGAGACCGGCTTCAAGGCTGCGCTCACCCGCGCGCTCAATGCCTACGGCAAAAAGTCCGGCATCCTCAAGGAGGGCGACAGCATCTCCGGCGAGGACAGCCGCGAGGGCCTCACGGCGGTCATCTCCGTCAAGCTCACGAACCCCCAGTTCGAGGGGCAGACGAAGGCCAAGCTCGGCAACTCCGAGATGCGCACGCTCGTCGATTCCGTTGTGTTCGACCGCCTGTCGCAGTTTCTGGAGGAGAACCCCGCTGTCGGCCGCACGATCATCGAAAAGGCGCTCACGGCCTCGCGCGCCCGCGAAGCCGCGCGCCGCGCGCGCGAAAACATCCGCCGCAAAAACGGGCTCGAGGGCTTCAACATTCCCGACAAGCTGCGCGACTGCAACGACCGCGACCCGTCGCTCACCGAACTCTACATCGTCGAGGGCGACAGCGCAGGCGGCTCGGCCACGCAGGGGCGCGACTCGCGCTTCCAGGCCATTCTGCCGCTCTGGGGCAAGATGCTCAACGTCGAAAAGGCCCGCGCCGACAAGGTCTACGGCAACGACAAGCTCACGCCCGTCATCACGGCGCTCGGCGCCGGACTGGGCGATGAGTTTGACATCAATAAGCTCCGCTATCACAAGGTCATCATCATGGCCGATGCCGATGTCGACGGCAGCCACATCCGCACACTGCTGCTGACGTTCTTCTTCCGCTTCATGCGTCCGCTCATCGACGGCGGCTATGTCTACTCCGCCATCCCGCCGCTGTATAAGCTCAACCGCGGCAAGACCGCGCGCGTGGCCTTCTCCGACGAGGAGCGCGATAAAATTTCCGCCGAGATGCGCGGCGACAACCCGAACGCGAAGATCGACATCAACCGCTTCAAGGGCCTCGGCGAGATGGATCCGCACGAGCTCTGGGAGACGACCATGAACCCCGAGACCCGCACGCTCAAGCAGATCACGCTCGAGGACGCCGTGCACGCCGACGAGGTGTTCACCGTGCTCATGGGCGAAAAGGTCGAGCCGCGCAAGGCGTTCATCGAGCAAAACGCCAAGTACGCGGTCAATATTGATATTTAAGGAGGTGTGCAGCCATGGCCAAGGATTATAAACGGGAGGACATTCTCTATCCCGACCAGAAGATCATTCAGAGCGAGCTCGTCCATGAGATGCAGACCTCTTACATCGAGTACGCCATGTCCGTCATCGTCGGGCGTGCGCTGCCGGATGTGCGCGACGGTCTCAAGCCCGTGCACCGCCGCATCCTCTACGCCATGTATGAGGACAATCTGACCTCGGATAAGCCGTTCAAAAAATCCGCCACCTGCGTCGGCGACGTGCTCGGCCGGTATCATCCCCACGGTGATGCGTCCGTGTACGACGCGATGGTGCGTCTGGCGCAGGACTTTTCCATGCGCTACATGCTCGTCGACGGCCACGGCAACTTTGGCTCCGTGGACGGCGACCCCCCGGCCGCCTACCGATACACCGAGGCGCGCCTGTCGAAGATTGCCAACGAAATGCTGCGCGACATCGACAAGGACACCGTCGATTGGGACCCGAACTTTGACGAGACGCGCCGCGAGCCGCGCGTGCTCCCGTGCCGGTTCCCGAACCTGCTCGTTAACGGCAGCTCCGGCATCGCCGTCGGCATGGCGACGAATATCCCGCCGCACAACCTGACCGAGGTCATCAACGCCTGCGTGTGCGTGCTCGAAAACCCGGACGCCACGCTCTCGGACCTCATGCAGCACGTCACGGGCCCGGACTTTCCGACCCGGGGCATCATCGTCGGCCGCAGCGGCATCCGCGCGGCCTACGCCACCGGCCGCGGCCGCATCGTCGTGCGCGCCCGCACCGAGACCGAGACCTGGGGTCACGACCGCATCCGCATCATCGTGACAGAGCTGCCCTATCAGGTCAACAAGCGCCAGCTCATCCAGAACATTTCCGAGCAGGTGCGCGATAAAAAGCTCGACGGCATCTCCGGCCTGCGCGACGAGTCCGACCGCAACGGCATGCGCATCGTCATCGAGCTCAAAAAGGACGCCAACACCCAGGTCGTGCTCAACCGGCTCTTCGCCCAGACGCAGATGCAGACCACGTTCGCCGTGAACATGCTCGCGCTGGTCGATAACCAGTCGCAGCCGAAGATCCTGTCCCTGCGGCACATTCTCGACGAGTACCTCACCTTCCAGGAAGAGATCATCGTGCGCCGCACGAAGTTTGACCTCAAAAAAGCGCTCGAGCGCGCGCATCTGCTCGAGGGCCTGCTCATCGCCGAGGAGAACATCGACGAGGTCATCCGCATCATCCGCGAGAGCTATGATGACGCGAAGGAAAACCTTATGCAGCGCTTCAGCCTGTCCGATGTGCAGGCGCAGGCCATTCTCGATATGCGCCTCAAGGCCCTGCAGGGGCTCGAGCGCGAGAAGCTGCAAAACGAGTATGACGAGCTGGAAAAGCGCATCGCCTACTTCCGCGAGCTGCTGGCCGACCCCGAAAAGGTCAAGGCCGTGCTGCGCGACGAGCTCATTGCCATCCGCGATAAGTACGGCGACGAGCGCAAAACGGAGATCCAGGACATCGAGGACGACATTGATATCGAAGACCTCATCGAGGAGGAGCAGTGCGTATTCACGCTCTCGCACGGCGGCAACATCAAGCGCGTGCCCGTCGACGAGTACACCGCGCAAAAGCGCGGCGGCAAGGGCGTGCGCGCGGCGACGCTGCGCGACGAGGACTATGTGGACACCGTGTTCACCGCCTCGACGCATGACTATATTCTCTTCTTTACCAACCGCGGCCGGTGCTACCGCAAGAAGGGCTACCTCATCCCCGAGGCCGGGCGCACCGCGCGCGGCGTGAACATCGTCAACTTCATCCAGGTGGAGAAGGACGAGCATGTCAACGCCATGCTGCACGTGCGCGAGATGGACGACGATTCGTTCCTCGTCTTTGCCACGCGCAGCGGTACGGTCAAGCGCATGCCGCTCTCGGCCCTGCGCAACATCCGCACGAGCGGCATCCGCGCACTCACGCTCGACGAGGGCGACGAGCTCATCAACGTCATGCGCACCGACGGCAGCCGGAACATCCTCCTGGCGACCCACAACGGTCAGGCCATCTGCTTTGCCGAGACGGACGTGCGCCCCATGGGCCGCGAGGCCGTCGGCGTGCGCGGCATCCGCCTCAAGGACGGCGACTGGGTCGTCGGCGCTGAGATCGCGCAGCCGGACGCGGACGTGCTGTCCATCACCGAAAACGGTTACGGCAAGCGCACCCCGGCCGCCGACTATATCCGCGGCGGCGAGGAACCGCAGCACCGCGGCGGCTCCGGCATGAAAAACTACAACATCACCGACAAGACCGGCCCGGTCGCGGCCGTCAAGGTCGTGCAGGAGAGCGACGACGTGCTCGTCGTCTCGGACGACGGCGTCATCATCCGCATGGAGGCTGCCGGCATCTCCGAGCTCGGCCGCGCGACGCAGGGCGTGCGCATCATGCGCCTGTCCGAGGGTGCGCGCGTCATCTCTGTCGCGCTCACCGACCGCGCCGAGAGCGAGGACGCTGCCCCCGCCGAGGAGCCCGAGGCATGAAGCAGGTCACGATCTATACCGACGGGGCCTGCTCCGGCAACCCCGGCCCCGGCGGCTGGGGCGCCATCCTGAAATACGGCGCGCATGAAAAGGAGCTCTCCGGCGGCGAGCCGTCCACGACGAACAACCGCATGGAGCTGCTCGGCGCGATCACGGCGCTGCAGAGCCTGCACGAGCCGTGTCAGGTGTCGCTGTATACGGACAGCCAGTATCTCGCCAACGCCATTAACCTCGGCTGGCTGCGCGGCTGGAAGCAGAAGGGTTGGCGCCGCAAGGACGGCGAGCTGAAAAACGTCGACCTCTGGCAGACGCTCGACGGGCTGCTCCAGACGCACAAGGTGCAGTTTTTCTGGGTCAAGGGTCACGCCGACAATGTGTACAACAACCGCTGCGACGCGCTGGCCGTCGCGGAAAGGGAGAAGTTTGCATGACAGAGCCGAACGAACCGAAGATCGTCCATTTTTCACCGCGGGCACAGGCTCCGGTGCAGGACACGGCCGGCAACTGGGAGCCGGACGAGCAGCTGTTTGGTCTCGAGGAGCTGCTGCAGCAGCTGCCGCCGATCCGCAAGCTGCATCTGGAAAAGGGCAGGCTCACGGACCTCATGCGCCTGTATCCGGACATGAAGCGCACGTTTGACGCGCCCGAGTTGCTGCCCGAGGCCGTCATCGCCAGCGCCATGGTGCGCCGGCGCATGGAGCTGCTGCTCTTCCGCGCGGACGACAGGCGCGAGGCGGGCTATGCGCTCGTGACGGTCTGCTCGCCGTATGGCTACGTGCTCGTGCACGCGCTCACGATCTATCCGTATCTGCGCGGGCAGCTGCTCGGCCGCGTGGCCATGGAACTCATCGCGCGCTGCTACGCCGGTAAGAAGGGCATTCTCTATTGCCAGAGCCGCACGTGCGTGGCGCTGCCGGAGCGCGAGCGGCTGCTCACGAAAAACGGCTACCGCGACACGGGCTTCCGCTTCCGCTGGGGCGGGCAGCCGGCGGCGCTGTATCTGCGCCCGTGCCAGAGCACGGAGGACATCACGCCCGTGGCGCAGCTGCTGCTGCGGGATCTGTACGGCGATCTGCTGCCGCCGGTCAACGCGCGGCGCATGATCCAGCCGGAGGCGTAAACAGGAGGACAATATGGGACAAAGTGTAGATCTCCGCGTGCTCACGGCGGAGGAATTCGGGCCGTTCCGGCAGCGCAATATCGCGCGCTACGCGCAGGAGCTGCTCTTCGCCCGCTCCACGGACACAGAGGAGCACGCGCTCACCGAGGCGCAGGGCGCGCTCGACGAGATGCTGCCGCAGGGCGCGGAAACGCCGCGCAACTACCTGCTCGCGGCCGAGTCCGGCGGTGAGACCGTCGGCGAGCTCTGGTGCGACACGACCGAGCCGGAGACGGTATTCATCAACGACTTTTTCGTCTATCCGGCCTGCCGCGGCCACGGCTGGGGCAATGCGATGCTCTGCGCCGTGGAGGAGCTGGCGGCCGCGCAGTCGTTCGAGCAGGTCGTCACGCACGTGTATCACACCAACCGCATCGCGCTGGCCATGTTCGAGTCGGCCGGCTTCACGCAGATCGGCCCGCCGAAGGGCGGCAACATCTTTCTGCGCAAGCGGTATATGCGCTCGCCGTTTCTGGCGTAATGTTATAAAAACCTCCGCACTGTTTGCGCAGTGTGGAGGTTTTTTATAAGGTCAGGCGGTATTTATTTTCGAAGAAAATAAATAAAAAATAGACCACCGAGGCGCGACAGATGCACGGAGTCTCATGGCACCAGAGCCGCAGGGGAGCCCGAGGGGGCAAGGCCCGCCTCGGATGGGATCGGGCAGTATTTATTTTCGAAGAAAATAAATAAAAAATAGGCCACCGGGGCGCGACAGATGCACGGAGTCTCATGGCACCAGAGCCGCAGGGGAGCCTGAGGGGGCAAGGCCCGCCTCGGATGGGATCTGGCAGTATTTTTATGCAGAGCATAAAAATACTGCCTCTGGCTGAGATGGGACCAGAGGCAGACCCGCTGCTGCGGGAAGGGGGGAAACGCGGCGCACAGGGTGGAGAAGGATGGAAGGAAGTTGCCTGGATGGTGGCAATGGGATTTTGCGCCGCAGGGAAGAAAGCAGTTGGATCAGGATGCGTAGATCTTGCCGACGATCCGGGTTGCAAGCCCGGTCGGCAGGATGCGCATGAGAAACACGAACAGGGCGTACTTGTGTCCCATCGTGCAGATGAGCTTCGCGCGCTTTTGCGTGGCGCGCCGGGCCACGAACTGCCCGGCGTATTCGGCGCTCATACCGGTCTGTTCGTCGTGCTCCATCACGGCGACGGAGCGCGCGATGCGGCCGTGATAGGCATCGTCGCCGTCGCAGCTCTTGCGCCGCGCGGCGGTGAAGCCGGTGGCAATGTCACCCGGCATGATGACGCAGACCTCGACGCCGAAGGGACGCACCTCGCTTGCGAGCGCGAGCGAATACGTGCGCACGGCGGCCTTGGAGGCCGAGTAGTACGCCTGAAACGGAATGGCGATCGGCGCGGCAACGGAGCTCATGTTCACGATGCGGCCGCCGCCCTGCTGTCGCATGATGGGCAGGACTGCACGGTTCATGTTCACCATGCCGAAAAAGTTCACATCAAACTGCCGCCGGGCCTCCTGCGCCGGCGTGAACTCGATCGCGCCGGAGATGCCGAAGCCCGCATTGTTGATGAGAATGTCGATGCGCCCCTCGCGGCGCAGAATCTCCGCCACGGCGGCGTTCACCTGCGCTTCGTCCGTCACGTCTGCCTGCAGGTGCGTTACGCCCGGCTCCGCGTTTTCGGCGCGGCGGCTGAGCTCATACACGTTGAGACCGCGGCCGCGCAGGGCACGCGCGGCGTGCAGGCCGATGCCCGAACTGCCGCCGGTGATGACGGCCACGCGCGCTTCGGTGGTGGATGACATGGAGATCGCCTTCGTTTTCTTCGAATTTTTTAAGTATTTTCTAAAATACTAGCAGACCGTATGGAAAAATGCAAGGGACAAGTTGTGAACTTTTCTTGACACCGGTCACGGCCCGCCCCCGTGCCCATTGACGCATGGCCGGATTTTGGGTATACTGTGTGCAGAAAAATATAGACAGATCGGGCGGCGCGGGCTTACCCGACGCCATGGGAGAAAGTATGCATCTGAGTAAACAAATCGAATCCATGTATGACGACGCGGTGCGTATCCGCCAGGACCTGCACCGCATTCCCGAGATTGGCTTTCAGCTGCGCGATACGCAGGCCTATGTCCTGCGCGAGCTGAAGCAGTGCGGCCCGGACCGCATCGAGACGCCGGCCGTCTGCGGTGTGAAGGCTGTGTTTTTCGCTAAGGACGCCGAGACGACCATCGCCTTCCGCGCCGATATGGACGGCATCCACAATGACGAGGCCAATGACGTGCCCTACTGCTCGCAGCGCCCCGGCAACATGCACGGCTGCGGCCACGACGGGCATATGACGATCCTTTTGCTCTTTGCGCGCTGGATCGCCAAAAATCGCGCGCACATTCATTGTAATATTGTCCTGCTGTTCCAGCCCGGCGAAGAGGGCTGGGCCGGCGCGCGGCGCATGATCGACGACGGCGCGCTCGAAAACCCGAAGGTCGACCACATCTACGGCCTGCACCTGTGGCCGACCGTGCCGAAGGGCAAGATCGGTGTGCGCTGGGACTATCTCATGGCGCAGACGAGCGATTTCGAGATCACCGTCCACGGCAAGAGCGCCCACGCCTCCACGCCGCAGATGGGCATCGACGCCATCGTCGTTGCGGCGGAGCTCGTCACGATGGTGCAGACCGTCATCACGCGCGACGTCGATCCGCACCAGGACGCGCTGCTCACGCTCGGCAAGATCCAGGGCGGCACATCGCACAACGTTATCGCCGAGGAGGTCACGATCAGCGGCACGCTGCGCGTGTTTAGCAACGACCTCTACCGCACCCTCAGCCACAAGATCGCCGCGCTCATGCAGGGGCTCGAGACGGCCACCGGCGCGCAGATCGACATGGACCGCAAGGTCCGTTACCCCAGCGTGTGCAACCCGCGCGAGCTGGTGGAGCAGTTTTACACCGCGCTCGACTCCATGGACGACGCGGTCCTGGTCGAGCCCGTCATGGCGGCGGAGGATTTCGCCGAATACCAGCAGGAGATCCCGGGCCTGTTTTTCTTCCTCGGCGTGCAGGAGCCGACCGGTACCGCCCCGCTGCACAGCAGTCATTTCAATTTCGACGAGCGCGTTTTGCTGACCGGCGTCGAGACGTTCAAACGGATACTGGAGTGTGAGTCAAAATGTACGAAGAAAAAATAATCCCACCGAAAAAGTCCATGCCGCAGGCCGTGGACGGCACGCTGCGCAAGTTTGCCCTGCGCGTGCCGGAGGTCATCTATCAGTGCAGCGGCATCATGATTTTTGGCAAGCGTATCAAGTCGCTCGTGTTCTCGACCGACCTGTCCATCATCAAAAACGTGAACGCGGACGCCATCATCGCGGTCTACCCGTTCACGCCGCAGCCGATCATCACGCAGGCGCTGCTGCTCGCGGCCGATATCCCGGTGTTTGCCGGCGTCGGCGGCGGCCTCACGCAGGGCCAGCGCGTGGTCAACCTCGCCATGTTCGCCGAGATGCAGGGTGCGACCGGCGTCGTGCTCAACGCGCCGACGGCCAGCTCCGTCGTCTCGCACGTGGCCGAGACGATCGACATCCCCGTCGTGCTCACGGTCGCGCGCGCGGACACCGACTTTGACGAGCGCATCCGCGCCGGCGCGGACATCTTCAACGTTTCCGCCGCGGCGGAAACGCCTGCCGTCGTGCGCCGCATCCGCGAGCAGCACCCCGACGTGCCCATCATCGCGACCGGCGGCCCGACGGATGAGAGCATCCTCGAGACCATCAAAGCAGGCGCCAACGCCATCACGTGGACGCCGCCGTCCAACGGCGAGATCTTCCGCGACATCATGGCCGCCTACCGCGAGAACAAACCGCACCCCTGACCCGGTGCATAGAAAAACCGACCCGAACGCCTGTTCGGGTCGGTTTTTTGCGCTCATCGCAGCAGTTGTCCGTCCGCGGGGTAAAACTGCAGCACATCCTGCACGGTCCGGAATGCGCCCGTGTCGCCCCAGGCGGACGTCATCCGCTTTTCCATCGCCGTCACGACGGGGTACTGCAGCCAGGTCTGCTGGTGCACGTAATACTCCCCGCTGCTGAGGACATAGCCGTCGCGCGCATCCGTGGTGGAGTAGGCGACATAGCCGCGCGCGTGCTCTGCGTGCCGCGGCAGGGAAAAGGCGGCAAAAAGATCGGTATTCGTCTGCTCGCCCCAGAGGACGGTGTTTACGGTGAACGTCTGCGCGCCCAGCGAGGCGTAGGGCGCGGCGAATGTCTGCCCATCGCGGTCATACAGCACGCGGCCGGTCACGTCCCCGGCGGCGGACCATCCTTCCGGGATGCTCCGGTAGGCCGGGCGGATCTGGATCGCCTCCGTGCCGTAGAAGCCGGGGTTGGTCGTCCAGAGGAAGTGGTGGAACACCATCCACGTCTCCCGCTCGCCGGGCAGCTGCACGGCCACGCCGGTCAGGCGCAGTTCTTTGACGTCGTAGACCGTGTCCTGCACGCTGACGACGCCGCCCTCACCGTCGCTTTCCTTGTGCGAGACGGTTTTGCCGTCGTTGAAGGGGTGATCCTCCGTCACGGCCACGACGCGCAGCGCGCCGTCGCAGGCGGCGATGTCCTCCGGCGTGAGGTCGTTGAGCACAGCCTCCGGAAAGCCGAGATCCAGCAGTTGCTGCCGGATCGCCGCCGTCTGTACCTGTTCGGGTGTGTCCGCGGGCTGCCAGTCCATCCGGTAGCTGCTGCCGAAGAGATACCCGAGCGTGCAGCCGATGCCCAGCGCTGCCGCGAGCACGAGCGCGATGCACCGGTCCGTCACGCGCACCGGCTGCGGCGCGATGGCGTATCCGGCCTCGTCCAGCGCGCCGGACAGCCGGTAAAGGCTGCGGAGGATGAATCCATAGCCGATGAGCATTGCGATCGGCACGACCCATCCGCCGTACTGAACGGCGGCGAGAACGCACACGAGCGCGTACCACACGATCAGCGCGAGCGCGCCGCCGGCCTGCGCGGGCAGGCCCGCCTTTTTCTGCACCGCCAGCAGCCCCCGCCAGAAGCAGAAGTACAGGGCGAGGAGCAGCACTGCGTTTGTGACGGTGAGCGTGGTCGTGACGGCGGGCGTGAACACGGCACTTTGCAAAATCGTTGTATTCAGGATCAGCGTGGCGAAAAAGCTGGCCGCGCGGATCACGGTGACGGCAAAGCAGCCGCGCAGCCACGGGTTTTCCCGCCGCAGCGTGCGAAAGCCGAGCAGCAGCACCGTGCCGATGGCGGGGAGGATGTAGTTCAGGCACAGAAAGTTCAGGGTGATCGCGCACAGCGCCATGCCGAAGAGGATGCGGTTCATGGCGCGCCGCCACGGCGTCACCTCGGCCACGATCTCCTCCGGCGGCAGCTCGGCCACGCTCTGCGCAAGCAGCGCCTCAAAGGCGTCGTCGCGCGCAGATTCCCGCTCGTGCTCACGCATCGCCGTCACCTCCCAACATCGTGCGCAGCCGTTTTTTCAGGCGGTACAGCCGCCCCTCGACCGCGCGCTCGGTCATGCCGAGCTCGGCGGCGATCTGTGCGGTGGACTGCAGGTAGTAATACTTCCGATAAAACAGCGCCCGGTCTCCCGGCGAAAGGCGGCCCAGCGCATTGTGCACGGCGGCGCGGCGCTCGGCTTGTATCAGCGCCTCCTCCGGGGATGCCTCCGGCGACGGCGCGCCCTCCGGCAGAGTCTGCGTGTCGCCGTGCCGGGCGGCGCTGCGCTGAAAGTTCAGCGCCGTGCTGCGCGTGATCGCCGTCAGCCACGCATTCCAGCTCCCGCGCGCCGGGTCGAACTGCGCGATGCGGCTCCAGACGCGCATGGACACCTCCGACAGGCACTCCTCCCGATCCTGCGGGTCCGGCAGGATCGGCGCAATGATGTAGCGCATCAGCGGCCCGTAGTGCAGCAGCAGGGCCTCCATGCCGCGCTCATCCTGCTGCAGCAGCTGTGCGATCATCTCCTGCTCCTGCACGTCCTCGCCTCCTCCCGGCTGTGTTTCTACTCCATTATACACGCCGCGACCGAAAAACCCACGCATATTTTTCCACCTTCGCGCGGGAAGAAAAAAACAGTGCCCGGCTGTGATGCCGGGCACCGTCTGTTTTTATCTGTATCTGTGTTCTCACACGGGCTTGTTTGAGGTCTTGAGCACGACGTCGTGCGCGCCGCCCTCGACGATGCTCACCGAGGACACGAGCGTCAGCCGCGCCTTTTCCTGCAGCTCGCGGATGGTCAGTGCGCCGCAGTTGCACATGGTCGAGCGGACCTTTGCCAGCGTCTGCTGGACGTTATCGGAGAGCTTGCCGGCGTAGGGCACGTAGGAGTCCACGCCCTCCTCGAAGGACAGCTTCTTGCTGCCGCCGAGGTCGTAGCGCTGCCAGTTGCGCGCGCGGTTGGAGCCCTCGCCCCAGTACTCCTTCATGAGCGTGCCGTTGACGTTGACCTTGTCCGACGGGCTCTCGTCGAAGCGGGCGAAGTAGCGGCCGAGCATCACGAAGTCCGCGCCCATGGCCAGCGCGAGCGTGATGTGGTGATCGTGCACGATGCCGCCGTCGGAGCAGACGGGCACGTAGATGCCGGTCTCGCGGAAGTACTCGTCGCGTGCGCGGCAGACCTCGATGACGGCGGTCGCCTGGCCGCGGCCGATGCCCTTGGTCTCGCGCGTGATGCAGATCGAGCCGCCGCCGATGCCGACCTTCACGAAGTCCGCGCCGCAGTCGGCCAGGAAGCGGAAGCCATCCGCGTCCACGACGTTGCCGGCGCCGACCTTGACGCTGTCGCCGTAGCGCTCGCGGATCCACTCGAGCGTGCGCTTCTGCCACTCGGAGTAGCCCTCGGACGAGTCGATCACGAGCACGTCCACACCGGCGTCGACCAGCGCGGGTACGCGCTCGGCATAGTCGCGGGTGTTGATGCCCGCGCCGACGAGGTAGCGCTTCTGACTGTCGAGCAGTTCGTTCGGTTTCTGCTTGTGGAGGTCATAGTCCTTGCGGAACACGAACGCACACAGGCGGCCCTCGTCGTTGACGATGGGCAGAGAGTTGAGCTTGTGCTCCCAGATGATGTTGTTGGCTTCCTTCAGGGACGTGCCGTCGGGCGCGGTGATCATCTTCTCGCGCGGCGTCATGAATTCGCGCACCGGCGTCTCGGGTGCCATGCGGCTCACACGGTAATCGCGGCTCGTGACGATGCCGACCAGGCGGCCGTCGGCCGTGCCATCCTCGGTGACGGCGACGGTGGAGTGGCCGGTCTGCTCGCGCAGGGCCAGAATGTCCGAAAGCGTCGCGTCGGGGCTGATGTTCGAGTCGCTGCGCACAAAGCCCGCCTTGTAGCTCTTGACGCGGGCGACCATTGCGGCCTCGTCCTCGATCGACTGCGAGCCGTACAGGAACGACACGCCGCCCTCCTGCGCCAGCGCGACGGCCAGCCGGTCGCCGGACACGGACTGCATCACGGCCGAGACCATCGGCACGTTCAGCGACAGGGCCGGTTCCTCGCCCGCGCGAAAGCGCGTCAGCGGCGTGCGCAGAGAAACGTTGTCCGGGATGCACTCGCTCGACGAGTAGCCGGGCACCAGCAGATACTCATTGAACGTGTGCGACTGGCCGGAAAAGAAGTAAGCCATGGGAAAGACCTCCTTATAACAATATACAGTGTGGAAAGCGGAGCGGGTCGCGCCCCGGTGATGATTTTTGCTATTGTACCGCGAACGGGCGCGCTTGTCCAGCCCGCAGCACGGAAAAAAATCAGGGGTGTGACCGCCTTTTTTTGGACATATGATAAAAACTGCGCACCGCCGCCGGCGGTGCGCAGGGAATCACAGTTTGCGGATCTTGTCTTTCTCCTCGATGAGGGGCAGGTAGTCCATGTACGGCGTGTCGTTGGCGCAGGTGAACTTCGCCTCGGAGCTGAACGCCTCGACCTCTTTGTGCGCCTGCTCGATCGGGCGCAGCGTGCCAGCACCGGCGATGCAGCCGCCCGGGCAGGCCATGCCCTCGAGCAGGTAGCCGTCGTACTTTCCGGCCTTGGCCATCATCAGCAGCTTGCGGCAGTCGGCCAGACCAGTCGCCGCGGCGACCTTGACCTCCCGCTCGGGTTCCATGTCGTGGATGGCGTTGACGACCGCCTGCGCCACGCCGCCGGAGTAGGCAAAGCGGCGCGCGTCGCGGCTGGAGTAGGCGGGCATCTCCTCCTCGTCCTCGGGCAGGAACGCCTTATCCATGCCCTTGGCGGCGAAAATGCCGAGCGCCTCCTCGAACGTGAGCACGAAGTCCACGTCGCTGCGCACGCTCTGGCGGCGCGCCTCGAGCTTTTTCGAATCGCACGGACCGATGAACACGACCTTGCAGTCCGGATGGTCGCGCTTGATCATGCGCGCGGTGAGTACCATCGGCGTGAAGGCCACGGAGATGTTCTTCTCAAACTGGGGGAAGAGCTTTTTGACCATGTCGCTCCACGACGGGCAGCAGGACGTGACCATGAATTTGTGCTTTTCGGGCACTTCCTCCAGAAAGTCCGCCGCCTCCTCGATCACGCACAGGTCCGCGCCGATGGCGACCTCGTACACGTCGGCAAAGCCGAGCCGCTGAAACGCCCTGCGTATCCGCTCCGGCACGCCCTCGGGACCGAACTGCCCCACGAACGCCGGCGCGAGCGCCACGTAAACAGGCGTATCGCTCTTGACGGCCTGAATGGTCTGAAAGATCTGGCTCTTGTCCGAGATGGCGCCGAACGGGCAGCTGACCATGCACTGGCCGCAGGACGTGCACTTGGAATAATCAATGTCGGCGCGGCCGAGCCCGTCGGAATGGATGCAGTCCATGCCGCAGGCCTTGCGGCACGGCCGCTCGAGGCGTACGATGGCGTTGAACTTGCACTCTTTCAGGCAGCGTCCGCAGCGGATGCACTTATCCGGGTCGATGTGGGCCTGGCCGTTCTGCCGCGAGATGGCCTGCCGCGGGCAGACCGACATGCACGGATGCTCCAGACAGCCCTGGCACACGTTCGTGATCTTCACAACGTTGTCCGGGCAGCGGTTGCACGCGAACTTGATGACGTTGATGAGCGGTTTTTCGTAGTAGATCTCCGGGTCGAGCGCCTTTTCCACGCCGTCCGAGAGCAGGGAAAACTCCGAAAACTTGCGCAGCGGCAGCCCCATGGCCAGCCGCAGCCGCTCGCCGACGACGGCGCGCTCGAGGAACAGACTGTCCCGGTAGGACCCGATCTCACCGGGGATGATCTTGAACGGCAGCTCTTCGAGCCGCTTTGCGTAATCGCCGCCCTCATAGGCCATTCGGGCGATCTCCGTGAATACTTCGTGACGGATACGTACTTTTCCGGTTTCAATGCCGCGCATAGGGTTCTCCTTTGAGAATAAAAAGTGAATTCTTGTTCGTGAAATTTGCAACAAGCACTTGACGCGAGGTCATGCAAAACATTATACTAATACGTGATAAATTTCGCAATTCTTTTTTTGCAATCTGGACAAAAAATAACGATTATCTCCAATTTTGTCGAAAAATCAAAGAAAACGGCGCATGTGTCTGGGAATGACATCCTGTGTTGGGGCAGGTTTGTGACCTGGACACAGAAAGATCTGCCGGATCTGTGGTAGGATGGATGCAATCGAAGCCGCAGCTTCCGCAAATCTTTTCAGCCGTCAGGAGGGAACGCACTATGGAAGAAAACAAAACGAAAGCCAAGATCATCGCAGTCGCCGGCAAGGGCGGCGTCGGCAAGACCTCTCTGTGCTCGGCGATCGTGCGCGAGCTGGTGGAGGCCTTCCCCGGCAAGCGCATCCTCGCCATCGACGCAGACCCGGCCGTCGGCCTGTCCACGGCACTGGGTGTGCACGTCGAGCACACGATCGACGACATCCGCAACGAAGTGATCGAGACCTCGGAGCGCGGCGAGTACCGCCAGGCCATCGAGGTGCTCAACGAGGCGCGCTTCCGCATCTTTGACACCATGGTCGAGTGCGACGGCTTCGCCTTCCTGGCCATCGGCCGTCCGGAGGCAGCCGGGTGCTACTGCTCGGTCAACTCCTACCTCAAGGAAGTCATCAGCATGCTCGCCAATGATTTCGATTATGTGGTCATCGACGGCGAGGCCGGCATCGAGCAGATCAGCCGCCGCGTCATGGAGCAGGTCTCGCACCTGGTCCTCGTCACCGACCAGAGCGCCAAGGGCGTGAACGTCTGCCGCGAGATCAAGGAGGCGGCCGATGACCTCATCACCTACGAGCGCATCGGCATGATCGTCAACCGCGTGGTCGACCCGAGCATGAACGATCTCGTCAAGCTCGACGGGGTGGACGTGCTCGCCTACATCCCCACCGATCCGGTCCACGCTGCCAACGACATCCGCGGCAAGAGCGTGTTCGAGCTGCCGGAGGACTCCAACATCATGGTCGGCGTCCACCAGGCGCTGCACAACCTGGGCATTTTTTGAGGAGGGAACAACATGAAGGATATGGAACTGTACGACAGCTTTATTCGGGAAACGACCGACCTGCTCGGCGCGCCGACGCAGAAGTGGGCCTATAAAGAGCGCGATGCGTGGAAAGATAACGGCGAGAGCGAGCTCGTGCTCCTGCGCGACGCTGCGTATGAGCTCGGCGGCGGCGCGAACGACGCCGTGAACTTCACCTGCGTCACGTCCGACAGCAGTCTCGTCCCGGCGGACGAGGTGCTGCTCTACGGCCCGGATATGAAGGAGATCAAGGGCGACGTGCCATTTGCCCGCCTCGTGATACTCGGCGTCAAGGACATCGACGTCGAGAACAAAGACGCGACTTACACCGCCATCCGCAACATCGAGTTCGTGAAGTACCATGTCTTCCCGGACGGATACATGATGCGCGTTTCGCCCGAGAGCAGCCGCGAGCAGATCCGCGTGAGCAAGAAGGCCATCAAGAAGGGCATCTCGTTTTACAAGGTCGGCTGCGACTTTATCCGGCAGTATAAGAAAAACCCGAACATCACGAATGTGCGCGTGATCTTCATCACGAAGAACGTCGACTTCAAGACCCTGCACGACACGGCCAAGAAGATCGACGACGTGACCAAGACCATGAACACCATCCTCGAGGGCATGCCCGAGGATCTCGACTGCGCGAGCTGCAGCTTCAAGCCCGTGTGCGACGAGGTCGAGGGCCTCAAGGAGCTGCACTTCGGCAAGGCCGGCAAGAAAGCGCCGAAGGCGTAATTTCCGCAGAACATACACGCACGGCCCCGCAAGCAACCTGCGGGGCCGTGTTTTCATCTTTCATCCAAAGGAGGTGCACCATGCCGAATTTCCGCATGACGCTCAGCTATGACGGCACGCGCTACAACGGCTGGCAGCGGCAGGGCAACACGCCGGACACCATTCAGGGGCGGCTCGAGGCCGCACTCAGCGACCTGCTGGCGCAGCCGGTCGAGGTCGCGGGCTCCGGCCGCACGGACGCGGGCGTGCACGCCCGGATGCAGACGGCGTCATTCCGCGCGAAGACCGACCTGCCCGCGCCAGAGCTGCTGCGGCAGCTGCGTGCGCGCCTGCCGGGGGACATCGGCGTGCTCACGCTCGAGGAAACCGCGCCGCGCTTTCACGCGCGATTGTCCTGCCGCGGCAAGACGTATGTCTACCGCGTCTGGAACAGCGAGACGCCGAACGTGTTCGAGCGGCGCTATGTCTATGCCCTGCCGCAGCCGCTCGACACGGCGGCCATGCAGCGCGCGGCCGCGCCGCTGTGCGGCACGCACGACTACACGTCGTTTTGCGCCAACCGGCGCATGAAAAAATCTGCCGTGCGCACGGTGGATGCCATCACCGTCGAGCGGCTGGGCGAGGAAGTGCGCCTGACGTTCTCGGGCGACGGCTTTTTGTACCACATGGTGCGCATCCTCACCGGCACGCTGCTGGAGGTCGGGCTCGGGCAGCGGGACGCGGACACGATGCCGGCCATCCTCGCTGCGCGCGACCGCAGCGCCGCCGGTGCGACTGCGCCCGCCCGCGGGCTGATCCTGTGGGAGACGCGCTATGCGCACACACACCCCGAAGTCGGAGAGGAGAAACGCGAATGAAAGAGGAATGCCTGATCTGCGGCGCACCGCTGGAATATCTGGAGACGGATGTGCAGATGCAGTGCGAGATCTGCCGCAAAAAAGAGCTCGCCAAGACGCGCTGCGTAAACGGGCACTACGTGTGCAGCGACTGCCATATGCAGGGGCTTGACAGCATCGTGGAGCTGTGCCTGCGGGAGACCGCGTGCGATCCGATCGCCATTGTCGAGCGGATGATGGCGCTGCCGAGCTGCCATATGCACGGGCCGGAGCACCATGTGATGGTCGGAGCGGCGCTGCTGACGGCGTATCACAACGCCGGCGGAGACATTGCCCTTTCCGACGCGCTCATGGAGATGCTGCGCCGCGGCAAAAGCGTTCCCGGCGGCGCGTGCGGCTTCTGGGGCGCGTGTGGCGCGGGGATCAGCACGGGGATGTTCGTCTCGATCATCTCCGGGTCAACACCGCTGACCGACGAGCCGTTTGCGCTGTCGCACAAAATGACGGCGGCCGCGCTCGGGCAGATCGGTGAGATCGGCGGCCCGCGCTGCTGCAAGCGAGACTCTTTTCTGTCCATTCTCACGGCGATCGATTTTGTGAAGGAGCATTTCGGCATCGCACTGCAAAAGCCGGAGGTCGTGTGCCGTTACGCCGCGCAGAACAATCAGTGCATCGGAAAGCGCTGTCCCTTCAGCGCGGCGAACCACTGAGCGCTTGCCGGCGCACAGAATGGGAACTTGCGGAGAAATTATCATGATTCGAAAATTGCGAAAAGCAGACATCAACAGCGTTGCCGAGATATGGTTGGACGCCAATCGCAAAGCACACGCTTTTATTCCCGCGTCCTACTGGGAGCGCAATTTCGCTTCCGTGAAGGAAAAGCTGCCGCAGGCGGAAGTCTATGTGTATGAAACGGATCAGGGAATACAGGGCTTTCTCGGCCTGAGCGGCGAATACATCGAGGGCCTTTTCGTTTCGGAGGAGGCGCAGGCGCACGGCATCGGGAAATGCCTATTGGACGATGCAAAGGACAGGAAGCCGGCATTGCGCCTGAACGTGTATCAGAAGAATGTGCGGGCGATCCGTTTTTACCGACGGGAGGGGTTTCAGATCCGGCGCGAAGGACTGGATGCGGCCACCGGCGAACCGGACTATGAAATGCTGTGGCGGCGGGAATAGGGACTCTGGCTTGCCGACCCGCCGGGAGCGCGCAAAATCGGAATTTGTGGAGAGATTTCCTGAACTTTCCTTATTTTACAGGCTTTTCAGCCCATTAAATAGTGAAATGATATGTATTTTCCCTTATTTTTGCCCTTATGCGGAATCCGCAAGGGAAATAA
>OJJI01000079.1_pt1 | contig 38060 bp, 27 predicted proteins | sample 1596201 | NCBI WGS metagenome assembly OJJI01 (sample SAMEA4350158, study PRJEB24818) | metagenome | biome: human; feature: gut; material: faeces | place: Denmark | collected 2013-09 | reverse complement strand
CTCGACCTGTGATCCAAGAAAGGAAGAACGATATGGCATCTATAATCAAGCGAAAGAAAAACTATTCCGTTGTTTACAACTATGTGGACGAAAACGGAGAAACCAAACAGAAGTGGGAAACCTGGCACACCCACAAAGAGGCCTTGAAGCGCAAGGCGGAAATTGAAAATCAGCAGCACACGGGAACTTTTCTCCCACCAAGCAATCAGACGATCACCGAGTTCCTTTATGACTTCGTATCTCTTTACGGAGAAAAGAAATGGGGCGTGTCTATGTATGACAGCCAAACGGCTCTGATTGCGAACTATATCAATCCGATCATTGGTGATATGGAGGTACAGGCGGTTACTCCCCGTGCGGTTGACGGTTATATCCAGACCTTGCAGAAAACCAAGTCGGTGTCTACCAAGACCCGAAAGGCCGTTACCACCTATGTCAGCGACAAGACCATTGAAAAGATCATCAAGCTCCTGCGGTGTGCGTTTAAGCAGGCAGTACGATGGGAAATCATTGCAAGAAATCCCTTTGACAATGTGATCCTCCCGAAAACGGAGTATGCGAAACGGGATATCTGGACAGCGGATATGATCCGTCTTGCCCTGGACAAATGCACGGACAGCAAGCTCTATGTAGCAATGAACCTTTCCTTTGCCTGCTCTCTGCGTATGGGTGAAATCCTGGGGCTGACCTGGGAGAACGTCCATATTTCCGATGAAGATATTGCGGCGGATAACGCCTATGTCTACATCGACAAGGAGCTGACGAGGGCTTCCAAACGGGCGATTGAAACGCTGGGTGAGAAGGATATCTATTACATCTTCACCCCGCTCATGCCGAACACCAGCACAAGAATTATTTTGAAAAAGCCGAAAACCGACTCCAGCATCCGTAAGGTGTGGCTGCCGAAAACGCTGGCCTACATCCTGCGGGAATGGAAGAAGTCCCAGGACGAGCTGAAAGGCTTCCTGGGCGACGAGTATCAGGACTTCGATCTGGTTGTGGCACTTCCCAATGGACGGCCCTGCGAGGATCGGATCATCCTCAAAGAGTTTGCAAAGCTCCGTGAGGACGCAGGGCTGCCGAAGGTGGTCTTCCATTCTCTCCGTCATTCCAGTACCACCTACAAACTGAAACTCAACCACGGCGATCTGAAAGCCACCCAGGGCGATACAGGCCATGCCGAGATTGACATGATAACCAGTATCTATGCTCACATTCTGGACGAGGATAGAAAGGTCAATGCTCAGAAATTCGAGACTGCCTTCTATGCCAAGCCTGATCTTCGCAATGTCCGTCCACCGGAAGAACCGGCAAAATCGGAGCCTGCGACCCTGGACCTTGAAAGCCTTGTGGAGCAGCTTCAAAAGTCGCCGGAGCTGGCAAGTGCGCTCGCAGCCCTGATAGCGGCGCAAGCCACGGCAAAGTGATCCGAAAAATCGAATTAGCAAAACGCAGAATTTTCTTAGCAAATTTCTGAAAAGCGTTCGAGTCCAATTAGCAAATATACATCATGCGGCGCATAAAAATCTCCCGGTAACGGAAGTGAAATTACCGGAAGAAGGAGGAACAAAAAAACGCTGCAAACCCCGAAAAAAGGCTTGCAGCGGTGCTTTCTGGCGTCCCAGAGAGGATTTGAACCTCCGACCCCACGCTTAGGAGGCGTGTGCTCTATCCAACTGAGCTACTGAGACATTTTTAAGATTTATGCAATTTTCACTGCTCGAAGGAATCGAACAATCTGCCGCTTAGGAGGCGGCCGCTCTATCCAACTGAGCTACGGGGGCACAACAGCGCTATTTTAGCGCAAAGGACGGCGGGTGTCAATGACCGGCGGTTGGGAAACGGGATGATGCGGCGGGGCAGGGGTACGGTTGCGCGCGGCGGGAAATCATGGTATGATAAACAGACTGCGCAAAGGAGGTAGTCCCATGCGTCTCATCCGCGAGGAAAAAACCTTCATCCGGGAGGCCGTTTTGCTCATGCTCCCGATGATCTTGCAAAATTTTGTGACGTTTTCCATGTCCATGGCCGACACGTTCATGGTCGGCGTGCTCGGCGAGACGGCGCTCGCCGCCGTGACGATGGCCAACAGTCCGTTTTACGTCATGCAGCTGATGATCTTCGGCGTGCAGAGCGGCATGAGCGTGCTCGTGGCGCAGTACCACGGCCGCGGCGATCAGGAGGCCATCAACCGCGTGATGGGCATCGCGCTGTTCGTGTCCACGACGATCACGGGCCTGCTCGCCATCACGGCGTTCTGCATCCCGGAGCAGATCATGCGCGTGCTCACCAACAATGCCGACCTCGTCGCGCCCGGCGCGGCGTACACGCGCTACGTCGGCTTTTCGTACTTCTTCTCCGCCATCAGCGGCGTGTACATCGCCGCCCAGCGCAGCACGGAAAATCCCCGCCTCGGCGCCGTGCTGCTCACCGTGTCCGGCGCGCTGAACATCTTCCTCAACTGGGTGCTCATCTACGGCAAGCTCGGCGCGCCCATGCTCGGCTGCGCGGGCGCGGCCGTCGCCACGCTCATCAGCCGCGCGTTCGAGGTCGCGGTGCTGTGCGTGTATGCCGCCGTCAGCCGCCGGCTGCCGCTCATGCCGCGCGCGCTGCTGCACCCCGGCCGCGTGATCGCAAAGGACTTCGCCAAATACGCCCTGCCCGTCGTGTGCAACGAGTGCCTGTGGTCGCTCGCGTTTTCGCTCTACACGGTCATCATGGGGCATATGGCGGACAACACGCCCATCCTCTCGGCCTACACCATCGCCGGGAATCTGCAGCGCATGATGACCCCGGCGTCGTTCGCCGCGGGCGGCGCGGCTGCCGTGCTCATCGGGCGGGAGATCGGCCGCGGCAACCGCGGCAGCGTGCAGCGCAAGGCGTGGGTGCTCGACGCTCTGGCGCTCGTCGTCGGATTCGTGTGCATGGGCATCATCGCGCTCGTGCGCAATGTGCTGCTGCGGCCGTACATCCTGCCGCTGATGCACATGGAGGGCGAAGCGTGCGACATTGCGATGTATATGATGGGGATCTTGATGCTCGTGCAGCCGGTGTCGAGCGTGAGCCTGACGAACATCGTCGGCGTGCTGCGCGGCGGCGGCGACGTGCGCTATGCGATGCTGTGCGACGTCGGGCCGCTGTACGCCGTGTGCCTGCCGCTGGCGGCGCTCGCGGCGCTGGTGTGGAAGCTCGACATCCGGTATGTGTACCCGCTCATGTCGATCGATGTGATCGTGCAGATCTTTTTGTGTTTCCCGCGGCTGCGCTCCGGCAGGTGGATCCACGATGTGACCCGCGGCGCGGGGGAGCTGGAGGCGTGACGGAGGCATCGCCTTGCGGCGATGCAAACATCTCATCCGAGGCGGGCCTTGCCCCCTCGGGCTCCCCTGCGGCTCAGACGCTCTTGGGATGGTGCGCCATTCGCTTCGTGAGGAGAAGGCATTGCCAAAGGCGATGCCAGATCTCATCCGAGGCGGGCCTTGCCCCCTCGGGCTCCCCTGCGGCTCAGACGCTCTTGGGATGGTGCGCCATTCGCTTCGTGAGGAGAAGGCGTTGCCAAAGGCAATGCAGGATCTCATCCGAGGCGGGCCTTGCCCCCTCGGGCTTCCCTGCGGCACAAATGGCTTTGACATGAGGCCATTCTCTCGGCAAGGAGAAGGCATTGCCTTGCGGCGATGCAAACATCTCATCCGAGGCGGGCCTTGCCCCCTCGGGCTCCCCTGCGGCTCAGACGCTCTTGGGATGGTGCGCCATCCGCTTCGTGAGGAAAGGCGGGGGGTGCGGGGCAAATGCCCGAATATGCGAAAAAGGCTCGCCCAATCGGGCGAGCCTTGTTCGGTGCAATCATTGCAATTCACACAGCGCGGGTGACCTTGCCGCTGCGGAGGCAGCGGGTGCATGCGTAGACGTGCTGGGGTTTGCCGTCCACGATGGCCTTGACGCGCTTCACATTGGGTTTCCAAGTGCGGTTCGAGCGGCGGTGAGAGTGGCTCACTTTGATGCCGAAGCTCAAGCCCTTGTCGCAAAACTGACATTTTGCCATTGGTTGAAGCACCTCCTTCTCTATTGTCTGCGAGAACAGCTTTCTCATAATAGCAGAAACCCCGGCCGATTGCAAGATGATTTTCACATTTTCTGCGCATTTTCCGTTCCGCGGCCGGAAAAAATGCCCGGCACGCTGCAAAAGCCGTTGCCAAACGCCGCCGCTTTGGGTACAATGGGAAGCGGGGGAGCAGGTGCTCCGCCCGGACGAAACAACTTCGCCGCCGCACCGGCGGCTTTACCGGAAAGGAGGCGCGCACGATGGGCGCACCGCATTATACCGTCGCGCTGCAAAAGATCGCTGCCGAGCAGGGGCTGACCGTCCTGCACGCGGCCCAGGACTACGCCACGCGCGAGATCCGCACCGCCGACGTCAACCGCCCGGGGCTGCAGCTCGCCGGGTTTTACAACTACTTCGACCCCGAGCGGATGCAGATCATCGGCCGCGTCGAGAGCACGTATCTCGAGACGCTGACCCCCGACCAGCGGCGCGAACGCTTTGAGCAGTTCATGCGCTACAACATCATCGGTCTCGTCATCTGCCACGGGATGGACCCGTTTCCCGAGTGCCTGGAGATGGCCGAAAAGTACGACCGCAACCTCTTTCTCGTGCGCAAGGACACGTCGGAGTTCATGGCCGACCTCATCGCCGCGCTCTCGAGCTATCTCGCCCCGCGGCTGACGCAGCACGGCGTGCTCGTCGAGGTGTTCGGCGAGGGCGTGCTCATCACGGGCGACAGCGGCGTCGGCAAGAGCGAGACGGCGCTCGAGCTCATCAAGCGCGGCCACCGCCTCGTCGCGGACGACGCCGTGGAGATCAAGCGCATCAACCGCACGACGCTCATGGGCTCCGCGCCCGCGATGATCCGCTACTACATGGAGCTGCGCGGCATCGGCGTGATCGACGCGCGGCAGATCTACGGCGTCGGCGCCGTCAAGCCCGAGACGCGCGTGGATCTCGTCGTGCAGCTCGAGCCGTGGGAGGACGGCCGGGCCTATGACCGGCTGGGCCTGACGACGGAATACTGCGAGATCCTCAACGTGCGCGTGCCGTGCGTGACGATCCCGGTCGGGCCGGGGCGCAACCTCGCGGTCATCCTCGAGCTTGCCGCCATGAACAACCGCCAGAAGGGCATGGGCTACAACGCGGCGCAGAAGCTCGCCGACGAGCACGACCGCGGCATCGACCTCGGCATCGGGTTCTGACCCGGAAAGGAACAGGAAGTTATGACGAATCTCGACCCCATCGTCCGCGCGCTGCGCGAGCAGCTGCCGGAGCTGGAGATTTTGGAATATGAACCGATGCGCGCGCACTGCTCGTTTCGCATCGGCGGGCCGGCGCGCGCGCTCGTGCGCCCCGCGTCCGCGGAGGAGACGGCGGCCGTCTGCCGCATCGTGAGAGACGGCGGCGCGCAGCCGCTCCTCATCGGCAACGGCACGAACCTGCTGATCACCGACGGCGATGTTGACCGCATCGTCGTGCAGATGGGCGAGCGCATGGCGGACGTGGCGCGCACCGACGCGACGCACCTGCGCGCGGGCGCGGGCATCGCGCTCGCGCGGCTGGCGCAGGCGGCGCTGGGCTATGGGCTCGCGGGGCTGGAATTTGCCCACGGCATCCCCGGCTCGCTGGGCGGCGCGGTGTCGATGAACGCGGGCGCTTACGGCGGCGAGATGAAGGACGTTGTCGTCTCCACGCGCTATCTTGACCATGACCTGAACCTGCGCGAGGCAGAGGGCGCGGCGCATGATTTCGGCTACCGGCACAGCGTGTTTTCCGACACGGACTGCGTCGTGCTCGGCAGCACGCTCGCGCTCACGCCGGGCGACCCGGCGGAGATCCGGGCGCGTATGCTCGACCTGAGCGAGCGCCGCCGCAGCCGCCAGCCGCTCGACCTGCCGAGCGCGGGCAGCACGTTCAAGCGCCCCGCGGGGGGCTACGCCGCTGCGCTCATCGACGCGGCCGGCCTCAAGGGCTATGCCGTCGGCGGCGCGCAGGTGAGTGAAAAGCACGCGGGCTTCGTCGTCAACCGCGGCGGGGCCACGTTTGACGATGTGCTGCGGCTCATGGATCACATCCGCAGCGAGGTGCTGCGCACGTCCGGCGTGGAGCTCGAGCCGGAAGTGAAGATCATCCGGGGGTGACGGGATGGAATTTCTGATCGTATCGGGCCTGTCCGGCGGCGGCAAGAGCCGCGCGGCCGACGTGCTGGAGGATCTGGACTTTTACTGCGTGGACAATATGCCCACGGCACTGCTGACGAAGTTTGCCGAGCTGTGCCTTGCCACGCGCGGACGGTATGAAAAGGTCGCGCTCGTGACGGACATCCGCAGTCAGGAGAGCTTTTCCGAGCTGTTTGCCGCGCTCGGGGAGCTTGGGAGCATGGGCGTGCACTACCGCATTCTGTTCGTCGAGGCGTCGGAGAGCGCCATCGTGCGCCGCTACAAGGAGTCGCGCCGGCCGCACCCGCTGCAGGCCGAGAGCGGCTGCTCTCTGCCCGAGGCCGTGCGCCGCGAGAGCGAGCTGCTCGCCCCCGTGCGCGAGCGCGCGGACTTCGTCATCAACACGACGGGCCTCACGCTCGCCATGCTGCAAAAGCGCATCTGCGAGTATTTTGCCGACGGCGGCACGCGGCGCGACATTCTCGTCAACGTCGTGTCCTTCGGCTTCAAGTACGGCATCCCGATCGACGCCGACCTCGTGTTCGACGTGCGCTTTCTGCCGAACCCGTTTTACGTCGAAAAGCTCCGCCCCATGAGCGGCATGGACGCCGAGGTGCAGGAATACGTCCTGCGCAGCGACGTGGCGAAAAATTTCCTCTCCAAGCTCACCGACATGGTCGATTTTCTCCTGCCGCAGTACGCCGCCGAGGGGCGCTATGCGCTCACGATCGGCATCGGCTGCACGGGCGGGCAGCACCGCAGCGTGGCCGTGGCCAAGGTACTGACGGACTACCTCGCCGCGCGCGACGCCAACGTCCGCCTGCGCAACCGGGACTTTCCCAAGACCTGACGGAGGCGCGCCATGTCCTTTGCATCCGAAGTGAAAAACGAGCTGTGCCGCGTGCCGGTCAGCCGCCACTGCTGCGCCGTGGCCGAGGCCTACGGCGTGCTGCTGTACTGCCACACGTTCACGACGCGGGAGATCCGCATCGTCACGGCGTGCGACGCCTTTGCCGAGCGGCTGCCGAAGCTGTTTCGCCGCGCGTTCGGCGCGCACTTTGCCCTGCCGGCCGGGGAAAAGGCCGGCGGCCGCCACGTGCTGACCATCACCGACCGCGCCGCCGTCGAGACGGTGTTCGCCGCCTTCGGCGCGGATCTCTCGCGCACGGTCGCGCACCACATCAACCTCGCCGTGCTCGAAAACGACTGCTGCAAGGCGTCGTTCCTGCGGGGGGCGTTTCTCGCGGGCGGCAGCGTGACCGCCCCGAGCAAGAACTACCACCTCGAGCTCATCACGGCGCACGCGAGCGTCAGCCGCGAGACGGCCGCCCTGCTCACGGAGCTGGGCTTTGCCGCGCGCAGCATCGACCGCGGCGCGAACACCGTGCTCTATTTCAAGAAGTCCGAGGCCATCGAGGACTTCCTGACCAAGATCGGCGCGCCCTGCGCCGCCATGGACATCATGTCCGCCAAGGTGGAGAAGTCCATGAATAACTCCATCAACCGCAAGGTCAACTGCGACACCGCCAACGCCGACAAGGTCGTCGCCGCGGCGCAGGAGCAGATCGACGCCATCCGCCGCATCGAGCGCGACTACGGGCTCGACGTGCTGCCGGAAAAGCTGCAGAGCGCGGCGCTGCTGCGCATTGCCAATCCCGAGGCCAGCCTGGCCGACCTCGCCACGCTCTCGTATCCGCCGGTGACGAAGAGCTGCCTGAACTACCGGCTGAAAAAACTCATGGAATTTCACATGGACGACTGAAAGGAACGCACGATGGGGTTTGCACACCTGCACGTACATAGTGAATACAGCCTGCTCGACGGCGCATGCCGCATCGGGCCGCTCATCGAGCGCGCCAAGGAGCTGGGCCAGACCGCGCTGGCAATCACCGACCACGGTGTCATGTACGGCGCGGTCGCTTTTTACAAGGCGGCAGTCGCTGCCGGCATCCGGCCGATCATCGGCTGCGAGGTCTATGTCGCCCCGCGCGGCATGACCGACCGCGTCCACGGCGTGGACGATGCCTACACGCACCTGATCCTGCTCTGCCGGGACGAGACGGGCTACCACAACCTGTGCTATCTCGTGTCGGCCGCGTTCGAGCGCGGGTTTTACGGCAAGCCGCGCATCGACTGGCCGCTGCTGCACAAACATGCCGACGGCCTCATCTGCCTGAGCGGCTGCGTCGCGGGCGACATTCCGCGCGCGGTGCTGCGGGGAGATTATGAGGCGGCCAAGGCACGCGCCGTGGAGCTGCAGGAGCTCTTCGGTGAGGGAAACTTCTACCTCGAGCTGCAGAACCACCACATGACCGACGAGGCGCGCGTGCGCGCGGCGCTGCTGCGCATCCACCGCGAGACGGGCATCCCCCTCGCGGCGACGAACGACGTACACTATATTAAAAAACAGGACGCCTACGATCAGGACGTGCTGCTGTGCATCCAGACCGGGCAGACGCTCGACAGCCCGGACCGCCTGCGCTTCCCGAACGATGAGTTTTACCTCAAGAGCGAGGCCGAGATGCGCGCGCTCTTTGACGAATATCCCGACGCGGTGGAAAACACGCAGCGCATTGCTGACCGGTGTCATTTTGACTTCACGTTCGGCCACTACCACCTGCCGCGCTTTCTGCTGCCGGAGGGGGAGACGGACGCGGACGCCTATCTCACGAAGCTGTGCGCGCGCGGCTTTGAAAAACGCTACGGCGACCGGCCGGAGGTGCGAAAGCGGCTGGATTATGAGCTCAACATGATCCGGCGCATGGGCTTTGTGGACTACTTTCTCATCGTGAGCGATTTCATCGGCTACGCCAAGGCCCAGCACATCCCCGTCGGGCCGGGGCGCGGCAGCGCTGCCGGCAGCGTCGTGTCCTACTGCCTCGGCATCACGGACGTCGACCCCGTGCAGTATAACCTCTACTTCGAGCGCTTTCTCAACCCCGAGCGCGTAAGCATGCCGGATATCGACGTGGACTTCTGCGTGCAGCGGCGCGGGGAAGTGATCGACTACGTCATCCGCAAATACGGCGCCGACCACGTGGCGCAGATCGTCACGTTCGGCACCATGGCCGCGCGCGCGGCAGTGCGCGACGTCGGCCGGGTCATGAACATGACCTACGCCGAGGTGGACGCTGTGGCCAAGGCCATCCCCGGCGGCATCAACACCACGCTCGACGAGGCGCTGCAGCAGTCGCAGACGCTGCGCGCCATGTATGACGGGGACGACCGGCTGCACCAGCTCATCGACACGGCCCGCGCCATCGAGGGCATGCCGCGGCATGCGTCCACGCACGCGGCGGGCGTGGTCATCACGGAGCAGCCGGTGTACGCCTACGTGCCGCTGGCGAGCAACGACGGCGCGCTCGTGTGCCAGTTCCAGATGACGACGCTCGAGGAGCTGGGGCTGCTGAAGATGGACTTTCTCGGCCTGCGCAACCTCACCGTGCTCGAGGACGCGGCGCGGCAGGTGCGCCGCCGCGAGCCGGGATTTCAGGTCGAGCGCATCCCGCTCGACGATAAGAAGACGTTTGACATGCTCGCCGCCGGGCGCACCGTCGGCGTGTTCCAGCTCGAGAGCGCGGGCATCACGGCCGTGTGCATGGGGCTGCGCCCGCGCAGCATCGAGGACATCACCGCCGTCATCGCGCTCTACCGCCCCGGGCCGATGGAGAGCATCCCGCGGTTTCTCGCCTGCTCGGCGCACCCGGAGCGCATCACCTACAAGCACCCTCTGCTCGAGCCGATCCTGTCCGTGACCTACGGCTGCATCGTCTATCAGGAGCAGGTCATCGAGATCTTCCGGCAGCTGGCCGGGTTCTCGCTCGGGCAGGCGGACATGATCCGCCGCGCCATGTCGAAGAAGAAAGAGGCCGTCATCACGGCCGAGCGCGCCGCGTTCGTGCACGGCGACCCGGAGCGGAATATCCCCGGCGCGGTGGCGCGCGGCGTGCCGGAGCAGACGGCAAACGAAATTTACGACGAGATCCTCGCCTTTGCAAGCTACGCCTTCAACAAGGCGCACGCGGTGTCCTACGCCATCGTGTCCTACCGCACGGCGTACATGAAGCGCAACTACCCGCACGAATACATGGCAGCGCTTTTGACCTCCGTGCTCGACAACACGCCGAAGGTCACGGAGTACATCGCCGAGTGCCGCGAGCTGGGCATCCGCCTGCTGCCGCCGGACATCAACGCGTCCGACGCCGACTTCACCGTCGAGGAGGGCGATCTGCGCTTCGGCCTCGTGGCCATCAAGGGCGTGGGGCGCGGACTCATCCAGGCGCTCATGCGCGAGCGGGAGATCGGCGGGCCGTTCACGGCGTTTGACGAGTTCTGCCGCCGCATGAACGGGCACGACCTCAACCGCCGCGCCGTCGAGAGCCTCATCCGCGCCGGGTGCTTCGACCGCATGGGCTACAAGCGCAAGGCGCTCATGCAGTCGGTCGACCGCGTGCTGGGCGGCGCGGCGAGCGAGAGCCGCATGAACCTCACCGGCCAGATGAACCTCTTCAGCGCGCCGGACGACGGGGGAGCGCCCGCCGACACGACGCAGCTCGTGCTGCCGGACGTGGAGGAGTTCACGCGCGCGGAGCTCATAGCCATGGAGCGCGAGACGACGGGGCTGTACCTCACCGGCCACCCGATGGACGACTACCGCGCGCTCGCGCAGCAGGCCAAGGCCGCGCCCATGGGCGACATTCTTGCGAGCTTCCACGCCCCGGCCACGGCCGCGCACCGCTACCGCGACGGGCAGCGCGTCGTGCTGGCCGGTATCTGCACCGCCAGCCGCGAGCGCGCCACGCGCAAAAACACCCGCATGGCCTACCTCCAGCTCGAGGACGACAGCGGCAGCATGGAGGTGCTCGTGTTTTCGCCCGCGCTCGATGCCTGCCGCGACCTGCTGGCGCAGGAAACCCCCGCGCTGTTCGTGGCCGGGCGCATCTCGACGCGGGATGAATCCGACCCGCAGCTCGTGGCGGACAAGGTCCTGCCGCTGACGGAGCAGGGGCTCGAGACCCTGCGCACGCCGCCGCGCCGCGACCCGCCGCCGCGGCCCGAGCCGCCGAAGCGGCACCGCCTCTGGGTGCGGCTGCCGGATAAGGACCACCCGGCCGTGAAGCGCATCGAGCTCATCCTCGAGATGTTCCCCGGCGACGAGCAGCTCGTGCTCGTGTTTGAGGACACGGGCCGGCGCGCCGCGGCCCGCTGCGTCGTGCACCCCGCGCTCGTCGAGGAGCTGCGCGAGCTGGCAGGGCCGGGCAACGTCGCCGTCACGGAGGAGAAAAGCCGTTGACGCGCCGGGCATTTTATGGTATCATGAACGTTAATTTATCTCCCGACCGGATAGGCACCGGCCGGGGGAGGTATTCAGGAGTGTGATGATCCGCAATGGACGCTGGCCCTAAGCAGGATTTATGGAATCTTTTGCCTGTTATCATCGTGCTGCTCCTTGGCGCGGCCTATTTCGCCGTCATGGAGACAGCGTTTGCATCCGCGAGCCGCATCCGGCTCAAAGCCGCCGCTGACCACGGCAACCGCCGCGCCGAGCAGGCGCTGTATGTGCTCGACCACTTCGATCAGGCGATCACGACGCTGCTGATCGGCACGAACATTCTGCACCTGACGATCGCAACGCTCGTGACCGTGGCCGTGCAGCGGCAGTGGGGCATGTGGGCCGTCACCGCCGGCACGCTCGTCACGACCGTGGTCGTGTTCTTCGCAGGCGAGATGCTGCCGAAGAGCATTGCCAAGAAATACGCCGAGCGGCTGGCCATGCGCACGGCGCGCTCGCTGCGGTTTTTCATGGTGCTCTTCAAGCCCCTGTCGGCCCTGCTCACCGCCTTCGGCAACGCCGTCGCCCGCCGCGTACAGAGCGAGCCCGCCGTGACCGTGACGGAGGATGAGCTGGCCGACATCATCGAGAACATGACCGACGACGGGGAGCTGACCGCCGAGCGCGGCGAGCTCATGAGCTCGGCCCTGTCGTTTGCCGACGTGCCGGTCGAGAGCGTCATCACGGCGCGCGTGGACGTCGCCGCCGTGGACGTGGACGATCCCCCGGAGGAGATCCTCGCCTACGTGCGCGAGCAGCGCCACAGCCGTCTGCCCGTGTATGCCGACAGCATTGACAATGTGATCGGCATCCTGCAGATCCGCAAATACATCAAGGCGTGCATTGCCGCCGGCGGTAAGGCCGTGGACGTGCGCCCCCTGCTCGACGAGCCCGTGTTCGTGCACCAGAGCACCCTCATCGCCGAGGTGCTGCCCGAGCTGAGCAGCCGCAAGGCAAACCTCGCCATCGTCACCGACAACTACGGCGGCACGCTCGGCATCGTGACCGTGGAGGACATCGTCGAGGAGCTCGTCGGCGAGATCTGGGACGAGGACGACGTGGTCGAGGAGTCGTTCGTGCCGCTCGGCGGCGGCCGCTACGAGGTCGATGCCGAGATGACCGTCGGCGAGGTGTTCGACCGGCTCGACTACACCGACCCCGAGGACGACGAGGAGCTGCGCTACAAGCTGCTCGGCGAGTGGACGTATGAACAGTTTTCCTACATCCCGCGCGAGCGGGAGGGCTTCCGCTATCACCGGCTCGACGTGCGCATTTCCGACATGAAGCAAAAGCGCATCGTCAAGCTCGTCGTGCGCCTGCTGCCGGAGGAGACCGACGAGGCCGCCCCCGCGGACGCCGCCCCGGAGAAAGGGGGCGAGCCGGCATGAGCATCGTGTGGTATTTTGCCGCGCTCGTCGTGCTGATCGCGCTGTCGGCGTTCTTCTCCGCGTCGGAAATGTCGTATTCGTCGGCCAACCGCCTGCGGCTCGAAAACGCCGCCGAGGACGGCGACCGCCGCGCGAAAACGGCCGTCGGCATCCTCGACCACTTCGACCGCACCCTCAGCGCCATCCTCATCGGCAACAACCTCGTCAACATCGCGGCGTCGTCGCTCGGCTCCGTGATCGTCATCCTGCTCGCGGGCGAGCAGTGGACGTGGGTGTCCACCGTCGTGCTGACGCTGCTGGTCATCATCTTCGGCGAGACGATGCCGAAGATCGTCGCCAAGCAGAACGCCAACGGCATCGCCCTGCGCAATGCCTATATCATCCGCGCGCTGTCGGTCATCCTCTACCCCGTGATCTGGCTCGTCGTCGGGCTCGTGCACCTCATCACGCGCCCGCTGCACGGCGATGCCGGCGACGGCGATCCCGAGGAGGCCGCCTCGCAGGAACTGCAGTCGATCATCGAGACGGCCGAGGACGAGGACGTGCTCGACGAGGACCGCAGCGAGTTGCTGCGCTCCGCGCTCGACTTTTCCGACGTCAGCGCGAGCGAGGCCATGACCGCCCGCGTCGACATGGTCGCCATCGACATCGACGACGACTGGGACGAGATCGTGCGCATCATCAACGATTCGTCGTATTCCCGCCTGCCGGTCTACTCCGGCAGCGTGGACAATATCATCGGTTTTCTGTATCTCAACCGCTTTTTCAAGGCCATGATGGACGGCCGGCCGGACGATCTGCGCGCGCAGCTCATTCCGCCGTGCTTCGTCTACAAGACCACGCGCCTGCCCGACGTGCTGGCAAAGCTCCGCCGCGAGCAGAAGCACCTCGCCGTCGTCACGGACGAGTTCGGCGGCACGCTCGGCGTCATCACGATGGAGGACGTGCTCGAGGAGCTCGTCGGCGACATCTGGGACGAGAAGGACGTGGTGGAAAACGAGGTCGTCACGCGGCCCGACGGCGGCTATGAGCTCGACGGCGCCATGACGCTCTCGGACTTTCTTGAGCTGCTCGACTGGAACGAGGACGCCCTCGACGACGCCGACAGCACCACCGTCGGCGGCTGGACGCTCGAGCGCTTCGGCACGTTCCCGAAGGTGGGCGACAGCTTCCGGTACGAAAACCTCACCGTCACGGTCCTCGCCATGGACGGCCGCCGCGTCGAGCGCGTGCTCGTGCAGCCCGACCCGGACGCGGACAAGGACAAGGACGCATAACGCATTCCGGTCGATGATCCGGCCTGTGCAAATTTTGCACAGGCCGGATTTTTGCTTACTTGTGTGAGGCATCTTGTGCCCGGAGTGGGAAAATTTGCCCAAGCGGCGCAAGATGTGGCGATTTGTATCAGAAAACTGTTAGTGTGTGAAAGTTTTTGCACACGAACAGGCATAAAGTTTCATTTTTTCGCTTGAAATTTGCACAAATTGCAGGTATAATGAACGCATATTGAATCTTTGCAAGAGGAAAATTTCAAAAAGGAGAGAATCAACTATGAAGTTCAACAAAATCGTGGCGCTGGCGCTCGCCCTCGTCATGGTGTTTGCGCTGTGCGCCTGCGGCGGCGGCAATACCGACACCAAGACCGACGACACGGGTTCCGCTTCCAAGGTCGATACCAACACCGTCTCCGTCGGCGCGATCGTCATCGCCCGCGACGATGTCCCGACCGACGAGATCTATGCGTTCGTGTCCACCATCTTTGACAATCTCGACGCCATCACCGCTCAGCACGCCAAGGGCGCGGAGCTGAGCATCGAGGCTGCCGCCTCCGTCAAGGGCGTGCCGTATCACCCCGGCGCTGCCAAGTACTTTGAGGAGAAGGGCTTCAAGGTCGACGCGGTCAAGGAAGGCGCCGGCAACGGCACTGCTTCCGCGCTCAGCTTCGGCACCGGCGGCGAGTCCGGCACGTACTACGCCTTCGGCGGTGTGCTCGCTTCCTTCGTCTCCGGCAAGTCCGACTGCAAGGTCACGGCCCTCACCTCCGGCGGCTCTCAGGCCAACGTCGAGGATCTGACCAACGGCAACGTCCAGCTCGCGTTCGTGCAGAGCGACGTCATGAACTACGCCTACAACGGCCAGCGCCTGTTTGACAGCCCCGTCACCGGCTTCTCCGTCGTGGCTCAGCTGTATCAGGAGCAGGTGCAGATCGTCACCACCAACCCCGACATCAAGACCGTTGCCGACCTCGCCGGCAAGAAGGTTTCCATCGGTGCAGCCGGCTCGGGCGTGTACTTCAACGCCATTGACGTGCTCAGCGCTTACGACCTCAAGGAGTCTGACATCTCTGCCGTGTACCAGAGCTTCGGCGACAGCGCCGAGAGCCTGAAGGACGGCAAGATCGACGCCGCGTTCATCGTCGCCGGTGCGCCCACCACGGCCATCACCGACCTTGCCACCGCCGGCAGCGTCTACCTTGTCAGCCTCGACGACAGCCACGTGCAGTCCCTGCTTTCCGCTTCCCCGTACTACACCGCCGCCACCATCAAGGCCGGCACCTATTGATGCCCGAGGCGGTGATGCGCTGCATCCCGTAAACGTTCGCTACGGCGTCAGTACCCCTGACGCCGTAGCTTTTCCATCCTAACCGGAACGGAGGTTTCCCTCTATGTCTGACAACAAAAAGGCCGCGGATGCCGCGGCAAGCGCTTCGTTGCAGGAGGAAATGGACGCCGTCATGCGCAAGTATGACCGCGAATCCGCCACCCGCATCTGGGCGGGCAAGCCCAAGATCGTTATCTCCGTCGTCATGGCGCTGTTTTCGATCTACTGCATCTGGTCGACGCTGTTCAGCACGGCCGCGCTCGAGATCCGCCTGACCGCGTTCCTCGGGCTGATCGTCATCATGGGCTACCTGACCTACCCCGCCAGCAAGAAGCATGTGCACGCCAACCGCCTGCCGTGGTACGACATCGTCATCATGGTCATCGGTGCGGCTGCGTTTTTCTACTATTGCTTTAACTACTCCGTGCTCATCAAGACGCTCACCAGCGCCGCCAAGATGACGCCGTTTCTCATCGCCGTCGGCGTGGCCGGCATCCTCGTGCTGGCCGAGCTGTGCCGCCGCTGCGTCGGCCTGCCGATCCTCGTGGTCGTCGGCGCGCTGCTCGTGTACACGTTCGTGAGCATGCTTAACGCCGGGCAGACGTTCCAGCAGGTGCTCAGCCGCGTGATCTACACGCTCTTTTTCGGCACGTCCGGCGTGCTGAGCACGCCCGTGCAGGTGTGCGCGAAGTTCATCGCCGTGTTCATCATCTTCGGCGGCTTCCTTGAGCGAACCGGCATCGCCAGCTTCTTCATTGACGCAGCCAACGCCATCGCCGGCTGGACCTCCGGCGGCCCGGCCAAGGTCGCCGTTATCTCGTCCGCGCTGTGCGGCATGGTGTCCGGCTCGTCCGTCGGCAACACCGTCACCACCGGCTCGGTCACGATCCCGATGATGAAAAAGACCGGCTACAAGCCGGAGTTCGCCGGCGCCGTCGAGGCGGCGGCCTCCACCGGCGGCCAGATCATGCCGCCCATCATGGGCGCGGCCGCGTTCCTCATGGCCGAGTACATGGGCGTGACGTATGGTCAGGTCACACTCTGGGCGATCCTGCCTGCCGTGCTGTATTTCGGCGGCATCTTTATCTCCGTGCATCTCGAGGCCAAGAAGCTCGGCCTCAAGGGCATCCCGCGCTCGGAGCTGCCCCGCTTCAAGTACCTCATCCGCAACGTCTATCTGCTGCTGCCGCTCGTGTTCCTGATCTGGATGGTCACGGCGAACATCCGCTCGCTGCAGTTTTCCGCCGCGATCGCCATCCTGATCTCCATCGCCGTGAGCCTGGTCGGCACCATCTGTGACGCCTCGGCCGAGGTGCGGGAGACCAAGACCGGCAGCGTCGCCGGCATCACCGCCAAAAAGACCGGCCGCATGATCCTCGACTCGCTCGAGGCCGGCGGCAAGGGCAGCATCACCGTCGCCGTGGCCTGCGCCATGGCCGGCATGATCGCGGGCTGCATCACCGTCACGGGCCTGGCGTCCAAGCTCATCAGCGGCGTCATTGCGATCAGCAGCGCCATCCCGAACCCGACGCTCTCGCTGCTGCTGGCGCTCTTCCTGACGATGCTCTGCTGCATCGTGCTCGGCATGGGCGTGCCCACGACCGCCAACTACTGCATCATGGCCTCCACCTGCGCGCCGATCCTCATCACGCTCGGCATCCCGAAGGTCGCGGCCCACTTCTTCGTGTTCTACTTCGGCATCGTCGCCGATATCACGCCGCCGGTCGCGCTGGCGGCCTACGCCGGCTCCGCCATCGCCAAGTCCGACCCCATGAAGACCGGCATCAATGCCACGAAGCTCGCCATCGCGGCGTTCATCGTGCCGTACATCTTTGCGATGAACCCCTCCATGCTGCTCATGGATCAGGGCGTGCTCGCCGCCATTCAGGTCATCATCACGTCGTGCCTCGGCATCTTCGGCATCGCCGCCGCGCTCGAGGGCTATATCGTCACGCGCGCGCCCTGGTGGCAGCGCATCCTGCTCGCCGCCGGCGGCCTGTGCCTGATCGACCCGGAGTTCATGACCGACGTCGTCGGCGTCGCGGTCATCGTGGTCGTCATCGTGCTGCAGATCGTCCTGCGCAAGCACAGCAAGCCCGCCGCCGCGTAAAAAAACCGGAACCTTTCGCTTGGATGCACGTCAGAGTATCTGACGTGCATCTTTTTGCGCGCCGCGCGCCGCCCGGCCCTGGGGTTTACACACGCGGGCCGGCGGCGTATAATATTCCCGTGCGAAGATTCGGAAAGGAGCGATCTGCATGAAACGAAACATCCCGGCGCTCGTGCTGGCGCTGGCGCTCGCGCTGTCTCTGGCCGCCTGCGGCCGCAGCGAGAAGACCGCCGCGTCCGCCCAGCCGACGGCTGCGGCCGACAAGGCGGGGAACATCACCCTCTGTCCGACGTATGACGACGGCAAGGGCGGCTATTTTTCCGTCACGCTGCCGGCCAGCTGGGGCGACGATTACCTGACCGAATGCGGCGCCAACGACGGCGGCTATTACGTCGGCTTTTACGAAAAGACCGACTACGACAACGGTCTGGGCGGCTTTCTGTTCATGCTTGAGGTCTTTCCCACCGATTATGACTATACTGTGCTGCCGGAGTATCAGGCCATCTGCGGCCTGACCGTCGACGGCGCGAACTACAACCTCATTGCCGAGCTGCCGACCGACGTGCAGTTCGCCAACGAGAACGCCGACCTCTACCGCAGTATGTCCAACGACTTTTCGGCCATCCTCAAGAGCCTGACCTTCTCCAAGGGCGTCACGCGCACGGAGGTCACGGCGCCCACGCAGACGTCCGGCAGCGGGTCATGAAAACGCAGTGCGTGCAAAAAACACCGTCTCCCATCCGGGAGACGGTGTTTTTTGTTGGATGCCGTGCGGTTCCCTCCGGCGGCGCCGATGGGGCAGTGCGTGTCCCACGTTCACCTCATCCGTCGCGGCGGAACGCGCCGTCGGCATACGCATACACCGCGCAGCCGAGCGCGGCGGCGTCGGCCGCGTCGTGCGTGGCGAGCACGAGGGTCTTGGCCCGCGCCGCGTCCGCGACCAGTGCGGTCACGCGCTGCCGCAGCGCCGCGTCCAGCCCGCGAAACGGCTCGTCGAGCAGCAGCACCGGCGCGTCATACGCCAGCGCGCGCGCGATGGCCACGCGCTGCTGCATGCCGCCGGAGAGCGCCGCGGGGTACTGGTCGCGCGCATCGCTCAGCTCCAGCCGCTCGAGCCACGCCAGCGCCTGCGGCATGGTCTGCGCCCGGTCGGAGAGCACGGCGTTGACGTTTTCCGCCGCCGTGCGCCACGGCAGCAGCCGCGGCTCCTGAAAGACGCAGGCCATGCGCCCCGGCGACACGCGCACCGTGCCGCCGTCCGGCGCGCGCAGCCCGGCGAGCACGCGCAGCAGCGTCGTCTTGCCGCAGCCGGACGGGCCCATGAGCGCGATGTGCCCGCCGTCGGGCACGGTGAGATCGACGGCGCGCAGGACGGCACGGCCGTCATACGTCACGGTGAGGTCACGTGTTTCGATCATGCGCTGCCGCCTCCTTTCCCGCGCGGAGTGAGTGCGCGCAGCACCAGCCGCTCGAGCCCGACGCTGAGCAGGATGACCGCGAGCGTCCAGGCGAAGAGGTCGGTGGTCTGTAGGTACAGCTTCGATTCATAGATCATGCGGCCGATGGCGCTGTGCGGCACGGTGAGCACCTCGGCGGCGATGCCGGCCTTCCAGCCGAAGCCGAGGCCCGAGCGCAGCGCGGCCAGAAAGTGCGGCCGCACGCTCGGCACATAGATCCGCCGCAGGACGCGCCCGCGCGGCCAGCCGTACACCCGCGCCAGCTCGAGCAGCGCGGGGTCGGCCGAGCGGATGCCGGTGCAGACGTTGCTCCACACGACGGGCAGCACCATGAGCAGCGCGATGAACACCGGCAGCCAGTCGCGCGCGATCCAGATGAGCGCGAGCACGACGAACGACGCCACCGGCGTGGACTTGACGACCGTCATGAGCGGGCGCAGCAGCGCGTCGGCGGTTTTCGATATCGTGCACGCGGCGGCCAGCGCCACGCCGAGCACGACCGCCCCCGCCACGCCGAGCAGCACCCGGCCGATGGACACGGCCGTGATGCGCCAGAACGCCCCGGTCGCGGCAAGCTCGCAGAGCCTGCGCACGACCGTCCACGGCGCGGGCAGCAGCAGCTCCCGGTGCACGAGCAGCGCTAGCGCCGCCCACACGGCAAGCCAGAACGCGAGCGTCAGCGCGCCGCGGGCAAAGCGCTTCATTTCAGGATGCAGTAAAAGCTCTCCGCCGGCACCTCGCCGCCGATGCTCTGCGGGGCGACGGTGCTCAGCGCCGTGAGAAACTCCGTCAGCGCGGCCTGCATGTCCGCGCCGGACACGAAGCAGACGTTGCAGTTCGGGATGGCCTTGGCGGCCACGGCGGCCTTGGCGAAGATGCCGGCATCCTCGATCATCTGGCCGGCCTGGTCGGGCTCGGCCGTCAGGTACTCGATGGACGCCTGATACTCGGTCAGGAACGCCTTGACCTCGTTCGGGTGCTCATCGGCAAACGCCTTGCGCACGACGACGCAGCCCTGCACGAGGCTGCCGGCCGGGGCGACCTTGTCCCACTCGGCGGTCAGGTCGAGCGCGACGGTGAGGGCGGGGTTGGCCGCGCGGGCGATCGTGACCATCGGCTCCGGCAGCACGGCGATGTGCACCTCGCCGGAGGCGAGCGCCGTGTTGAGCTCCGCCGGCTGGGCATAGGTGTTGTCGATGGTGATGTCCGTGCCGACGGTCAGGCCGTTTTTCTCGCACAGGTACTGGAAGATGAACGTCGGGTTCTGCACGGGGACGCAGACGTTCTTGCCGCGCAGGTCGGCAAAGGACGTGATGCTCTCCGTGCCGTCGGTCACGACGTAGAGCACGCCGCGCGTGTTGAGCGCGAGCACCTGCACGGCGCCGTCGGTCTTGTTGTAGAGCGCGGCGGCGGCGTTCGTCGGCAGGGCGGCGATGTCGGCCGTGCCGTTGACGAGCGCGGCGGTGGCGTTGCTCGGGTCGGTCTCGACGGTGAAGTTGTAGCTCAGCGCGGTCGTGCCGGCCTTGCTGTCGGACATGAGCTTGGCCATGCCGAAGCCGGTCGTGCCGTTGAGCGCGACGACGTTGACGGTCAGGTCCTTGTCGACGGCGGCGGTGTCGTCCTTCTGGCCGCAGGCGGCGAGGGCGAACACCATGATGACGGCCAGCAGCACCGCCGTGAGTTTGCGCAGATGGGTCATTGCAGATCTCTCCTTTTTGTGTAGCCGCCCGCCGGAAGAGACAAAAAATGCCATGCCCGGAAGGCATGGCGGTGCAGCAGTGCACGCACGCAGCCTTCCACCTCATGGGCGATTCGGTGTCAGATTCGGTGCGGGATCGGCGGCGGCCGGGCCGGAAGCACAGCTTGCGGCGCGGGCGCATAGTTTGCTGTAATTATGCCACGGAAAGGCAGGCGTGTCAAGCATTTGCGCCGGAATTTCCAAAAGCTGCACACGGGCGGAAAAGTGTGCGGATTTGTGAAAAATTCTCGCAGTTTGTCGTTATCAAAACGACGGGACTGGGCATTGAAAATTTTTCATAGATATTGTATGATGGGAAGCAGGGAATCCTGCGTCCGGCCGGAATAGGAGCCGGCCGGTGCAAATTTGTTGGAAAGGGAACTGAAAAAATGGAACAGATCGATTACAAATTCATTGACCAGGTCCTCGCAGATCACGCCTGTGACGCCTCGCAGATCATTGCGATCATGCAGGACGTGCAGGGAAAATACCGTTATCTGCCGAAAGACGCGCTGCGCTACATTGCGGACAAGGTGGGCATCAGCGAGTCGAAGATCTACGGCGTGGCAACGTTTTATGAGAACTTCTCGCTCGACGTGAAGGGCAAGTACGTGCTCAAGGTCTGCCGCGGCACGGCGTGCCACGTGCGCAAGTCCGGCAACGTCCTGCAGGCGCTCTACGACGCGACCGGCCTGAGCGAGAGCAAGCCGACCTCGGACGACGGCCTGTTCACCATCGAGATCGTGTCGTGCCTCGGCGCGTGCGGCCTGAGCCCGGTTGTCATGGTCAACGACACGGTACACCCGGCCATGACCCCCGACAAGGCCGTGGATCTCATCGAGGAGCTGCGTGAAAAGGAGGGTGCATAATGCGTCAGAGAATCGAATCCCTGGAGCAGTTCCGCGCCCTGCAGGCCGACTACATGGCCGCGCGCGACGCGGAAAAGCGCAAGATCCTCGTCTGCTGCGGCACGGGCTGTGTCGCCGGCGGCAACCTGAACGTCTATCATGAGCTCAAAAAGCGCATGGACGAGCTGGGCATCCCGTGCGAGGTGTCCCTGACCGAGCACCACGCCGACGCCGTCGGCCTGAAAAAGTCCGGCTGCCACGGCTTTTGCGAGATGGGCCCGCTGGTGCGCATCGAGCCGGAGGGCTGGCTGTACACGAAGTGCCAGGTCAGCGACGTAGAGGAGATCATCCAGAAGACCATCCTCGGCGGCGAGTTCATCGAGCGCCTGGGCTACAACCAGAACGGCGAGCTGTATGAGCGCCAGGAGGACATCCCGTTTTACAAAAAGCAGACCCGCCGCGTGCTTGAGCACTGCGGCCATATCGACGCGGAATCCATCGAGGAGTACCTGTCCATCGGCGGCTACGGCGCGCTGGCCAAGGCCCTGTTCGAGATGCAGCCGGACGAGATCGTCCAGGCCGTGAGCGATTCCGGCCTGCGCGGCCGCGGCGGCGCGGGCTTCCCGACCGGGCGCAAGTGGGCGCAGGTCGCGGCACATACGGAAGAGCCCGTCAAGTACATCGTCTGCAACGGCGACGAGGGCGACCCCGGCGCATTCATGGACCGCTCCTGCATGGAGGGCGACCCGCACAAGGTCATCGAGGGCATGATCGTCGCGGGCGTGGCCACCGGCTCGACCGAGGGCTACATCTATGTCCGCGCCGAGTACCCCATGGCCGTGCACCGGCTGACCATCGCCATCGAGCAGGCCAAGGAGCTCGGCCTGCTGGGCGACAACATCCTCGGCAGCGGCTTCAACTTCCACATGCACATCAACTGCGGCGCAGGCGCGTTCGTCTGCGGCGAGGGCTCGGCCATGACCGCGTCCATCGAGGGCAACCGCGGCATGCCGCGCACGAAGCCCCCGCGCTCCGTCGACAAGGGCCTGTACGGCAAGCCCACCTGCCTGAACAACGTCGAGACGTTTGCCAACGTGCCCGACATCATCAAAAAGGGCGCGGACTGGTTCAAGTCCGTCGGCACGGAGGGCAGCTCCGGCACGAAGGCCTTCGCCCTCACGGGCAACGTCGTCAACACCGGCCTGATCGAAGTGCCCATGGGCACGACGATGCGCGAGGTCGTGTACGACATCGGCGGCGGCATCAAAAACGGCAAAGCGTTCAAGGCCGTGCAGATCGGCGGCCCGTCCGGCGGCTGCCTGACCGAGGCGCACATGGATCTGCCCATGGACTTTGACTCGCTGAAAAAGGCCGGCGCGATCATCGGCTCCGGCGGCCTCGTCGTCATGGACGAGGACACGTGCATGGTGTCCATCGCGCAGTTTTTCATGAACTTCATCTGCAACGAGTCGTGCGGCAAGTGCACCCCGTGCCGCGAGGGCACGACCCGTATGCTCGACATTCTCACCCGGATCACGAAGGGCAACGGCCGCCCCGGCGACATTGAGGAGCTGCGCTCCCTCGCCAAGATGATCCAGAACTCCTCCCTGTGCGGTCTCGGCAAAACGGCGCCGAACCCCGTGCTGTCCACGCTCGCCAACTTCGAGGACGAATACCGCGAGCATATCTTCGACAAGAAGTGCCGCACCGGCAGCTGCCGCAGCCTGACGACGTATGTCATCGACCCGGCCATCTGCAAGGGCTGCACGAAGTGCGCGCGCAACTGCCCGGCCGGCGCGATCACCGGCGAGCTGAAAAAGCCGCACCACATCGACACAGACAAATGCATCAAGTGCGGCACCTGCAAGACTGGCTGCCCGTTCGGTGCGATCAAGGAGGCGTGAACCATGGCTGAAGAAAAGAAAATGATCATCGACGGTGTGTCCTGCCCGTTCACGACCGAGCGCAATGTGCTGGAGGTCGCCCGCAACAACGGCATCGACATCCCCTCGCTTTGCTACTGTGAAAACCTGTCCATCTACGGCGGCTGCCGCCTGTGCCTCGTCGAGAACGACCGCGGCAAGATGGACGCTGCCTGCTCCATGCAGCCGCGCGACGGCATGGTCGTGAGCACCCATACAAAGCAGGTGCTCGACAGCCGCCGCACCACGCTGCAGCTGCTGATGAGCAGCCACCGGGCCGACTGCCTGACCTGCGACCAGAGCGGCCGCTGCAAGCTGCAGGAGTACGCCCGCCGCTACCACGTGGACGCGCACCGCTTCGAGCCCAACACCTACTGCACCGAGCCGATGGATCTCTCCTCGCCGAGCATCGTGCGCGACCCGAGCAAGTGCATCCTGTGCGGACTGTGCGTGCGCACCTGCGCTGAAATTCAAAACATCGGCGCGGTCGATTTCAGCGGCCGCGGCAAGAAGGCGCACATCTCCGCCGACTTCGGCAAGACCCTCAAGGATACCGACTGTGTCGGCTGCGGCCAGTGTGCCGCCGTGTGCCCGACCGGCGCGATCACGATCCGCAACGAGACCGAAAAGTTCTGGTCGATGTTGCAGGATCAGACCCGCAAGGTCGTCGTGCAGTACGCGCCGAGCGTGCGCGTCGGCATGGCCGAGCGCTTCGGCCTGCCCGCCAATGAGCCCTGCACCGGCAAGCTCGTCGCCGCGCTGCGCCGCCTCGGCGTCGACGTGGTGTACGACACGAACCTCACGGCCGACCTGACGATCATGGAGGAGTCGGCAGAGTTTCTCGAGAAGGTCAAGACCGGCGCGAAGCTGCCGATGTTTACCTCCTGCTGCCCCGGCTGGATCCAGCACGTGGAGCACCGCCACCCGCACCTCATGCCCCAGGTGAGCACCTGCGGCAGCCCGATGGCGATGTTCGGCTCGCTCATCCGCAAGCAGTTTGCGGGCGAGAACGTCTACTCCGTGGCCATCATGCCCTGCACCGGCAAGAAGTTCGAGGCCGCGCGCCCCGAGCTGGAAAAGGACGGCGAGCGGCTCATCGACCTCGTCATCACGACGAGCGAGCTGTGCGACATGATCGAGGAGGCCGGCATCGACTTTGCCAACCTCCCGGACGAGGAGCCCGACGCCCCGCTCGGCGACTACACCGGCGCCGGCGTCATCTTCGGCGTGACCGGCGGCGTGACCGAGGCCGTCATCCGCCGCGTGCTCGACGACGCCAGCCCCAACACCCTGCAGACCATCGCCGAGTGCGGCGTGCGCGGGCTCGAGGGCATCAAGGCCTTCACCGTCACGGCCGGCGATCTGACCATCCGCATCGCGGTGGCCAACGGTCTGGCCAACGCCGACAAGCTCATCGCCAAGGTCGAGTCTGGCGAGGAGCAGTTCGACTTCATCGAGGTCATGGCCTGCCCGAACGGCTGCATCGGCGGCGGCGGCCAGCCCCCCGCCTGCAACAAGCGCAAGGCTGAGCGCGCCGAGGCCATCTTCAAGGCAGACGAAGCCTGCGCCCTGCGCATCCCGCAGCAGAACCCCGACCTGGGCTATGTCTACGACACCCTGCTCCAGGGCCGCGCCCACGAGCTGCTGCACATCCACTACCCGGCCCACGGCCAGCACAGCTGACCCGCCGCAAGGCCAAGCCGGGGAAACCCCATCTGACCCGAAACGTGCATGGAAGGACCCTTCCATGCACGTTTTTTCGTTTTGCTGTCACGCGACGCAGCACCGGCAGCGCTGATGACGCTTTTCCCTGTGCGGGACTGTGTGCCCTGGCCGTCCCCTCGAGGGGACGGCTGGAAAAAGCACCGTCTCCCGACTGGGAGACGGTGCTTTTGCGTTCTTTGCACACAATTTTTTGCGTTCTTTGCACACAATTTTTTGCGTTCTTTGCGCGCGTTTTACTTCTTTTTCGCTGCGGCGGCTGTCCGTCGTCGTCTCGTCGCCCTCGAGCGAGATGGCGCGGCGCTGGCCCTCAAACTTTCCGGCGCAGAACGTGTCCGCCCAGTCGAGGAGCTTCGGCAGATTCTTGACCGGGTTACGGTTGCGGTAGTCAATGGCCTGCTCGACGCTGAATTTTTTGATCTTGTCTGACAGCAGCATGAAAATTTCCTCCTTTGTGACACTAAAAAACACACCATTTGCCTTGCTTTGTCTATATCTTAGCATGCATTTTTTGCCGAAAAACGGTCAAAATCTGCCATGTGGGCGGTTTGGATGCAGACTGTGACAAGCGTCACAAAACGGCGGTCATGCCGCCGAGCAGGATGCCGAGGTTATCCGACCAGATATCGGGAAACTGACTGAGCGGCAGGGGATTTTCCCCGCTGCCCGCCTCGATCGTGAAGCCGGGGCGGCGGTAGTCCTGAATGAACCAGTCCTTATATCCCGCGTGGCCGGCGGCGTAGGGCGTGGCCGCGACGTCGTAGCCGCTCACGGCGGCAAACTGCCGGGCGATCGCTTCGCTTCCCGGTATGTCGTAGCCGTCATACTGCCAGTAGATGACGCGGCCCTGCGTGTGGTACGACAGGGTGAGCAGCGGATCGAGCGCGCGGGTGAAGCCGTACATCGCCAGGCTCTCGGGCGCGACCAGCGGCGCCGGGCCAACATAGTCGCGCGGGCCGGGGCGCGTGTAGCCCGCGGCGAATTTGATCTCGCGCGCGGTGCTCCACCCGGCGGGGTACTGGAGGTTGAGGTCGATGCCGCGGATGTTCGCCTTCCAGCCGGAGGGGAAGGGAATGTCGGGGTAGTTTTCAGCGAGCGCCTTTGCCGCGGCGGTGGTCTCGGCGTCGAGCGCGCCGGTCACGAGGTCGATGCCGTCCGGGTCGACGGCCGGGGCGAGCACGAGCGTGACCCTGGACAGCAGGTCGCGGATGTTCTGCCCCTCCATGTCGCCGCCGTCGCCGAGGCGGGCGCACAGCTGCTCGCAGAACGTGAGCAGCAGCGGCGTCGTGATCCACTCGTTGGCGTGGTGCGCGGCGTTGTAGAACACGAGCTTCGGCCCGCTGCCGAGCGTCAGATACCACAGCGGGCGGCCGAGCACGCTGCGGCCGAACTCCCCGACCGCGAGCATGGGATAGCGCGCGGCCAGCCCGCGCACGACGTACCCGATGAGCGCCGAGGAATAGGGAATGTCCGCCGGCGTGACGGAAAACGGCAGCGGGATCGTCAGCGCCCGGCCGAGCGGCAGGCGCTCGGGGTCGAGGTAGGGATTGGCGAGCGCGATGGCGTCCACGCTCGTGCCGTACTGCCGCGCGAGGGCGGAAAACGTGTCGCCCGCGCGGATGGTGCGCGTGACGAAGCCGGTGTAGTACGGCAGCAGTGCGCGGTGCGTCCGCGCGCCCGCGATGCCGTCCGGCGTGAGGCCGCTGGCTGCCTGAAACGCGCGCACGGCCGCCGCCGTCTGTGCGCCGAAGATGCCGTCGAGCGCGCCCGGCGTCTGTCCCGCGCGCTGCAGGCCCAGCTGCAGCAGCGACACGAGCGCGCCGCGGTCGCCCTGTTTTAAGGTTTGCGTCATGAAAATGCCTCCGATGCATCGAATTACCAAAACTGGCTCCGTACATCGTATGCACGCCGCCGCAGGCATTTGCGCCCCGGCAGGCAATCGAGCAAGAATGTTCCGCCGCTATTTTGTCCGAAACCCGGCATACTGATACTGCACGCGCAAAGGGGGGATTTTTTGCGGAAACAACCACATTTTTTGCGCCGATTTGCCGTCACGGCGGCGGTCGCGCTCGCGCTGTGCGTGGGCGTGTCGGCGCAGGCGGCGTCGCTCGTGCCGCTCGGCCGGGCCGTCGGCATTCAGATGACGACGGCGGGCATACTCGTGGCGGATCTCGCCGAGGTGGACACGCCCGGCGGCAAGGCCACGCCCGCCAAGGACGCGGGTTTGCGGCCCGGTGACGTGATCTGCCGCATCGACGGCCGGGACATTGCGTCCTCGGCGGACTTTCTTGCCGCCATGGACGCGGCGGGGGACACCATGTCCGTGACCGTGCTGCGCGGCGGCGCGGAGGTCACGGCGACGGTCACGCCCGCCGTCACGGCCGACGGCACGCGGCAGCTTGGCCTCTGGCTGCGCGACGGGGTGACAGGCGTCGGCACGCTCACGTACTATGACCCGGCCACGGGGCGCTACGGCGCGCTCGGCCACGGCATCTCGGACGAGACGAGCGGCGTGCTCATGCCGCTGCGCGACGGCAGCGTGCTCTCGGCCGTCATCGCGGACGCGCGCCCCGGCGGCCACGGCACGGCCGGGGAGCTCGTCGGCAGCTTCGATCCCGGCGACCGCATCGGCGGCATCGAGCGCAACTGCCTGTTTGGCATTTTCGGCACGCTGGACGCGCCGCCAGCCGGGGACGCGGTCGAGACGGCATCCGCCGACGCGGTGAAAACCGGCGGCGCGACCATCCTGTCCACGGTTGCGGGCGAGGACGTGCGGGCGTACACGGTGGACATCAGCCGGGTGTATCATGACGGCGGGTGCACGCGCTTTCTCATCACCGTCACCGATCCGGACCTGCTGGCCGCGACCGGCGGCATCGTGCAGGGCATGAGCGGCAGCCCCATTTTGCAGGACGGCAGGCTCATCGGCGCGGTGACGCACGTGCTGCTCGCAGACCCCGCCAAGGGCTACGGCGTGAGCATCGACGATATGCTCGCGGCGTCGGCGGCGCAGGACAAGGCAGCGTAAGACAACACATTCTGGATGCGTGCGGGCGCGCCGGGCACTGCCCGGCGCGCTTTGCTGCGCGGGGCGTGACCGGCGTCGCGGCGCTTTGTGCCGCGACGGAGGGGGTGCAGATACGAAGCCAGTGCAGGAATCAACGTGTCAATCCCTCAGTCAGCCTGACGGCTGCCAGCTCCCTTTACGCAAGGAAGCCAAGGGGTGCGCGTCGGACGTGCCGCACGGCTTGACATATTTGCCAAATGTGATATTCTGTTTTTATTCATTTTGCCCGGTGCGGCCGGGCCGCGGAAAGAGAGGCGCAGCATGAAATACGCATTTGACAACGCAAACCTTCTCGACGGCACGAAGGATATGTGCGTACAGCCCGGACTGTGCGTGCTCACGGACGGCGAGACGATCACGGATATCGTGCCGGCCGGCACTGCCCCGGCGGGGTACACACGCATCGACCTGCGCGGGCGCTATCTGCTGCCCGGACTCATCAACATGCACGTGCATCTGGCCGGCAGCGGCAAGATCCAGAAAAAGCAGCGCGACAACGAAAAGCTCGTGCGCCGCATCCTCGGAAACCCCGTCGCGCGCGGCCGGGTCATCGACCGGCCGAAGGCGAAACGCAACGCCCGGCTCGACGCCGGGCTTGACCCCCTGCTCGCCTGAGCGGGACACTCTATATTAAAACCAGGTGATACTATGAAAGCGCTTTCCCAGCCGCTGTTTGCCTCCCTGCGTGGGTACGACCGGGCGCAGCTCGGGCCGGATCTGTTCTCCGGCGCGCTCATCGCGCTGTTGTCCATCCCGATCTCGATGGGCTATGCTCAGCTGGCCGGCCTGCCGCCGGTCTACGGGCTGTACGGGTCGCTGGTGCCGATTCTGCTGTTTGCGATGCTCAGCACGACGCGGGAGTTCATCTTCGGCGTCGACGCCGCGCCGGCCGCCATGATCGGCGCGGTGCTCACGTCGCTCGGCGTCACGCCCGGCGGCGCGGAGGCTATGCGCATCGTGCCGGTGCTGACGCTGTACGTCGCGCTGTGGCTGGCTGTGTTCGCACTCGTGCACGCGGACAAGGCCGTCGATTACATCTCCGAGCCCGTCATGGGCGGGTTCATCAGCGGCGTCTGCTGCGAGATCATCCTCATGCAGGTGCCAAAATTGCTCGGCTCCGCGACCGGCACGGGCGAGCTCTTCGAGCTGCTGGGGCACGTTTTTGACGCAGCGAAAGTCATCAACTGGCCCACCGCCGCGCTCGGCTTCGGGACGCTGGCGATCCTGCTCATCGCGCCGCGCAAGTGGCCGAAGGTGCCGTGGGTGCTCGTGATGATGGTGCTGGGCGGGCTGCTCGGCGCGTTCGCCCCGCTGGACGACTGGGGCGTGGCGCTGCTGGCCGCCGTGCCGCGCGGCCTGCCGAAGGTCGTGCTGCCGGATCTGGGCGCGCTGCCGTTTACCCAGGCGCTCGTGGCGACGCTGCCGGTCGCGGCCGTCATTCTGGCCGAGACGCTGCTGGCCTCGTCCGGCACGGCGCAGAAAAACGGCTACCGTCTCAACGGCCGCCGCGAGATCGTGACGTATGCCGTGGGCAACGTCGCCGCCGGGCTCGTCGGCTGCTGCGTCGTGTCGGGCAGCGTGTCGCGCACGGCCGTCAACGAGCGCAACGGCGGCAGGACGCAGCTCGTGTCCGTCATGGCGAGCGTGACCATGCTCGTCGTTCTGCTCGTCGCCACGCCGCTCATCCGCTTTCTGCCCGTGCCGGTGCTGACGGCCATCGTCGTCAACGCGCTCATCGGGGCGACGGAGTTCGGCATCGCGCGGCGGCTCTGGCGCGTCAACCGCGTGGAGCTCGGCATCTTCACCGGGGCGTTTTTCGGCGTGCTGCTGCTCGGCGCGATCAAGGGCGTACTCGTGGGCATGGTGCTGTCGTTCATCGACGTGCTCATGCGCGCGGCCGCGCCCCAGCGCACCTTCCTCGGCACGCTGCCGGGCAAGGCCGGGTTTTTCCCGATCGACCGCGTCAGCGGCGTGCAGGCGCTGCCGCACATCGTGCTCTACCGCTTCAGCGGCAGCCTGTTTTTCGCCAACATCCGCCGCTTTCAGGAGGACATCGAGGGCGCGGTGCAGCCTGATACGCAGGCCGTCATCGTCGACGGCAGCGCCATCGTGAGCGTGGACATCACGGCGTGCGACCGGCTCGTCGTGCTCAACCGCAAGCTGCGCGCGCAGGGCGTGCGCTTTTACCTGACCGAGCACATCGGCGAGGTCAACGACCAGCTGCGGCACTTCGAGGCCGGGGAGCTGATCGAATCCGGCGCGGTGCGCCGCACGATCCAGGGCGCGCTGCGCGATGCCGACGCGGCCGTCGACATCGGCGGGGCGCAGCAGCGCATCCCCGACAACATGGACGATATCCGCCAGCTGCAGGAGCTCGAGTGGCTCTACGGCGCGGACGCCGAGGTGCAGATCGAGCGCAACGTGCAGCTCCTGCTCGCGCGCATGCGCGCAACAGAGGACAAGGACGCGCGCCGCACGATGCTCGAGCATTTCCTCAACGAGGACTTTCACTTTGGCAGCATCGACACCGACGAGGTGCTGCTGCATTTGGAGGGCCACACGGACGAGCTGGCCGCGCTGCTCGGCAACTCCGAGGACGATGTGTTTACCGACCTCGAGGTCGAGCGCGACAGCCTCATCGACCGCGTCGAGCAGGAGCACCCCGAGTTCGTCGAGCACGTGCGCGAGCGGCGCGACCACCTCGACCACGATTTCCGCGCAAATCATCCCACGAGCGCGGCGCGCATCGAGGCCCGCCGGACGCAGCTGCACGCGCGCATCGAGCACGAGCGCGCCGAACGCAGCGCTCGCCGCGCCCAGCATCAGGCGGAGCTGTCCGAGCGGCACGAACAGCACATGGCCGCGTATCAGGAGCGGCACGAGCAGCACGCCACCGAGCAGCAGCTGCGCCATGAGCAGCAGCTCGAGGCGCGCCTGCGCCGCCAGGCGGAGAAGCAGGTGGCGCGCGAGCAGCGGCAGGCGGCGGAGCTGGCCCGCAAGGCGCAGCACGCGGCCGAGAAGGCCCAGCGCCACGCGCAGCACGCGGCGGAGCGCGCGCAGCGGCAGGCCGATCATCTGGCAGAAAAAGCGCAGCGTCATGCCGACCATGCGGACGAGCGTGCGCAGCGCCATACCGAGCGCGCGGATGCCCGCGGCCACCGCGAGGACGACCGGGACTGAGCGCACGGCAGCGGAATACGGAAGGAAACCGGAAGGGGCGGATGCTCCTTCCGGTTTTTGCTGTGTGTGCGGATCGCAGGGTGGGGTGTCTCGGTGTAAGGGGAAGGCGGCACGGCGCTTTGCGCCGCGACGGAGGGGGTGCAGATGCGCGGCTGGTACAAAACTGAGCGTGTCAATCCCTCAGTCAGCCTGACGGCTGCCAGCTCCCTTTACACAAGGGGCCAAGGGCGCATACAGGCGGCGGTTTTCGGGCTTTGCCGTGCGCAGCGGGTCGGCCGCTGTCGCGGTGGCAAGACACGTGTCGGAATATTGGTTTACATAATACATATATGCATTCGACACATTCTGTCTGTCGAACGCAGGCGAGATATTGCGGTTTGCTTCGAAAAATTGTACCTTTCGACGGTTATGATCGGATTATGTCAACAGAAAACTAGAGCAATTCGCCAAAAATCACATTGTTCTTGCATTCCAGATATGGTAAAATATCCTCGCAAGACAGGGGAAACGAGCGATTTGGCAGAGAGCTGACCGCAAGCCTGAATTTTTGCGGAGGAGAATGTTATGGAAACGAAAATCAGTGTTCTGCTGGCTGATCCCGGCGAACAGTACCGCGCGGCCTATTCCAAGGCCATCGGCCAGGAGACGGACATGGAACTGGTCGCCCAGACGGACAATGGGCTGCGCGCGGAAGAACTCATCACCAAATTTCAGCCCGACGTCGTGGTGCTCGACCTCGTGCTGCCGAATCTGGACGGCCTGTCCCTGCTGACGCATCTGCGGGCGAAAAATGCATCGTCGCGCGTGATCGTCACCTCCGCGATCTGCAACGATCAGGTGCTGATGGAGTGTGCGGAGCTCGGCACGACGTACTTTATGCAAAAGCCGTTTGACCCGCCGCTGCTCGTGCAGCGCATCCGCCAGACGGCCCGGCCGCGCCAGCGCACCGGCGGCGCGGGCACGCAGCTCGCCGCGGCAGAGCCCGAGCCCTCGCTCGAGAGCGTCGTCACCGACGTCATCCACGAGATCGGCGTGCCCGCGCACATCAAGGGCTACCAGTACCTGCGCGAGGCGATCTTGCTGACCATCGACGACATGGACATCATCAACTCCGTGACGAAGGTGCTCTATCCCGAGGTCGCGCGCAAGTTCAACACGACGCCCTCGCGCGTCGAGCGCGCCATCCGGCACGCGATCGAGGTCGCGTGGGATCGCGGCGATATCGAGACGCTGCAGAAGTTTTTCGGCTACACGGTCTCGAACATCAAGGGCAAGCCGACGAATTCGGAGTTCATCGCCATGATCGCCGACTGCCTGAGCCTGCGGCAAAAGCAGGCGAGCGTGCACTGAATGCGCAGCAGGAGAAAAAGAGGATGCAGAAAGCCCCCGGACGACTGTCCGAGGGCTTTCTGCATCGATCTCATTCGAGGCGGGCCTTGCCCCCTCGAGCTCCCCTGCGGCTGTGCGTGACCTGCCGCGCGGCGGGTTTTGGATGAAGCGCAGGGGAAGCCCCCGGACGGCTGTCCGAGGGCTTTCTGTATGGATCTCATTCGAGGCGGGCCTTCCCCCCACGGCTTCGGCGGCGGGCTGTGCCGCCCGACTACAGCAAAGCCCCCGGACGAAATGTCCGGGGGCTTGCTGTGCGATTGGGGGAAAACTTTGCGGGGGAGACTTGCGGGGGCAAAGCTTTATGCGCTGCGCCTGCTCAGCCGAACAGGGCGAGGAAATCATCCAGATTGCGGTAGCTGCCGCCCTGCGGCGTCAGATCCGGCGCGGAGGCGTAGGCGCTGCCCGGCGTGGCCGTGACGGCGAGGGTGGCCGAATCGACCTGCGTGCGCAGCGTGATCTGGCTCGGCGTGAGCGAGATGTACAGCGGCGACGCCGCGATGTTCGCCGTGATGTTCAGCGCCCCGTCGGCATAGCCGAACGCGGAGATCGCACCGACGACATTCGCAAACGACAGGTGCTCGAAGAAGTAGGTATAGGCCTCGATGGCGTTCTGCACGGTCTGGCGGTCGACGCCCGGCGTGATGGTGAGCACGGCGTAGAGCGCCCGCTCGAGCGAGTTCATGGACGCCTCGACGTGGTGCCAGCCGTAGTCGATATAGACGCGGTCGTTCCAGAACGTGACGGTCAGGTCGCGGCCGAGGATCTGCGACACGGCGCGCGCCGCGACGGGCTTGCCGAGCGAGAGCACGACGTCGGTATCGAGGCTGTAGCCGTTGACGGACACGGTCGCGTCCATGCCCATGGCCTGCGCGCCGACGTAGCGCTCGAGCACGGGGGCGAAGGGCTGCAGCTGCGAGAGGGTGACATAATTGCCGTTCGTGGGATGCAGCGTGGTGGCGGAGCCGGACGTGCCGGTGATCGTCACGCGCACCGTCCAGCCCGAGGCCGTGACGGTCACGCTGTTGGCCGAGAGCGCGGCGGAGACGGCGTTGCCCGCGATGTTGAGCTGCGCGTGCAGCGCGTTATTCGACCACGCGAGGTCCTGGATGCTGTCCACGGCGGACTGCGGCGTGAGCTCGCGGAAAAACTGCGCGTAGGCATTGCCGGCGGCAGCGGCGTCGCCCGCGCCGGCGAGCTTTCCCGCCCAGGCGACGAGGTCTTTGATCTCGCTGCCCGTGCCGCTGACGTGGATGTTCCCGGCCGAGACGTACACCGTGCTGCCGATGTACTCGGCCGTGACGGTCACGCCGTCGACCGTGGTGGTGAGCGCGGCGTCATAGCCGCCGGAGGTGCGGGTCACGGTGGCCGTGCCCGAGAGGCTCAGCGGCCCGCTGAGCGCGACGTTGAAGGTCGCGGTTTTGGCGGTCGCCGCGTCCATGAGGGGGCTCACGAGGCTCAGCGCGCCGGTCAGGTCGGTGTAGCCGCTGAGCGACTGCACCTGGAAGCCGCCGTAGTACGGCGTGGCGGTGACGTGCATGCGCGCGCCGCCGAAGTTGAGCGCCACGTCCGCGCGCGTCAGGCGCAGGGCGTCCGGGTTGGTGAGCAGGACGGTGCCGGAGATCATCGGGTCGTTGAGCCGGATGGTCATGCCGGTGTCGGTCTGCTGCATGGCGACGTTTTTCGTCAGCGCGGTCATGCCGGCCGCGTCGAGCGAGATGTTCGGGATCTGCACGCCGAGGTAGCCCGCGACCGTGCGCGCCGCGTCGATCGTGTCGGACGCGCGCAGGACGATCTTCTGGCTGCCGAAGGCGACGTACACGCGCTCGTTGCTGTAGGCGGCGAAGAGGTCGACGCCCGCAACATTGCCGCGCACCTGGAAGGTGGTCTGGTCAATGTCCACGTGCGCCGTCAGGCCGTAGGACTGGCCGTTGGCCGTGACGGTGAGGCTGTAGTTCGGCGTGCGGCGGAAGAAGTCGCGCACGATGGCCTGCGTGTCCTGCCCGCCGTCGGAGAGCTTGCCAAGGTTGTTGGGGTCATATTCCGTCTCGAGGTAGTGCTGGAACTCGGTCTGGTCGTCGGTCACGGCGCCGAAGTCCGAGAACACCTCGGTGAGCGTGCTCGTGCAGTTGAGGCTGCCGAGGCCGGACATGGACACGGCGTAGCTCTCCACGGTGTCCATCTGCAGGAGATCCCAGTTGGCGTCAATGGTCCAGACCATGTGCACGGCCGAAAATTCGGGGTTTTTCGACGCGCCGCTGTAGGTGCGCACCTGGTGGCGGTAATACGCGCTCGCGCCGGACGGCTCGAGGTCGAAGGTGAGGGTGTAGGTGCCGTCGTCGTTGGCGGTCATGGTGGGGTTGAGCACCGTGTCGCGGCTGATGACGTAGTTGCTGAGGTTGCGCGGGTCCTGCCCGTAGGCGTCCTCATAGTCCGGCTGCGAGATGGCCACGATCTGGTCGCTCCAGGTGGCGGTGTCGCCGCTGATGGAATCGGCCTTGCGCACGAGGATCGCCCCGTCCTTGAAGTACTTCTGCTCGCCGAGCTTGACGAACATGCTCGTGCTGATGGCCTCGGTAAAGACGCTGTCGCTCGTGACGACGCGCACATTGTGCACGGCCTGGTTGTAGTCGATGAAGCCGACCTTTGCCTTCGTCTGGCCGGTCGTCTCAGAGCGGTAGGTCTCCTGATCCATGACGCCGGTCGTAATGTAGATATTGTCCTCTGCGGTCTGGCCGGAGGGGTCGCCGTCCGGGCGGGTGAGCGTCGTGCTCGCGCCGCCGGCGCCGTCATCGTCGCCGCCGCCGGCCGCGCCGGGAATGATGATCGCCGCCGCGATCGCCAGCGCCAGCAGCGCGCCGCCGATGACATAGGTGCGCTTGCCGTGCTTGCGGCGTGTCGGGCGCGCGGCGCTCTCCGAGGGCACCAGCTCGCTGTCGGCGATGTCCGGCGCGGCCTCGTCCGCCGTCGGCTTGCGCCGCCAGGTCGGCAGATGGAAGTTCTGTTTGCTCATGATATCCGTCTCCCTTGCAGGTGATGCCTGACGTGCACATCGTCAGGGAAATCACATTTCTTCATGGCTTCATTATACGGCAGGGACTTTTCAAATGCATCCTCCGCACGCGCGAGCGGTAGAAACGTTGGGAGAAGGCGATTCTACCAACGGGAGAATGACAGGATTTAGGTGAAACGTGCCTCTTGCGGCCGAACGCCCGGCGTGGTATACTCATAGCATGGATGATGTGAGAGGCGCGCTCGCCGCCAACCTTGCCGAGCTGAGAAAAGAAGAAAACCTGACCCAGGCCGAGTTTGCCGCGCAGTTCAATTACTCCGACAAGGCCGTGTCCAAGTGGGAGCGGGGCGATTCCCTGCCCGACGTCGTGATGCTCAAGACCATCGCCGACCTCTACGGTCTGCGCGTGGACGATCTGCTGACGGACGGCGGCGTGGCGGCCGCATACGCCGCAGCGACGGAGTCCGGCGGCGAAAAGCAGCACGACGCCTACCTCATGTCGAAGGTGCTCATCGCCGCCATGTGGGTGACGATGGTGTGGGTCGTCGCGGTCGTCGTGTTTTTGTATTCGCAGTTCAGCATCGGCAAGATGTACTGGATGGCGTTCGTGTGGGCGGTGCCGGTGTCGTTCGCCGTGGCGTTCCTCTTCTCCCGCCACTGGGAGGGGGAGACGACGCTGCAGTGCGTGTTTTCGTCCCTGTTCGTGTGGAGCACGATCACGGCGTTTTATTTTCAGTACCTGCAGTATAACATCTGGGCCGTGTTCTTTGTCGGCGTCCCGGTGCAGATCGCGCTCATCCTCGGCACGAAGCTCCACCGCGCCGGCGTGCACTGGCTGCGCCGGTGAAAAAACCGAAAATACCGCTTGACGGCCGGCCGCACACGTGCTATACTCCCTCCTAATGACAGGCCGAAAGGCCGGGCGGCGTCCGCGCCGCAGCAGACAGGATATCACCGCGTCTGTGGGACTCATATGCCCCACAGGCGCTTTTTTTGTGCGAAAGGAGTCTTTTTATGCGTACACGCACTTCCACCGCGCCCGATGACGCCAAGCGCGTGACCATGCAGGTGTCCACCGTCGGCATCGTGTGCAATGCGGCCCTGACGGTGTTCAAACTCGTCGCCGGCATCGTGGCGCACTCGTCGGCCATAGTGGCCGATGCCGTGCACTCGGCGTCCGACATTCTCGGTTCGCTGATCGTGATGCTCGGCGCGATCTTTTCCCACAAGGCGGCCGACGCCAGCCACCCCTACGGGCACGAAAAGCTCGAGTGCATCGCGTCCATCCTGCTGGGCAACATCCTCGTGCTCGTCGGCGCAGCCATCGGCTACGCGGGCGTGATGAAGATCGTCCGCGGCGAGACGCTGGCTGTCCCCGGCGTGCTCGCGCTCATCGCGGCGGTCGTGTCCATCGGCGTGAAAGAGGGGTTGTACTGGTACACGATCGCGGCGGCCAAACGCATCCGCTCCGTGTCGCTCAAGGCCGAGGCGTGGCACCACCGGTCCGACGCGCTGTCGTCCATCGGCAGCTTTGCGGGCGTGCTCGGCGCGCGGCTCGGCGTGCCCATCCTCGACCCCATTGCGTCGATCGTCATCTGCCTGTTCATCTTCAAGGTGGCCTACGGCATCTTCCACGAGAGCATCGACCGGCTCGTCGACCGGGCGTGCGACCCGGACACCGTCGCCGCCATGCGCGAGACGATGCAGCGCACCCCCGGCGTTGTGCGCGTGGACGATATCAAGACGCGGCTGTTCGGCAGCCGGACGTATGTCGACGCCGAGATCGCGGTCGACGGCGCGCTGCCGCTGCGGGACGCGCACGTCATCGCCGAGGCCGTGCACCACGAGCTGGAGCGCGACTACCCGGACGTCAAGCACTGCACCTGTCTCTTATACACATCTGACGCTGCCGACGACCTACTCTGTGTAGAGCTCGGTGGGCGCCGCATCATTAAAAAACAATAACGAGCACATCGAGACCAGGAGAACCCGTCACAGACGAAAACCGAAAGAACATAGACGGCTAGAGGAAGCGACAGACTACATATAATACTAGAAGATACGAGTATGGAAGAGAGACGAAGAATAGTGG